>Ga0326763_1000359_pt1 | contig 16828 bp, 15 predicted proteins | sample NORPS_P_FD_207671 | JGI IMG/M metagenome (GOLD analysis project Ga0326763, IMG submission 207671) | Hot spring water microbial communities from Norris Geyser Basin, Yellowstone National Park, WY, United States - NOR.PS_P | ecosystem: Environmental > Aquatic > Thermal springs > Unclassified...
CGCTGTTCGCGGGCGGGGCGGCTTTCGGGTTCCTTGGCGTGCTGCTGGCGGTGCCGGTCGCCGCGGCTTTGGGCGTGCTGGCCCGGTTCTGGCTTCGGCGCTACCTGGCGAGCCCGATCTACCTCGAGCCGCCCCACCATGAATGAGGGCCAACTCGCGCTGGCGCTGCCGCACCGCCCGGGGCTGGACGCGGCCGACCTGCTACCGCACGACGGCGTTCGGCTCGCGCTCGAGATGCTTGCCCGCGGCCGGGTTTGGCCGCAGGACCGGCTGGGGCTGTGGGGTGGCCCGGGCACGGGCAAGACGCATCTGCTGCATGTATGGGCGCGGGAGCACGGGGCCACCATCGTGGCCGGGCCGCTTCTCAATGAGCCGTTCTGGCCCGAGGGCGCGGTCGCGATCGACGATGCCGACCTGGCGCCCTCGGAAGAAGCCCTGCTGCATGTCCTCAACGCGGCCGCGGAAACCGGACACCGGTTGCTGGTGACCTCGCGGTTGCCGCCGGCCCGGTCTCGCATCGGCCTGCCGGACCTCGCCAGCCGGCTGCGGGCGACGGTCGCCATCGAGCTCGGCGCGCCGGACGACGCCATGCTGGGGGCGCTGCTGGCCAAGCTGCTCTCGAAGCGGCAGCTGATCGTGTCGGCAGCCGTGCAGCGCTACGTCCTGACCCGGCTGCCGCGCACCGCGGGCGCCGTGCGCGAGGCGGTCGGACGGCTTGACGCGGCGGCGCTCGCCGCCCAATCGAGCATCTCTCGCCCTCTTGCGGCCGGCTGCCTTGCCGATCTGTTCGTCGCCGACCCCCTGGAGGAGACTCCCTCGTGACCAGCGTCAGAGCCGCCCGGACCACCCCGGCCCCCGCGCCCGGCCCCTTGTCGCCGGCGTTCACGAGCGACAGCCCGGACCGCTTCATCAACCGCGAAGTCTCGTGGCTCGACTTCAACCACCGGGTCGTGGAGGAGGCGGAGAACCCTCGCCATCCGCTGCTGGAACGGCTGCGGTTTCTGTCGATCAGCGCCAGCAACCTGGACGAGTTCTTCAGCGTCCGCGTCGCCGGCCTGATCGGGCAGGCGAAGGCCGGGGTCGCCGCCGTGAGTGCGGACGGGCGGACGGCCGGGCAGCAGCTGGAGGCGATCCAGACGCGGGCGCAGGTGCTGATCGAATCGCAGCAGCGCGTTTGGCACGACCTGCGGAAGCAGCTTGCCGAGGCGGGCGTGCGCCTTTGCGACACCAATACGTTGGGCCCCGATGACCGCGCCTGGCTCGACCACTGGTTCATGGACCGGGTGTTCCCGGTGCTGACCCCGCTCGCGATTGACCCGGCGCACCCGTTCCCCTTCATCCCCAACATGGGCCTCGTGATCGTGCTGAAGCTGCACCGGGCCGAAGACGGGCACGGGATGCAGGCGCTGATCCCGCTGCCCGCGACGATCGAACGCTTCATCCGCCTGCCGAGCGACCCGGTGCGAAAGGGAATACGCTTCCTGCTCCTCGAGGACCTGGTGGGCATGTTCCTCGACCGGCTGTTTCCCGGCTTTACCGTGCAGGGCAGCGGGATGTTCCGGCTGATCCGCGACACCGGGGTCGAATTCGAGGAAGAGGCCGAAGACCTGGTCCGCTCCTACGAGACGGCGCTGAAGCGGCGGCGGCGGGGCGTTGCGATCCATCTCGTCGTCAACACGTGTATGCCGGAAGACCTGCGCGCGCTGGTGGTCGACGAGATCGAGGTCGACGACCAAACGGTGCCGGGCGAGGAGGTCACGGTGCAGAACGGCTTCCTCGGGGCGGCCGACCTGAGGCAGATGATCACCGACGACCGGCCCGACCTGCTATTTCCGCCCTACACGCCGCGCTTCCCCGAGCGGATCCGCGACTTCGCCGGCGACTGCTTTGCGGCCATCCGGGCCAAGGACATCATCGTCCACCACCCGTTCGAGAGCTTCGACGTCGTGCTGCAGTTCCTGCGCCAGGCCGCCGCCGACCCGAACGTGGTCGCCGTCAAGCAGACGCTGTACCGTACTAGCCGGGACAGCCCCATCGTCAAGGCGCTGATCGAGGCGGCGGAAGCCGGCAAGTCCGTGACCGCGATGGTGGAGTTGCGGGCGCGGTTCGACGAGGAGGCCAACATCCGGCTGGCCCGCACGATGGAGGCGGCCGGTGTGCAGGTGGTGTATGGCTTCGTCGAGCTGAAGACGCATGCCAAGCTGTCGCTGGTGGTGCGGCGCGAGGGGCCGATCATGCGCAGCTACGCGCATTTCGGGACCGGCAACTACCACCCGATCACGGCCCGAATCTACACCGATCTGAGTTTCTTCACCTCCGACCCAGACCTGTGCCGCGATAGCGCGCGGCTATTCAATTACATGACCGGCTATGCCAAGCCGGAGAAGATGGACAGCCTTGCGTTCAGCCCGCTGACCATCCGCGGCACCGTCGAGGAGCTGATCGACGCCGAAATCGCGTTCGCCCAGGCGGGCAAGCCGGCCACGATCTGGCTCAAGATGAACAGCCTCGTTGACGACAAGCTGATCGACCGACTCTATGCGGCATCGGCCGCCGGGGTGCATGTCATGTGCGTCATCCGTGGCATCTGCTGCCTGCGGCCGGGGGTGCCGGGGCTCTCGGAGAACATCCGGGTCAAGAGCATCGTCGGGCGGTTCCTCGAGCACAGCCGCATCTACGCGTTCGGCAACGGACACCGGATGCCGAGCCACAACGCGAAAGTGTTCATCAGCAGCGCCGACTGGATGGCGCGCAGCATGGAGTGGCGGGTGGAGGCGCTGGTGCCGATCCATAACGCGACGGTGCACGCGCAGGTGCTGGACCAGATCATGGTGGTGAACCTGCGCGACAATTTGCAATCGTGGGAGCTGGGCCCGGATGGCGCGTGGCGCCGGGTCGCCCCCGGCCCGCGCCCGGTGTCGGCGCATGACTACTTCATGACGAACCCGTCCCTTTCGGGCCGCGGGTCGGCGCTGCACAGCTCCGCGGTGACCCACCAATCCGCGGCCCGCAAGCAGGACCGCGTCAGCCAGGATTGATGGGCGTGGATCAATCTGAACGCTACGGCGCCGCTATGTCCGGCGCCGCCCCGCGCTGCGCCGTCGTGGATCTGGGGTCGAACTCGGTCCGCCTCGTCGTTTACGAGGGGAGGGGGCGCAACCCGGTGCCGATCTTCAACGAGAAGGCGGTGCTGAAGCTCGGCAAAGGGCTGCAGACCACCGGGCGGTTGAACGAGGCCGGGGTCACGCAGGCGCTCAAGGTTATGGTGCGCTACCACGTGATCGCGCGCGCGATGCAGGCCGCGCCGTTCGAGGTGCTGGCGACCGCGGCGGTGCGCGACGCCAGCAACGGCCCGGCCTTCGTCGCGGCGTTGCAGGAGAAGATGCCGGGCGCGACCATCCGCGTCCTTTCGGGCAAGGAGGAAGCAGAGCTGTCCGCGGCCGGGCTGCATTGCGGGATTGCCGGCGCTGATGGCGTGCTGGCCGACATCGGGGGCGGCTCGCTCGAGCTGGTTCAGCTCGATCCGGACGGGGTGCGCAACGCGGTCACGCTGCGGCTGGGCGTGATCCGGCTGGCCGACCGCTCCGAGGGCAATCTCGAGCGCGCGCGCGACCTGGCGGATGCCGATCTCGGCGACGTGCCCTGGCTGGGGCAGGGGACGGACCGGAGCCTCTATCTCGTGGGGGGCGCCTGGCGGGCCCTCGCGCGGATGCACATGCAGCATGTGAAATACCCGCTGAGCATCGTCCACTGCTATACGATCGGGCAGGACGCGGCGCGTGAGTTGACGCTGCTCGCGACGGCGCCGGGCAAGCTCGCTGGGGCACCGCGCCGGCGTGCGGACGATCTCCCCTACGCGGGCGTGGTGCTGCGGCGGCTGCTGCGGGCAACCGGGGCCAAGCAGGTGGTGTTCAGCGCCTACGGCATCCGCGAGGGCTGGTTCATGCAGGCGGTCCCGCCCACGGTGCGGGCGGAGGACCCGCTGATGACGGCAGTGCAGGACGATGCGCAGCGGCTGAGCCGCGACATCACCCTGCCGCCGGCGCTGATCGACTGGACTGCGCTGCTGTTCCCCTTCGAGACCGCCACAGCCCGGCGCTTGCGCCAAGCCGCCTGCTGGATGTCCGACACCGGCAGCCACGACCATCCGGAGTATCGGGCGGAATTCAATTTCCAGCGCAGCCTCTACGCCCCCGGCCCCTTCGATCACCCGACCCGGGCGTTCCTGGCCCTTGTTCTCGCGACGCGGTACGAGGCGGAGCCGGACGCCTCCTATCTGACCACCGCGCGGTCGCTGCTGGACCCGGCCTCGATCGCGCGGGCGGAACTGCTGGGGTGTGCCCTGCGGCTGGCCTACACGCTTTCGGCGGGAACCCCCGACTTGCTGACGGGCGCCGCGGTCAGGCTGGAGCCGGGCCGGGTCGTGCTGCGGCTGGATGGCCCCGGCGTGTTCGCGGGCGAGGGCGTGCAGCGGCGGCTGGACCGGCTGGCGAACCGCTTGGGGCTGACGGCGGCGGTCGAGGTGCCTTGCGGCTGATGCCGCGGTGCGATACGCCGAATTGTCACGGAAAATACGGTTTGAGATGCGCGTCAAGGACGTCAAGAAAGTGGTGCTGGCCTATTCCGGGGGGCTCGACACCAGTGTGATCCTGCGCTGGCTGCAGACCGAATACCAATGCGAGGTCGTGACGTTCACCGCCGATCTCGGCCAGGGCGAGGAGCTCGAGCCGGCCCGCCGCAAGGCGGAGATGTTCGGGGTCAAGGAGATCTTCGTCGACGATCTGCGCGAGACGTTCACCCGAGACTTCGTGTTCCCCATGTTCCGCGCCAATACGGTCTATGAAGGGCAATACCTGCTCGGCACCAGCATCGCCCGGCCGCTGATCGCGCAGCGCCAGATCGAGATCGCCGAGCAGGTCGGCGCCGATGCGGTGGCCCACGGCGCGACCGGCAAGGGCAACGACCAAGTCCGCTTCGAGATCGCCTATTACGCGCTCAAACCCGACATCAAGGTCATCGCGCCGTGGCGGGAGTGGGACCTGACCTCGCGGACCAAGCTGCTTGAGTTCGCCGAGCGGAACCAGATCCCGATCGCGAAAGACAAGCGCGGCGAGAGCCCGTTCAGCGTCGACGCGAACCTGCTGCACTCGTCCTCCGAGGGCAAGGTGCTCGAGGACCCCGCGATCGAGGCGCCCGAGACGGTCTATCAGCGCACCATCCGCCCGGAGGACGCGCCGGACCGGGCTACCGTGATCACCATCGACTTCGAGCGCGGCGACCCCGTCGCCATCGACGGCGTCAAGCTGTCGCCGGCCACGCTGCTGGCCAAGCTGAACGAACTCGGCCGCGCTAACGGTATCGGCCGGCTCGACCTAGTCGAAAACCGCTTCGTCGGCATGAAGTCTCGCGGGATCTACGAAACGCCGGGCGGCTCCATCCTGCTGCCCGCTCACCGCGCGATCGAGTCGATCACGCTCGACCGGGAGGCGATGCACCTCAAGGACGAGCTGATGCCGCGCTACGCCGAGCTGATCTACAACGGCTTCTGGTTCAGTCCGGAGCGACGCATGCTGCAAGCGGCGATCGACGAGAGCCAACGTAGCGTGAGCGGCCGCGTGCGCCTGAAGCTCTACAAGGGCAACGTCAGCTGCATCGGCCGGGAGAGCCCGAACAGCCTCTACTCGATGCGCGTCGTGACCTTCGAGGACGACGAGGGCGCCTACAACCAGGTCGACGCGGAAGGCTTCATCAAGCTGAACTCGCTGCGCCTACGGCTCGGCGCCAGCGCGGGCCGGCGAGGCGGCTCCCTCTAACGGGAGCCGCGCAGGCTTTAGCCGACCCGGTTGTCGACGAGCTCGGTGACGACGCCGGGGTCGGCGAGCGTACTCGTATCGCCCAGCTGATCCGTCTCGTTGGCGGCGATCTTGCGCAGGATACGGCGCATGATCTTGCCCGACCGCGTCTTCGGCAAGCCCGGCGCCCACTGGATCGCGTCAGGCGAGGCGATCGGGCCGATCTCGCGGCGCACCCAGGCCACCAGTTCGCGGCGGAGTTCCTCGCTGGGCGTCTCGTCGGCGTTCAGCGTGACATACGCGTAGATGCCCTGCCCCTTCAGGTCGTGCGGGAAGCCGACCACGGCTGCCTCGGCCACCTTTGGATGCGCGACCAGGGCGCTCTCGACCTCGGCGGTGCCCATCCGGTGGCCGCTGACGTTGATCACGTCATCGACCCGGCCGGTGATCCAGTAATAGCCGTCCTGGTCCCGCCGGGCGCCGTCGCCGGTGAAGTAGTAGCCGGGAAAGGTCGAGAAATACGTCTGGATGAAGCGCTCGTGGTCGCGGAACACGCTGCGCAGCATGCCCGGCCAAGGCTTGGCGATGCAGAGATTGCCCTCCGCGGCGCCCTCGACGGGCTTGCCCTCGCCATCCACCAGAATCGGAACGACCCCGGGCAGTGGCAAGGTCGCCGAACCCGGCTTGAGCGCGGTGGCCCCCGGCAGCGGTGAGATCATGATCCCGCCCGTCTCCGTCTGCCACCAGGTGTCGACGATCGGGCAGCGTTCCTCGCCGACGACCCGGTGATACCAGAGCCAAGCCTCCGGATTGATCGGCTCGCCGACGCTGCCGAGCAGGCGCAGGCTCTTGCGGCTCGTGGCCTTAACCGGCCCCTCGCCGTCGCGCATCAGAGAGCGGACGGCGGTCGGCGCCGTGTAGAAGATGTTGACCTGATGTTTGTCGATCACCCGCCAGAAGCGTGAGCTGTCCGGGTAACTCGGGATGCCTTCGAACATCAGCGTCGTCGCCCCGTTGGCGAGCGGCCCGTAGACGATATAGGTGTGCCCGGTCACCCAGCCGACATCGGCGGTGCACCAGTAGACCTCGCCGGGCTGGTAGTCGAAGACAATCTGGTGGGTCATCGCGGCCCAGACCATGTAGCCACCTGTCGTGTGCAGCACGCCTTTCGGCTTGCCGGTGCTGCCCGAGGTATAGAGGATGAAGAGCGGCGCTTCCGCCTCCATCGGCTCGGGCGCGCAATCGGGGCTGGCGGCGGCGACCAGCTCGCCGAAGCGGTGGTCACGGCCCTCCTGCATCGGAACGCTGCCGCCGGTCACGCCGACCACGACCACGTGCTTGACGCTGGGGCAGCTCTTCAGCGCGAGGTCGGCGTTGGTCTTCAGTGCCACGGTGCGACCGCCGCGCCGGCCCTCATCGGCGGTGATGAGGATGGTGCTGTCGCAATCCTGGATGCGGTTGGCCAGGCTGTCGGGCGAGAAGCCGCCGAACACGATGGAGTGGATGGCGCCGATGCGCGCGCAGGCGAGCATGGCGACGGCAGCCTCGATCACCATCGGCAGGTAGATGGTGACCCGGTCGCCCTTCGTCGCCCCGAGTGATTTCAGCGCGTTGGCGAAACGGCAGACCTGCTCGTGCAGCTCGCGGTAGGTGATGCTCTTGGAAGCGGCCGGGTCGTCGCCTTCCCAGATGATCGCGATCTGATCGGGCCGCTCGGCCAGATGACGGTCGAGGCAGGTCGCCGAGGCGTTGAGGATGCCGTCTTCATACCAGCGGATTCGGACGTCGCCGGTGAAGTTGCCGCTCAGGATCTTGGTCGGCGGCTTGATCCAGCTCACGCGCCGGGCCTGCTCGGCCCAGAACCCGTCGTGATCGGTACATGCGCGCTCCGTCCAGGCAGAGAAGGTCTGGGGGTCGACGTGAGTGGATCCGGCCAGCGCGGGCGGCACGGGATACAGCTGATCGGACACGGCGTTCCTCGGACTATCTGAGTTTCGAAGCAGATTAGCGCCCGAGCCGGACCGGCGCCAGGTTCAGCGTTTCACCCGCGTGATGCCGCTGGCGAGGCTCACGACGTGCTCCCACTCGGCCTCGGTGACCGGGGCGACGGACAGGCGCGAGAATTTCACCAGCGCCATCCCGGCGAGCGCCGGGTCGGCTTTCGCGGCGGCGAGGGTGACGGGGCGCTTCAGGGCGGCCACCGCTTTCATATCGACGCAAACCCAGCCGCCCTTTTCCGCTTCCGCGCTCGGGTCGGGGTAGGCTTCGCGCACGACCTCGACGATGCCGACGATCTCCTTGCCGATGTTTGAGTGGTAAAAGAAGGCCCGGTCGCGCCGCTTCATGGTCATCAGGTTCCGCTTGGCCTGATGGTTGCGTACGCCCGTCCAGGGCTCGACGCGGTTGGCCACCTGCTGGTCCCAGCTGAACGCATCGGGTTCGGATTTGACGAGCCAGTATTGCATCGCCGCAGAGGTGACCCAGCGCTTCGTTGGCGTCAACGAATGGTTCACCAGCTTGTGTCACGATGGACTTACAACGCGTGGAACTCATGCTATCTTCGAGTTGTGGACGCCACCGCTCTCCCTTCGCGGCCTTCGCGCTCGCTGCACCGTTTCGCCAACCCCGGCCGGTTCCTGCGGCTGGCTCGGGTGGTGCAGCCGTGGCTGACCTGGCCGGCTCTCCTGGTCCTCGCCGTCGGTCTGGTGTGGGGCTTGTTTCTCTCGCCCGCCGATTGGCAGCAGGGCGATTCGGTTCGGATCATGTACATCCATGTTCCCGCGGCCTGGCTGGCCTCGGCCGGCTATGTCAGCCTAGCGGTCGCATCGCTGATGTCCCTGGTGTGGCGGCATCCGCTGGCCGATCTGGCCGCCGGCGAGATCGGACCGGTCGGCGCCTCGTTCACCGGGGTTTGCCTGGCAACCGGCTCGCTCTGGGGCAAGCCGATGTGGGGTACGTGGTGGGTTTGGGATGCCCGGCTCACCAGCGTTTTGGTCCTGTTCTTCCTCTACCTCGGCCACATCGCGCTCATGCGCGCCTTCGACGACCCGGTGCGCGGCTCCCGCGCCGCCGCTATCCTCGCCCTGGTCGGCGTCGTGAACCTGCCGATCATCAAGTTCAGCGTCGATTGGTGGAACACCCTGCATCAGGGCAACAGCATCACGCTGACCGGGGCGCCGGGGATGCATGTCGACATGCTATGGCCCCTGTTGATCTGCACGGTCGGCTTCACGCTGGGGTTCGCCGCGCTGGTGCTGGCACGGACGCGGGCGGCCGTGATGGAGCGGCGGATCCGCGGCTTGCTGATGGCGCAGGCGGAGCGGGCATGACTCACCTCCCGTTCATTGCCGCCGCCTATACGCTGGGCGTCGGCGTGCCCGGGCTTCTCGCGGTGCTCTCGTGGCGGCGCCTGAACCTCGCGAAACGGCGCCTGGCCGCAATCGATCCTAGGATGTCGAGATGACGCGCAAGAAGCGGCGGTTGTGGATCGTGCTGGCGTGTGGGCTCGGGCTCGGCTCGGCTTCGGCGTTGGCGCTCTCGGCGTTCGGCGACAACCTCGTATTCTTCGTCTCGCCCTCCACGCTCGAACAGCACGCGGGCAATATCGGGACGACGCTGCGGCTGGGCGGGCTGGTCGAGGCCGGCAGCGTGCACCGCACGGAAATCGGCGGCACACCGGTGGCGCGGTTCCGCGTGACGGACGGCAAGGCGGCGGTGGACGTCAGCTATTCGGGCATCCTGCCCGACCTGTTCCGCGAAGGGCAGGGGGCAGTAATGCTCGGCAAGCTGTTGCCCGACGGTTCGTTCCGCGCGAGCGAGGTCCTGGCAAAGCACGACGAGACGTACATGCCGCGCGACGTGGCGGATGCGTTGAAGAAAACGGGCATGTGGCACCCGGAGCAGGGCGCTCCGCCCCCGGCGGCGACCTGGAATACCCTGGAGCCGTCCAGCTCGTCGCGGAAATCCTGACATGATCCCCGAACTCGGCCATTTCGCGCTGGCCATGGCCTGCGCCATCGCTCTGGCCCAGGCCGTCGTGCCGATCTGGGGGGCGCACCGCGCCGACGCTCGGCTGATGGGGCTGGCGCCCGCCCTGGCGCTCGCGCAATTGCTGGCGCTCGGCAGCGCGGCGGCCGCGCTGGTCATCAGCAGCGTGAACGACGATTTCACCGTGCTGAACATCGCCGAGAACAGCCATACGCTGAAGCCGCTCCTCTACAAGATCACCGGCACCTGGGGGAACCATGAGGGGTCCATCCTGCTCTGGGGGCTGATCCTCGGTCTCTGCGGCGGCGCGGTGGCGACGTTCGGGCGCGGGCTGCCTTCGGCGCTGCGCGCGCGCGTGATCGGCGTGCTCGGCGGCACGTCGGCCGGGTTCCTGCTGTTCTGCCTGCTTGCGAGCGATCCGTTCAACCGGCTGTGGCCCCCGCCGCTCGACGGGCGCGACATGAACCCGCTGCTGCAGGACCCGGGTTTGGCGTTCCATCCGCCGATCCTCTACGCCGGCTATGTCGGCTTCGCCGTGCCGTTCGCCTTCGCGGTGGCGGCCCTGCTCGAGGGGCGGATCGACGCCGCTTGGGGACGCTGGGTCCGTCCTTGGACGCTCGCGTCCTGGTGCCTGCTGACCTCCGGCATCGCGCTCGGCAGTTGGTGGGCCTATTACGAGTTGGGGTGGGGCGGTTTCTGGTTCTGGGACCCGGTCGAGAACGCCAGCCTGCTCCCCTGGTTGACCGGCACCGCGTTGCTTCATTCGGCGATCGTGGTGGAGAAGCGCGAGGCACTGAAGATCTGGACGGTGCTGCTCGCGATCGGGACGTTCTCGCTGTCGCTGTCCGGCACGTTCCTGGTGCGCTCCGGCATCCTCAACTCGGTCCACGCCTTCGCCAACGACCCGGCCCGCGGCGTATTCATCCTCGGCCTGCTCGCCATCGTCATCGGCGGCAGCCTGCTGCTGTTCGCGTTCCGCGCCCCGGCGCTGGCACCCGGCGGCCTGTTCTCGCCGATCTCGCGCGAGGGCGCGCTGGTGTTCAACAACATCATGCTGTGCAGCATCGCCGCGGTGGTCATCACCGGGACGCTCTATCCGCTGATCGCGGACTTCATCTTCGATCACAAGATCTCGGTGGGCGCCCCGTTCTTCAATGCCACGGTTCTGCCGTTAGCGATCCCGGTCTTCGTGGTGATGACAGTCGCGCCGGCGATGGCGTGGAAGCGCGCGCAGCTCTGGCCAGCCATTCGCCGGCTCTGGTGGGCGGCGTCGGCCTGTGGGCGGCTTATGGCGCGGCGAAGCTGCTGCCGGCGCTGGCTTTTGCGGGCTCGGCCTGGATCGTGTTCGGCGCCGCGGCGGAGATCGTCGAGCGGATCCGGCTGTTCCGCGTGCCCCTGGGGCAGAGCCTGTCGCGTCTTGCCGGGCTGCGCCTCTCCGTGCTGGGCACCGCGCTGGGCCATGCCGGGATGGGCGTGACCGTCGCGGGGATTGCCGGTATGTCGCTGGCGACCGAGCGCGTCGTGGCCGTACGGCCCGGCGACAGCGTATCGGTGGCCGGATACGAGTGGAAACTGGTGGAACTGCACGACGAGCGCGGGCCGAACTATGTTTCGCGCATCGCCACGATCGACGTGACCAAGGACGGAGCGCCTTTCCTCGTGCTGCAGCCGTCGCGGCGGACCTTCCCGGTCCAGCAGATGACGACGACGGAGGCGGCCATCCACACCAACGGCATCCGCGACCTTTATGCGGTGCTGGGCGAGGAACGTGACGGCGTGGCCGTGTTGCGGCTGCACGACAATTTCCTGGCGCCGTGGATTTGGTTCGGTGCTCTCATCATGGCTTCGGGCGGTGCGCTATCGCTCCTCGATCGGCGCGCCCGGGTCGGCGCCCCACAACGGGCAGCCGCCCGGCCAAGCGGGCAAGCGGTGGCGTGAACCGCCGGCTCCTTCTGCTCGCTCCGCTTGCGGTGGCGGGCGCGAGCGGCTTCGGCGCGTGGACCATCCTCCGCCGCATGAAGGAGGGCACGTTCGACCCGCACGACGTGCCGAGCCAGCTAATCGGCAAGCCCGTCCCGCCGTTCGCGTCCCTTCCGGCGCTCGATCAGGGAACGGAGGGGTTCGGCAGCGCCGCGCTCGAGACGGCGGGGCATCCGATGCTGGTCAATTTCTTCGCGAGCTGGTGCGTGCCGTGCGTGATCGAAGCGCCGACGCTGATGGTGCTCAAACAGCAGAACATCCCGATCTGGGGCATCGCCTACAAGGACAAGCCGGAGGCGGCCCGCGCCTTCCTCGCCCGGCATGGCAACCCCTATGCCCGCGTGGCGATGGATGAGCCCGGCCGGGTCGCGATCGACTGGGGCGTTTATGGCGTGCCGGAAACGTACCTGCTCGACGGCAAGGGCATCGTCCGCTGGCGCCAAGCGGGGCCCGTCACGGCCGAGGTGCTGGAGACGCAGTTGAAACCGATGCTGCGGAGCGTGGCATGAGCCGGAAGCTCGCCGGCCTGCTGCTCGGGCTGCTGCTGCTGGCCGCCCCGGCCTGGGCGATCAGCGACCCGGCCGAGATGCTGCCCAACCCGGCGCAAGAGGCCCGGGCCGAGCGTGTCGGCAGCCAGCTCCGCTGCCTCGTGTGCCAGAACGAGAGCATCGAGGACAGCAACGCCGATCTCGCCAAAGACCTCCGCCGGCTGGTGCGGCAACGGATCGCCGCGGGCGACACCGATACGCAGGCGACCGACTGGGTCGTGGCGCGATACGGCGACTTCGTGCGGTTGCGGCCGCCCGTGACCTGGGTGACGGCCGCGCTCTGGGGCTCGCCGGTCATTGCGATCGGGGCGGCGCTGATCGCGGTGATGCTGCTCCGGCGGCGCCCGCCCGCGCAGCCGGTGCCGCTCTCGCCGGCCGAGCGCGCCCGCCTGGCGCAGCTGACGGAACCCGGCCTCTCGGAGCCCCCACCGGCCGCATGATCTTCGTCCTGATTGCCCTCCTGGCGCTCGCGGTGCTGGCGCCGGTGCTGCTTCGCCTGCGAGGCCCGGTCGAGAGCCGCGGCGCCCGTGACCTGGCCGTCGACCTGCACCGGACCCAACTGCGCGAGCTCGACCGCGACTTCGCGGAGGGGCGCATCCTGCCCGCCGAGCATGCGACCGCCAAATTGGAGGTGCAGCGCCGCCTGCTCGCCGCTGCGGCAGCGGAGGAAACGGCGCCGCGAACCGGCGCACGCTGGCCGGTGATCGCGACGATCGTGGTCGTGCCGCTCGCGGCTGCCGGGCTGTACGCCGTCAGCGGCAGCAAGCCGAGTATGCCGTCATCGAGCGGCGGGGGCGAACAGGCGCGGGAGGCCGAGACCGCGACGTTGGTCGAAGGCTTGCGCGACCAGCTCGCGACGATGGACCCGAACACGGACAAGGCGCGTCAGGGCTACGCCCTGCTCGGCACGGTCGAGGAGCAGCGCGGCAACGATGCGGCCGCCGCCGCCGCCTTCCGCATGGCGCTGCACGGCAAGTTCGACCCGACGATCGCGGCGCGGGCCGCGGAGGCCGCCGTGCGTGCCGAAGGTGGCGTCAGCGAGAGCAGTGCGGCCCTGTTCCGCCGTGCCCTGGCCGCGGCGCCCGCGGATGCGCCCTGGCGCAACTACGTCGAGCAGCGGCTACAGCAACCGCGCCTGGCGAGTCGGCCCTGAGCGCGTCAGGCGGGGGCTGGGACGGCTGACAGCAGCTCGCGGACGCGGACGGCGAGGGCTTCCGGGGAAAACGGCTTGGCAATCATCGCCATGCCGGGCGCCAGCGCGCCGTCTTTGAGGCTGGCCGCATAGCCGGTGATGAACAGCACGGGCAGGCCCGGCCGCCGCTGCCGGGCTGCCTCGGCGATCTGACGGCCGTTCAGATTGCCGGGAAGGCCGATCTCGGTGACCAGGAGATCGAGCCGCGACAAGCCGCCGTTCAGCAAGTGCATCGCGTCCGTGCCGGTGGCGCAGGTGCGGACGTTGAAACCCAACTCCCGTAGATGGTCGGCCGCCCGGTTCCGCACATCGGCTTCGTCCTCGACGAGGAGGATCACGCCGTCGCTGCCGGCCTCGCGCGGGGGTGCGACCGGCACGGCGTGGTGCCTTGGCAGCAGCAGCCGGACGGTCGTGCCGGCGCCCGGGTCGCTCTCAAGGCGGACGAAACCGCCGGATTGGCGGACGAAGCCGTAGACCTGGGAGAGCCCGAGGCCGGTGCCCTGGCCCGTCGGCTTGGTGGTAAAGAACGGCTCGAAAGCGCGCGCCCTGGTCGCTTCATCCATGCCGACGCCGGTGTCGGCGACCGTGATCTCGACGTAGTCGCCGGCGGTGGCGCCCTCATTGCCGGCGACGTCAGAGCCGGTCAGGACCACGTTGCCCGTCGTGATGGTCAGCTTGCCGCCGCCGGGCATGGCGTCGCGGGCGTTGATACACAGGTTGAATACGACGTTTTCGAGCTGGTTCAGGTCGCAGAGGACCATCCAAGTGTCGTCGCCCTGATGCGTCACGAGGTCGATGGCCGGGCCGACCGTGCGGGCGACCAGCTCGGCCATGCCGGTCACGAGCTCCGCCGGGTCGACCGCCTCAGGGCTCAGGGTCTGGCGGCGGGCAAACGCGAGCAGGCGGTGGGTGAGCGAGGCGGCTCGGTCGACGGTGGTGCGCGCCACGCCGGCGAAGCGCTTGGCATCGTCCAGCTTGTTCTGCTCGACGCGGCGGACCAGCAGTTCGAGCGCTCCGCCGATGGCTTGCAGCATATTGTTGAAATCGTGCGCGATGCCGCCCGTGAGCTGCCCGACGGCCTCCATCTTCTGCGATTGGCGCAGCTGCTCCTCGGCCGCCGTCAGTTCGGCGGTGCGGTCGGCGATCTCGCGCGTCAGCGCCTCGCGGGAATGGGCCAGGACCTCGCGCGCCTGGATGATTTCGTCGATGTCGGTGCAGGTGCCGTACCAGCGGGTGATGCGCCCCTGTTCGTCGTGGATGGCTTGGGCGCGGCCGAGCACCCAGCGGTATCGTCCGGAAACGTGCCGGAGCCGGTACTCGCGATGGTAGGGGCGGCCGGTGGCGAGCGAGGCCTGCCAGACCCGCTCGGTTTCTGCCTGATCGTCGGGATGGAACAGGCCCATCCAAGATTGGCCGTCGCTGGAGCCCGGCGCGGTGCCGGTGAACTCATACCAGCGCTGGTTGAAATAATCGTGGTAGCCGTCGGCGCGGGTGGACCAGACCATCTGATCGATGGAGTTGGCGATCGCCTGGAAGCGAGCCTCGCTCTCCCGCAGCGCCGCGATGTTCTCGAACCGCTCGGTCTCGTCGGCGAGCAGGCCGATGAGCAGCGGCTGCCCGTCGGAATCGGGCGCGACCTCGGCCTGGGCGAGGATGTGCCGCCGTTCGCCGTCCCGGATGATGCGGTAGCTGTGGACGAGGCGGCCCGAGTTGATTCCTTCCTTGACGTCCGCGCGGACCTTGTCGCGGTCTTCGGGCACGATCCGCTCGAGGTAGTCCCGCGCGGCGCAACCCTCCGCCGGGCTGAAGCCGAACATGGTCCGCACCGTCTCCGAGGGCTGCACCGTCCCCGCCTTCAGGTTCCACTCGAACGATCCGAGGCCGCCGGCCTCGAGCGCGAGGCGGAGCCGGGCTTCCTCGCGGCGCAGCGCCGCTTCTGCCGCATCGCGCTCGCGCTCGCGTTCGGCCAAGGCGGTCGTCATCCGGTCGAACACCGCGCCGAGCTCGCGGATCTCGCCCGAGAGGCGGCTCAGATCGGTGCGGGCTTGCAGGTCGCCGGCCCCGATGCGGTCGGCCGCCGCCGAAAGACTGGCCAGCGGCGCGAGCACGAACCGACGCGCGCCGGCCGCGCCGGCGACGAGCGCGAGCAGCCCGCCGAGTCCCAGGCCCAGCAAATTACGCAGCGACATGTCGCGCAGGTCGGCAAACGCTCGCTCACGGTCGAGGCCGACGACCAGGATGTTGCCGGCGAGTGCCGGGTCGCGCGGCACGGCGCCGAAGAGCCGCAGCGTGCCGTCCGGCCCGCGCATCTCGACCACACGGGGCGCCGACACGTTCAGCGCGTCGCGGAACGCTTGGGGGGCGGGGGCACCGACCCAATCGGCGTTGACGGGGATCCTGTCCAGAACGGCGGCGACGACCGTCCCGCTCGGATCCAGCAAGAGCAGCTCCGCCCCGAGAGGTGCGGCCGGGTCGACGAGCTGTTCCGCGAGCCGGCGCTGATCGAGGCTGGCCAGCACGATGCCCGCGATCTCGCCGTTATCATTCCGGTAGGGGACGGCGAAGTGCAGGCTGCGGATGTGTGTCTCGAGCCCGACGACGAGATCGCCGCTCGAGAAGGCGCCCGTCGCCATCGTGCGCTTGAAATACGCCCGGTTGGCGACGGAGATGCTGCCCGGTGCGTTTCCGGCGTCGTCGCAAATGATGCTGCCGGTCCGGTCGGTGACGCCCAGTAGGGCGTAATCCTTCAACTGCCCGGACACGTGCTTGAGGAATGTCGTGCAGGCCACCGTGTCGCCGGCCTTGATCGCGGGCACTTCGGCCAACGTGATCAGCAAGCGTTGCGCGCCGCGCGTGACGAGCCCCATACTGTCCTGCAGCGAGCGGCTCTCCGCGACCGCATCCTGCTGCAACCTGGCCGCCCGTTCGTTGCGGTTGGTGGCGTCGTTCAGGATACCGACGATGAGCGGCGGCGTGAGAGCGAGCGCCACCAGGAGCAGGAGACGGCCGGCGAGCGTCAAGGCGCGTGTGCGTCCCAAAAGGGCGACTGCGCGCGCCGCACGAAACCGCTTGGGTAAAGAGGCACCTTTTGTATCCCGCTGACCACGTTGGACTGCAGGATACAACTCTCTGTTATGCGCTGACAGTTTTATCCCGTGCGGCCGCCGCACGGCAATGGTTCAGAGCAACAAGGGGATCGAGCACTACTCCCGAGCCAATTGGCTCGGGAAGTGCTCTATCGGCGCAGGAACGCCAGCAGACGCTCGAGCAACGCGTCCGGTTGCTCCTGCTGGATCCAGTGGCCGGTGCCCGGCAGCAGCCCGACATCG
>Ga0326763_1000361_pt1 | contig 16798 bp, 7 predicted proteins | sample NORPS_P_FD_207671 | JGI IMG/M metagenome (GOLD analysis project Ga0326763, IMG submission 207671) | Hot spring water microbial communities from Norris Geyser Basin, Yellowstone National Park, WY, United States - NOR.PS_P | ecosystem: Environmental > Aquatic > Thermal springs > Unclassified...
ACCGGCAAGTTCGACAATGCCGACGTGTTCGCGTTGCTGGACAAAGAGAAAGCGACACTGGGCGACGAAGCGGCCGCCAGCGAAACCGTGTTCCTCGCCCCGGGCGCCACGGTCTCGATCAATGAACCGCTGAAGCCCGGCGTCACCGCGCTGGGCATGGTCGCGGCATTCCGCGACATCGACCACGCCACCTGGCGCGTGAAGGCGCCGGTCAAACCAAGCGGACCGACCAAGCTGGAAGCGAAAACCGCCGGCATCGTGCTCACGCTGAAACCCGCCGCCCCCGCACCATGACATGGACCAACCGGGTCGCCTGGCAGGAGGGGATGTTCCTCCGGGCGCAGCACTTCCAGCAGCAGGACCGCAGTCTCGAGCACCTGGTGCGCGCCCGCACCGCCCATCTGCAGCCGTTCGGCTGGGGCTTGTCCAACTACACCATCGACCGTGACCTGCTCGCCACCGGCCGCTTCGCTCTATCGGCCGCGACGGGCGTGTTCGAGGACGGCACTCCGTTTTCCATGCCGGGAGAGGCGGATCACCCGCTCCCGCTCGACGTGCCGCCGAACGCGCGCAACACCCTGGTCTTTTTGGGGGTGCCGATCCAGCAAGCCGGGTCGGCGGAGCTGGCGGTGGCCGGCGGACCGGAAGCCCGCTACGGCGTGAGCCAGTTCGAAGCGTTCGATACGCATTCCGCGGCCCCTCAATCGGCCGATTTGGTCGTCGGCCGGCTGCGGCTTCGTTACTTGCTCGAGACCGAGGAGCGGGCGGGCTGGCTGTGCATTCCGCTCGCCCGCATCGTAGAGATGTCGTCGGACCGACGGGTGACGCTGGACGACCGTTGGATCGCCTCCGTCCTCCTCTGCGCGGCGAGCCCGGTGCTCGCCGGGCTGCTGACCGAGCTGGCCGGCATGATCAACCAGCGCGGCGAGGCCCTGGCGGGGCGGCTCACCGCGCCCGGCGCCCGCGGCGTGGCCGACGTGGCCGACTTCCTGCTGCTGCAATCGCTCAACCGCTGGCAAAAGCTGCTGAGCCACTGGGCCGACGCCGGAACGCCGCACCCGGAAACGCTCTACGCGACACTGGTGCAAATGGCCGGCGAGTTCGCGACCTTTACCGAGGCGAGCAAGCGGCCCGCCCCTTACCCCGCGTATCGCCATGAGGACCTGCAGCGCTCCTTCGCCCCGGTCGTTGCGGATCTGCGGCGCTCGCTGTCGGCGGTGCTCGAAACGAACGCCATCAGCATCCCGCTGGTCGAGCGCCGGTTCGGCGTCCGCGTGGGGGCGATCACCGACCGCGGCGTTCTGCAAGCCGCCTCGTTCGTGTTGAGCGTGCGGGCGGACGTGCCGACCGATTCGCTGCGGCGGCTGTTCCCGAGCCAGGTCAAGATCGGCGCGGTCGAGCAGATCCGCGAGCTGGTCAACATCTCCCTGACTGGGATCGCGATCGTGCCACTTCCCGTAGCGCCGCGGCAAATCCCGTTCCACGCGGGCGCGAGCTACTTCGAGCTCGACCGCAACTCGCCGCACTGGCAGCAGATGCAGACATCCGGCGGCTTCGCGATCCATGTGTCGGGCGAATTTCCCAATCTGACCATGGAGCTTTGGGCAATTCGCGGGTAGCGTCCGCTGATGTCGATGATGACGAGGAATGTTCCTTGTCCGGTAACGATCAATCGAGGACATGATGGCGAGCGACAATCCTTTCGCCGAGCCGGATGACAGCGATCGGACGATCATTCGCCCCGCTCCCGGCGGCCGGCGGCCGGCGGCACGGCCGCCCGCCGCCGCGCCCGCAGCAGCCCCGTTCGTCGATCAGCCCGCCGCATCCTTCGCCAGCGCGCCCGAGGAGCCCGGCGCGCGCTCAGCCCTGGCGATCGGCAACTCGCCGCTTGCCGTCGCCGCAAGTCCGCTCATCCAGCTCCTCGCCCGCCTCGGCAACACCGCCACCGCGCCCGACAGCGGCAGCCTGCGCGAGCGGGCCGTCGCCGAGATGCGCCGGTTCGAGCAGGTCGCGCGCGACGGCGGCGTGCCGATGGAGCAGCTCCGCCCCGCTCACTACGCCCTCTGCGCCAGCCTCGACGACGTGGTGCTGAATACGCCGTGGGGCAGCACCGGCGAGTGGGCCTCTCGCTCCATGGTGTCGACCTTCCATCAGGAAGTCCGCAGCGGCGACCGTTTTTTCGATGTGCTGGGCCAGATGCGCCAGAACCCCGGCACCATGCTCCCCGTGCTGGAGCTGATGTATCTCTGCCTGTCGCTGGGCTTCATGGGCCGCCATCGCCTGTCCCAGCGGGGCGTGGCGGAAATCGATCGGCTGCGGGAGGAAACCTACGCCGTCATCGCACGGCAGCGGCGGGCGCCGGAGCCTGCTCTGTCGCCGCGCTGGGAAGGGCAGAATGCCCCCTATCGACCGTCCCGCGCACGGCTGCCGGTGTGGGTCGCCGCGGTTGCGGGGCTGGCTGTCACGGCGGCCCTGTTCGTCTGGTCCAGCCGCACCCTGGCTGAAGCGTCGGACGACCTGTTCGCCCGCGCGATGGCGCTGCCGCCCGGCCACATGCCGGCCATCAGCCGGGCGGTCGCCGTCACGCCACCCCGTCAGCCTCCCCCCAGCGAACCCACGGCCGTGGATCGGCTCCGCACGTTCCTCAAGCCGGAGATCGACCAGAAATTGGTCGAGGTCCTGGGCACGGACGCGACGCCGATCGTCCGCATCCACAACAGCGGCCTGTTCGCATCCGGCAGCGCCACGCTGAACGAGAACTTCCTGTCGCTGTTCGATCGGATCGGCAAGGCGCTGGCGGCCGAGAAGGGTCAGGTGGATGTGCTCGGCTATACCGACAACCAGCCGATCCGAACCGTCAAGTTCCCGTCCAACTTCAAACTTTCGGCGGCACGCGCCGCCGCGGCGGAGGCGGAGTTGGCCCGTGTCATGGGCGGTACGGAGCGGCTGCGGGCCGAAGGCCGGGCCGACGCCGATCCGATAGCCTCCAACGCGACGGCGCAGGGGCGCGAGCAGAACCGCCGGATCGAACTCATCCTCCACCGGCAATCGTAGCAGGCCGCCATGTCTGGCTTTCGAAGGGTCCTTCTCTCGCGCTGGACGCTGACCGGTCTCGGCGTGCTGCTTTTGGCGCTGCTGGTGTGGTTTCTCGGCCCTCTCCTGACGTTTCTGGAGGGGTGGCCGATCCGGCTGGGCATCGTGGTCCTGCTGGTCGTGGTCTGGTTGGTCGCGAATTGGCTGGCCGACCGCCGCCACCGACGCGCCGAGGCGGCGCTCAAGGGTGGGGTAGCGGCGCCGGCCGGGCCGGACGCCTCTGCCGAGGAAGTGGCCGCGCTGAACGATAAGCTCGCGGCCGCCACCGCGATGCTCAAGCGGGCTCACGGAACCCGCGGCTACTTGTACGAGCAGCCGTGGTATGTAATCATCGGCCCGCCCGGCGCGGGCAAGACCACGGCGCTCGTCAACAGCGGGCTCACCTTCCTGACGGAACCCGGCGGCAAGCCTGCGGCGGTCGCCGGCGTCGGCGGAACCCGGCTCTGCGATTGGTGGTTTGCTGACGAGGCGGTTCTGATCGACACGGCCGGCCGCTACACCACGCAGGATAGCGATGCCTCGGTGGACCGCGCGGGCTGGCAGGGCTTCCTGGCACTCCTGAAACGAACCCGCTCGCGCCAGCCGCTGAACGGCGTGCTGGTAGCGATCAGCGTGCCGGAAATCGTCGCCGACCGGGCCGCAGCTGAGGCGCACGCGGTAGCCATCCGCGCGCGGATCAAGGAGCTGAACACGCAGCTCGGCGTGCAGCTGCCGGTCTACGCGCTGTTCACCAAGGCGGACCTGATCGCCGGTTTCACCGAGTTCTTCGCCGACCTGGATGCGGAGAAGCGCAAGCAGGTCTGGGGCGAAAGCTTCCCCTTGGGCCGCGGCGATACCGCGGGCCCGGCCGCCGAGTTCCGCGCCGCGCATGCCCGTCTGCTGGAGCGGGTCGAAGAGCGGGTGATCGACCGTCTGCAGGCCGAGCGGAGCCCGGACCGGCGGCAGCTGATCGCCGGCTTCCCCGCCCAGGTCGCGAGCCTGGCCGAACCGCTCGAGGCTTTCCTCTCGGCGGCTTTCGGCGGCACGCGCTTGGACCCGGCGCCGTTGCTGCGCGGCTTCTATCTCCTGTCCGGCACGCAATACGGCACACCGATCGACCGGCTGACCGGCAGCATGGCGCGCGCCTTCGGCATGCCGTCGCAACGGTTGGCCAGCCTCGCCCCGGCGCAAGGCCGCAGTTACTTCGTCAACCGGCTCCTACGCGAGGTCGTGTTCCGCGAGTCGATGCTCGTCTCCGAGCCGCCTGCCCTGGCGCGCCGCCGCTCGCTGATGCGGGCGGGCGCGTTCGCGGCGGTGCTGCTGGTGACGCTCGGGGCCATGGGCCTCATCCTGGCCGCGAACCGCTCCGCCCAAGCCGACACCGACCGTCTCAGCGCTTCCCTGGCCCGCTACCAGCAGATCGCGGCGAGCTTGCCGCTCGATCCCGTGGCCGACGGCGATCTGCCCCGCGTGCTGCCGTTGCTCGACGAAGCGCGCAATTTGCCCTTCGGCGCCGCCGCCGGCCGGTCCGGCTGGTCGGGCCTGTCGCAAACGGCCCAGCTCGCGGCCACGTCACAGATCACCTACCGGCACGCGCTCGACTGGGTGATGCTGCCCCGGCTGCTCTGGCAGCTCGAGGCGGAGATGCGCGGCGCCATGAACCGGCCCGAGTTCCTCTACGAAGCCACTCGCATCTACCTCATGTTAGGCAGCCAAGGCCCGCTCGACCGCAGCCTGGTGCGCGACTGGATGGCCGCCGATTGGGCCAGCACCTATGGTGGCCTGACCCGCGAGCCCTTGCGGAAGACGCTCGACGAGCACCTGACCGCTCTGCTAGCCGGCCCGCTGCCCGCCGTGGAATTGGACGGACAACTCGTCGAGACAGCCCGGCGCACGTTCAGCCGGGTGAGCCTCGCCGAGCGCGTCTACTCCCGAATCCGCCCCGGCGCCGGCCAGCAGGTCCCGCCCTGGACGCCGGCCGATGCGCTGGGCGGGGCCGGCGCGGCGGTGTTCGTCCGCCCCTCCGGCAAGCCGCTGACCGAGGGCGTGCCGGGCTTCTACACCGTCGACGGCTTCCACAAGATCCTGCTGCCGTCCCTGGCCCCGGCGACGCGCGAGGTGGTCTCGGAAAGCTGGGTCCTGGGCACGGGCGCCGCGGTCGATCCGGCCGACGACCCGGCGCTGAAGACCCTCGAGACCGACGTCGTGGCGCTTTACACCAACGACTACGCCAAGCGCTGGGACGCGATGCTGTCCGACATCGCCATCCGGCCGCTCCGCGACCTGCAGACGGCAGTCCAGGACCTCTACGTGCTCTCCTCGCCGCAATCGCCGCTGAAAGACCTGCTGACCTCCATCGCCAACCAGCTCACGCTGACCGCTCCCGTCGCGGCGCCGGGCGCTCCGGCCGCTGCAGGCGCGGCCGGGGCAGCGGCTCCCGGCGCCGCTGCGGCCGCAACCCGCCCTGCGGCGCTGTTCGGCCAAAACGCGCCGCCGGCGGTGCCACCGGGTCAGGCGATCGACGACCGTTTCCGGGCTTTGCGCGCCTATGTCGGCAAGGGCCCCGGTGCGCCCATCGACATCACCCTCAAGCTCCTGAACGACCTCCAGCAGCAGCTGGCGACCCTAGCCGCGGCGCCGGCCGGTGCTGCCGCGCCCGCGGTCGCGGCGACGGGCGCCGACCCGGCGCAGCTTCTCCGCGCCGAGGCGCTCCGGCAACCGCCGCCCGTCTCCGGCTGGCTGCAAACGCTCGCCTCCACCGCCGACCGCCTGCGCGGCACCGGCGCCAAGCAGCAGGCCGCCACCGCGTTCAACGGACCTGGCGGCCCCGGCTCCCTGTGCCGCCAAGCGGTGGAGGGCCGCTACCCGTTCAAGGCGGATTCCGCGCTCGACATCCCGCTCGACGATTTCGGCAAGCTGTTCGCGCCGGGCGGGCTGCTGGACGCGTATTACAACCAGCAGCTCCGCGCGTTCGTCGATCAGGCGGCGGGCGGTTGGAAGCTGCAAACCGTGGCTGGCGTGGCGCCGCCCATCTCGCAAGCCGACCTGGACCAATTCCAGCGGGCCGCCATGATCCGCGACCTGTTCTTTGCGTCCGGCGGCGCAACGCCTTCGGTGAAGTTCGAGATCACGCCCGTCAGCTCCGACTCTACCTCGCGGCAAGTCACGCTGGACCTGAACGGCATCGCGATCAGCGACGTGCACGGCCCGGAGCGGGCGACCCAGGTGACCTGGCCGGGTCCGCAGGGCATGGGCACCGTGCGGCTGACGTTCGACCCGCCGCTCTCCACCGGCGCGACCGGGCTGCAGACGACGGGGCCGTGGGCGCTGTTCCGCATGGTCGGCAAGGGCAAGTTGCAGCAGCAGAACGGCGCGGAGCTGTATCAGCTCGGCTACAATCTCGCCGACCGGCAGGTGACGTTCCAAATCCGCGCCGGGTCGGTCAACAACCCGTTCAGCCCCGGCCTGCTCCAGAGCTTCTCATGCCCGCGGCTCGAGTGATGGCGGGATTCTTCGGCAAGCTGCCCTGCCGCGGCGACTTCCTCCGCAGCGGCCTGCCAGGGAGCTTCGTCTCGGCGTGGGACCGCTGGCTTTCCAACGTCCTCGCTTTCAGCCGGGAACAGATGGGGGACGCTTGGCGAGACGCCTGGCTGGAAGCCCCCGTCTGGCGCTTCCTGCTGCCGGCCGGCCAGTGCGGACCGGACGGCGTGCTCGGCTTGTGGCTGCCGTCCGTCGACGCGTCGGGGCGCTACTTCCCGCTGACGGTTGCGGCGGTGTTCCAAGGTGAGCGGGCGGTGCGGGACGAGAACTGGCTGCTCGGCGCCGAGGACACTGCCCGTGCGGCGCTCGAGGACGATCGAACCCCGGCCGCGCTCCAGGCCGCCCTGGACGGCTTAGGCGAGCCGGGGGGCGCTCCGGGCGGGGACACCGGCGTCTGGTGGACGGAAGGTGCGCCGCGCGTGGCGGCCAAGACGCTCGACGCTGCGGCGATGCCGACACCGGAGGAGTTCGTCCGCATGCTCGAAGACGCCGCATGATCGCCGCCGCGCATGATTGGGCGGTGACCCATCCCGGCGCCGTCCGCCCGAACAACCAGGACGCCCTGGTCAGCCGCGCCGACGCCGGGCTGTGGGCGGTGGCGGACGGGGCAGGCGGGCATCGCGCGGGCGAGGTCGCCTCGGCGATGATTGCGGCGGCGCTCGACGGGATTCCGTCCGCCCTGGGCTCGGAGGAGAGCTTGGTGCAGATCCGGCTTCGTCTCGCCGCCGTGCACGACGCGTTGCGCGCGCGGGCCGCCGAGGAGGGCGGCATGATCGCCTCCACCGTGGTGGTGCTCCTGGTCCGCGACAGCCACTTCGTCTGCCTGTGGGCCGGCGACTCGCGCGCCTACATCCTCCGTGACGGCTCGCTGACGCCGATCACGCGCGACCACAGCCTCGTGCAGACGCTGATCGACGCCGGCAGCCTGTCGGAAGAGGATTCAGAGCGGCACCCGCATGCCAACGTGATCACCCGCGCGGTCGGCGGCGACGAGCCGCTGCTCGAGCTGGACAAGGTGACCGGCCGCCTGGTGCCGGGTGACCGCTTCCTGTTGTGCAGCGACGGGCTCAGCAAGACACTCGACCTCGCAACCATGGCCCTGCTCACCGCCGACCCGGCTGACCCGGCCAATCGCCTCGTCGAATCGGCGCTCCTGGCTGGCGTGCGCGACAATGTCACCGCCGTGGTCGTGCAGCCGTAAGGCCATAGGCGAGCCTCTCCACAACTGGTGACATCGTTGCCCCCACGGGATACAACGATTTCGGAAGCGGACGAATCAAGCAACCGAAGGCCATGACGCTGGGCAAGCAATGGAGTTGCCGTAACGAACAAAGGCCGAGCTGGAACTTCGTTTCGGCGTTGCTGCCGATCGCGCTGATCGCGACGGTCACTCCCGCTCTCGCGCAACGTCCGGATGCCCCCTTCTCCGGCAACGCCGTGCCGCAAGGGTCTCCGCTGCCGCGTATTCTGCCGCCCTCTCCTCCCATCGTGGCGCCGGAGACCGGTCTCGTCCGGCCGGCCGCGCCCGCCCCTTCGCCGGCGCTGAACGTGCCGATCCGCAGCGTCGCTATCGCCGGCGCCACCGCCTTTCCCGCGGCGCAACTGCAAGGGTTCACCGCCAACCTCGTCGGCCCCGGCATCCCGGTCGCCCGGGTCGAAAAGGCCCGCGCGGACCTGCTGTCGCTCTACCGCACGAACGGCTACGTGCTGACGACCGTGACCGCGGCGATCGGACCGCAGGGCGATCTCCGCTTCAACGTCGTCGAGGGGCGGATCGCCGCCGTGAAGCTCGACGGTGACATCGGTCCCGCGGGCGTTCAGGTGCTCCGCTTCCTCAATCACCTGACGGAAGTGCAACCGATCGACAACGCCACGATCGAGCGCTGGCTGCTGCTGGCGCAGGATGTTCCGGGCGTCTCGCTGAACGCCGTGCTGCAGCCCTCCGTCAGCGATCCCGGCGCCCTCACCCTGGTCGCGCAAGTGCGGCGCCAGGCCTTCAACGGGCTGCTGACCGCCGATAACCGGGCGTTCCGGCAGACCGGTCCGGTGGAAAGCCTGCTGGTCATCGACGCGAACAGCTTCACCGAGTTCGGCGAACGCTCGGAGGCCTCCTTATACCACACCGACGGCAACACGCAGAATTTCGGCCAGGCTTCGACCGAGTTCTATGTCGGCGGTTCCGGGTTGAAGCTGCGGCTCTACGGCGGCCATGGCGAGGCGGCGCCGTCGGACTTCCTGCGTACGGTCGGCTATCGCGGCATCACCACCGTCTTCGGCCTCGGTGCCGCCTACCCGGTCGTGCGCTCGCGCAACCAGAGCCTTAACCTCGTCGTGAGATTGGACGCGATCGAGACCGACACGCGGACCGATACGGGCCCGCAAGGGCAATCGCGCCGCACCAGCAACGACGATCTCCGCGTCGCCCGCGTGGGCTTCGAATACGCGATCCAGGACAGCCTGGCCGGCGACGACCGTCCAGCCGTCAACTTCCTCGGTCTGCGCGGGTCGCAGGGGCTCAACTTCCTGGGCAGTTCCGGGAACAACAACCTGACTCCCGGACGATTGAACGAGCGGGTCGATTTCATCAAGGTCACCGCCGAACTCTCGCGGACACAGACCCTGTTCGCGGTCGGAACGGCGTCCAGCGTCGCTTTGCGGGCGTCGGCGCAAGGGCAGGTGAGCAATAGCGTGCTGCCCCCGGCCGAGAAGTTCTTTCTCGGCGGCAGCGAGATCAACCGCGGGTTCTATGCCGGCCAAGTCACCGGCGACAATGCCCTGGCCTGGTCGCTCGAGCTTCAACTGAATACGGCCGCCAACTTCACGGTGTTCGACACGCCCATCCCCGTGAGCGCCCAGTTCTATACCTTCTACGACCGGGGGCAGACGTTCGAGAACCAGTCCATCGACCCGAACGCGCGCCTCTCCTCGGTTGGCGTCGGCGCCCGCGTCACGGTGACACGCTTCACCGAGTTCGACGTGGAGGGCGTCGTGCGCAACACGCGCCTGCCGGTCGGCACCGCGGGCATCGTCCACCCGCTCAAGGCAGACGCCGCCTATTGGCGCGTTCTGACCCGGTTCTGAGCCGATGCCGAGAACCGCCCGCCGTTCCGACCTCCTCCGCAGCACAGCGCTGCAGGCGGCCGCGGTCCTCACCATCGCCAACCCGGTCCAGGCCCAGCCCGCGCCGAACGCGCAGCCTCAGGGCGGGAAAGTGGTCGCCGGCAGCGCCACCATCGCGCGGACGCCTGGAACCACCGCCATCACCCAAACCACCGACCGCGCCGCCATCGATTGGCGCTCGTTCGATGTCGGCCGCAACCAGGCCGTCACGTTCCAGCAGCCCTCGGCGAGCAGCGCCACCCTCAACCGGGTCACCGGACCCGACCCCTCCGCCATCGCCGGCCGCATCAGCGCCAACGGCCAGATCATCCTGACCAACCCGAACGGCGTCACCTTCTTCCAAGGCGCGCAGGTCAACGCCCAGAGCGTCATCGTCAGCGCGCCGGGCATCACGACACATAACTTCATGGCCGGCCGCATGGTCTTCGACCGCCCGGCCAATCCCCGAGCCCGGATCGAGAACGCCGGCACCATCACGGTCAAGCAAGCCGGCCTGGCCGCCCTCGTCGCGCCGTCCGTGGCCAACTCGGGCACCATCACCGCCCATTTGGGCCACGTGGTGCTCGCCGGTGCCGCCGCCGCGACGCTGGATATGTACGGCGACGGCCTGGTCTCGATCGACGTCACCAAGCAGGTCCAGCAAGCCCCGGTCGGACCCGGCGGCAAACCGGTCACCGCGCTGGTCACCAATACCGGCACGATCGCCGCCGATGGGGGCACCATCCAGCTCAGCGCCCGCGCCGCCGACGGCGTGGTGCAGAGTCTGGTCGATGCCGGCGGCACCATCCGCGCCAACACGGTCGGGACAACGACGGGCCAGATCGAGATCGCGGGCACGGGCGGCTCCGTGGTGATCGACGGCCGGGTCGCCGCCGACGGGCACGGGGGCGGCCATGGCGGCACGATCGTCCTGAACGGCAGCGCCGCCACGATCTTGGCCGACACGGCCCACGTGACCGCCAACGGCGCGGCCGGCGGCGGCACGGTCGCCATCGGCACCACCTTGGCCCGCGCCCGCACGACCGGTCCGGCACCCGCCACCACGTCGGCGCGCACCACGATCGCTCCTGGCGCCCGCGTGTCGGCCAGCGCCGGCAAGCGCGGCAACGGTGGCCGGGTGACCGTGCTCAGCACGGCGTCGACCACCGTCGCGGGCACGATCGAGGCCAAAGGCGGCGCCGTGGCAGGCAACGGCGGCACTATCGAGCTGTCCGGCGAGACCGGCTTCCGCCTCACTGGCCACGCCGACACGAGCGCGCCGCATGGCACCGCCGGCACGATCCTGCTGGACCCGCGGGACCTCACGATCGCCGTCGATCCGCCGTCGGCGGGAACGCCCAACCAGCCGCTGCAGGACAATACCGACCCCAACATCGCCGCCGACGCGGGCGGGGTCGCCACCGACGCCTACGTGACGCCCCTGCAACTGAAGGCGCTCACCGGAAACCTCCATGTACTGACGACACGCGACCTGACCGTCACCAATGGCTTCAGCTACAATGGCGGCAGCGTAACCCTCGAAGCGGGCCGGAACCTCACTGTTTCAGCCACCGCTGCGGCAGGCCTCGGAAGCAGTGGGTCAGGGTCGGGCACCATTATCTTGGCTGATCCCGGCGTTACCGCCAGTGGCGACCTGAACCTCTTCGCCGCGTCCAGCGCGATCGCCGGCTATGACCCGACCGGCGCCTTGTCCATCGCCGCCCCACTCTCCGGTCCGACCGTCACCCTCTCGGCCGGGACCGGCGGAATCGCGCTCTCGGCCAACGTCACGGCCGGCACCGCCGTGCTGCTGAACACCACCGGGCCGGTCTCGCAGACCGGCGGCACCCTCACCACGCCGCAACTTTCCGGCACGGCTGCTTCCGTCAACCTTCCCGCCGCCAACGCCATCGACGGGATCGGCAACAGGCTCAATGCCCCTCTGACGACCACGGCCGGCGGTGTCCTGGTTACGGAGGCGCAGGGCCAGTTCCTCACGGTTGGCACGCCCCAGGGTGGAGGCGGCATCTCGGTGCCGACCGGCCAGACCGTCACGCTGAGCATGGATTCCTTATCGCTTGCCGCTCCCGTGGGCGGCAAAGCGATCACGGCGTCGACCGTCGTGCTGCAGCCATCCAACAGCGACCTGTCCATCCTGGTATCGGCCACCTTTCCGGACGGGCCCGCCCTGGTCGTCACACCAGCCGAGCTATCGCTGCTTGCGGTGAACACGCTCCAACTCGGGAGCCGTGCCCTCAATGGCAACGTCACCATCGGTCAGACCGACGAAGCCATCGACTTCACCGCCGCCGGCATTCCCCAGCTCGTCCTAAGCAGCCACAACAATATCGACCAGGGTGGTCCCCTGACCGTGGCGAGCCTCAACATCCAGAACACCGGTGCGGCCACCCTCTCCAACACGGGCAACCGGTTCGACACGCTGACCATCGGCACGAATGGCCCCTCCACCCTCACGACGGCAGGGAACCTGACGATTGCGGGCAACAGCGGGGCGGACAACCTCACGATCATCGCCGGCGGCAGCATCACGGAGGCGGCCGGCGGCACGCTTTCCGCCAGCGACTCGATCACGCTTTCCGCCGGCGACCGGTCCGTCCCCGGCTACGATCCGGCCGCATCGCTGACCGTGCTCAACCGCACGGGCGCCGCGAACACGCTGTCGCTGTCGGCCGGGACGGGGGGCATCGTCCTCGGCCCGTCGCTGTCGACCGATCTGGTGATCTCCACGACCGGCACGTTCGGCGAGGGACCGAGCGGGATCTCCACCACGACGCTCAGCGGCACCGCCGGATCGGCCAACCTGCCATCGCCCACGAACAGCATCCAGGCGATCAGTACCTTCAACGTCACTGGAACGGGCGGCAGCTTCGTGTTGGTCCTGAACGACGGCGTTTCCATCGGCAACGCCCGATCGCCGGGCGGCATCACCACCCAGGCCGGCGGTCTGGTGAGCATCACGAGCGACCACCTGTCGCTGAACGCGCCCGCGGGCGGCACGGCGATCAACGCCCCCGGGGGCACCGTCGCCCTGACGCCGTACACGCCGACAATCCCCATCGTGCTCAGCAATCTCTCCGCTGTGGGCGAGGGCGCGCCCACGGTTCTCACGATCACCCAACCCGAACTCGCCCGCATCTCCGCCAGCCAACTGACCCTGGGAAGCATCGGGGGAGCCCGGGCCGCCCAAAGCGGTCCCATCGTGCTGGGCAACCCCAGCGAGGCCATCGACCTCACCGCGCTCGGCTTGAACACTCTCGGCCTGAACACGACCGGCGCCGTGACGCAGGGAGGCCCGCTCGCCGTGCCGGCCGTGACCGGCACCGTCGGCAGCCTCAGCCTCGCCCTGGCCGGCAACCAGATCAGCCGGATCGCCGAGGTCACGGCCAACAGCGTCGCGCTGCACACCGATGGCAGTCTGACCGTCGGCAACCTCACCGTGGGCGGAGACATCGCCCTGTCCTCCGCCGGCCCGGATGGCATGACGCTGTCCGGCGCCATCAGCGGCCAGTCCATCAACCTCAATAGCCTCTCGAGCAGCCTCGACACGCCGACGCCCACGGACCCGGTGATCTTCCAGACCGACGGCACGATCACGGCGGCGAGCCTTGGTGGTGCAGCCGGCTACGCGTCCCTCAGCGGGTCGAACGCGATCGGCACGCTCGGTGATTTCGTCACCTATTCGGGCCTGGTGCTGAACACCCGGTCGGCGCTGACGATCACCGGCAGCGTCTCGTCCACGACAGGCTATGTCAGCCTGACCGCGGCCGGGTTGCAGCAGGCGAGCGGGTCGCGGCTCGTCACGCCGGAATTGGATGGCGCTTCTCTCGGCGACACGGTGCTGACCAACGCCAGCAACGTGGTCGGCGGCGTGGGCAGCTTCACCCAGCCGAGCGGCAACTTCGCCCTCACCACCGCCGGCTCCCAACTCGTGCTTGGCAGGCGGGGCGGTCAGCTTCAGGTCGCGGCAGGCTCGGCGACGCTCGTGGCCGACGGCCTCTCGGTCGACGCGACCGAGCGGTCGGGCCCGGCCGTCTCGGTGACGCAAGGCGCCCTGACCGTCACCCCGTACACCCCGGGCCGGCCGATCGAACTCATCGGCCAGAGCGTTGCCGACCCGTCCTCTCTGTCGCTCGACGCGGCCCTGACCGGCAGCCTCGATGTCGCGAGCCTCGTCCTCGCCGCCCCGGACAGCCCGGTCAAGATCGGCAACGCCGGCGATACCGTCGATTTCGGCGGCCGGGTCGGCACCCTCGTGCTGGGCAATGTCGGCCCGGTGACCGAAGGCAGCAACGCGCGTTTCGTCGTGCCCACCCTTTCGGGCAGCGCTCCGAGCGTCGTGCTGGGATCCGCCGCCAACGGGATCGGCGCCGTCAGCGACCTCCACGCCACCGACGGGCCAATCGCCGTTCGATCCAGCTCCTCCCTGTCCGCCCAGAACGTCTCCGCGACGGACAGCCTGCAGCTCGCCAGCGCCGGCACCCTGGTCACCGGCGGATCGCTCACGGGGACGGCGATCGATCTCTCCGGGTCCCTCGGGATCAGCCAGAACGGCGGGCAGATCGCGACGCCCGCAAACCTGACGCTGTCCGCACAGAGCGGCCCGATCATCCAGTCCGGCGGCAGCATGACCGCGACCACGCTGGCGGCCCGGTCGACGGCGTTGTCGCTGCCGGGCGCCAACAGCTTCGATTCGGCCTCGATCGCGGTAACCGGCACGGTGCTCCTGAACGACACGGTCTCCCTCACCCTGCTCGCGTTGACCGGCACCAACGCCTCGATCGCCACGGCCGCCGATCTCGACGCCGCGGGCGCGATCACCGTCTCGGACACGCTGAGCCTCAGCGCTCGCGGCGCGATCAGTCAGTCCGCGGGGATCATCACGGCGAACCAGCTGAGCGGCAGCGCCGCCAGTGCCGGGCTGACCGGGCCGAACGCCATCGCCACCCTAGGCGCCTTCAGCACCACGGGCGACCTCGTGCTGGGCGACGCCAGCAGCCTCGCCGTCATCGGCCCGGTCTCCGGCGCCAACATCACCCTGTCGACCAATGCCGGCCTGGTCCTCTCCGGGGCGCTGACGACGCCGGGAACGCTGGCGATGCACGCGGCCGGCGAGCTCAGGCAAACCAGCGGCTCGCTCTCGGCCACCACCCTGACGGGCAGCGCGGCGACTGCGTCGCTCGACCAGACGGGCAACCGGGTGACCACGCTGGCCGGCTTCGCCACGTCCGGCGACTTCTCCTACACCAACGGTGGCGACCTGACCGTCGCCGGCCCGGTCGACCCGAACACCGTCAGCCTGACTGTGGACGGCAAGCTCACGGTCGCCAGCACGATCACCGCATCGAACATCGTGCTCACCGCCACCGGCGACATCGTGGAATGGTCCGGCGGGCAGCTCGTGGCAGGAACCCTGTCCGGCTCGGCGGCCAGCGCGGCACTCACGCGGCCGAACCAGCTCGACACGGTCGGCGCCTTCAGCACCCAAAGCGGGTTCGCCCTCGTCTCGACCCTGTCGCTGACGCTCACTGGCCCGCTGAGCGACCAGCGCACAGGCATCGCCCTGTCCGCACCCGCGATCACCCTCGCCGGGCCGCTCTTCGCGCCCGCGCTGGCCCTCAGCAGCCCGGGCGCCGTTGTCCAAACCGCCGGAAACCTCCTGGTCGCCACCCTCGCCGGCAGTGTCGGCAGCCTCGACCTCGGAAGCCTGTCGCCGGCCTCCTTCGAGACGCTAGGGCCGCTCACGGCCACGAAATCGATCGCCATCAACGACCAAGTGCCGCTCCGCATCGCCGGCCCGCTCGCCGCGCCCCTGCTCTCGGTGGCCAGCACGGGATCGCTGGTTCTCGACAACGGCCAGATCCGCACGGACGGCCAGCCGCTGGCGACCCAAGTCGGCGCCGCTCCCGCCCCCGGCGGCAGCAACTTCGCCGTCCGCCCCGGAGCGAGCGGCGCCGCCAACTTCGTCCAGACCGGCACAACCAGCCTCGACGTCTACTCGCGCGGGATCGGCACGCTGCGGATCGACCTGCTGGGGACGGGTGGCACCATGACGTTCGAAGACCTCCAGGCGTCCCACGAAAACCTGGTGCTCTCCCTGGGCAACGGAACGGCGAGCGGCACGCTGCAGACGAACAGCCTGACGGTTCTCGGCAGGGGCGGCCGGGCGAACTTGGAAGGTCAGATCGGCGACCGCAGCGACTCCAGCGCGGCCCAGCTGGGCAAGCTGCTCCCCGGCTCCGACCTGCGCTACACCTTCAACGCCTGCGTGATCGCCGCGCCGTCCTGCAGCGCGGAAACCTTCGGCGCGGTCACGCTGCCGGCCGCAGCCGTCAGTAGCATCCTGCGCCCCGACATCCTGACGCTCGGAATTCTCGACCTCTCCGTCACGCGCGACCGGGACGATCCCACGCTTCTCCTCCCCAACATCTCCGACCGGGACTACTGATCCATGCGGTGGAGCTCACTCCTCCTTTCCCTTTCTCTGGCTGCCTGCGCCGTGCCGCCGCCCGCCGCCTATGTCAGCGGCGGCGGCCGCTCGAGTTCGGCGGTCGGCATCGGCAAGAACGCGGTCGGCGAGGCCTGCACGCAGCAGGGCTCGACCGACTCCGTTGACGTGTTCTGCGGCACCTGGGACCAGCCGAGCGGGCACATCGCGGCCCAGCCGGCCAGCACCGCCTCGTTGCAGGCGCTTGCCACGTCGAGCCCGTGGCGCACCGGGCTGGATGCCCGCCTGATCTGCAGCGCCCCGACGTCGACCACGATCAACGGCAACGCGCCAGCCTTGCTGCTGAGCTGCACGCGCAAGATCGGCGGCTGGCCGCAGGCGGCGCTCGTCACCCGCATCGGCGACCGCGACTACCTCGCGGACGGGATCCTGCCGGCCGTCTCGGTCCTCGAGCGCGGCATCGCGGTAATGTCCGGCCAGGCGACCCCGTCAGCCGCGGCCTCCCTTCCGCCCGGCCAGGCCGACGCCCTGATCGCCTCGCGGCTCGCCGCCCGGTCGTTCTCCGCCGGCGACATTGGCCAGTATCAATCCCTGATGATTGCCGGCACCCGCGCCAACCTG
>Ga0326763_1000362_pt1 | contig 16759 bp, 12 predicted proteins | sample NORPS_P_FD_207671 | JGI IMG/M metagenome (GOLD analysis project Ga0326763, IMG submission 207671) | Hot spring water microbial communities from Norris Geyser Basin, Yellowstone National Park, WY, United States - NOR.PS_P | ecosystem: Environmental > Aquatic > Thermal springs > Unclassified...
GCTTGACGAACGTGCCAGCGCTGTTTTGCACTACGCCGTAGGTCATTTTATTTTGGATCACGTAGGCATACTCGACGTAGCCAATCGAACCCTTGATGCGATTGACGTACTCCGCCACGCCCTCGTTCCCCTTGCCGCCGACGCCGACTGGCCAGGACACCGAGGTCCCCTCGCCGATCTTGGACTTCCAGTCTGGGCTGACCTTCGAGAGGTAATTCACCCAATTGAACGTCGTGCCCGAGCCGTCCGACCGGTGCACCACCGTGATGGCCTGGTCCGGCAAGGTCACGCCGGGGTTCACGGCCGCCACCGCCGGGTCATTCCACTTCTTGACGGTGCCCATGTAGATGTCGGCGAGCAGCTTTCCCGTGAACCGGAGCTGGCCCGGCGTGACCCCTTGTAGGTTGACGACAGGGATGACGCCGCCGATCACGACAGGGAATTGCGTAAGGCCCGCTGCCTGGAGCTGGTCCGGCGGAAGCGGCGCGTCGGACGCACCAAAGTCCACGGTCGCCGCCTTGATCTGCGCGATGCCGCCGCCAGAGCCGATCGACTGATAGTTCACCCGCACGCCGTTGCCGACCTGGCTGTAGGCCTCGGACCATTTCGACAGGACGGGGTAAACGAACGTGGATCCTGCGCCGGTGATCTGTTGAGCACTTGCCGCGATTGGCACGGTAGCGGTGAGCATCGCGGCGGCGAATGCGAGAGCTTTGATCCGCATGGAATCTCCTCGTGGTGACTGGCGCACCAGACAGGGGTTTCGAACTGGCTTGAACGGCGCGGACCCTAGGGCGGCCCCGCGACAAAGGCATTGCAAGACGATGACGGTTCGATGACATCAACGACGTTTCTGGAAATGTGCAATCGCAATCAAACCTTCATACTGCTTGGTCCAGCCATGCAGTAACGGAGCCTCCGCAACCATGACGCGGGGCCGACTGAAGAAGATGAAGATGATGCGAACACCACGATGGGTTCTGGCGCTTACCGTGCTGGACTCGATCGCTGCAGCAGTCCATGCCCAGCCTCGTCCGCATAATGTCGTTTTGTTCGTTGCTGACGGACTACGCCCAGGCATGGTTACACCAGAGGTTGCGCCGACCATGAGCGCCCTCCTGCAACGAGGCGTGCGGTTCACGAACACCCACTCCCTGTTTCCCACCTTCACGACGCCGAACGCCGCTAGCATGGCGACCGGCCACCTGCTGGGGGACAATGGGGACTTCGGCAACACCATTTACTCCGCATTCCAGGTCCCTGGTGCCGGCGACAGCCTCACGCCGTTCCTGGAGAGCGATCCCGTCCTCGGCGACGTGGACGAGCACTTTTCGGGGAACTACCTGAACGAGGAAACAGTCCTGAAGGCGGCTAGAGACCACGGGCTCTCGACCGCTACGATTGGCAAATTGGGTCCCGCCCTGATTTTCGATCATACGGAACGCACCGGCACAAAGACGATCGTCATCGACGACAGCACGGGCCGGTCCGGCGGCATCCCGCTGTCAGACGAATTGCAGCAGCGTCTCCGCGTCGCAAACATACCAGTTCAGGCTCCGGCCCGTGGCGCGAACGGCGGCGCTGGAACCAACACGGCTCCCGGCACCACGGTCGCCAATGTGGAGCAGCAGGACTACTTCGTGGCGGTTGCGACACAAGCGGTCCTCCCGCTGTTCAAAGCGCGCGGCAAGCCATTCGTGCTTGTATTCTGGTCCCGCGACCCCGACGGCACCCAGCACAATCAAGGGGACAGCTTGGGGCAGCTGATCCCGGGCATCAATGGCCCCACATCGATCGCATCGATCCGGAATGCCGATCACGACTTGGCCGTGCTTCTGGATAGCCTGAAGGCTCAGGGCTTGGATGGCGATACGGATGTGATCCTCACCTCCGATCACGGCTTTTCGACGATTTCCAAGGAAAGCGGCACGAGCTGGTCGGCCACACAAGGCTTCAGCGGTGTTACGGCGCGCCAGTTGCCGCCGGGTTTCTTGGCCATCGATATCGCGCACGGGCTCGGTAAGCCCCTTTTCGACCCGGACGCGAAAGGTGCCTCCGTTGAGGGCTCCAAATTTCCGAGCCGCGCGAACGGTCTGATCGGAGCCGATCCGGCGCACCCGGACGTGGTAGTGGCGGCCAATGGCGGTTCGGACCTCGTTTACCTGCCAACCGGCGACAAGGTCCTGGCGGCTAAGGTCGTGGATATCCTCGCCAGCCAGGACTACGTCAGCGGCCTGTTCGTTGATGACAATCTTGGCCGCATTCCGGGAACGCTTCCGCTTTCTTCAATAGCGCTCAAGGGAACGGCCATCACGCCCATGCCAGCCATCGCGGTGAACTTCCGAAGCTTCTCGCTGGGCTGCGCCGACCCGACCACCTGCGGTGTCGAAGTCGCTGACACCGGCCTGCAGCAGGGCCAGGGCATGCACGGCAACTTCTCGCGGGCCGACACGCGCAATATCATGGGTGCCGCAGGCCCAAGCTTTCGGCACGGGTTCGTTGATACGGCGCCTGCAAGCAATGCCGATATCGGCAAGACAATCGCGCGCCTTTTGGACCTGCGCATCCCGGACAAAGGTAAGCTGGTCGGGCGCGTGTTGTCGGAGGCCATGCCGAACGGAGCCATGCCGCGTGCCAGTGCCGGTCAAATTCGCTCGCAGCCCGACGTACGCGGTCAGGTGACGGTCGTGCGAACGCAGACCGTTGGGACGACCCGATACTTCGATGCTGCCGGTTATCCTGGGCGCACGCTTGGCCTGGACGCTGAGTCTCCGCCCACAGTCAAGCCGTGAAGTGCCGGCGATCTCGGGTTGAGGTTGGACCTTTGATCCTGACCTAACAATGCCGGTCAGACCTTGTGACTAGAAGCTCGCACGCGACGCCGATGGCGTGCGTCAACCAGGAACAACATCATGAAGAACCGCCTGACGATGCCGTGTCTCGCGACGGGCCTCTTCCTGACCACGGCCGCGCAGGCTGCCACCGACTGCCCCGATGGCGGCGTCGTCCGCTTCGGCGTCGAGCCGTTCGAAACTGCCTCCAAGCTCGTTCCGATATACGATAAAATCGGCGCGCTCATGGCGAAGGAACTCGGTTGTGAGGTGAAGGTGTTCATCACCACCAGCTATAGCGCCGAGGTTGAGGCCATGCGCGCGGGCAAGCTGGAAGCGGGCGAGTTCAGTCCCTTTAGCTATATTCTAGCGCACCAGCTCGCAAAAGCCGAGGCGGTTGCCACCTTGGCCGACCGAAACGGGGTTCCAAATACTTACACCGCCGGCATTGTCACTTGGCCGGGCTCCGGTATCACGACACTCGCTCAAGTCTCCGGCCATAGTTTCGGCTATTCCGATCCTGCTTCAAACTCCGGCCATCTTTTCCCGGCATACGCCTTGAAGAAGGCTGGCATCGACCCTGACAAGGGCGTCAAACCGCTTTACTCCGGCAGCCATACTGCCAGCTTCGAGGCCTTGCGGAACCACAAGGTTGAGGCGGCCGAGCTGAATAGCCAGCAGATCGAATCGTCAAAAATCTCTGGCATCTACAATCCGTCCGATTTCGTGGAGCTATGGCGCTCCGGACCGATTCCCCTCGATCCGATTGCGGTGCGGGCCGATTTGGAGCCGGCATTTAAAGCTCGCCTGATCAAGGTTCTGCAAAACCTCGATCTGAACAGCCTGCCCGAGCAGGATCAGAAGCTAATGGTCGGTGCCGCCGCCGGCCTCAGGATGGTTCCGATCACTGACGCTACGTACGACGTCATTCGCGATGTGGCCAAAACTCTCGACATCGACCCGTCCACGATGAAATGACAAGCAATCCGATTCAGGCGACCAACGTCAGCCTTCGTTACCCGACCGGTAGGCTCGCACTGGATCGCGCAAGCCTGTCGGTTGCAGCCGGGGAGCTGGTCGTGATCTTGGGGGCGAATGGCAGCGGAAAGTCTACGATGCTCCGCTGCATCGCCGGAATACTTCCGCTGACGTCAGGCCAGGTGCATGTAGCCGGCCAGGAGATCAGCGGCCTGACCGGGCGCGGGCTGGCGGATGCGCGGCTCGCGCTCGGCATGGTCTTCCAGCACGCCTACTTAGTGCGCCGCCGAAGCGTGCTAGCCAACGTGCAGACCGGTACCCTGGGGCGACATCGAACCATCGCGACATCGCTGGGGTTCCTGCCAGCTGGCGAGCGGGATCACGCGATCGGTTGTCTCGACGCGGTCGGATTGAGCGAGTTCGCTCACCAGCGCGCGGGCACCTTGTCGGGTGGACAAGCGCAGCGCGTTTCCATCGCCCGCGCGCTCGCGCAGCGCCCGCGTGCGCTACTTGCCGATGAGCCGGTTGCGAGCCTCGATCCCGAGGCAGCCGAGGATGTCATGCGCCTGCTTCGCCGCGTGTCCCACGAGGACGGATTGGCCGTGCTGTGCGTGCTTCATCAGCCTGACCTGGCGCGGCGCTATGCGGACCGCATCGTTGGCCTGCGCCAGGGCCGAATGACGTTCGACGAAACGGCAAACAAAGTGCCGAGCCGTAGCGTGGCCGCACTCTACGAGGGCCTCGCGGCGTGACCACGTATGCACGGGTTGCGCAGGCCGCGCCGTACGGCCGAGCATTGCCGTTTTTCGGCGTGCTGGTGTTTGCGATCTTGTTCATTCAGGCGTGCATCGTCGTCCAGGCGCGTCCGCAGGATCTGGTCACCGGCGTTCATGGAATGATCGACATCCTGAGCCGCGCGTGGCCGCCGAAGGTCTCCAAGCTGCCGGACATGCTCTGGCCGGCGCTGGAGACGATCGACATCGCGGTCTTCGGCACTGTTGTCGGCGTTGTGCTCGCGGTGCCGCTCGCGGTCCTGTCGGCGAGGAACACTACGCCCGCTCGTCCGCTCTATGTCTTAGCCCGCGCCGCAGTCGCCTTCGCGCGCGCGGTGCCGGACCTCGTCTGGGCCTTGATCTTCGTCACGGCGGTCGGCCTTGGTCCATTCCCGGGTGGGCTCGCAATCTCGATTCACTCAGTCGGGATGCTAGGTCGATTGTTCGCTGAAGTTATTGAAGATATGGACATGGGCCCCGTTGAGGCACTGACGATGACAGGCGCCAGTCGCGCTGCGGTCTTCAGCCACGCCGTAGTTCCCACGGTGCTGCCCAATCTCCTCGGCATTGCCCTCTACCGCCTGGATGAAAACATCCGGTCCTCGCTCGTGCTCGGATTTGTTGGCGCAGGGGGGATTGGGTTCGAGTTGCTGTCAGCGATGAACCTGTTCGACTATCGCACAGTGTCCCTGTTGCTGATCCTGGTGTTCGCGATCGTCATGCTCGCAGAACGGCTTTCGGCGGCACTACGCAGTCGCATCGGATGACTGGCCCCCTTCAATGAGAGAGAGCCTCGGCTATCAAACGGTTGTCCTGATCGCAGGTTGCGACTGATCCCCCGGCGCGCAAAGGTTGAACAGCGTCGGCAGCGGGGGATAGCAAGTCACCGTGGACGGCTCATCCAGGCCACTGCAAGTGCGGCACCCAGTCCGCCGAGCGCGCCCTCCATTAGTGTGAGACCAGGGGGATCGCCGCGCACCCAAGCACCGCCGCCAACAAGCAACGCCATGATGGTGAACATCACCACGAGCGCGATCGACTTCTGGTCCAATTACCGAAACCCGTTTTCGCGCGACCATGCCTGCGCCGCCATCTGAATCGGGTCCCAAGGGCTCGAAAGCGGCGGCGTGTAGCTCAAATCCAGATCGCTGATGCCTTCCACATCCATGCCGTGGAACAGGGCGCTGGCCAGAACATCGATGCGCTTGGAGACTTCTGACTTCACGCTGCCCAGGATTTGCCCCCCGAGCAGTCGGCCAGTCCGTCGGTCTCCGACAATCCTGATGCGGAGTTCTTCAGCGCCCGGATAATAGGCTTTGTGATCCCAGCCAGTGATCTCGGTCGTGGATGCATTTAGGCCAGCCGCCCTCGCCTCCCGTTCCAGAAGACCCGTGCGCGCTGCAACAAGGCTGAACACCTTCACGGTCTGGGTGCCGACCGACCCGGCAAAGCTGCGGGTGTTCCCCAACGCATTCTCGCCTGTAATGCGGCCCTGCTTGTGCGCCGTGGTCCCAAGGGGCAGCCAAGTCGGTCGCTCCAGCACGCGATGCCAGGTTTCCACGCAATCACCAGCGGCGAACACTTGCGGAAGCTGCGTCCGCATCTGCCGGTCGACCCTCAATGCACCGCGCTCGCCCGTCGCCGCGCCGGCCGCTACGGCCAACCCGGCTTCTGGTCGCGTTCCGACCGCAACCAGCACCACATCGGCGGAAACCCGCAGGCCGTCCGCAGTACAGACGATGCGTTGGTTCCCATTGGCCTCGATCGCGTTGACTTCCCGTCCCGCAAAGACCTGCACGCCATTTCGCTGCAGCTCCGCGGCGATTGGCTGGCCGAACGCTGCATCGACAGTTGGGAAAACGGGATCCGTTCGGCTGATCAGGCTGACTTCTAGCCCGCGATGGATCAGTGCGTCAGCCATCTCGATACCGATATAGCCTGCCCCGACGATTGCGGCTGTCCGTGGCACGGGATCCGATGCCAAACGGCTTTGAAGCTCGAAGCCGTCCATCATGTGATGTAGCAAATGGACACCTGGCAAATCGATCCCCCGGAGGGGTGGGCGAACAGGGCTTGCTCCAGTCGCGACGATCAGCCGGTCGTATGTCAGTGCCGAGGTCCCTGCCCCGGTCTCTGCGGTAACGCTACGCCCGGCAACATCGATCTCCCTGATGCGATGGCCTTTAAGGATCTCGATGCCGTCGAACTCAGTACGATGTGCCAGGCTGCGCCAGTCCGGCGTTTCACCACTCAGGAAGAACGGCAGGCCGCATATGCTGAAATTCGGAAAGTCGTCGGCGAGAGCGACGGTGACCTCAACCTGATCGTCGAGTTCCCGAGCTCGCAACGCGGCCGAGGTGCCGGCATCACTTCCCCCGATTATAAGAAGGCGCATGATCCCTCCGTTTTGCCAAATTGACTTGGTTCAGGGCGTGCCGACCACGCTATGGATCACAGGGCTTCCGGCAGCTTGAAGGCAGCTTTCCGCTCGCTGTAGCGGTCCACCAGGTAGTCGGCCCGGTCGCGGAGCAGCAGGGTGAAACGCACCAGCTCCTCCATCACGTCCACTACCCGATCGTAGTTGGCGGACGGCTTCATGCGTCCGGCCTCATCGAACTGCTCAGAGGCGCGTGGCACACTCGACTGGTTGGGGATCGTGAACATCCGCATCCAGCGCCCCAACAGGCGCAGCGTGTTGACGGAATTGAAGCTCTGCGACCCACCGGACACCTGCATCACCGCCAGCGCCCGGCCCTGCGTCGGGCGAAGCGAGCCCTCCTGCAGTGGCAGCCAATCGATCTGGTTCTTGAACACGCTGGTGATGGCTCCGTGCCGCTCGGGGCTGCACCACACCTGACCCTCGGACCACTGGGAGAGCCGGCGCAACTCGGCCACCTCGGGATGCGTGGCGGGCACGCTGTCGGTCACGGGCAGTTTGTCGGGATGGAAGACGTGGGTTTCGGCACCCAGCGCGCGCAGGATCCGCTCAGCTTCGAAGGTCAGGAACCGGCTGTAGGACCGCTCGCGGAGCGACCCGTAGAGCAGCAGGATGCGGGGCGGGTGCTCGGTCCGTTTTGCCGGCTCCAGCCGGGCCAGATCGGGTGGGAACAGCAGGTCCCGCCGGAGCACCGGCAGGTCATCGGGTGGGAACTGGTCCATGGGCATGCTTCCGGCTCAGGGGATTTCGGCGGTCATGGATGGCCGACCAGAAGAAGCCACAGGGCGAGTGCGGCGAGGGTGGCAAGCAGCACGGGCGGCGTGATGGTCAGGCCGACCCGCATGTACTGGCCCCAGGTGATCGTCCGGCCCTTCGTGCCCAGAACATGCAGCCAAAGCAGGGTCGCGAGGCTGCCGATCGGCGTGAACTTCGGCCCGAGGTCGCAGCCGATGACGTTCGCGTAAACCATTGCCTCCCGCGCCAAGGGTGAGACGTCGGGCGCACCCTGGATGGCCAGCGCGCCGACGAGCACGCCGGGCATGTTGTTCATCACCGATGAGAGGGCAGCCGCCAGGAACCCGGTGCCGATGGCCGCCGCCCAGGTGCCCTGCCCGCCCAGCCAGGCCAGCACGCGCGCGAGCTGGTCCGTCAGCCCGGCGTTCCGCAGGCCGTACACCACGAGATACATGCCCAACGAGAACACCACGATCTGCCAGGGCGCCCCGCGCAGCACCTTGCCGACCGGCAGCACCGCGCCGGCACCCCGTGCATAGAGCCGCCCGGCCAGCACGATCAGCAGCACCGCACCCGTGCCGGTGACGACGGAGACAGGCACGCCGAATGGCGCGGTGATGAAATAAGCCATCAGTAGGGCCGACAGCAGGGGAAACGCCGCCCGGAACACCATGGGGTCGCGGATCGCGCTGCCCGGCGCCTCCAGATCCGCGACCGGATAGGACGCGGGCACCTGGCGGCCGTAGTAGAGCCACAGCACGCCCAGGGTGGCGGCCAAGGAGACGATGTTCACCGGCGCCATGACCAGCGCGTAGCGGTCGAACGGGATGCCGAAGAAGTTGGCGCTGACGATGTTGACCAGGTTCGAGATCACCAGCGGGAGGCTGGTCGTGTCCGCCACGAACCCGGTTGCCACGATGAAGGCGAGTGCTGCCGCAGGCGGGAAGTTGAGCCGGGCCAGGATCGCGACGACGATCGGCGTCAGCAGCAGCGCCGCGCCGTCATTGGCGAACACGGCGGCAATGGCCGCACCGAGCAGCACGATGAGCGGGAACAGGCGCCGCCCGCGCCCGCCGCCCCACCGAGCGACATGCAGCGCCGCCCAGGTGAAGAACCCGGCCTCGTCCAGCAGCAGCGAAATGATGATCAGCGCGACAAAGGTGAATGTCGCATCCCAGACGATGTGCCACACGACGGGGATATCCCCCCATTGGATCACGCCCAAGGCGAGCGCCACGAGGGCGCCCCCCATCGCGCTCCACCCGATACCGAGGCCGCGGGGTTGCCAGATGACCATGACAAGAGTGACGAGGAAGATGGCGGCAGCGAGCAAGGACAACACCTCTCGGCAAGGAGCACGGAGCCGCTCCTCGCCTTCACCTCGCAGTGCGAAAACGACGGGGCGCCTGATGGCGGTGCCTACCAGCGTCCGCGCCCCATCTTCTACTGTTCTAGAAAAATGGTAGCAAGTCAGGTCGCAAGGCTTGCTGCTGTCAGGCCCGTGCGTCTGAGCGGTACGGTGTACTGTCATAAGGCCGGATTTGGCTCCTGAGCCCCGTTAAGGCAGCGATGGATGGTGGCGGGGTGGACATTGAAGGTTCTGGCGACTTCGCTGATGGACCTACCTTCACGGACCAGCGAGACGGCCAACGCTTTCTGATCTGGCCGAAGCTTTTGCGGCCTTCCGAACGACACCCCGCGCCGTTTTGCGGCCTCGCGTCCCTCATCGGTTCGGTGCCGGATGAGGGCCCGTTCAAACTCGGCAACGCCGGCAAACATTGTCAAAACCATCCGCCCAGCTGGGGTTGTGGTATCGGCCCAAGGCTCCTCAAGTGACTGCAATCCGGCGTTTTTTTCTCGAATGATCTCGGCAAGGCGCAAGAGTTCGGCCGTCGAGCGCGCGAGACGGTCAAGCCGAGTGACGACCAGGATATCATCGGCACGTAGTTCCTGGAGCAGTCGCTCGAGCGCGGGTCGCTGCCGGGCGGCGCCGGAGATCTTCTCCTCGAACAGCCGGCCGCATCCGGCTTCCTTCAACCGGGCGCGCTGCAGATCAAGGCGCTGATCCTCGGTCGAGACGCGGGCGTAGCCGAGCTTCACAGCCGGCGTCCGGCAGGCGTGCGAAACTTATCGCATAAAGCGGCTATTCCGCATAGGATATTTGCAGCATGTAAGTGCCTGATCTTTGGTCCGCGCCCGGACTGACGTACAAGTCCGGAGTTTCGCACACCATGCCGAGCCGTTTCCTGTCCGACGAACAGTTGGCCCGATACGGCCGCTATGCCGGCGATCCCAACGAAGAGCAGCTCGCCCGCCACTTCCACCTTGATGCCGCCGACCGCGAGCTGATTGGCCGGATGCGGGGTGCCCACAACCGGCTTGGCTTCGCGGTCCAACTCGGAACGGCGCGCTTTCTTGGCACCTTCCTCGACGACCCGACTCAAACGCCGTCCGCCGTGGTTACGGCCGTAGCGCGTCAGCTCGGGGAAGCAGAGCCGCCGTGCTTGGACAGCTACCGCGACGGCCGGCAGCGATGGCGGCACACCGCGACCATCCGCGAGCAGTATGGGTTCCACGACCTTGAGGAGGATCCTGCTGCCGGGTTCCGACTGACCCGGTGGCTCTATGTCCTGTGCTGGACGGGTGATGACCGACCAGGTTTGCTGTTCGACCGGGCGACCACCTGGCTGCTGGCGCACAAGGTGCTGCTGCCCGGCGTGTCCACGCTGGAGCGCCTGATCAGCCGCGTGCGCCATCGCGCCACCCTGCGCCTTTGGCAACGACTGACCCAGGCCCTGACCGCCGAGCAGCAACAAAAGCTGGTGTCCCTGGTCAGCTCCGACGACGAGGCGCTTGCCAGGCTCGATGATCTCCGCACCGCGCCGCGGCGGCGAACGCCCGGCGAACTGCTGCAGCATCTGGAGCGCATCGACACCATTCGCGGCCACGGCCTGAGTTTGGCGCCCGCCGCGGACTTGCCTGCAGCGCCCTTGGGACGGCTGGCGCGTAGCGCCCGCACGGCCAAGCCGGCCAACCTGGCGGCTCTCCAGGAACCAAGACGCACCGCCACCCTGGCGGCCCTGTTCCAGACACTGGAAGCCACGGCGCTCGACGATGCGGTCGAGTTGTTCGACGCCCTGGCCACCGACATCTTCAGCCAGGCCGAGGAGGCGCACAGCAAATCCAGGCTGCGCTCGCTGCGCGACCTCGATGCCGCTGCCATCATGCTGCGCGATGTCGGCCAGCATGTCGTAGCCGACGAGGAGGGGGACCTGCCCTTGGCCGAATGGAAGGCCGCCCTGTTCGAGCAGATCGCCCGGATCGACATCCAGACCGCCATGGCCAGCGTCGACAGCCTGGTCACCAAACCCGATGACCGGCGCTTCCAGGAACTGCGACCGCATTGGCGGCGGGTGCGCACGCTGTTTTCCGGCTTGCTGCAGCGGACCAAGTTTGCATCGACACCGAACGCCCAGCCGCTGCTTGCGGCCCTCGACTACCTCCGCGGCGTCAAGGACTGGAACAAGTCCCGCATGACCAACGCGCCGACCCAATTCATGGGTGCGGCCTGGAAGCGCCATGCCCTCGATGCTGCCGGTCGCGTGACCGACAGCCGCGCCTATGTCTTTGCGGCGCTCGATGCCTTCCGGGCCGGACTCAAGCGGCGCGACGTGTTCGTCCCGGCCGGCATCCGCTACGCCGACCCGCGGCAGGGCCTGCTGAGTGGCGAGGCCTGGAACGCCGCGCGCCTGACCGTCTGCCGCTCCTTGGATCGCTCGCTCGATGCCGAGAAGGAGGTCGGTGACTTGGCCGCCCGGCTGGACCGCGGCTGGCGCCAGGTCGCCGCCAACCTGCCCAACAACCCGGCCGCCCGGATCGAACGCCGCAACGATCGCGATGAGCTGGTGCTCAGCCCGCTCGACAAACTCGAACGGCCATCCAGCCTCGTCGCCCTGCAGGCGGCCATCTCGGCCCGCATACCGAAGATCGACCTGCCGGACGTCATGCTGGAGGTCGCCATGCGTTCCGGCTTCGCCGAAGCCTTCACCCATGTCAGCGAGCGCCATGCGCGCGTCGATGACTTCACCACCAGCCTGTGCGGCGGCCTGGTTGCGCAGGCCTGCAACATCGGCTTCGAGCCCCTGGTGCGCACCGACCAACCAGCGCTCAGCCGGGCGAGGCTGTCCTGGGTCAGCCAGAATTTCATCCGGCCCGAAACCATCGCGGCGGCCAACGCCCGGATCGTGGCGGCGCAGAACGCCCTGCCGATCGCCCATATCTGGGGCAGTGGCGAGGTGGCCTCGGCCGACGGCATCCGCTTCGTCGCCCCCAGCAGCGCGATCCACGCCGGGCCAAACCCAAAATACTTCGGCGCGGGTCGCGGCATCACCTACTACAACCTCGTCTCCGACCAATTCACCGGGTTGAACGCCATCGTCGTGCCCGGCACGCTGCGCGACAGCCTGGTCATCCTGGGGCTGCTGCTCGGGCAGGAAACTGACCTCACGCCCGCCGAGATCATGACCGACACCGCCGCCTACGCCGACACGGTGTTCGGACTGTTCTGGCTGCTCGGATACCAGCTCAGTCCCAGGCTCGCCGACATCGGCGACGCCCGGTTCTGGCGTATCGACAAGAGCGCCGATTACGGCCCGCTGAACGGGCTCGCTCGCAACCGCATCAACGTCGACCTGGTCACCCAGAACTGGGAGGACATGCTGCGCCTGGCCGGGTCGCTGAAGCTCGGTCGCATCCATGCCGGCGCCATCATGCGTGTCCTGCAGGTGAAGGACCGGCCGACCACCTTGGCCCGCGCGCTCGCCGAACTCGGCCGCATCATCAAGACGCTGCACATGCTCGGCTACATCGACAGCAAGGAGAAGCGGCGCCGCATCCTCACCCAACTCAACCGCCAGGAGTTCCGGCACCGCCTGGCCCGGCGCGTTTGCCACGGCGAGCGTGGCGAGATCAGGAAAGCCCATCGGCACGAACAGGAAGAGCAGCTCGGCGCCCTCGGCCTGACGCTGAACGCCATCGCACTGTGGAACTCGACCTACATCCAAGCCGCCATCGACCAACTCACCCACGAGGGCTGGAGCATCAGCGATGCCGACGTCGCCCGGGTCTCGCCGCTCCTGTTCAAGCACATCAACTTCCTCGGCCGATACGCCTTCGACCTCCCGCAGGCCATCGCCGAAGGCGCGCTTCGCCCTCTCCGGAACCCTAATTCCGAACAGGACTTCCGCATAGGCTTATGACAGTACACCGTACCGCTCAGACGCACGGCCCCATCCCTGGGCTGGAGCGGCCGGACCTCGTCGTGGTCGCGGGCCTGGCCGTATTCGGTTTTGCCTTCGCCGTCATCTCATCGCTGCACTCCTACCTCATCCTGGCCTACGCCGGATCGGAGAAGGCCGCGGAGGATGTGGGCTTCTATTACGCGGCGAACGCGGCCGGCCGGCTCGCCGGCATCCTGCTCTCAGGGGTCCTGATGCAGGCTGGCGGATTGTCTCTGTGCCTGTGGGGGTCAGCGGCCATGCTAACAGCGTGCCTAGGATTCACGCTGCTGCTCCCAACTGCGGCGGGCGCCCGCAGGGCAGCGAGCTTGCCGCCTTTGACCGGATGAAGCGACGACCCCCGAGCGCTGAGAAAGCGTCGAACCTTCGCCGGAGATAGCGAGTGACGGTCACCATCTACCACAATCCCGCCTGCGGGACCTCGCGCAACGTGCTGGCGCTCATCCGCAACAGCGGCGAGGAGCCGAACATCATCAACTATCTCAAGACACCGCCATCGCAGGAGGAGCTGGTTGACCTCATTAGGCGCATGGACATCCCGGTACGGGACATGGTCCGCCGCAGGGGCACGCCCTACGACGAGCTCGGGCTGGACAACCCCGATCTCACCGATGACCAGCTGCTCGAAGCCATGATGGCGCACCCGATCCTCATCAACCGGCCCATCGTCGTGACTCCGCTTGGGGTCGCCTTGTGCAGGCCGTCGGAGGCGGTGCTGAGTCTGCTGCCGCGGGAGCAGGCTGGTCCGTTCAGCAAAGAGGACGGGGAGCCCGTCATCGACGACCAGGGCCGCCGCGTAGACAAGGGGAACGCAAGATGAGCGCGACGTCGCAGGCCGAGGCTGCTGGAGCTCCGCGCCGGGCGGCTCTCGGCACCTTCGAGCGCTACCTGACGCTCTGGGTCGCACTGTGCATTGTGGCGGGCATTACGCTTGGCGCCGCCATGCCGGGGGTCTTCCACGCGCTCGGCGACATGAAGGTGGCCGAGGTGAACATCCCCGTCGCGGTGCTCATTTGGCTGATGATCGTGCCCATGCTGCTGCGGGTCGATTTCACCGCTATGGGCCAGGTCGCCCAGCATTGGCGCGGCATCGCCGTCACGCTTAGCGTGAACTGGCTGGTGAAGCCGTTTTCCATGGCCCTGCTCGGATGGCTGTTCATCGGCTGGCTTTTCCGGCCCTGGCTGCCAGCCGGACAAATCGACAGCTACATCGCGGGGCTCATCCTGCTCGCGGCGGCTCCATGCACCGCCATGGTGTTCGTCTGGTCGAACCTGACCGACGGCGAACCGAACTTCACGCTGAGCCAGGTCGCCCTCAACGACGCCATCATGGTCGTGGCCTTCGCGCCCGTGGTCGCCCTGCTACTCGGCTTGTCCGCGATCACAGTTCCCTGGGGCACCCTGCTGCTATCGGTCGTCCTTTACATCATCGTCCCCGTCATCGCGGCCCAGGTCTGGCGCCGCTCCCTGCTCACCGTCGGAAGTGATGCGGCGCTGGCGCGGACACTGAAGACGCTTGGGCCGGTGTCGCTCGTAGCCCTTCTCGCCACGCTGGTTCTCCTGTTCGGGTTTCAGGGGCGGCAAATCATTGCGCAGCCGCTGGTCATCCTTCTGCTGGCGGTGCCAATCATTATCCAGGTCTACCTCAACGCAGGAATCGCCTACGTTCTAAACCGCCAGTGCGGATCGGCGCACAGCATCGCGGGGCCGTCCGCGCTCATCGGCGCCAGCAATTTCTTTGAGCTCGCGGTAGCGGCGGCGATCAGCCTCTTTGGGTTTGAGAGCGGAGCCGCGCTGGCAACGGTAGTCGGTGTGCTCGTTGAAGTGCCCGTAATGCTTTCAGTGGTTCATATCGTCATGCATAGCCGGAATTGGTACGAGCGGGGCGCTACACGATGACCCATCAACCCCATCCACAGACACCACTGTAAAGAGTATTGCCACTCGCCGACGGCGCCACTGTGCCAACAGCGCAATCAAACGACATGCAGGGTATCTGATCGTCTATCTGCCCTTCATCACCTCCCGGAAGACGGTGATCATCTCCAGGACTTGAACGTCGCGGCGCCCCCGATCCTCGGCGCTGTTTATCAGGCTGTTAAGCCGCTCTCTTTGCTTGTTGCTCAGGACGCCCTTGAGTTCAAGAAACTTGGTCGTGCCGGAGAACAAAGACACGAACGGCTGAATCGCCATCCTCGACCACGATGCCTCCATTTCAATGGCCTGCACGAGCTTGTCGAAGGCCTCGCCGTAGATCGGCGTCATTGAGGTATTGGAGGCCTGCATCTGCGCCATCAGCACCTTGCCCAAGGTCGTCAGTCCATGCGGATGAAGCTCGATCGCGACGGCGTTTCTAGCGTGCTGAACCGACTTCTCCAACGCGTCCAGGCCCTCGCCGGTATCTGGGTCGCGCCGGAACTTGGCGAGGTTCAATAGGGATACCTGTTCCCAATATCGGGAATTCCACTGCCAGACGTCCTTTGTCATGGCGTAGAATCGCTCGGAGTTGTCATCTAAAAACCTGCTAGCGACGTCGTCATAATCGAAGAGACGTCCGGCTAGGCGGGCCTCAGGCGACCTCCACTTGATCGCTTGGCGGTTGACCCTCGGCCTGACCTCGATCGCCAAGGCCACGAACACATCGAGCAGTCGATTCCGGTCTCTCGTCACGACGCGTGATAACACTCGCTCGGCTATCGTCGCGTTCTGAGGCACGACGAAGGTGTTCTGCAGGTCGGAGTAGGCGAGCGGCAACGGGCTCGTCTTTTCGAATTGGGCCTTGATGTTCGTCGCATTCAGAGCCGAGACCAAGATCTCGTAGCGGACACCCGCATGGAAGCAGACGTGGCCTACGGCGGCCAGGAGATACCGGTCCAGCTCCTTTTGACTGGCTTCATCAACAACGTCCTCGACGATCCGCTCCAGCGGCTTGAAGTCGTTCATGATCCGACAGCATGCCACCGCGATGGGATCGCCAACGACCTTCTTGGCGAAATTGGTCCGGTACTTGACTGCCTTGTAGTCGCCCAGCAATCCGTGCTTCGAATAGCTGTCGATCAGCCGTTCGGCCTCCACGATCTGTAGAGGGACGTCGTCAATGATCGCGAATGGTATCGTGTTCATCAACTGCCGTATGTGGCCTTCCCGATAGCCGCGCTCGGCGGCGACGAACACCACGTCCTTCTTTTCGAGCTGATCTAGAAGGTCGGGAATGGCCCTCACCTGATTGCCGAAATCATCGACGATGAACACGAGAGGACCGTCCATCAGATCGATCACGCCTGCCGCGGATTTGTCCAAGCGGCCGAGTGTCGAGCAGAGAAGCACGGTCTTGCCGCGCTTCGCTAACTCGAACCCGACGCGGCGCAGGATCGTCGTCTTGCCAGTGCCGGCGCTCTCCGAGATGAGAAAGAGGCGAGAGTGATTAGCTGGCTGTTCCAGCCTGGTTTCGACCTCCACTACCAGTTGCGACACGATCGGACGCGAGACGTCGAGATCGCCGGCGAGATCCGCCCAAGTCGGCGGGTAGCCATACATAAACCGTGTGTCATCGGTGGGAGTCGCGGCCGACGGCACGAGATCAAAATTGGCAGCGAAGGCCACCGCCGCGCGCTTCGATACTCCAACGGGGATGAGCTTCTTGGTCTGGAGCGGGATCAGCTCTTCAGGCGTTGGAGGATAAGGAAGGACCGTCTTGCAATATTCGAA
>Ga0326763_1000365_pt1 | contig 16653 bp, 15 predicted proteins | sample NORPS_P_FD_207671 | JGI IMG/M metagenome (GOLD analysis project Ga0326763, IMG submission 207671) | Hot spring water microbial communities from Norris Geyser Basin, Yellowstone National Park, WY, United States - NOR.PS_P | ecosystem: Environmental > Aquatic > Thermal springs > Unclassified...
TTCGTCCAGTTTTTTGCCCGAAGCGCCCGCCATGTAAATGTTGAGCGATTGGGCCTGGTCGATCCATTTTTGGCGCCGTGCCGCTGCCTCCACCAGCCACACCGGCTCGATTTCGAACGCCGTGCGGTACAGCTCTTTGAGCTCCTGTGGCACGCGATCGATGGGCCAGAGCGAACCGTCGAAATGCTTCAGGTCCATGATCATCACTTCGTCCCACAGGCCCAGGCGTTTGAGGTCCTTGACCAGGTAGTGATTGATGACCGTGAATTCACCCGACAGGTTGGACTTGACCGAGAGGTTGCCAAAGCACGGTTCGATCGAGGCGTCGACGCCAACGATGTTGGAAATCGTGGCCGTGGGGGCGATGGCGATGCAGTTGGAGTTGCGCATGCCGTCGCGCGCGATCTTGGCACGCAGCGCGTCCCAGTCCAGCGTGCGCGAGCGGTCCACCTCCAAATAGCCGCCGCGCTCTTGCGCCAGCAGGTCCAAGCTGTCGGGTGGCAGGATGCCGCGCTCCCACAGCGAGCCTTTGTAGGTCGAGTAGCGACCGCGCTCCACCGCCAAGTCGCTGCTGGCCCAATAGGCGTAGTAGCACACCGCCTCCATCGACCGGTCGGCGAATTCGATCGCCTGCGGTGACGCATAGGGGATGCGCAGCTCGTAGAGCGCGTCTTGAAAGCCCATGATACCCAGGCCCACCGGTCGATGGCGCAGGTTGGAGTCGCGCGCTTTCTTGACAGCGTAGTAGTTGATGTCGATCACGTTGTCGAGCATGCGCATGGCCACCGTGATGGTGCGCTGCAGCTTGTCGTGGTCGAGCACTTTGCCCGCGGGGCCGTCTTTGAGGTGCTGAGCCAGGTTGATCGAGCCCAGGTTGCACACCGCGGTTTCGGTGTCGCTGGTGTTGAGCGTGATTTCGGTGCACAGGTTGGACGAATGCACCACGCCGACGTGCTGTTGTGGGCTGCGGATGTTGCAGGGGTCCTTGAACGTGATCCAGGGGTGCCCGGTCTCGAACAACATGGTCAGCATCTTGCGCCACAGGTCGACGGCGCGCACCTGCTTGCTGGGTTGGATTTCGCCACGCGCGGCTTTTTCTTCGTAGGCGAGATAGGCTTCTTCGAACGCGCGTCCGACCTTGTCGTGCAGATCGGGCACGCTGGAAGGCGAAAACAGCGTCCACATGCCGTTTTCCATCACGCGCTTCATGAACAGGTCTGGAATCCAGTTCGCCGTGTTCATGTCGTGCGTGCGGCGCCGGTCGTCGCCGGTATTTTTGCGCAGCTCCAGAAATTCTTCGATATCGAGGTGCCAGGTCTCCAAATAGCAGCACACCGCGCCCTTGCGCTTGCCGCCCTGGTTGACGGCGACGGCGGTGTCGTTGACCACTTTCAGGAACGGCACCACGCCCTGCGACTCGCCATTGGTGCCCTTGATGTGGCTGCCCAGCGCGCGCACGCGCGTCCAGTCGTTGCCCAGGCCGCCGGCAAATTTGGACAGCAGCGCATTTTCCTTGATGGCGTCGTAAATGCCTTCCAGATCGTCGGGGACGGTGGTCAGGTAGCAGCTCGACAATTGCGAGCGCAGCGTGCCGCTGTTGAACAGCGTGGGCGTGCTGCTCATGAAGTCGAACGACGACAGCACTTCGTAGAACTCGATGGCACGCGCTTCGCGGTCGATTTCGTTGAGCGCCAGGCCCATGGCCACGCGCATGAAGAACGCTTGCGGCAGCTCGATGCGTTGCTTGCGCACGTGCAGAAAGTAGCGGTCGTACAGCGTTTGCAGACCGAGGTAGTCGAATTTCAGATCGCGCTCGGCATTGAGCGCCGCGCCCAGCCGCTGTAGGTCGAACGTGAGCAGCTCGGGGTTGAGCAGCTCCGCTTCCACGCCTTTTTTGATGAAGGCGGGGAAATACTCCGCGTAGCGCGTATGCATTTGCGCATGCGTGACCTCCTCGCCCAGCACCTCTTTGTAGATGGTGTGCAGCAGCAGGCGCGCCGTGGCGTAGGTGTAGTCGGGGTCGGTTTCGATCTTCGTGCGCGCGGCCAGAATGGCGGCCTTGTGCACCTCTTCCAGCGGCACACCGTCGTAGAGATTGCGCAGCGTCTCGGCGACGATGGGTTCGGCCTGCACGTCCGGTCCCAGCCCTTCGACGGCGGAGTGGATCAAGGCCTCGAGCTGCGCCAGGTCGAGCGGGCGGCGCTCACCGCGGTCGAGCACGTGCAGCACGGGCTGCACCGGCTGCGCCTGTGCGGCTTTGGCGGCGCGCTCTTGCGCCCGGCGCTCGCGGTACAGCACGTAGGCGCGCGCCACCTCGTGGTGGCCGCCGCGCATCAGGCCCAGCTCGACTTGGTCTTGTACGTCTTCGATGTGAAAGGTGCCACCGCCAGGGCGCGAGCGCATGAGCGCGCGCACGACCGCCTGCGTGAGCTGATCGACCGTCTCGCGCACGCTGGCCGAGGCCGCGCCCTGCGGGCCGTGCACGGCCAAGAAGGCCTTCATCATCGCGACGGCGATTTTGCTGGGCTCGAACGGCACCACGGCGCCGTTGCGGCGAATGATCTGGTAGTGCGGCAGGGTGCCCGCCGGAATGGGGCGGGCGGCCTCGGGTACGGCGGCGGTGCTGGTGCCGGACGGGGGGGTGGAGAGGGTGGTCTGCATGGAGCCTCGCTGAGGGTGATGTCCACAGGGCCGACGGCGAAACACTAGATCTAGTGTCCGTCGTTGAGAAAAAACACTACCGCTAGTGTAGCGGGCATGGCGGGCGGGACAAGAGGTCAGGCGCGAAAATTTTTCAATCTCGACGCCCCGCCGATATCCTCGGGTTGCCCCGGAGGGGACGACTAGCGCGGCATGCGGGCCGCGCCTGCGGTGCTGGCAAAAGCGTGCGCGGGCCAGCCGGTCAGCGCGATCAGGCGTGCCCAGTCAAAGCCGGGGCCAGGGTCGCACTTGCGGCCGGGAGCGATGTGTTCGTGGCCCGCCACCGCGCACAAGGTGGGCCAGCGCGCGTGCAAGGTCTGGCACAGCTCGGCCAGCGCGTCGTACTGTGCGGGTTCGAAGGTGTCGCCTTCCAACCCCTCCAGCTCCACACCAATGGAAAAATCGTTGCAGTTGGCCCGCCCGTGCCATTGCGACACGCCGGCGTGCCAGGCGCGGCGCTCGCAGGCGACGAATTGGACGAGCTCGCCGTCGCGCCGGATCAGGAAGTGGCTGGACACCTCCAGCCCGCGGATGCGCTGAAAGTAGGGGTGGGCGTCCCAGTCGAGCGTGCCGGTGAAGAGCTGCTCAATCGCGGCGCCGCCGTATTCGCCGGGCGGCAGGCTGATCGAGTGCACGACGATCAAATCGAGCGACGCGCCAGGCGGGCGCGGGCCGTGGTGCGGCGACGGCACCCAGCGTGCCTGGGCCAGCCACGTGCCCTCGGTGGGGGCGGGGTGGCCGGCGGCGGTGAGCATGGCCATGGGGTCGTTGGGGCGGGTCAGCGCACCAATCAGCGCACCAGTTGGTTGAGCTGGATGATGGGCAGCATCACCGACAGCACAATGAGCAGCACGATCGCGCCCATGGCGATGATGAGGGCGGGCTCCAGCAACGTCGCCAAGCGCAGCGTGCGCCGCTGCACCTCGCTGCTGATTTGGGTGGCCGCGCGCCGCAGCAGGTCACTGAGTTGGCCGGTTTGCTCACCCAAACGGGCAAAGGTGATCAACGGCCCGGCGAACGCGGGGCGGGTGGCCAGTGCGGCAGCCAGTGGGGCCCCCTCGCGCACCAGGGTCAGCACCTGGCGCGCGTCGGCACGCAGGGCGTGGTTGCGCAGGGTATCGCTGGCCGTTTGCAGGGCGCGCAGCAGGGGCACGCCGGCCCCGGTCAGCAGCGCCAGCAGGGCGGCAAAACGCGCCACGTCGTACTGGCGGCTCAGGCGCCCCACCACGGGCAGCGCCAGCCAGGCGCGGTCCAGGCGCTCGCGCAGTGGTGGGCGCTGGCGCGCCCACCACAGGCCAGCGGCCGCGGCCATGCCCAGCAGGGGCACCAACCAGCCCCACTCGCGCAGCGCGTGGCTCGCGTGCAGCATGACGACCGTCAGCGTCGGCAGTGCCCGGCGCCCGCTGCTGAACGCCTGGGCCACCTGTGGCACGACATAGGTCATCAGAAAGACGACGATGGCCAACGCGAAGACGGTCACGATCGCCGGGTACAGGATGGCCGACAGTACGCGTTGGCGCAACGCCTCACCGGCTTCGAGCTCGTCGGCCAAGCGTTCCAACACGGCGCCCAGCCGACCGCTGGCCTCGCCCGCGGCCACCACGGCCCGATACGGCTCATCGAACACGCGCGGGTGGGCGGCCATGGCCGTCGCCAGGGGGCTGCCGGCGCTGACCTCGGCGCGCAGGTGCGCGGCCAGTTCGCGCTCCGCCGGGGTGTCGGCTTCGTCGGCGAGGCTGGCCAGCGCGCGCTCCAGTGGCAACCCGCCAGCGACCAGGGCTGCGAGTTGGCGCGTCCACGTGGCACGCCGACTGCGTGACAGCGGGGCGCGCCGCCAGCCCGCCGGACCGGCCGACTCCGGGCCCGTTTCGCCGACCAGAACAGGTGCCAGACCGCGTGCGCGCAGCGCCGCACGGGCGGCACGCGGCGAGTCGGCATCGAGATGTCCGCGCTGGCGGCGTCCTCGCTGGTCGAAGGCTTCGTAGCGAAAGCGGGGCATGGCGGGCAGTTTTGGGCAGCGGCGCGGTCGTGGTCATCCTCAGTCGCGCGTGGCGCGCCAGACCTCTTCGGCGCTGGTCACGCCCTGCGCGACCAGAGCGTCGCCGGCCTGTCGCAGCGGTACCATGCCGTGTGCCAGCGCGTGTTCGCGCAGTGAGGCTTCCGGTGCGCGTTCGTGGATGCGGGCGCGCAGCGCATCGTCCACCACCAGCAGCTCGAAAATACCGGTGCGCCCGGCGTAACCGCTGCGGTTGCACGCTTCGCACCCGGCGCCATGGCAATGCGTGCACAGGCGGCGCACCAGGCGCTGCGCCAGCACCCCCAGCAGCGAGCTCGACAGCAAAAACGGCTCCACGCCCATGTCCACCAGCCGCGTGACGGCGCTGGGCGCGTCGTTCGTGTGCAGCGTGGCCAGTACCAGGTGACCCGTCAGCGACGCCTGGATGGCGATCTGCGCCGTCTCGCTGTCGCGGATTTCGCCGATCATGATGACATCGGGGTCCTGGCGCAAGATGGCGCGCAGCGCAGCGGCAAACGTGAGGTCGATTTTGGGGTTGACCTGCGTCTGGCCGATGCCGGGTAGCTCGTACTCGATCGGGTCTTCGACCGTCATGATGTTGAGGCGCTGTGCGTCCAGGCGCGACAGCGCCGCGTACAGCGTGGTGGTTTTGCCCGAGCCAGTAGGACCCGTCACGAGCACGATGCCATGCGGCTGCTGGATGAGTCGCTCGAATCGCTGTAACGTCTCGCCCTGCATGCCGACCGCTTCGAGGCTGAGCACACCGTCGGACTTGTCGAGCAGTCGCAGCACGGCGCGCTCCCCGTGCGCACTGGGCAGCGTCGAGACGCGCACGTCCACCGCGCGCCCCCCCAGCCGCAGGCCAATGCGGCCATCCTGTGGCAGGCGTTTTTCCGCGATGTCGAGCTCGGCCATGATTTTCAGGCGCGAAATCAGCGCGGCGTGCAAGGCGCGGTTGGGCTGCACCACCTCGCGCAGCACGCCGTCGATGCGAAAGCGCACGCTGGAGTGGCGCTCGTAGGGCTCGATGTGGATGTCGCTGGCGCGCTCGCGCACGGCCTGCGTCAGCAGCGCGTTGAGCATGCGGATGATGGGCGCGTCGTCGGCCGACTCCAGCAGGTCCTCGATCCGTGGCAGCTCTTGCAGCAGGCGCGAGAGGTCGGCCTCGCTTTCGACTTCGCTGACGATGGCCGCGGCCGTGGTCCCCACGCCGTCCGCGTAGGCGGCTTGCAAGCGGCGCTCGAAGGCGTCGGCCTCCTCCCACTGCAGACGACAGGGTCCGTGGCGGCGTCGCACCTCGCCGATCGCGCTCCAGCGCGCCACGCGCTCGTCATCCGAGGCGTGGCGCACGTGAAGCCACGATTCGCCGCGGTCGATATGAAGCAGCACGCCGTGCTGGCGCGCGAAAGGGTAGGGCAAGGGGTAGGCTGTGCTCATCGCACGGGTGCGGCAGGCGTGTTGCTGGCCGGCGCGGGCAGCACGGGGGCGCTGTCGACCGCATGGGCGCGGCTGGGCGCGGGCTGCGCGTCTTGCTGCAAACCGCGCATCCATTCGTAGCGGTCCAGCGTCAGGTTTTCGCTCTGGCGCGCGTCGCGCACCACCACCGGGCGCAAAAAGACCATGAGATTGGTTTTTTTGCGGCTGCGCTTTTCGCTGCGAAACAGGTTGCCCAGCACGGGCACGTCGCCCAGCCCGGGCACCTTGTCCTGGTTGCCGCCGTACTCGTCTTGCAACAGACCACCCAACACGACGATGCCGCCATCTTCGACCAGCACGGTCGATTCGATCGAGCGCTTGTTGGTGATGAGGCCCGTGGCCGAGCCGAGCGATTTGGAGTCGACGCTGCTGACCTCCTGAAAGATCTGCAGTTTGACGGTGCCCTGCTCGTTGATTTGGGGCTTGACGCGCAGTGTCAGCCCGACGTCCTTGCGCTCGATGGTCTGGAAGGGGTTGACCGCGCCCTGGTTGGAGTTGTTGGCGGTGTACTGGCCGGTGACGAAGGGGACATTTTGGCCGACGACGATCTTGGCTTCTTCGTTGTCGAGCGTGAGCAGGTTGGGCGTGGACAGGATGTTGGCGTCGCCATTGGTTTCCAAAAACCGTGCCAGGGCGCTGAGCACGTAGACGCCGCCGATGCGCTGCGCGATGCCGATGTTGAGGCCGAGCGCGGGCAGTTGCCCCTGGCCGCCATTTTGGGTGGCCAGGTTGATGATGTTGGCACCACCGCTGCCGAAATTGGTACCCAGCAGGCCGATGGTGCCGTCGCCCGCGCGCCCGATCGGCCCCTGCCACTGGATGCCGATTTCAGAGGCCTTCTCGGCGCTGACCTCGGCGATGAGGCTTTCGACGTAGACCTGGGCGCGCCGCACGTCGAGCTGGTCGATCACCTGGCGCAGCTGGCGGTACAGTGGCTCGGGCGCGGTGATGATGAGGGCGTTGCTGGCCGGATCTGCCTGCACCAGACCGCCCGTGCTAACGGCGTCGCTGGGGCTCGACCCCGCGGCGCCAGCGGCCGCGGTGGTGGGCGCGAGGTTGGTGTTGGCCATGCGTCCGCTGCCGGCGTTACCGGCCGCTGTCACCGCAGGTGCGGTCGCGCCGCTGCCGGGGTTTTGCAATATCGCGTCGGCCGCCAGGGCGGCGCGCAGCGTGGCGGCCAGGCGCACCGCGTCGGCGTTGCGCAGGTACACCACGCGCACGTTGGTGGCGGCGGTGCCTGCGCCCGGACGGTCGAGCTTTTCGATCAGCGAGCGCACCAGCGCCAGCCGCGCCGGGTTGGCCGCGCGCACCAGCACCGCGTTGCTGCGCGGCTCGGCCAGCAAAGTCACGCGCGGGCCGCTCCCCGCCGCGGCAGGGGCAGCGCCCGGCGCCGACCGGGCCGCCGCGTCCTCGCTATCGAGCAGCCGCAGCACCAGGGGCACCACGTCGCTGGCCAGCGCGTGTTGCAAGGGGACGACCTCCAGTTCCGTGCCACCGGCAACGTCCAGCGCCGCGATGATGCGCGCGAGTCGGCGCAGGTTATCCGCGTAATCGGTGATGACGAGGGCGTTGCTGCCCGGGTTGACCGTGATGAGGTTGTTAGGGCTGATGAGCGGACGCAGCACCGGCAGCAGCTGGTTGGCGTTCTCATGCTGCAGCCGAAAGATCTGCGTGACCAACTGCCCGTCGCGCGGGGTTTGCGCTTCGGTCAGCACCGGGCCGCCCAGCAGTTTGGCGTCGGCCTCGGGCACGATCTTGAAGATGCCTTGCGACTCCACCAGCGCGTAGCCGCGCAGGCGCAGCTCGGCGCCGAACTGCGCCAACGCCGCCTGCGGACTAACGGGCGCTTCGGTGACGAGCGTCAGCGTCCCCTTCACCCGTGGGTCGACGACGATATGGCGTCCGCTGAGCAGGCCGATGGCGCGCGCGACGGCCTCGATCTCGGCATCGGTGAAGTTCAGGGTGATGGGCTGGCCGGGGCGCACGGCCGGGGGCGGTGTCTGTGCGCTGGCGATGGCCGCGCACAGCGCCCAGGCCAGGACGGCGCTGCGGTGCAAATGGGAGCGGAAGCGGTGGGGCATCGTGGTCATCCGAGTCGCAGATAGGCGCGCGCACCGTCGCGTCGGCCCAGCAGGTTGAGTAGGTTGGACAACGCATCCAGCCGTTCGGGAGCGGCCTGGGCCAGTCCTTCGAAGCGAAAACGCCCGCCCTGCCAGCCGCCTTGACCCTCCAGGCGCAAGTCGCCCGACAGGGTAGTCAGCGCCAGCGTCGGGCCGGTGGGGCCCGCGAGCGTGCCTCGTAAGCGGTAGCTGCCCAGTGGCCGCACGGTGGATACAGCCGACGACACCTCCAGCAGGTCGGCGTGCCAGTCGCCCTGCACGGGGGCAGGGTGGCCGGGCGTCCAGCGCAGCGGGCCCACCTCCAGGCGCAGCGTTCCTTCCAGACCCAGGGTATTCCACGGCGATCCCAGCGCACGCAACCAGCCCAGGTCCCAGGTGCTGCGGTGCACGGCGCTCTCCAGGCGCCAGCCTTCATCGCTGTGCCCCCAGCGCCAGTGCCAGGGTTGCGCCGCACAGCATGGCAGATGCAGATCCAGCACCACCGCGGGTGAGGGCTCGACCGCAAAGCCAATGCGCCACGCGATGCCGCCGGGCAGCATCAATTCGCCGCCGTCACCGCGCAGGCGCAGGTCGGCGCGTCCGTGCCAGAGGCTGCCTTGCGGGTGCCACAACTGGATGCGCCCTTGCGTGAGCGCCTGCGCTGCCACCGCCCACCAGCGCGCGGGCGCAAAGACGATGCTGCCAATGGCCACACCCAGCAGCAGGGCCGCCACCGATGCCCGCCACGGGTGACTCATCGCGCGGCCCCCGTGGCTTGCCAGACCGCCGTGCCGCGCCAGTGGCCCGCGTGACGCTCCCACTGGGCGCGGACCAGCCTAAGCCCCAGTGTTTGGCGCACGTCGATCAACCAGTCGGCCAGACCGCCGGGTGTGGCCGCGTCGAACGTGACTTCCCATCCGTCGCCCACCGACGCCACGCGCGCCGACGCACCGAGCCAGCGGCGGCTGTGCACTTGCAGCTCGGCCGACAGCGCCGCCGGGTCGAGCTGGGCGGCGGGCGCATCGGGCAGAGATCGCAGTTGTGCCAACGCGCGAGCGTCGCGCTCGAGCACGGCGATGGCCTCGAGCCAACGTGCCTGGCGTGCCGGGCTTTGGGCGATCTGCTGCCAGGCGGGATAGACGATCGCCAAGGCAGCCGCGGCCACGCCCACGGCAGCCAACAGGGCGGTCAGCCGGTGTCGGTCGGCCCACGGCCGCAGGCGCTCGCGCCACCTCATGGTGCCACCTCCGTCCGCTCGGGTGCCACGGCCCAGCCGCCGTCGGCGTCTGGCGTCACGGTCCAGCCGTGCGGGGCAAGGGCGTCGCGCAGTCGTTGCGCTTGCGCAGGACCTTCGGTTTGCAGCCGGATCTGGCTGCCGTCCACCGACAGCGAGCGCACGGCGGGCAGCCCGTCGCTGCCGCCCCATAGGTGCAGCAGGCGTTCCACGGCGTGGGGGGGTAGGGTGCCCGTGCGTGCGTGCTCGCGTTCCAGGGCCTGGCGCACCTGCCGCACGGGGTCCAGCAGCACCGGCACGCCCGGCAGGGCCTGACGGGCGCGCTGGTCCAGCTCGGACCGCAGCATGCGCTCCACGCGATGGTGGTGCCACGCCAGCGCAGGCAGCGCCAGTACAGGCGTGGCCAACAGCAGTGCGACGCCCCACCGGGCGGGGCGCCATGCGGGGGCGTGCCACCACGCATGCGCCCACTGGGTCACGCGCTGCCACACGGCCTGGCCCACACGGCCGCGCAGGTCGAATTGCGCCAGGTTCCAGCCCTGCCCGGCCGTGTGCAGCCACACCTGGGCAGCGGGGGCCAGGGCCCAGTTCAACGCGGGCAGGTGTCGTTGCGCGTCGTGCAGGGTCGCCGCCTCGGCCCAGGCATGGCGCGGCGTGGCCTCCAGCGGCAGCTGGTCCACAGCGTCGTCGAGTGCCACCGTCAGTACCCCCGCAGGCCCGGCCAGCGTGACGTGCGGCGCGCCCTCCACGCCATGCGCCCAGGCCACCCATTCCGGGCCCGGCGCCAGCTCGGGCACCAGGGCGCGCACCGGCCAGCCACGCGCCAGCAGGGGCTGCAGCGCGGCGAGCAACGCGTCGCGGCGGCACACCGCCACCCACGAGGCGGACGACGGTCCCGCCCCGCGCAGGGCGGTTGGCTCCAGGGCCATGTGCAGCGTCCCCGGGTCGTCGAGCACCGCGTCTTCGATCAGGCCGGCGATGACGGCAATTTGGCGGGCGGCACGCCCGGGGGGCAGCTGCACCCGGTGCCACGCAAGCCAGTCGATGGGCACGACGAGGATGCACCCGCCCGATATGTCGAGCGTGTCGAGCTCGTTCGTCGTCGCTTGTCCGTGCGCGTCGATGCGTTGGCCGTCGAGGCTGCGCGCCCACTGCCACGACGCGGGGGGCTCAGACCGCGCGCTGGCGGTCGCCGTCGAAGAGGAGGCTGGCGTCGGGCGGATCAGCAACATGAGGTTGAACGGTGGAGCGCAGCAAGCATATCACTCGACGTTGACCAATGTGGGGATGGGACGCTGCTCGCGCCACACGATCTGCACGTGGGTGCCATCGCGCTCCAGCAACGCGCGCTGTTCGACCTCCAGATCCCCCACGCGTACGCGCCCTGTCACCCGAAAATAGCGGCTTGCCACACTCCAGCGGGTCGGATCGAGCGATTGCCCCGTGCGGCCCAGTGCAGCGAGGAAAGCCTCGGTGGTGGCGAAGTGCTGGCGGGCGCGCTGCTCGATCAGCCGCTGGGCAGCGCCCGCATCCAGCCCCGGCACGGCGGCCTGCAGCACTAGCGCCGGCGCTGTGTTGGCGTTGAGCGGCGTGGCCGCGGGTAGCCAGGTGGTCAACGACTCGATCGCGCGCAGCGTCGATACCGACAGGCCCAGCGTTTGCAAATCGGCCAGCCGCTGCGGGCGCAGCGGGCGTGCGCCCGGGTCGCCCGGTGCGCGCCAGGCTTGCAGTAGGCCCTGGGTGACCGCCTCCAGCTCGTGCGCGGGCAGGCCCAATTGGGAAAACAAGCGCTCGAACCGGGCTCGCTCAGCCGCCACCACCCGCGGCTGAGCGCCCACCACTTCGATGAGGTTGCGCCAGTTGAGGCGGCCTTGTTCATCTTCGATGCGCCCGGCGAGCCAGGCTTCGTCCACGTCGTCGCCGCCGTCGGACGGCCGCTCCAGAAACGTGGCCAGTTGCGTGGGTTGCAGTGGCACCGCCCAGGGTTCGGCCAGATGGTCCACCGAGCTGGCGCGTCCGTCTTCGCGCACGATCAAGCGCGCCCAGTCCAGGGCACCGGTCAGCAGCCAGCCCGCTTGCGTGCGCTCGCGCTCGGCGCGCTCCACGGCCCAGGCCCGCCACTGTTGCCAATAGGCGGTCGCGGCCAGCGTGGCCACCAGCGCCACGGTCAGCATGGCCATCAGCAGCGCGGCGCCGCGCTGGGGCTGGGGAGTGCCGCATGGTTGCATCAGCGCTTGCCTCCCGCCACCCAAGGGGCGACCCAGTCCACCTGCACCGGGCCGCTCAAGGGGCTGGGCGCTGGCGGGGTCAAGGCCAGCCGCACGGCTTGGGGCCGCAGGGCGTCGGTGGCGGGCTTCCACGCGCCGTCGGCCCACACCTGCAGGTTCCAGCCATCGATCGCCACGGTGCGCACGCCTTCGTCGCGCACGCGCTGGGGGGCGGCGGCCCAGTACGCGGCCAGTTGCGTGATGTCCGTCAGCGCGGGCGACTGCCAGCGCGTCCAGCGGGTGCCGCCATCCGTCGCCGCCCACGAGACGACCTGCCAGCCTGCCCCATCTGGCGCGTTGGCCACGCTGCGGCGCAGCAGACGTACTGTCTGCCCACTGGTTGACCAGCGCGGCACGTCGTCACCGAGGTCGATCGCCGCTGCGGCCCAGGCATCCCAGTCGGCTTGCCATTGGGCCAATGCCGTTTGCCAGCCGAGCACGGTGGCCGTGTGCGTCTGCACCGTCTCGCGCGTGCGCAGCAAGCCATCGACCCCGCGCCAGCCCATCACGGCCATCAGGGCCAAGACGGTGAGCGCGACCAACAGCTCGATCAGGGTGAAGCCCCGGTTCTGCTCCCCGCGCATCAGTGTCGGCCTAGGATGGTGGTGGTACGCAGCAGCGTCTGCTGCGGCTGCGCCGCCGGCGCCACGCGCGCTTGTACGCGCCGAAAACTGGGGTTGGGCGTGGTGCCGATGTCGAGCACGACGGCAAAGACGGTGCCGCCTTGCTCACAGGCCAGCGAGCGCTGGCCCGGCTCGGGGAAGGTGGGTGCCAGCCGTAGCGCGATCAGCGCTTGATCGGCACAGTGCTGGGCCAGCCATTGCTGCGTCTGGCGCTCGGCCAGTCGCACGAGCACGTCTGCCGCCTGGCTGCCAGCGGCCAGCGCCACCGCCACCACCGCCAGCGCCGCCAGCACCTCGACCAGCGTAAACCCCCGCTGGCGATGGGTGGCCCGGGCTGGCGCGGCGCGCATGGCAGTCACTCGATGGTCACGGGCGACCAGCCGTCGCTCACCAGCGCCAAGCGCGCGGCGCCCAGCGACAGCTCGATGCGCCAGGGCGCGCCCATCGGCTCGGGGCCCAACACCACCGCGTGGGTTTCGCGGGCGGTGATGTGCGCGTCCATCCAGCGCTGGGGCCGCTGCAGCGCGGGATCGTTGTCGGGCAAACCCTCGAAGGCGTAGCCGTCGGGCAGCCAGCGCAGCCGCGCCGTCGATGCCGAGGCGCGCGCGAGCGCGCGAGCCACCTCGAGTTGCGCTTGCAGCCGCACCGCCTGCTGTTCCAGGCGGTCGTGGTCGGTGTCGCGCAATGCCCAGGCGACTCCGCCCATGGCGATGCCCAAGATGGTCAACACGACCAGCATCTCCAGCAACGTCAAGCCGCGGCTGGGGCCAGGCAAGCGTGTCTGCCTCGGGCGCTGGGCACCCACGGGCGTGCGCAGCCGGCACGCGGCGGCGCGGTCACTGCCAGCTGCCGATGTCGGCATCGTTGCCTTCGCCGCCCGGTTGTCCGTCGGCGCCGAACGAAAACACATCCACCGCACCGTGCACGCCGGGGTTGAGATACTGATACGGACGCCCCCAAGGGTCGGTAGGCAGTTTTTCCAAGTAGGGGCGCCAGTTGGGTGCCGGCGGGCCGCTGGTGGGGCGTTGCACCAGGGCCTGCAGGCCTTGCTCCTGGGTTGGGTAGCGCTGGTTGTCCAATCGGTAGAGTTTGAGCGCCTGCATCAGGTTCGCGACGTCGGCCCGTGCCGCGGTCACGCGCGACTCATCGGCCCGGTCGATGACATTGGGCACAATCAGCGCCGCCAGCACGCCGATGATGACCAGGATCACCATCAGCTCGATGAGGGTGAAGCCGCGCTGCCCGGACGTGATCGCCGGGCGTCGGGCAAGAGGGACGGCAACGTTGGTGAGCGTGGGGACAGGAGGCAGCATAAATGCAATCATAATCTCGGCGTGATGCCGATGCTCAACCGATTCCCCATCCCGTGGTCAGATCAGCGCGGTCGCGTGGCGGTCTTGGTGCTGGTGACGGCTGCCATTTGGCTCGGGGTGGGACTGCAAGGCGCGTACTGGGCTGGACGGCTCTGGGGAGCCGGGATGCCGCTCGTGTCGGCGTTACCGCCGACATCCGAGCCGGTCATCGACCCGGTGCGGATCGCGCGCGCCTTGGGTGTCGAGTCGAGCGCGGCAACGGCCACCCCGCCGGTGTCCGCGGCGGCTGAGGGCAGCGGTGCGGGCTGGCGCTTGGTGGGCGTGATTGCCGACCGCCAAGGGGCGGGCGCCGCCGTGTTGGCGCGTGAAGGGATGGTCGCGCGTGCCTACCGGGTGGGGGCGACGTTGCCCGACGGGTGGCGCCTCGAGCGAGTGGCGCGCACCGAGGTGTGGCTGGTACCCACGGGCGGTGGCGAGGCGCTGCGGCTGGTATTGCCGACACCGCCCCGTTGAGGTATTCCCTCACCCCCGCAAAAACAACCGGTACACGGGATTGTCGGTTTCCTCGACGCAGGGGTAGCCCAGTTCGCGCAAGAAGCGTTGGAACGCCTTGTCGTCCTTTGGGGGCACCTGCAGGCCGACCAGGATGCGGCCGTAGTCGGCGCCCTGGTTGCGGTAGTGGAACAGGCTGATGTTCCAGCTCGGGCGCATGAGGGTGAGAAACTTCAGCAACGCGCCGGGCCGTTCGGGAAAGACGAAGCGCAGCAGTCGCTCGTCTTGCGCCAGCGGCGAGTGGCCACCGACCATGTGCCGGATGTGCTCTTGCGCCAGGTCGTCGTGAGTGAGGTCCAGCGTCGCAAAGCCGTGCTTTTCGAAGGCCGCGGCGATCTTGGCGCTCTCGCCCCGGCCGTGCGTGGTCAGGCCCACGAAGACGTGGGCCTGCTGCGCGTCATGGATGCGGTAGTTGAACTCGGTGACGTTACGCGGCCCGCCGGGCAGGCTGCCGATGGCCTGCAAAAAGCGCAAAAAGCTGCCGCGCTCTTCGGGAATGGTGACGGCAAACAGCGCCTCGCGTTCCTCGCCGACCTCGGCGCGCTCAGCCACGAAGCGCAGGCGGTCGAAATTCATGTTGGCGCCGCACAGGATGGCGGCGTAGGTCTCGCCCCGCGTCTTGTGCTGGGCGACGTATTTTTTGATCGCTGCCACCGCCATCGCGCCCGCGGGCTCGACGATGCTGCGCGTGTCGACGAACACGTCCTTGATGGCGGCGCAGACCTCGTCGGTGTCGACGGTGACATAGTCATCGACCAGTTCGCGTGCGATGCGAAAGGTCTCCTCGCCCACGAGCTTGACCGCGGTGCCATCCGAAAACAGCCCGACTTGATCCAGCTGCACCCGTTGGCCCGCGTGCACCGAGCGCAGCATGGCGTCGGAGTCGCTCATTTGCACGCCGATGACGCGGATGTCGGGTCGCACCGCCTTGAAGAAGTTAGCCACGCCCGCAATCAGGCCGCCGCCGCCGATGGCGACGAACACGGCATCGAGACGGTTCGACCCCAGGCCCTGCAGTTGGCGCAGCATTTCCATGGCGATGGTGCCCTGGCCAGCGATGACGTCCGGGTCGTCGAAGGGGTGCACAAAGGTCAGCCCCTGCGCTTGGGCCAGCGCGGTGGCGTGCTGGGCCGCGTCGGAGTAACTGTCGCCGTGCAGCACCACATCGCCACCGAGCGCGCGCACGGCGTCGATCTTGACCTGTGGCGTGGTGGTGGGCATGACAATGACGGCGCGCGCGCCCAGCTTGTGCGCGCCCAGCGCCACCCCTTGCGCGTGGTTGCCAGCCGAGGCGCAGATGACGCCGCGCTGCAACTCCCCGGGCGGCAGGTGCGCCAGTTTGTTGTAGGCGCCGCGCAACTTGAAGCTGAAGACCGGCTGCTGGTCCTCGCGCTTGAGCAGCACCTTGTTGTGCAGGCGGCGGCTGAGGTGGCGCGCGGGCTCCAAGGGCGTTTCGCGCGCGACGTCATACACGCGCGCGGTGACGATTTTTTTCAAGTAATCGGCCGGGGTCAACGCCGCGGGCGCGGCATCGGTCGGGATGGGGGCGGAGGTCGGGTGTCGTGCAGCCATGGCGGTTGGGGCAGGGGTGCGACTATGATAGCGGTCGCCGAGACACCGCCGACGTGCGAGGCCTGCGCTTGGGGTGGCCGCAAAAAAAAGCCCAGGCGCGATGCCTGGGCTATGGAACCACCCATAGAGGGCAGAGGAGACAACTGTTCGAGGCTGAGCGCTTTTCGCGTCGCCCACGGCCTCTATTATAGCTGGCTGATATTGCAGTGCAACATTTTTTGGCGTCACGAGGCGTCGCTCGTGTCGTTCTGGAGACAGTCGTATGGAATGCTCGGTGACCTGGACCGGCGCCCTGGGTGCCGGATCGAACATGGGTTTCGTGGCCGCGACGGGCAGCGGGCACGTGGTGGCGATGGACGGCGCGGTCGACCCCGCCCAGCCGCAGACCAGTGGTGCCAATCTGGCCCCACGCCCGATGGAGCTGGTGCTGGCAGGCACGGGTGGCTGCACCGCCTATGACGTGGTGCTGATCCTGCGCCGGGGCCGCCACGACGTGCGCGGCTGCCAGGTGCAGCTCAAGGCCGAACGCGCCGAGACCGACCCCAAAGTGTTCACCGCCATCCACATGCACTTCGTGGTGCACGGCAAGGGCGTGCCGGCCGCTGCGGTGGAGCGCGCCATCGCGCTGAGTCACGAAAAATACTGCTCGGCCAGCATCATGCTGGGCAAAACGGCCGCCATCACCACCAGCTACGAGGTGGTCGACGTCGCTTGACGGGCAGCGGTGCCAGAGCGCCGGCGTCAGATCCGGTGCGCGACCGTGGTCATGACTTTGGCGGCGGCGCGCATGACCCATTTGA
>Ga0326763_1000366_pt1 | contig 16630 bp, 16 predicted proteins | sample NORPS_P_FD_207671 | JGI IMG/M metagenome (GOLD analysis project Ga0326763, IMG submission 207671) | Hot spring water microbial communities from Norris Geyser Basin, Yellowstone National Park, WY, United States - NOR.PS_P | ecosystem: Environmental > Aquatic > Thermal springs > Unclassified...
CGCGGACGCGCTCAGGGCGGCGTATGCGGCGGCGGAGCCGGAGGCGCTGCTGCGGGGGGTGGCGGGGCGGGTGATCGCCGGGTTCGCGGCGGGGCAGACGCTGGAGGCGCTGCTGGGCGGCAACCGGGAGCGGCTGGGGGAGCAGCTGCGGGCGGTAATCCAGGCGCGGCTCGATGCCGACGCGACCGGGCTGGAGGTGTCGGCGGTGGTGATCGAGGCGATCCATCCGCCGGCGGGCGCGGCCGAGGCCTACCACGCGGTGCAGGCGGCGGAGATCATGGCGAATGCCAGCGTCGCGGCGGAGCGGGGGCGGGCGTTCTCGACCCGGGCGCATGCGAGGCAGTATGCGGCCGACCTGGCCGCGCAGGCGCAGGCGGCGGGGGCGGAGGCGGTTGCCACGGCGGCGGCGGACACGGCGAGCTTCGTGGCCGACCGGGACGCGGCGGCGGCGCATCCGGTGGCGTTCGCGCTGGAGCGGCGGCTCGCAGCGCTGGCGGCGGGGCTCGGCAAAAGCTCGCTGACGATCATCGACCGCCGGGTCGCGGGGGCGAAGACGACGCTGGATCTGCGGCCGATGACGCCGTCGACGGCCACCTCCACCCCGCCGAACGCGGAGTAGCGCGATGTTCCACGATCATTCCCATCACGACCACCATGAGCATGGGCATTCGGACGAGGGCGGGGCGTCCGGCTGGGCGTTCGCGGTGCGGCTCGGGTTCTGCGCGCTGCTGCTGGCGGCGGCGGGGCTCGCGGCGGCGGCGATCTCGGTGCCGGCGGGCGAAGCGGTGGTGGTGACTCGGTTCGGGGCGCCGACGCGCATCCTGACGGAGCCCGGGCTGCACTGGCGGCTGCCGGCGCCGGTCGAGGCGTCGATCCCGGTGGATTTGCGGCTGCGGACGACGTCGACCGGGCTGCAGGACGTGGGCACGCGGGACGGGCTGCGGGTGCTGATGCAGGCCTATGTCGCGTGGCAGGTGCCGCAGGACCCGGCGCGGATCGCGCAGTTCATCCGGGCGGTGCGGAACGATCCGGACGAGGCGGCGCGGCAGATCCGCTCGTTCGTCGGCTCGGCGCTGCAGGTGACGGCGTCGAGCCTGGACCTGCGCGACCTGGTGAACACCGATCCGGCGGCGATCCATCTCGCCGACCTCGAACGGCGGCTGCGGGAGCAGGTGGCGGCGAGCCTGCTGGAGAGCTACGGGATCACGGTGCAGGCGGTGGGGCTCGAGCGGCTGTCGCTGCCGGAGGCGACGCTGGCGGCGACGGTCGGGCGGATGCGGTCCGAGCGGGAGACGGTGGCGGCGGAGCGGACGGCGGAGGGGTTGCGGGCGGCGGCGCAGATCCGGTCGGACGCGGCGCGGGATGCCAGGATCACGATCGCGCATGCGAGGACGGAGGCGGCGGAGATCGAGGCCGGGTCGCGGCGGGCGGCGGCGGACATCAATGCGCGGGCGTATACGAGCGACCCGAAGCTCTATCTGCTGCTGCGCTCGCTCGATACGCTGCAGACGATCGTGGGGGCCAATACGCGGCTGGTGCTGATGACGGACGCGCCGCCGTTCAACGTGCTGACGGACGGGACCGGGGGCGCGGCGCCGGCTGCGGCGGAGCCGGCCAGCCCGCCGGGGGCGCTTTCGGCCAAATGAGCGGGCAGGACGACAGCCCGGTCGCACAGTCGCTCCGGATCGGGTTCGGAGGGCTGCGGCTGGCGATGCTGGGGTTGTTCGCCTACTGGGCGACGTCGAACATGCGAACGGTGCCGCCGGACAGCCAGGCGGTGGTGCTGCGGTTCGGGGCGGTGGTGGCCGCGCGGGAGGCCGGGCTGGTGCTGGCATGGCCGCGGCCGTTCGAGAACGTGGTGCTGGTGCCGAGCGGGCAGCGGCAGTTGCGGCTGGCGATCGATGGGGGCGCGACGCGGAGCCCGGCCGTGATGGACCCGGCGTCGCGGGCGGGCCAGGCGCTGCCGCCGCGGAGTGCGGCGCTGGATCTGACGAGGGATGGCGGGGCGGTGCTGCTGGACAGCACGCTGTTCTACCGGGTCAGCGATCCCCGGGCTTTTTGGCTGTCGGAGCCGCATATCGGGCCGGCGCTGCGGCGGCTCTACTTGGCGGCGGCGGCGGCGGTGATGGCGCGGAGCCAGCTGAACGACGTGATGGCGGTGCAATCGGATGGGCAGTCCGGGGCGGCAGCTTCTGCCCTCCGCGCGCGGCGGGAGGCGCTGCGGGGCGCGCTGGTGGACGAGACCAACCGGCGGCTGGCGGGGCTGGAGGTGGCGGGCGCCTCGCTGGGGGTGGTGGCGACGCGGGTGGACGTGGCGGCGTATCTGCCGCCGGCGGCCAAAAATGCGTTCGACGCGGTGCTGGAGGCGTCGCAGCTGGCCGAGCAGGGGCTGGCGGCGGCGCGGACGAGCGCGACGCGGGCGGAGCAGAAGGCGCGTCAGGAGGCAGACAATCTGGTGGCGGCCGCGCGGGCGAGCGCGGACGAGCGGCTTTCGGTGGCGCGCACGCAGGCGGCAACGCTCGGGGCGATGGTGTCGGACGCGGGGGCGCGGCCGGCGCTGATCGACCAGGTGTATCGCGAGCGGATGGCGGCGATCCTGCATGCGGCGGCGAGCGTCAGCACGGTCGATCCGCGCACCGACCATTTGATCCTGCCGGGGCACCCATGAGCGCTTCGACGCTGGAGAGCCCGGTTTCGGCGGGGCTCGGCGGGCTGCTGGACCGGTCGGAGAAGCTGTTGCTGGGGCTGCGGCTGACGCTGGCGATGGTGGCGGCCGGGCTGCTGGCGGTGGCGCTCGGGTGGGAGTGGGCATTTCCGGAGGATGCGACGTTGGCCAATCTGGTGGCCGCGGCGGCGGCGGCGCTGGTGGCGTTTCCGGTGATGGCGGCGGCCTGGCACAGCTTGCGGCATCCGAGCCTGCACGGGGTGACGGACCGGCTGATCGCGGTGGCGCTGGTGGCGGCGTGGACGAGCGGCGACCTTATGACGGCGGCGATTTTGCCGATCGTGATAATCGGGGGGCATGTGTTGGAGGAGCGCAGCCTCCTCGGGTCGCGGGAGGCGATAAGGGCGCTGGGGCGGCTGACGGAGACGAGCGTGCGGCGGCTGCGGGCGGATGGCGGGGTCGAGGTGGTGGCATCGCGGGCGCTGCGGCCGGGGGACCGGATCGAATTGCTGCCCGGGGACCGGGCGCCGGCGGACGGGATGGTGGTGGCGGGCGCGGCGAGCCTGGACATGGCGTCGCTGACGGGGGAGTCGGTGCCGGTGGAGGTGGCGGCGGGGCAGCTTCTGCTGGCCGGGTCGATCAACACGAACGGGCGGATCGAGGCGCTGGTCGACGCGGTGGGCGAGAGCACGACGCTGGGGAAGATCATCGGGCTGATGCGGACGGCCGAGCGGGCGAAGCCGCCGGTAGCGCGGCTGCTGGAGCGGTATGCCGGGCAGTACATGGCGGCGGTGCTGATGGTGGCGGCGGGGACGTGGTTCGCGAGCGGCGATCTCGCGGCGACGCTGGCGGTGCTGGTGGCGTCGTGCCCGTGTGCGCTGGTGCTGGCCGCGCCGGCGACGTCGGTGGCCGCGATCGCGGTGGCGGCGCGGCACGGTATCCTGATCAAGGGGGCGGCGTTCATCGAGCACCTGGCGGAGGCGTCGTCGGTGGTGTTCGACAAGACCGGGACGCTGACGCTTGGCGAGCTGGCTCTGGTGCGGGTAGTGACGCCGGACCCGGCGGATGCGGCCGAGGCGCTGCTGGTCGCGGGGACGTTGGGGGCGGGGAGCAACCATCCGGTCTCGCGGGCGGCGGTCCGGGCCGGGCCGGGGGCGTCGCCGGGGCTGGAGGATTTCCGCGAGGTGGGCGGGTTTGGGCTCACGGGGACGCTGGCGGGCGAGGCGGTGGCGTTCGGGCGCCCGGACTTGCTGGCGCAGCATGGGATCGATGCCGTCTCGGCGCTGCCTGCGCATGACGGGCCGATCGCGGCGGTGGCGCGGGGCGGGCGGCTGCTCGGGTGGCTGCTGTTTGCCGATCAGCCGCGGCCGGAGGCGATGGCGGCGCTGGCGGACCTGCGGGGGCTGGGGCTGACGCACCAGATGCTGCTGACGGGGGACCGGCTAGCGGTGGCACGGCGGATCGCGGCGCAGCTCGGGATCGCCAGCGTGGCGGCGGAGGCGCTGCCGGAGGAGAAGATGCGCCGGGTGATGGCGGAGGTGGCGGGCGGCCATACGCCGATCGTGGTGGGGGACGGGATCAACGATTCGCTCGCGCTGAAGGCGGGGGCGATCGGGGTGGCGATGGGCGCGCGGGGGACGGACGTGGCACTGGCGTCGGCGGATCTAGTGCTGATGACGAGCGATCTGGGGCGGCTGGGGACGGCGATCCGGCTGAGCCGGCGGTGCCGGCGGACGATCCATGTCAACGTGGCGATGGGGCTGATCTGGACGCTGGGGCTGGTGGGGCTGGCGGCGTCGGGGATGCTGGGCGCGGCGGGGGCGGTGATCGCGGCGCTGCTGCACAATGTGTCGACGTTCGCCGGGCTGGGCAATGCGGGGCGGCTGCTGTCGTTCGACGAGGTGACGCCGGATTCGGTGCGGAAAACGTCATCGGTAGTTTCATGACGGGCCAGGGCTAGAGCCGCATGATTTTAGGTTTGGCTGTATCCTGAGTTTCTGAGGTAGTTCGCGCATTCTTCGGCGGTGTAGGTGCCGAGTAGAGTGCCGATGGCGGAGTAGACCTCGTCGCGCGTTCGAGCCGCGGCCTTGCGCAGGAGGTGCTTGAGCGTGGCGAGGACCTGCTCGACCGGATTGAGATCGGGCGAGTATTTCGGCAGTAGGATCAGCTTGGATGGCTTGGCGGATCGCCGGGCCCTTGTGGCTGCCGAGATTGTCCATGACCACCACGTCACCGCGGCCGAGTGTCGGGACGAGGACCCGCTCGACATAGACCCGGAAACTCTCGCCGTTGACGGGCCCATCGAGCAGGCAGGGCGCGTCGATCCGATCCTGCCGAAGTGCGGCGATGAAGGTCATCGTGTTCCAGTGGCCGTAAGGCACTTTGCCGAGCAGCCTGGCGCCACGCTGCCCCCAACCACGCAGCGGCGCCATGTTGGTCTTGGTACAGGTTTCATCGATGAACACCAGCCGCGCCGGGTCAATCCGAGGTTGAAAGCGCCGCCACTGCGCCCGGCGACGCGCGATGCGGGGCCGGTCTTGTTCGCTGGCCAGAACGCTTTTTTGTAGCTGAGCCGCTCGGCATGCACGAATGCCCAGACCGAACGGTAGTCGGCGGTCAGACCGCGCTCGGCCGCCAACTCGGCGACCAAGCCGCGCAGCGTGAAGGCATGGTCGCGGCAGCGAGCGATCAGCCAGTCGCGATGCGCGCCCGAGATCGTGCGAGGCTTGTGACCGCCCATCCGACCCGGTGCAACGCACCCCGTCTGCCGAAAGCGCTTGACCCAGTTGATGGCCGTGCTGATCGCCACGCCGAAATGGGCCGCGGCCTGATTGCGTGACATGCCGCCCTGCTCAACGGCTCCAACAACACGTTCGCGAAGATCACTCGAATAAGATCGGCCCATCGACGCTGGCCTCCGCCCAGCCAGCATCTTCAATCCGATCTCAACCGATTCGGGAGCCCCCCTCGCGATTCAGCCCAACATCATCCCGCTCTAGATGGCGGCTGACGCTGCTGCTCGCCTGCGATGCGCGAAGCCGAGTCCGGCCAGCCCAGTGCCGAGCAACGCCAGGCTGGCGGGCTCGGGCACTGCCGCGGAGCCAATCTGCACCGTGAAGGTGTCCGCGTTCTGCCCGGCGCCGAAATGGTAGACATACGTGCCCAGCGTCAGCCCGAGACTTCCGAACGTGCTGCCGAGGTAGGTGGACGTGTCGGACAGCGGCGCGTTCGAAACGTAACCGTGTGGAACAGCAAGCAGACCTGCAAAGCCGGCCACCCCGACCACATCCCCCGAGCCTGAACTGGCCAGGTTGTTGCCGCTTGTACCAAAGCTCATCGGACCGGAAACAGAACGGTATACATCAACGCCGGTATTATTGCTTGGACCAGTAATCTCGATTCCGACGGCCGATTGAACCCGCGCACTGTCATTTCCCGTATTGGCTAAGCTCAGCCCGCCGAGATCGATCGTGCCGCTTCCAGTTGCAACGATGTCAGCACCGGCTTGGCTGAAGGTGACGATATAGGCCGCGTTCGCAGGGCGTCCGCCGACGACGGCAAGCAACGAGAGGCTGCACAGCGCGGCCAAGGTGAAGCAAGTTCGACGTTTCATGGCATGATCTTTCAAGTCACCGTTACCAAGCCCATTCATGCCGTTGAATAAGTCTTCGATCAACGGTGAAGTTGCTAATTCGTCACGACCCGGCCGGCAACGGTGATGTAAAGGCTTCCGACACTTCGCCGACCAGGTCGGCGCGGCTCGTTCGCTCAGGAGGCAAGGATGGCTTCGACCGCACGCTGAACGTCGAGGGCTTCCTGCAGGGTCGCTAGGCCGTGGGGTTCGCCGCGGGTCATGGCGGCGACGCTGGCAAGCTGGCGGTGGAGGACGAGCGGGCGGGCGCGGTCTTGCGGGATGGCGGCGGGGTCCGGCTCCCAGGTGACGCCGCCGCGCTTGCGTTCGGCGATCGACCAGTCGCGTAGCCGGAACATCTCATCGACGGTGAAGCTGTTGCTGTCGTCGGCCTCTGTCGTGCCGACGCCGCCGTGGAGGGACACGGGGACTTCTCCGGCGCAGAGTTGCGCTGCGATGCGGCGTTCGGTGCGGCCGGGCTCGGGGAAGTCGGCGGCGGCCGTCTCGAGCCGGAGCGGGCCGAACAGGCGCTGCGCCAGGAACAGGAAGTGGGAGACGACTTCGCGGGTGAAGCCGCCCTGGTCACGGCCGTCGAGCCAGCCGGCGGCGGCGCTCTGCCAGCCGCGCGGCCAGGTCGCGAAGTCGACGGCGATGCTGGCGGCGCGGGGTTTGGTGCCGGCGAGCCAGGCGGCGAGCGCGGCGGCGGCGGGGGCGGAGGCGAAGGGGAAGTTCACCGCGGCGCGGGCGGAGGCGGCTTGCGCGACGAAACGCTCGGCGGCTCCGACATCGACGGCGAGCGGCTTCTCGCAGAACAGGGCCTTGCCGGCGGCCAGCACGGCACGGGCGTGCGGGAGGTGGGTGGCCGGGGGCGACGCCACGTAGACGCAATCGGACGCGGCGATGATTTCGGCGGCGCCGGGGAGGATGGGCAGCCCGGGCATGGCGGCGGCGAGCCGGTCGCGGGCGGCTTCGGACGGGTCCCACACGCCGACGACGGTGACGGCGTCCTGGTCGGCGGCGGCGCGCAGGAGCCGCTCGCCCATGATGCCGGCGCCGAGTACGCCCAATCCGATCTGCGCCATCGCTGCCATGGTGGGTATTACGGTGGGGGGCTCAATCGGTTGCGAGCGGGATCACGATGGCGCGCTTTCGGGAACTGCGCGCCATCATGCCGCCCTGGGCTCCGGACCTCATCACCTCCGGTGCCGATCGGGGCTGGAATCCGGCGAACTCAGCTCCGCCGGATGCCGGTGAACTGCACGAGGCCTTTCACGAGCCCGCTCAGGTTGGAGCGGTAGGCGACCGGCTGGTAGTACGAGCCGAGCGGCAGGTAGGGGACATCCAGCAGCGCCTGCTCCTGCATCGAGCGGGCCAGGCCGGTGTCATTCGCCCGATCGTCGGCGAACAGCCACTGGTCCCGCAGCGACTCCAATTTCGGCAGCGTCGGCCAGCCGTTGTACGCACCGGGCCCGTTGCCGCGCATCAGCTGGTGGCTGCCCGGGTTGCTCATGTCCCAGCCGCCGGAGAATGCCGAGAACATGTGCCAGCCGCCCTTCTCGGGAGGCTGCCGGCTGACCGAGCGCTGCACCGTGGTACCCCAGTCGGTCGCAATGACGTCGACGTTGAACCCGAGCTTGCGCAGCATATCGGCACCGACCTCGGCGATTGCGTTGATCCGCGGCACGTCGGTGGGTTCGAGATAGACGATCTTCTCGCCCTGATACCCCGCCGCCGCGATTTCACGGCGCAGCGTGTCGAGATCGTTCTTGCCGCTGAGCGCCTGCATGCCGGCGTCGTTGGCGAGCTTCGTGCCGGGCGTGAACAGCCCGGTCTTGGCGTTGTAGGGTTGGCCGGAGCCGACCACCGCCTCCATGAACTCGACCTGGTTGACCGCCTGCAGCACCGCCCGGCGGATTCGCGGATTGTCGAACGGCGGGAAAGTCTGGTTGAACCGCAGGAACCCGATCAGCCCCTTGGTCTCCATCGTCTCGACCCGCAGCCCGCGCGTGGCGGCCAGCGACGGAACCAGGTCCATGAGCGGCTGCTCGACATAGTCGACCTCGCCAGCCTTCAGCGCCGCGACCTGCGTCGCCGGGTCAGGGGTGGTGAGCCACTCGACGCGGTCGAAATAGGCGATGCGCGGGCCGGCGCAGAAGCTCGGCGTGCCCTCCCGCGGCAGATAGGCGTCGAATTTGGCATAGACGTTGCGCGCCCCCGGCACCCGCTCGCTGGCGACGTAACGGAACGGCCCGCTGCCCACCATTTCCGTGAGCCGCTTCTCCGGCGGCGTGTTCGCCAGCCGCTCCGGCATGATGACCGCCATCGTGTTGGTCGGATGCGCGAGCGCGTCCGGCAGCAGCGGGAAGCGCCGCTTCAGCCGGAATTTGAGGGTCTTGTCGTCGGGCGCCGAAAGCTCGTCGGTGGCGGTGGCCAACGCCTGGCCGAACGCGTCGCTGATCCACCAGCGCTTGATGCTGGCGACCGCGTCGCGCGCGAGCACCGGCGTGCCGTCGTGGAATTTGAGCCCGTCGCGCAGCCTCAGGGTCCAGGTCAGTCCGTCCGGCTCGCTTCCATAGCTGGCCAGCATCTGCGGCTGCGCCACACCGTCGTCGTCCCAGGCGAACAGCGTGTCGAACACCATCAGCGCGTGATTCCGGGTGACGAACGCGCTGACGCTCGGGTCCAGCAACGCGAGATCGGCGTAAGGGATGAACTTGAGTGTCGTCTGGCTCTCGGCGCGAACGCGGGCCGGGAGGGCCAGCGCCGCGGCGCCGGCCACCCCGGCGCTCAACAGGGTGCGTCGTTGCATGCGAACTCCTAAAGTTTGAACTCGCAACGACTATGCAAGCGCCGTGCCTCACTCCAGAGAAGTTCCCGAGCGAGAGAAGCGCTCTACGGCTGCGAGAGGAAGTGGGTGGGTTGATCGTGACGGGTGAGCGGGTCGAGCGTGCCGAGGCCGAACAGCATGACGACGAGCCAGAAGAGCCCGGCGAGGGCGAAGATCTTGGCGGCGTTGGGGGCGCTGGGCAGTTCCATGGGGATGGCGAAGACGATGGCGGCCATGGCGATGCCGACGAAGGGGGCGACGATGCCGGCGCCGAGCAGGGCGGCGCCGAGTTCGCCGGCGACGAGGGCGAGGAGCACGAGCCAGGTCTTGAGGGTCGTGCGGACGGCCGGGTCGCTCCAGAGGGCTTTCATCGGCCGAGCAGGTAGATGAAGGGGTAAAGATTGATCCAGACGACGTCGACGAAGCTCCAGTAGAGGCCGACGGCGACGACGGGGTAGTAGAAGTTGGGCTTGAACTCGCCCTTCCGGGCGCGCCAGGCGATCCAGGCGACGAGGAGGACGCCGATCGTCATGTGCACCACGTGCAGGGCAGTGCCGGCGTAGTAGAGCAGCCAGAAGAGATGCTGGCCGCCGATGTCGTCGCCATGGGCCTGGAAGACCTGGCCGGGCCATTTGCCCTTGCCGACATCCTCGCTCCACTCGAAGAGCTTGAGGCCGATGAAGACGAGGCCGAGGCCGCCGGAGGCGAGCGCGGCGAGGAGAACCGGGCGGTTTTGGCCGCGCTTGGCCTGCTGGACGCCCCAGAAGAAGACCATGCCGGCGGTCGAGATGATGACGGTGTTGACCGAACCGATCAGCAGGTCGGTGTCGGCGGTGGCGAGGTGGAAGCCGAGCGGGTGCCAGCGGCGCAGCAGGACCCAGAGGTAGAACAGGGCGCCGAAGAAGAGGATCTCGGTGGCGAGGAAGAGCCACATGCCGGCCAGCGCCGAGTCCCGCTGGTGTTCGGCGCTGGCGTATTGGAACTCGGCATGCGCGCGGGGTGCGACGAACTCAGACATGGCGGCGGTCGGTCTTTTCGCGGAGTTCGGACAGCGAGTATTGCTGCTTTTCGGGGGGCGGGTAGTCGTAGGCTTCCCAGGTGACGACCGGGCTCTCGTGGAAGTTTTCCTTGGGCGGCGGCGAGGCGGTGCGCCACTCGAGGCCGCTGGCGTCCCACGGGTTGGGGCCGGCGCGCTCGCCGCGGAACAGCGACCAGCCGAGATAGAAAAGCGGCATGAGGTAGGCGACCGCGAGGATGGTGGCGCCGGCCGAGGAGAGCACGTTCAGCACCTGGAACTGCGCGGGGTAGGTGCCGTAGCGGCGGGGCATGCCGAAGAAGCCGAGGATGAACTGGGGGAAGAAGGTGAGGATGAAGCCGAAGAAGATGAGTGCTGCGGCGAGGCGGCCCCAGGTTTCCGAATAGAGGCGGCCGGTGATCTTGGGCCACCAGAAATGGATGCCGCCCAGGAAGGCGGTGACCATGCCGCCGACCATGATGAAGTGGAAATGGGCGACGACAAAGTAGGTGTCGTGCAGAGCGACGTCGGTGGCGAGCGAGGCGATCCAGAGCCCGGTGACGCCGCCGATGGTGAACAGGCCGACGAAGCCGACGGCGTAGATCATGGGCGCGTCGAACCTGATGAAGCCGTTGTGCATGGTGCCGAGCCAGTTGAAGACCTTGATCGCGCTCGGCACGGCGATGATGTAGCTGAGCAACGAGAAGACCACGCCGGAGTAGACGGAGACGCCGGCGACGAACATGTGGTGGACCCAGACGAAGAAGCCGATGACGGCGATCGAGATGCTGGCCCAGATGACGAACTGGTAGCCGAACACGCGCTTGCGGGAGAAGGCGGTGATGATCTCGGTGACGATGCCGAAGCCCGGCAGGACCATGATGTAGACGGCCGGGTGGCTGTAGAACCAGAACAGGTGCTGGAACAGCAGGGGGTCGCCGCCGAGGTTGGGGTCGAACACGCCGACATGGAGGATGCGCTCGGCGGCGAGCAGCAGCATCGCCATGGTGAGGACGGGGGTTGCGAGCACGTTGAGGACGGAGGTCGAGTAGAGCGACCAGCAGAACACCGGCATGCGGAACCAGGTCATGCCGGGGGCGCGCAGCTTGTGGATGGTGACGATGAAGTTGAGGCCGGTGGCGATGGAGCTGTAACCGGAGAGGATGATGCCGAAGGCGGCGAGCGAGACGTAGCCGCGGGCGTAGTCGGTCGAGAGCGGGGTGTAGAAGGTCCAGCCGGTTTCGAGGCCGCCGCGGAACAGCGCCCAGGAGACGAGGACGCCGCCGGACATGAACATGTACCAGCTGGCGAGGTTGAGCTTGGGGAAAGCGAGGTCGCGGGCGCCGATCATAAGGGGCAGGACGAAGTTGCCGAGCACGGTCGGGGCGGCGGGGACCAGGAAGAACCACACCATGACGACGCCATGGATGGTGAACAGGCGGTTGTAGGTGTCGTGCTCGACGATGGCGCCGGTGGGCGAGATCAGGTTCCAGCGCATCAGGGCTGCGGCGGCGCCACCGACGAAGAAGAAGAGGGTGATCGAGGCGGCGTAGAGCAGTGCGATGCGCTTGTGGTCGGTGGTGAGCAGCCAGGAGCGGAGCGTGGTGCCGTCGGTGAGGTAGCTCGGGTGGGATTGGACGCTGGTGCCGCGTTCGAGGACGGCGCTCATGATTTGCCACCGAGGGATTTGATGAATTCCACGAGTTTCACGATGTCCTCCTCGCCGATGACGCCGGCGAAGGACGGCATGACCGGATCGTAGCTGGCGACGATTTGTTTCTTGGGCATCAGGATCGAGTCTTGCAGGTATTGGTCGTCGGCGATGATGGTGGTGCCGTCCGATAGCGGGACCGGGCTGCCGTAGACGCCGTCGAGCGGGGGGGCGCGGACGTTGCCCTCGCCGCCGTGTCCGCCGGCGCGGTGGCAGCCGCTGCAGCCGTAGCTGACGAAGAGGCGGCTGCCCTGGGCGGCGAGGGTTTCGGCGGCGCCGTTGGCGGCCAGCCAGCGTTCGTAATCGGGTTGGCTCAGGACGGTGACGGTGCCGATCATGTTGGCGTGGTCGATACCGCAGAACTGGTTGCAGTAGAGCTGGTAGGTGCCGATGCGATCGGGGGTGAAGGAGAGCGTCTCGTAGCGGCCGGGCAGCACGTCGTGCTTGAGGCGGAAGGCGGGCAGGCCGAAATCGTGGATGACGTCCTCGCTCGTCATGCGGAGCTGGACGGGGCGGTTGACGGGGATGTGCAGCTCGTTGATCTCGCGCTGGCCTTCCGGATGCTCGACCTTCCACATCCACTGCTTGGCGACGACGTCGATGGTGAGGGCGCCGGGCTTGGCTTTCAGCTCGCGCACGTAGAGGTCGGCGCCCCAGATGCCGAGGCCGAGGAAGCCGACGAGGGTCGCCGCGGTCCAGGCGGTCTCGAAGCGCCAGGAGCGGCGGAGCGGCTGACCGCGGTCGACGCCGCTGTTGCGGCGGAAGCGGATGGAGAACTCGATCATGAGGAAGAAGACGAGGCCGAGCACGGCGGCGCTGACGGCGAACAGGGCCGCGAAGAGGTAGTCGACTTCGGTGGCGTGGGCGGAGGCTGCCGGGAGGGTGAGGCTCATGAGGGGCGCCCTCCCCTGCTGCGCTGGAGCACGACGAAGAGCGCCGCGAGGGTGACCAGGGTGAGGGCGGCGAGGACGGAGAGGGCGCGGTAGACGGCGAAATCGTAGGTGCCGGTCTCGGGATCGAAGTGGAAGCAGAGCAGCAGCACGGGCGAGACGGCGGTGGCGACGGCGCCGGCCCCGGCGCGCAGCACGGCCGAGCGCACGTCGCTCGCCGGGTAGCCGACGCCGAGCAGGTAGCTGGAGATGGCGCCGGAGGGGCTGGCGAAGACGACACCGGCCGGATGGAGGAAGAGCTTGAGCGCCGGGTCGAAGCGGCTGGGGAAGCCGGCGGCGGCGGCGATGGCGGAGACGCCGGCGGCGGGCGCGGTGAGGAAGCGCCAGCCCGCGTCGTCGGCGGGGTCCGGGTAGCGCGAGAGGGCGCCTTCCTTGGCGCGGGCGGCATCGGCCGGGCTCTCGCCGGGGTCGATGCTGAGGACGAGCAGGCGGTAGTCGGTGCCGGCATGCAGCCCGGCGCGCTCGAGGCCGCTCAGGATGTCGTCGCGCACGACGCCGCAGAGGTTGGGGCAGGCGAAGTAGCCGAGGGCGAGCACCAGCGGCGGGCCGCCGAGCAGGGCGCCGAGGCGGAGGGGCCGGCCCGCTTCGTCGCGCAGCACGGCGTCGGCAGGGAGCTGGGCGCCGAGATGCGGCTCGTAGGCGAAGGCGGCGTTGTCCGGTGCGGCGAAGGCCGGAAGCGGGAGGAGTAGAGCCAGTAGGAGCAGGAGGATCACCGGCGCGCCTCCTTCGGCTTGGGCCAGTCCGGAATGCCCTCGGCGGCGACCTTGCGCATCGCGTCCTCGATCGGCAGGTGGACGACGCCGTGCGCGCGGTCGAGCCAATAGAGGCCGTCGAGCTCGGCGCGCTGCTGCGCGCGGAAGAGGTTCATGTCGAGGCGCGGGCTCGACTGCAACTGAGGGCTGGCGAAGGCGGGCGTGGGCTCGGCGACGTATTGGTCGGTCATGGTGCGGGGGAAGAGCCACCAGGCCGTGAGCAGGACGATCGCCAGCACGAGCGCGACCCAGGAGGCGCCGGCTGCGACGTAGCGGAAGCGGACGTCGTGGCGCTCGTGACGCGCGGGCGAGAGGATCTGGACGGGTTCAGGCATGCCGGGCCTCCGCTCGGAACGCGGCGAGGCGGGAGAGCAGCCACAGCAGGCCGGCGGCGATGGCGAACAGCCCGGCCATGCAGCCGGCATCGGCCCAGCCGGGGGCCATGCGGATGCCGGGCAGCACCAGCCACCAGGCGCGGACGAAACGGAGGAGGATGACGGCGACGGCGAAGCCGCCGAGCACGGGCAGCCGGCTGCGGAGGCCAGGGACGCCGAGCAGCAGGACCGCGCCGAGCGCGTGGACGAGCCAGAGGGCGCCGAGCGACCAGGCCCAGAAGCCCACGGTGCGACGCGTGAGCCAGGGGGCGTCGCTGGCGAGGTTGCTGTTCCAGATCACCAGGAACTGCGCGAAGTCGAGATAGGTCCAGAGGATGCAGAGCGCGAGCATCAGCTTGGCGAGGTCGTTGCGGCTTTTACGCGACGCGGTGGGCAGGCCGAGCAGGATGGCGACGGCGAGCGCGAACAGGGTCATGCCGGTGCCGGTGAGCATGCCGTAGATGCTGGAGGAGAAGGTTGGGTCGAGCGCCTCGGTCAGGTCGATGGAGGCCGCGGTGGCGGTGATCGCGAGCAGGATGAGCCCGGCGGGGGCGATGCGGGCCAGCGCGGGGCCGCGGCCGAGCGCGCCGAGGACGGTGAGTGCGGCGAGGACGAGCCAGACCACGAGCTCGACCGCGACGCGGATGCCCAGGAAGGGGATATTGAGCCACCAGGTGTTGTAGAGGGTGTCCGCCACGCCAGGGTTCGTCCAGGTGTAGAGCGAGGGCAGCAGCACGGCGACGGGGATGAGCCCGAGCAAGGCCAGGGGGAGCACGAGCACGCCGAGCAGGAGCGGCGTGCGGATCGCCTCGCCCCAGCGGCCGCCGGTGAGCGCGTGGATGAGCAGCAGCGCCATGCTGCCGAGCGGCCAGCCGAGCAGGGTGAACAGCGCGGCGACCCAGCCGTGGCCGAAGGCGGTGGGGGCCAGCAGCCAGCTGAGGGCGGCGAGCGCGAGGCCGGCGAGGATCAGCACGGCGGCGAGCGCCCTGCCCTTCCTCGCACTCCCGTTCATCGCCGGGCCTCCCGCTGCAAGGTGGCACGCTGTTCGGGGGAGAGGTCGTCGAGCTTGCCGGCGGTGCTGCGCTGGAGCGCGCGGATGTAGGCGGCGATGGCCCAGCGGTCTTCGGGGGGCACGCGGTAATCGAACGCGTACATCGCGCCGTAGCCGTGGGTGATGACGTCGTAGAAATGGACGGTGGGGGCCTGGCGGAGGCGGGCCTCGTGGTAGGAGGGCGGCGGCGAGAAGCCGCGCTGGACGATCATGCCGTGGCCGTCACCGAGTTCGGAGTGGCAGGGCGTGCAAAAGCTGCGGAAGCGGGCTTGGCCGCGCTCGATCAGGGCGAGGGTGAGCGGCGGGGCCTCGACCGGCTGGGAGCGCCAGAGGACGGCATCGGCGGGGACCGGGGCCGGGCCGACGGCGGCGCTACGGAAGGGGGGGAGTTTCGGCTGGTGGATCATGAAGGGGTCGTCGCAGCCGGCGAGGAACAGGCAGGGCAGCAGGAGAGCGAGGGCGGGTCTCATGCCATCTCCTCCAGGCGGAGGGGGTGGAGCTGTTCGAGGAAGGCGCGGTCGCCCGCCGGGTCGGGGGTTTCGAGCAGGAGGAAGAAGCCCTGCCGGGTCGCTTCGCGGAACATCAGGAAGCGGTCGACCGGGCGGTAGAGGCGCGGCAGTCCGGAGGCGATCAGCAGGGCGACGAAGCCCACGGCCATGGCGCAGAGGATGCCGACCTCGAAGGCGTTGCCGACATAGACCGGCCAGGAATAATCGGGGCGGCCGCCGATGTTCATCGGCCAGGAGAGGGTGTCGGAGTAGGTTTCGAGCCCGAAGAAGCCGACGGCGCCGCCGAGGCCCGCGATGAGGACGAGCAGCGGGACGATGGAGCTGCCCTCCCCTTCGATCTCGTAGGGCGAGAAGATCTCGACCCGGCCCGGGCTCCTCTCGCGAACGGACCGGGCGGCGGATTGGAGGGAGTCGAGATCGGGGAAGCGGGCGAGAATCATGAGGCCCCCCGCTCGGCCAGCAGCTTGCGCATCTCGGCCATGGAGACGACGGGAAGGAAGCGGATGGCCAAGAGGAAGAGGAACAGGAAGAGGCCGATCGTGCCGGTGAAGAGGCCCCAATCCCAGATGGTGGAGAAGAAGTTGCCCCAGGCGGACGGCAGGCGGGGCCGGTGCAGGCTGGTGACGACGATCTCGTAGCGTTCGAGCAGCATGCCGACGATGGCCGAGGCCGATACCAGGAGGAGCACGGGCTGGCTGAGGCGCAGGCGGCGGGACCACATGAGCTGCGGCAGCAGGATGTTGAAGAGGATGGTGCCCCAGTAGACCGGCCAGTAGAGGCCAAAGACGCGCTCGACGAACATGGTGTGGTCGGCCCGGTCCTGGCCGTAGAACGTGCTGAACGCGTCCATCATGTAGGAGTAGCCAAGCGCCAGACTCGAGGCGAGAAGCAGCTTGCCGAACACGTCGAAGTGGCGGCCGGTGATGTAGGCGCCGAGGCGGTAGAGGTGGCGTAGCGCGATCAGCAGGACGAGGACGAGGGCCAGGCCGGAGAGCAGGGCGCCGAACACGAAGAAGGGCGGGAACTGGGTGCTGTGCCAGCCGGGCGACTGGCCGCCGGCGAAGTCGAGCCCGACGAAGCTGTGGATTGAGACCACGACGGGGGCCATGATGGCGGCCATCACGCCATAGGTCGCGCGGTAGTGG
>Ga0326763_1000368_pt1 | contig 16558 bp, 19 predicted proteins | sample NORPS_P_FD_207671 | JGI IMG/M metagenome (GOLD analysis project Ga0326763, IMG submission 207671) | Hot spring water microbial communities from Norris Geyser Basin, Yellowstone National Park, WY, United States - NOR.PS_P | ecosystem: Environmental > Aquatic > Thermal springs > Unclassified...
GGAGTGTTGATCGCCGCTGCCGTTTACATAATGGCTAGGAACCTTCCGTATGTCGCGTTAAGTTTTTAAGTCAACACGTTCCACAACCTATGCCATCTCATGGATCGTTGACTAAGGCTGGGAAGGTTAGGAACCAGACCCCCAAGATACCTCCAAAGCCTAAGAAAGACCTGCCGCCGAGGAGGAGGAACATCAGGAACTACAAGAGGAAGATTCTATACGCCTCCTCATCTCAAGCCTCCGCCGAGGCTTAACGCCTAATGCTATTTGTTTTTTTGGCCGTAGTGCTATTCATCACAGGCGCCACCCTGTCTCGTAGAGTTGACGTCTCTATTTCACTCGCCGCAGGTGCCGCCGCCTACGGCGTCGCCGCCTTTGGGCCCGGGGTCTTGGCCGCCACAGCCGCCGCCTTTAATACGTCTATGGCCTACGTCTTGACGTCGCTTATCTTCGCCATGGCTCTCGGCTTTTTGCTAAGGGAACAAAAGGCCCGCATCGCCAGCGGCCTCTCGGCTCTGGGGGCCAGGGCGGCTGCCTTCGCCATACCCGCCGCCATAGGTCTACTCCCCATGCCCGGCGGGGCTTATAAATGATGGAAAGCTTCGTCCTTTAGGGCGGGGATGTGGCTCGTTAAAGTTTTTATGGGTGGTGGGGGCATGGAGTGTGTGAGGAGGGCGGTGGCTGTGGAGGTGGAGAGCCCGCCGTCTGAGCTATACGCCGTCGAGGAACCATACCGCCGCATCGTGAAAGAGGTTGCGGCATACGTCGCAGAGAGGGAGACGCTGGAAAAGGAGAAATACAAAGAGCTGTACCGAAGGTTTAGGGAGCTGTACCCCCTACCCGCCCAGCTGATTCAGCAAGCCATAAACCAAGGCGTCGAAATCGGCAAGTCGTTTCTCACGCTGAAGAAAGACGGCCGAGTCCACAAACCCCGCCCCGAGGTTCAACACGTCTCCATCCGCTTTGCCAAAGACAGCTGGAACTACGAGAAGGCAGTCGGCTCCGCGGCTCTCGTTAAACTGGCGCTGTCTCTCCCCGGCGGGAGGAGAGAGATTTGGATAAAGCCACATAGGAGGTTCTGGCTCTACTGGTGGAGAGTCTTGCGTAAAGAGGCTGAGCTTGCCTCCACGCTGATGCTGAAGCGGCGGAGGGGCAGGTGGTATGCGATATTCGTCTTCGACGTGGCGCCGAGGGAGGAGCCTCTGGCGGAGGCTGTTGCCTTAGACGTAAACGAAAACTCGGTAGCAGTCGCCAAGGTGAGTCTGCTCTCGACGGTGGATGCCGTGGCGCGGTGGAATAGGCAGTACGTAGACCCCGCCGTCTACTCCATAGAGACAGACTTCGGCCGTCTCGCGAAGAGATATGAGGCTGTCAGAAACGCTAAGCTTGAAGAGCTGAAGCAGAGGTACCCATACGCCGGGGGAGACGACGAAGAAAAAGTACAGAACGTAACGGACACTAGAGAGTACAAGAAGTTTGTGAGGAGGCTTAGGGAGAGGAGGCGGAAGGAGGGCCGGGTAAGGCAGATCGCCCGCGAGGTGACGAAAAGCCCCGCCTTAATTATAACCGAGGAGCTTGGCAAAAACCCACAAGAGGAAATGATCGGCCTTGAGAAGAAGGCGGAAAAGAGCGTAAAGAAGGTGAAGAAAAGAGAGCTGAGACACCGCGTCAAGCAGACGCCGTTTAAGAAGCTCGTAAGAGCTGTGGAGGATAAGGCGGCGGAGGCTGGTTCAGTAGTAGTTTACGTCTCGTCGTACCGCAACAGCAAGGTGTGCCCCATCCACTTCTCCTTGCTGAAAAACGGTAGCGGTTGGCATACTTTGCACTGTCCGCACGGCCACGATGTTGACCGCGACCATGCCGCTGTGTTAAACATGTTGTGGAAGATTACGCCAGAGGGCGTTGTGAAGGCCGTATGGTGGGATCTGAAAAACGTGAAAAGGAGACTGAAGAAGGGGAGAGGACTCGTGCCTAAGGAAGCCGTAAGGAGGAGAAATCCGCTCGTCCCGTGGCCCGTCGTATGCGCCGTCTGGACCTCGCTCAAGGCGCTGAAGGCCAGCGACAAATGGCCCGCAGTGCTGGCCCGGGCCGCCCCCATGACCCCCGCCCAAGGCGCCGATGAAGGCGGGACGAGGACACCTCCCCGCCCAAAGGGAACCCCCGCCCTTTAGGGCGAGGAGGAGGTCAGTACGTATTGATCTTTTATTGACGACGCCTCTTTCATCGTGCTTGTGGTTGTCGTCGGACCCATGTTTGCAGGCAAGACCACAGAGTTGATCCGCCGGGTGGAGCGGCAGGTCATAGCTGGTCGGCGGGCCATCGTCTTTAAGCCTTCTCTAGACGCGAGGTACGACGCCTCTAAGGTGGCCGCCCACAACGGCCTCAAGTTCGACGCCTATGTGGTGCCGCCTGACGAGGCCGGCGTCGAGGCTATATACAAACTGGGGTTTGAGTACGACGTGGTCGCCGTGGACGAGATCCAGTTCTTCCCCCCGAGTCTCGCGGAGGTTCTTGACGCGTTGGCGAGCCACAGAGTGGTAATTGCCGCAGGTCTAAACCTCGACTTCCGCGGCGAGCCTTTTGAAACCACTATGCGCGCGATGGCGTATGCAGACAAGGTGGTGTCTCTAACCGCTGTCTGTAAAATATGTGGAAGACCGGCTACCCGGACGCAACGCCTCATAGACGGCAGACCCGCCCCTAGAGACAGCCCCCGCATCTTAATAGGCGGAGGGGAGACCTACGAAGCTCGGTGTAGGAGACACCACCTCGTCCCTAAATAGGTTATATTCACCGAATTTTTGAATGAATGTTTTTAAAGGTAAAACGTTTCTGCGCTTATGGCAGAACTCGCCAACTACCAAAGAGTAGTTGTTGACCAAGACACTTGTATCAGTTGCGGCGCCTGTGTCGCCGCCTGTCCCTACCAGGCCCTTGAGCTTGACGAAAACGGCAAATCCAGACTCATTTGGGAGATGTGCAAAGACGACTTCTCCTGCGTCGCCGTGTGTCCCGTCAAGTGTATCTACAAGACAAGCGAGGCCCCGGCGGAGTTCAAGGCCAAGAAGGGCTGGTATAAGTTCGGCAAGGCCCTCTCTCCCGAGGAACAGAAAGCATACGAAGAGTGGAAGTCGAAATACGGCGTCACAGCCCCACCCGTCTAGGCGAGAAACATATTTCTCTCTATACTCAACCTTTTTTGTGGGTGTCTGCCGGCTCTGCGGCAAGTCGAGTATCTTGACATCAGACGCAATAGGGGTCTGCGTGGACTGCCTCAGGAAGAGGCCAAGACAAGCTCTTGAAATAGCGGCAAAGTCGCACAGAACCAGCCGAGCCAAGTTTAGACTCCCCCCGGCGCCGCCCGTTGGCGGCGTTACCTGTGGAGTCTGCGGCCGTGGATGCGCAATCCCAGAAGGCGCGGCGGGCTACTGCGGTCTTGTGAAAAACGTAGGCGGGAGGTTGACTAGGCCGGGCGGAGACGTCAAGATGGGGGTCTTGACGTATTATTACGACCCCATACCCACCAACTGCGTCGCGGATTGGGTCTGTCCAGCCACCACGGGGAGGGGCTACCCGAAATACGCCAAGGCCCCGCTCGGCGAGGAGGGCTACTACAACTTGGCCGTCTTCTACGGCGCCTGTAGCCTAGACTGTCTCTACTGTCAAAACTGGCAGTATCGAAAATACCCCGCAAACCCCCAGCTGGTGTCGGTGGAGGAGCTCGAGAAGGCCATGACCCGTAGAGTCACATGCGTCTGTTTCTTCGGAGGCGACCCAGCCCCCCAGACGGTACACGCCCTGTTGGTGGCCCGGAGAGCCGCCGAGAAGGGCATAAGGGTCTGCTGGGAGACCAGCGGCCAGCTAGCGCCGCATCTCCTGGATAAGGTGGTGGAGGTCTCTCTCAAGACGGGGGGCATAGTCAAGTTTGACCTCAAGGCCTTTACGCCGAGTGTCTACAAGGCGCTTACAGACGGCGAGGTGGACGTCGCCCTAAGGAATTTTAAAGCCGCCGCCCGCCGCTTCAGAGAGAGGCCGGAGGTGCCGCTGGTGGTCGCCTCTATACTGCTTGTGCCGGGCTACGTCGACGAGGTGGAGGTAGACCTCTTGACTAAGTTCGTAGCACAAATAAACCCGGAGATACCGACGCGTTTCTTAGCCTTCCACCCGGACTACATGCTCCGCGACTTGCCGCCGACGTCTAGGAGGCACGCGGAGGCGGCGGTTAAAATCGCTAGGGAGAACGGCCTCGCGGAGGTGTCCCTGGGGAACGAGTGGCTCCTGGGCGACTACTACTGACGGCAATAGGGCTTGACGTGTTTAAAGACGTCTTCCAGCCGGGGCCTCCCCTTAAACACCACCACGTTGGGGAGCAACTGCCTCCAGGTGGCCATGGCTAGCTCCTCGTTGACGAGGACCAGGAGGGGCTTCCCCACCTTGGCGATCTTCTCGTATTTCCGCCTGAGGTAGTCGGGGGTCCAGAACCCCACGATTTCAATGTATAGATCGCCTATTTTGAAGTCGGGGATGTAGACTCTGCCCCCGACGACGAGGACCTCGGGCTCTCGTTGCACGGGGCATACTCTGGAGACCTGCCGGTAGAACTCCAGCTCCACGGAGCTGTCAAACTCCTCGGCCTCCACGGGGTTCTTCGGCATGTCTGGAGCGGTGGCGTTGCTTTCTCTGAAGGTGTAGATTTTCTCGTTTAGCTTCACCGCCGCCTCTATGCTCCACCGCCCAGCCGCTGTTATGTAGGGCACGAGCTTGGCGAGGCGGACGCCGTAGCGCTCTGTCTGTCTAAGCGCCGAGGCGGGGCCGTCGAAGTGGAACTCCAAGTCGCCGCTTCTCTCCTCTGCTATATACATCAGCCTCAGACCCTTGACCGCCCTCACGAGGCTCTTCACGACAACGGGGGCGTTGGGCAACCTGGCCTTGACGTAGAGCGACTTGAAGAGGAGGGTCTGGATTAGGGCCAAGTTGTAGCGCCGCACCAGCTCAGCGGGGTCGACCCCCGGCGGCTTCAACACGGCTCTGTTCTCCTCGTACGCCTTCATGAACAGCCTCTTCACCTCTTCAGCGCCCATGCGCAGCTTGGCCGCGGCGGCTTCGAAGATCTTCTCCCGCTCCTCCGGCGTAAGTGGGAAGCCCGCGGCGGAGGACGCCTTGAACACCTCCAGCCTCACCCGCGCCACCAGGCGGCTGTCCACCTCCTCCACCTCCATCAGTTGCTCCACAAGCCTTGCGAGGCCGCCCAGTAGCTTCCTGTCCCCTCTGAGCGCCTCCACGGCTTTTCTGAAGTCGCCTAGGGTTTTCGCTCCCCGGGCCGCCTCAAGCACCTCCGCCGCCGCGGACACGTCTGAAAGATAGGCCGGCATGATCTCCTTGCCCCGCCTTGTGACTCGTAGGTAGTCTAGGGGTATCACGCCACGCCCTTCTTCCGTCTCTTGGCTGTGTTGACCTCCCTGGTGCTGGCGGTGATCACCTCATATATCTTCGCCTTGTGGGGCTTGAGCCTGAGGGCTCTGCCCATCCTCTGTATGAACTGCCTCGCGCTTGATGTACCGCCTAGTATCACCACCACGTCGACGTCGGGCACGTCGACGCCTTCGTCGAGCACCTTCCCCGTGACAAGCGCCTTGAGCTCGCCTCTTCTGAAGGCGGCCATTATCTGCTCCCTCTCGTGTCCTGAGATGTCGTGCGTGACCAGGGGAATCAGGTACCGTTCAGACACGGCGCGCGCCAGCGATGTGTATTCGGTAAATATGAGGATTTTGGATCCCCGGTGCCTCGCCAGTATGTCCCCCACCGCCTCCACCTTGGCGCGTGTCTCAAATATGAGGCGCCTCATGCCGTGCCACGCCTCCAAAGCCTCCCTAGCCCGGGGGTCGCGGCCCGACATCACCACCAGCTTCTGGAAGTCGCTGGGGGATCTGAACCTAAGCCCCCTGCCCCGGATGTAGCTGAGGTACTTCTTCTCCAGCTCCTTGTAGAGGGCCCTCTCCTCCTCGGTGAGTTGCACCTTCACCACCTCCACCTCGTAATCAGCGGTCCAGACGCCCCTTATCTCAGACGCCGAAATCCTGTAGACCACGGGCCCCACCAGCCAGTCCAGGTCGACGTGTAGCCCGTCGGAGCGCTCCGGCGTTGCGGTGAGGCCTAGGCGATGCGGCGCGGGGCTCAGCTCGGCGATTTGGCGGTAGGAGGGGGAGGGGAGGTGGTGCACCTCGTCGAAGACGAGGAGCTTGAACCTGTTGCCCAGTTGCTCTATTGCCGCATATGCCGAGTCGTAGGTAATCACCGTGATGCAGCTCTCCCTCTTCTCCTCGCCGTACCACACCCCCACGCGGCCGGGGAAGTGCTGAGCCAGCTTCGCCCTCCACTGCTCCACCAGCTCCACGGTGGGAACCACCACAAGCGCGGGCTCGCCCAGCTTGGCAATCGCCGCGATGGCCACGTGGGTTTTCCCGGCGCCTGTGGGCATAACCACGACGCCTTTCTTGGTCTTCATCCACGCCGCGAGGGCTTGCTCCTGGTAGCTCCTCAGCTTAACCTCAGATGCCGCCTTCACTTCCTTGCACTGCGGAGACCAGACGCGGTCCTCCACGGAGACCGCCGTGGCCTGCGCCACCGAGAGTATGCGCGGGTAGTAGATGGCGAGCGCCCGGTATTTGCCGACGCGGGAGTCGAACTTCACGAAGGATAGGCGTTTCACCTCGCTGGGGATGTCCCCCTCAAGGAGGACGGTCCCCCGGTCCCAAGACAGTATTAATCCCACAGAACCTCCACGCCGGCGCCGAGCTTTTTGGCCCTCTCCAGCACGTAATGCGCCATGGACACGTCGAAGAGGGGGTTCCCCACGGACTTGTAAACCTTCACCTCGCCGAAGCGGCACTCAGCCCCTCTCAGGTAATCGCCTATGTACACCCACCGATCGCCGACGTCGTCGCTCTCCTCAGCGGCGTGGGGGTTGTCGACCAACATGCATCCGGCCCTCCTCTTCACCTCGTCGTCTAGCTCCCTCACGGGACGCGGCGCGCCGACCGAGATCACCACGGCGCCGCTTCTCACCCCCCTCACGACGGGGCTCCTCGACGTGGTGGCGGAGATCACCAAGTCGCTCCCCAGAGCCTCAGCCAAAGAGACTGCAACAGCGCCGTGTCTCCACGCCACCTCTCTGGCCCTCTCCTCCGCTACGTCGAAGATCTTGAAGCGGGCGTTGGGATAAAGCGACCTGAACACCCTCAGGTGGTACTCCCCCTGTAAGCCGGCCCCTATTATCCCCACCCCCTTCGGCTCGGCGCCCATGGCCTTTGCGGCCACCGCGCTGGCCGCCGCGGTTCTCCAGCCGGTGAGCTGAGTCCCGTTTATAAGCGCAAGGGGCGTCCCCCGCTCCGGGTCGAATACCAGAACCACGGCCTTAACCCGCGGCACCCCCTTTGGGTATATCCCCACTAGCTTAACCGCTACGCCGGCCTCCGCCGTGTAGCCCACCATGGGGGCGAACCAGGTCTCGCCGACTGTCAAGGCCTGGCGGGGGAGGAAGACCGCATCGGCGAAGTAGGCCTTCTTAATCGCCTCCACGGCCTCTGCCGGATCCACTAGGGGATCTATGTTGGGCAGTAGCAACACAAGAGGCAGGTCGCCCCCCTTTTTAAACCTTGTTTATTACAAATGCAAACACTGCGGTGACCAGCGACAAGATCAGAAACACCGCAGGCGGGTTGTCTGCCAGGGGGAGCCACTCCAGGTTCATCCCGTAGAAGCCGGTTATTATCAGCGCCGGCATCGCCAGGGTGCCCAGCCAAGTCAGCTTCTTCATGGAGGCGTCTAGGGAGAGCTGCACAACGGTGGCGTGGAGAAGCCGGATGTCCCTGGCGTAGCGCCTCACCACGTGGGCCCTCCTTAGGAGGCGGCGGGAGTAGCCGTAAAGCTTGTGGGGGATGTGGCCTCTTCTCCGGAGCTCCCTGCCGGCGAAGTACAGCTGGAGCGCCGCGTAGTGGAGGAAGTGCGCCATGTAGGACGCCGTGTAGACGTCTCCCGGGTTCACCTTCTCCTCCATCTCCAGCTTGTACTCTAGCTGGTCCAAGAAGGCCTCTGTGTGTTGGAGGGCTTTCGAAAGGTTTTCGAGGGCCTTGGAGTAGGCGTCTTGAACCGTGGCGTAGGGCCCCTTAACCACCTTGCCCGAGGCGTCAACCACCAGCTCCACCTCCTCCTCCGCCACGTCGCCGTCTTCTATATAAACCATGGGGAACTGGATAATGGTGTAACCGCCCTCGCTAAATATATAGACCATGAGCTTCGGAGTGCCGTGGAATATAAAGACAACATGGGCGATGCCGCCGCAGGCCTCGCGACACTCCTCCTCGCCGTCGTCGTATTAGCCCTAGCGCCGAGGCCCCTCGGCTACCTAGCCGTCCTCGCCCTCGTCCCCCTGCTTCGCAGAAGGGTGGTCTGGGCCCGCTTCGCGCCGCCTTACCTCGCCGCCTCCTCCGCCACGTATCTCGCCGCCTTCCTGCTGGATTACGTCTTCGTGGGCGTGCCGGGGCATCTGCCCCCTTGGTGGGAGGCGGTGGTGCTGGCGCCGCTGGCCGAGGAGCTGGTGTTTAGGGCGCTTGCCTTCGCCCTGTTGCCGCCTCCACCGGCGTGGCTCTTCGCCGTTGTTCTATTCGGCTTGTTGCACCCGGCGAACCCCCTCGTGGCCTCCCTCTACGGGGCCTCCCTGGCGTTTATGTACCGCGGAGGGGGGTACGTCGCCTCCGTTGTTCTACACGCCGTCAACAACGCCGTGTGGCTAGCCCTAGCTACAGGCCTGCTCTAGAAACTGGCGGTACCTACGCCACAGCTCCTCAGGCTGGTAGAACCCCCTGACGTGACTCCAGGGAAGCGGCTCCTCCCTAGGCTTAAACACGTAGTGGAGCTCCCCGCTTCTCAACGCCCTCTTCCAGTAGCCGAGAGGCGACTGGGAGGCGGCGGCCGCCTCTATGTGGCGCGAGGTTTCCCGACCGCCGAGGGATATGGCCGCCTGTATAGCCCCCAGCGCCGGGTCGTAGGCGGAAAACTCCCCCTGATGCGTGCGCCTCAGTTGCTCCATCTCCTCCTTGAGGTGGGCGAGGGGGGCCATGGGGCTGTATTGAAGGGGGGTCTGGGGCTTGGGGATGAAGGGGTTGACGCTGAGCGAGACGGCCCCCGCGACCTTCCTCACCTCCTTCATAAGCGAGGTGACATCCTCCAAGTCCGCCGGCCGCTCGCAGGGGAGCCCCACCATTAGGTAGAGCTTCAGCCTCATGCCGAGCTCCCCCGCCTTCTTGGCCACCCTCAACACGTCTTCGTCTGTTATCTCCTTCCCCAACGCCATCCTCAACCTCTCGCTGGTCTCCGGCGCTATGGTCAACGTTCTCTGCCCAACGGCGGCGAGGAGCTCGACAGCCTCTTCGTCTAGTAGCTCGGCCCGCATGGAGGGCAGAGATAGGCGGAGGCCCCGCCTCGCCGCCTCCGCAAGAAGCTCCTTGAAGCCGGGGTGGGCGTTGGCCGTCAAGGCGACTATTGACGGTCTCACCCCGTATTTAGAACGGAGCCTCTCCGCCTCGTCAAGCACAACGCGCCAGTCGCGTGGTCTGTACGGCTTTGCGACGTAGCTCTCCATACAGAACAGGCAGGAGTAGGGGCACCCCCTAGCCAGCTCCACGGCGAGGCTGAAAGCCGCCTCGGGCTCCGGCATCCTCCGGTAGTCCGGCTCCACGTGTTTCGCGTATTTGACCTCCACGGGATGAGGCCCCCTTGCCGGGTAGTAGAGCCCCTCCGCCTCGTCGCCCGTGGCCAGGTACTGCACCAGGGGGCCCCACAGAGGCTCAAGCTCCCCCACGGCCTCGGCGTCTGCGAACTCCGCCAGCGGCTCCGGATTGGCGGCGACGGGCGGCCCCCCGACGACCAGCTTCGGCCTCCTCCGGTCCGCCGCGCGTGGAGGTATGCCGGCGTCTATCAACATCTTGACTAGGTTTACGTAGTCCAGCTCGTAGTGAACCGTGGCCACCACGTAGTCGAAGTGGCTCAGCGGCGTGCCGTCTTCCAGGCCGCGGGGCCCCCGATCGGCCGTGAAGCGCTCCACGTAGAAGCCCTCGTCTTGGAGCTTGAAGTAAAGCATGTGGTATACGGCTGAGGACATCGCCGCCTGGTAGGCAGAGGGGTACAAGAGCGCCACCTTCACGGCGGCTTTGCGGTAGGCGACGCGGCGCACCACAGTTTTAAACTTCTCTCTTTAAAAACCCGTGGATCTGTTAAGACTGTTGCGAAAGGGGGAGTACATTACCTATGTCATAGTCCTGTTTTTAACGGCGTTGTTGCTGGTTCTTTCGCTTTACCTCGCCTTTTCCCGCCTCGCCGAGCTCTACACGGCGGTCTCGGCACATTACGACACGCTTGCACAAGCTATCTACAACGCGCTCTCCGACATCTTTCTCGTCATTGTATTCATCGAACTCATCGACACCTTTATAACATACATCGAACAGAAGCGAATAGTTGTGTATAAGATCATAGACGTGGCCTTGGTGGCCCTCGCGAGAGAGCTCTTTATATATCTGGCGCCGGTGAACAAGGAGTTTCAATTTGAGAAAGGCATCGCCATTGTGGCCGCGACGTTTGTGGTTGGCCTTGTGGACTACCTACAGCGCAAGGCGCTGAGACCCGAGGCGCGGAGGAGGTAAAAATTTATTAACGGACCCCTTTCAACGTTCGTGTCGGCGGAGTCTTTCAACATTCTGAACATCAGGGAGAACAAGTTGCTGGGGCGAAGGGAAGTGCTGGTGGACGCGGCGCATCCAAAGTCCCCCACCCCCACTAGGCAGGCGGTGAGGGAGTGGGTGGCGAAGCAACTCGGCGTCGACGTGGTGAACGTGTTTGTGAGGAGGATAAGAACCGACTACGGCCTCGGGAGGTCCGTGGCTGAGGTGCACATCTACGGCGATTCGAAGCTGGCCAGGGCCCTTGAGCCTCTGTACGTACTGGCTAGGAACCTCGGCGAGGAGGGCAAGAAGCTACTGGAGGAGGCTAGAAAGAAGAGGGCTGAGCGCAGGGAGAAGAGAAGGAAGAAGAGGAAGAAGTAGTATGTCTAAGAAGACCCCCGCCCAGAAGGAGAAGAAGTTGCCTCGAGCCGCCGCTTGGTACGAGATAGACCTGCAGAAGGGGGTGTTCCGTTTCAAGAACAAGTTCTGCCCCAAGTGCGGCTCCGTCATGGCTTTCCACAGAGAGCCGGTGCCTAGGTGGCACTGCGGCAGGTGTGGATTCACCCAGTTCCAGAGGTAGTGCTTGTTCTAGGCGTAGAGTCCACCGCACACACCTTCAGTCTCGGCCTCGTAGAAGACGGGAGGATCCTGGGCCAGGTGGGGAGGACCTACATACCGCCGAGCGGCGTCGGGATCCACCCCCGCGAGGCCGCGGAGCACCACGCCCGCCACGCCTCGGCGCTTCTGCGCCAGCTTCTGGGCACATACGGCGTTGATCTTCGGGACATAGACGTGGTGGCCTATGCGGCGGGCCCTGGGCTTGGGCCTGCCCTGAGAATCGGCGCTGTGCTGGCCCGCGCCTTGGCTATTAAGCTCGGCGTCCCGCTGGTGCCTGTGCACCACGGCGTTGCTCACATCGAGGTGGCGAGGTACGCGACGGCCGCCTGCGACCCGTTGGTGCTTCTGATCTCCGGGGGCCACACGGTCATTGCCGGCTACTCCGACGGGCGGTACCGGGTATTCGGCGAGACGCTGGACGTGGCCATCGGCAACGCCATAGACGTATTTGCGAGGGAGGTGGGGCTGGGGTTCCCCGGCGTTCCTGCGGTGGAGAAATGCGCCGAGTCCTCCGACGGCATAATGCCCTTCCCCATGCCCATAGTGGGGCAGGACCTGTCCTACGCCGGGCTCGCCACCTACGCCCTTCAGCTGGTGAAGAGGGGAGTCCCCCTGCCGGTTGTATGTAAGTCGCTGGTTGAAACCGCGTATTATATGTTGGCTGAGGTCACGGAGAGGGCGCTTGCCTTTACTAAGAAGAGGGAGCTCGTGGTTGCCGGCGGCGTGGCTAGGAGCAGGCGCCTTAGGGAGATACTACGGGCCGTTGGGGAGGAACACGGGGCGGAGGTGAAGGTGGTGCCCGACGAATACGCGGGGGACAACGGCGCCATGATAGCGCTGACGGGGTACTACGCGTATCGACGCGGTGTCTACACCACGCCTGAGCGGAGCTTCGTGCGTCAGAGGTGGAGGCTTGACAACGTCGACGTGCCGTGGTTCCACGACCTATGCGCCGACATCAAGGCAATAGATAAATAAGAGAGGTTACAAGCTACCGTGAAGCCCTTCATCACCGCGGTGATATTCCTCGCGGCCGGGGCGGTCCTCGTGGTTTTCGCAGTGGTAAACGCGTTACTTCTCTATACGGCAGAGGTGCCTAAAACCACCCTCAACGTGACAGCGCCGGTACTGGGGCAACTGAAGATACAGGGCGTTCCGGACCCCTACTACCTGGGAATCGGCGTGGTGAGGGGCGTTGTGCTTCTGGTCATCGGCCTCATAGGCGCGAAGCTGATGGAAATCGGCCTCGCCGAGTGGCGCGAGCGGAGGAGGGAGGAGGCTGTGAGGAGGTACTACGAGCAGTATGGGTATCAATACCAGCAGTATTGACGAGCTCGTGTTCGCCTACTTCAGAAAGTTGGAGGAGCGCGGCCTTGGGGAGCGGGTGGATGAGGTGTTCCCCACCTCCGCCGTCTTTGAGGAAATTAGGGGCATGGCCGGATCCTCGGCGGAGGAGGTGGTGGAGCGGCTGGCGCGCGAAGTCGCCGAGAAGATAGTGCCGGAGGTCGCCGAGGAGGTGGTTGGGGTTCCCGCGTCCTCGGCGGTGTGGCACCTGGCGAGGAGAATCGCCATGTGGTATCTTCAGCTGGCTGAGGAGTTCGGCGTCGTGAGGGGCGTGCGGAGGTAGGCCCGTAGCTCCTCGTAGGTCTTCAGTATCTTCCTGCTCAGCTCTATCTGCTCCTCCCAGTAGCCCTCCACCTTCTTCCTGTGGCGTTTGATGAAGTCGACGTATAGCGGATGCGGCGGGGCTGGTCTTCGTCCCCACAGTGGGGTACCCGGCAACGGGATGAAGTAGTGCATGCGTATTAGAGCCCCCATAGATATCAGCTTCTCCATCTCCTTCACTGTAGACGCCGCGTCCTCCTCCTCGCCGGGGAGTCCGCCTATTACGTCAACCACAGGCCTGAACCCCATAGAGACGGCGGTTTTCACAGCCTCTTCGACGATGACAACGTCGTGTTCCCTTCTCGTCAACTTCAGCAACCTTTCCGAGGCTGTCTGCAGGCCGAAGGAGATGCGTCTGTTGGCCACGTAGGGCTTTACGGCTCTCAGCACGTCCTTGGTCACCGTCTCAGGCCTCGTCTCGGAGGGGAATGTGCCGAGGTACGGCCGGCCTCCGGCCTCCTTCACGGCCTTGAGGAGCGTAACGAGCGCGTCGACGTTTGGCGTCTTGCCGTCTTGCGACCCGTATAAAAAGCCCACCGGCGCGATGAATCTGATGTCGCCGAGCCCCCTCGCCGTGTATGCCCTGGCGAGGGCCGCCACGCCGTCTACCGGCCTATATCTCACCCACCCCTGGCTCCACGTCTGGCAGAAGGCGCATCTGTAGTTGCACGACCGCATTATCTCTATGGGCGGATAGATAGACAAGGCCTCGCTATACGTTTTGTGCACAAGTTCGACGTAGACGCGGCGCCCCGTCTTCACCCTGCCGTCTTCAATAACCACGGTATTGGGAGGGGGCTCGTCTCTCAGCCCCAGCTCCCTCTCCACAATGGCGGGCAACGCGGCTTCGCCGTCTCCCACCACCACGTACTTGACCCCGAGCTTCGCCAGGGTGATGGGGTCCCCCGCCGCGTGGGGGCCGCCCGCCGCCACCGGGAACCTCGACGCGGCCTCTGCCACCTCGCGCCAATGCTCCACGAATGTGGGGGTTGAGAGGCTGTAGAGTATCAACACCTCCTCCCCCCGGGCCTTGAAGGCTTGGGCGTCCACGATGGGGTTTCTGGTGGGTATCACCTTGTATTTGTCCTCCAGCGGCGCCACTGCGTAGGCCATCCCGTTGTTGGGGCCTTCAAACAGCCGGGCGAGGAGTAGCACAGTTTTATCTACCCCATGATTTATAAGCCATGTATCTCGCCTATGTGCGCGGGCCCCCCGTCGCCGTGTTCGCCGGGTCGTGGCTCTGCTCGAAATCCCCCGTCGACGGGACTCCCATTGCGCTTGGCGAGCCCTTCGGCGACTGCGACCCCGCGGTGGCCCGCCTCATGTCCGTGGCGACTACCGTGCGGATGGCCAAGGCCCTCGGCGTGAAGGTCTTCGTCAGCAGAGAGCTGGGGGAGGACGGGGTAGACGCGGCTTTCGCCGGCGGCGCAGACGGGGTGTTGGAGGAGCTTCAGTTCTCCCGGGGGGGATATGGAGAGGGCGCGAGGTTCGTGTTGCTGGAGCCCCGCAATGTCGAGGAGCTTGTAAACACCGTGAGGAACGTGGCTGAGGCTGTACATAAGCCTTTCGACGTGCTCGTCGCCACTACGCTTGAGGGTGCGGGAGACTTTGCGCCTTATGTAGACGGACTTGTGCTGGTGGGGGGCTGGGTACCTGTGGAGGTTGAGGAGGTTGGCGGGTTGCCGGAGGTCGGGAGGTGTCTTCACTGCGGAATCGACTACTTGATATACGGCGGGGGCATCCGGAGGTGCGTATACTGCGGCAGGAGGCTCTCCAGAGTTGTGACCTCCGTGAAGCCGCCGAGATCCAGAGCTGTGTTTCGCTCCGTGTACAAGAAGTATGCAAATCTCACAAGGCTCCGGTTCAAAGTTGTGTAACGGATTTTCATAGATCTATTTTCGTGTTTTATTTGGATGGGTCATTAAATATAATGATATTATATAGTACTATATAGTGAGTTATACTTATATACCGCGGTATACTCGCCCACATGCGGTTTATCAAGTGGCTAAACGAGGTGGGGAAGAAAGACATCCTTCTGGTGGGGGGCAAGGGGGCTAACCTCGGCGAGGTGGCGAGCATAGTCCAAGTGCCGCCCGGCTTCGTCGTTACCTCCGAGGCTTTTCTTTATTTCCTCAACGTCACTGGGTTGAGGGAAAAGATAAAGGAGGTACTTAGGGAGTTCATCTCTAAAGGCGAGCCCGACGAGTACGAGAAGGCGAGTACTGTGATACGCAACTTGATCGAGAACTCGCCTCTGCCCTCTGATCTGGAGGCGGAAATAACCGAGGCCTACAAGCGGCTCTGCGATATAACCGGCGTGAAAAACGTGGCTGTGGCCGTGAGGAGCTCCGCCACCGCCGAGGACATCCCCGAGGCGTCTTTTGCCGGTCAGCAAGACACCTACCTCAACGTGAGGGGCGTGGAGAACGTGGTGCACTACACGAAGAAAGTCTGGAGCTCTCTCTTCACTGCTCGCGCGCTTTATTACAGAGATAAGATGGGGATCCCCCACGAGAAGAGCTTGATGGCGGTGGTGGTCCAGAAGCTCGTCAGCGCCAGGTCGGCGGGGGTGATGTTTACCCTCGACCCCACCAACGGAGACAGAAGCAAGGTCGTGATCGAGGCGAGCTGGGGGCTTGGGGAGGGCGTTGTAAGGGGTGTAGTAACCCCGGACGAGTTCATCGTAGACAAACCCACGTTGAAGATTGTGGAAAAGAGGATCTCCGTGAAGAGGCTGGCTGTGGTGAGAGACGAGGCGGGGCTCACCAAGGAGGTTGAGCTACCGCGTGAGAAGGCGGAGGCGCCGGCCCTCACCGACCAGGAGGTGGTGGAGCTGGCTAGGATGGCCGTGAAGCTTGAGCAACACTACGGCTATCCCGTAGACATAGAGTTCGCCGTTGATGCAGACATGCAGTTTCCCCAAAACCTCTTCGTGCTTCAGGTACGGCCTGAGACCGTGTGGTCTAGGATGGAGGAGGCGCCTAAGAGGGCTGAGGCGGCGCCTGCGGGGACTGTGGTGGTTAAGGGTATAGCCGCCAGCCCCGGGGTGGCGGTGGGCGCCGCCAAGATATGTCTCACGCTTGAAGACGCCAAGAAGAAGCTGAAGAAAGGCGACATACTCGTCACTAAGATGACAGACCCAGACTGGGTGCCTTACATGCGTCTGGCGGCGGCCATAGTGACAGACGAAGGCGGCAGGACCTCGCACGCCGCCATAGTCAGCAGGGAGCTGGGCATACCCGCCGTGGTTGGGACAGGCAACGCCACCTCCGCCTTGAAAGAGGGCGAGGTCTACACGGTAGATGGGGGCAAGGGCGTGGTGTTGGCCGGCGCCGTGGCGAAGGCGGAGGAGAAGAAGGCCGCGGAGGCCGCCGCGGCGGCTCCGCCTAGGGAGATCATACTTCACATATACCGCGCCGTGCCCACGGGCACCAAGGTGTATATGAACTTGGGCGAGCCGGAGAAGATAGACGAGTATAAGGACCTCCCGTTTGACGGCATTGGCCTCATGAGGATTGAGTTCGTCATCTCCAGCTGGGTTGGGCAACACCCGC
>Ga0326763_1000380_pt1 | contig 16190 bp, 17 predicted proteins | sample NORPS_P_FD_207671 | JGI IMG/M metagenome (GOLD analysis project Ga0326763, IMG submission 207671) | Hot spring water microbial communities from Norris Geyser Basin, Yellowstone National Park, WY, United States - NOR.PS_P | ecosystem: Environmental > Aquatic > Thermal springs > Unclassified...
CGCGCCATAGGACAGGCCCACGCTGGCGCTGGCCCGGCTGATCTCCTCCACCGCCACGCAATGCTCGAGATAGCCCATGCCCGCGCCGCCATACTCGTCCGACACGGTGATGCCGAGCACGCCTAGGCCACCGAGCTTGCGCCAAAGATCGGCGGGGAAATCGTTCTCTCGATCGATCGCCGCCGCGCGGGGCGCGATCTCGTCCTGCGCGAACGCATCGACGCTGGTACGCAGCATGTCCGCCGCCTCGCCCAGATCGAAATTCAGCGACGAGGGCCGGTTCGAGAGGCTTGCAGACACGGGCGGTTTCCTCTTGTACTCCGAATCAAATATAGGCGGGGGGCGTCAATGAGCACCAGCGGGGCCATCAGCTACGTGCACGGGGCCGTCGACAAGCCGCTGCTCGGGGAGACGATCGGGCAGAACCTCGACCGCACGGCCGCCCGCGTCCCCGACGGAGAGGCGCTCGTCGTGCGCAGCCAGGGGGTGCGGTGGACCTATCGCGAACTGGTCACCAAAGCCGAGGCGTTCGCCGCAGGGTTGCTGGCGCTCGGGATCAAACGCGGCGACCGCGTCGGGATCTGGTCGTTGAACAATGCCGAATGGGTCGTCGCCCAGTTCGCGACGGCGAAAGCCGGCATCGTCCTCGTCAACATCAACCCGGCCTACCGGCTTCATGAGCTCGACTACGCGCTCAACCAGGTGAGCTGCACCGCGCTCATCACGGCGACGCGGTTCAAGACCAGCGACTACATCGCCCTTCTGACGCAACTCGCCCCCGAACTCTCCAGCAGCGAGCCCGGCGCACTCCAGGCGGCCCGCGTGCCGCACCTGCGCACCGTGATCCAGATCGGCGGGGCGAGCCCCGGCACGATCGCGTTCGAGGCCGTGCCGGGGTTCGCCACCGCCACACACCACGCCGAGCTCGCCGCCCTGCAGCCGACGCTGCAATTCGACGACGTGGTGAACATCCAGTTCACCTCGGGCACGACCGGCAGCCCGAAAGGCGCGGCGCTCACCCACCACAACATCCTCAACAACGGCTTCTTCATCGGCGAAGCGATGCGGCTGACGGAGCGGGACCGCATCTGCATCCCCGTGCCGCTGTATCACTGCTTCGGCATGGTGCTCGGCAACCTGGCCTGCACCACGCATGGCGCGACCATGGTCTATCCAGGCGAAGGCTTCGACCCATTGGCCACGCTTCAGGCCACCGCCGAAGAGCGCTGCACGGGTCTTCATGGCGTGCCGACAATGTTCATCGCCGAGTTGGAGCACCCCGAGTTCGCGACATTCGACCTGTCGCACCTGCGCACCGGCATCATGGCCGGGTCGCCCTGCCCGATCGAAGTCATGCGCCGCACGGTCGAGCGGATGCACCTCCGCGAGATCACCATCGCCTATGGCATGACGGAAACGAGCCCGGTCAGCTTCCAGAGCTCGACGAGCGACCCGATCGAGCGCCGGGTCAGCACGGTGGGGCGCATTCATCCTCATGTGGAGGTCAAGATCATCGACGCGGACGGCCGCATCGTGCCGCGCGGCGTGCCCGGCGAGCTCTGCACCCGCGGCTACTGCGTCATGCCCGGCTATTGGGACGACGACGAGCGGACCCGCGGCGCCATCGACGCGGCACGCTGGATGCACACGGGGGACCTGGCCGTCATTGACGAGGAAGGGTTCTGCACCATCGTCGGCCGCATCAAGGACCTGGTGATCCGGGGCGGCGAGAACGTCTACCCCCGCGAAGTCGAGGAGTTTCTCTACGGCCATCCCGCGATCGCCGACGTCCAAGTCTTCGGCGTGCCCGATCCCCGCTATGGCGAGGAGGTCTGTGCCTGGATCCGCCTGCGTCCGGGAGCGACGCTGACAGAGGCGGAGGTGCAGGCCTACTGCCGCGGCCAGATCGCCCACCAGAAGATCCCGCGATACGTCCGCTTCGTCGACGAGTTCCCGATGACGGTCACGGGCAAGATGCAGAAATTCCTCATGCGCGAGGCAATGGAGCGCGAGTTGGGAGCAAGCATTCTCGCCACAGCATGACCGAATCGTGAAAGGGAGCGGAACAGAAGAGTTGAAACGCGCGCCGGATCGCGTAAAAACGGAGAAATGCCGAGCTTCACGTCATTGGTGCCGGAGGATGATAACCGCCCACGCGAGGTCTGCGACTCCTGCGGCTATGTTGCCTACGACAATCCTAAGATCGTCGTCGGTTCCGTCGTCGCCGAGAGCGGGCGCGTCCTGCTGTGCCGGCGCGCCATCGAGCCCCGCCGCGGCTTCTGGACACTGCCGGCCGGTTATCTCGAGCATGGCGAAACGCTCGTCGAGGGCGCGGCCCGCGAGGCTCTGGAAGAGGCGGGCGCCACCATCCGCGCCGACGGCGTGCTGGCTCTGTACAGCATCAGCCGGATCGGCCAGGTGCAGATCATGTTCCGCGCGCGCTTCGACGGAGCGGCCGCTTTCGCGCCCGGGGTGGAAAGTCTCGATGTGCGCCTGTTCGCATGGGATGAAATCCCCTGGGATGAGCTGGCTTTTCCGACCGTCCGCTGGGCGCTCCAAGCGTGGCGTGATGCCGGCGATGCTCCGCTCGGCGCGCCGGCGCAAAACCCGTCCAGTGATGAGCGCGGCACGAACCGCCTAATTTCCGAGGTGGCCCTATGAGAAGGTCCTGGCTCCTGATGCTCGCGCTTCCGCTGATCGCGGCGGGACCGTTGCAGCGGCCTCTGACCCTGGCCGTGCCGGCGCCCGGCGCGTTTTCGCTCGACCCACCGCCAGCAGCTGCCCCCGCCAAAGCGCCCTCGTTTCAGCCGGCACCGCTGCCGAACCGCAACCTGTCGAGCCCACCGTCGGAGCGCGAGAGCAACGAGCCGTCGCTGGCGCCCACGCTGTTCACGTCGCGCGAGCAATTCCGCGGCGACGGCTTCTCGCCGGGTTCGACGGCGCAAAGCGAACAGGAGCGGCGGCTGAAACCGGCTGCCGGGTTCAGCCTTCACATGCCGCTTGCCCCGCAATAGCATCTACCTCTTGGCAACCGACCAAGTCCTCGCCACGTTAATAGTAGCAGAGGGACATGACATGCGGGCACAGCAGCGTATTCGTCGGCAACAGGCCGCAGCACAGGCCAAAGCAGTCGACACGGCCTCAATCGCGGTGACGGTCGGGCTCGGGTTGCTGGGCCTTTTCGGCGGTCTCGCCGCCCTCCTGCACTAGCCGGCGTCGGCCCCAACCAAGCCGCGGGCGAAGTCCATCGCCTCGAACGGCCGCAGATCGTCGGCCTTCTCGCCGACGCCCACGGCGTGGACCGGCAGCGCGAATGCTTGAGCTAGGGCGACGACAATTCCGCCACGCGCGCTACCATCCAACTTGGTGACCACCAGCCCGGTGACGTCCACCATCTCCTTGAACACCCGCACTTGTTCCATGGCGTTCTGACCGGTCGTCGCGTCCAGCACGAGCAGCGTCGAGTGCGGAGCCGTCGGATCCAGCTTGCGGATCACCCTGATGATCTTCGCGAGCTCCTCCATCAGCGCGCCCTTGTTGTGCAGCCGCCCGGCCGTGTCGATGAGCAGCACGTCGGCGCCTTCCAATCTGGCGCGCTTCAGCGCGTCAAACGCCAAGCCGGCCGGGTCGGAACCGGGCGGGCCTGAGACGACGGGGGCGCCGGTCCGCTCGCCCCAAACTTGCAGCTGTTCGACAGCCGCGGCGCGGAACGTGTCTCCCGCCACCAGCATCGGCCGGATACCGGTCGCGCGATAGTTCTGCGCCAGCTTGCCGATCGTCGTGGTCTTGCCCGTGCCGTTGACACCCACGACCAGCACGACATGCGGCTTCAGCGAACGGTCGATCTCGAGCGGAACCGCGACCGGGCCGAGCATGGTCGCGATCTCCTGGCTGAGCGCCAGCTTAACCTCGTCGTCCGTCACGTCCTGCCCGAACCGGGTGCGCCTGAACTCGGCAATGATCTGCTCCGCCGCGGCCGGCCCTAGATCGGCCGTGATCAACGTCTCCTCCAGCGCCGCGAGGGCCTCGTCGTCCAGACGCTTCTTCGTCAGCGCGGCGGTGATCCCGCCCGTCAGCTTCTGCGTGCTGCGGCTCAATCCTTCCTTAAGCCGCGAAAAGAACCCGAGTGCCATCAATCCGCCTCTACACCGTCGGCCGACGCCGCCGTGGCCATCACCGAAACAAGCGCGCCCACGGGCGCCGGGCGGCGCAGCTTTACCTTGGTGAAATGTTCACTATGCCCGACACCCCCGCGCTCCACGACGACCCTGAGGGTGCGGCCGATTTGGCGCGCGTGGAACGCGCTCGCGGCCACCCTGCCCTGCTGCCGCAATTCCTCGGCCCGTGCTCGGCGCACCGGAACCGGCACGGGCGGCATTCGCGCCGCCGGCGTGCCGGGCCGATCGCTGAAGGGGAACACGTGCACATAGGGGATCGCCGCCCCATCGACCGCGTCCAGCGTCTCCCGCTGGTGCGCCTCGGTCTCGGTCGGGAACCCGGCGATCAGATCGGCCCCGATCGCGATCCCCGGCCGCAGCCGCCGCGCGCGATCGATCGCCGCGAGCGCATCGGCCCGGCTATGACGCCGCCGCATGCGCTTGAGGATCATATCGGACCCCGATTGCAGCGACAGGTGCAGATGCGGCATCAACCGCTCCTCCTCGGCCAACGCCCGCCAGAGCGCCTCGTCGATGGCCGCAGGATCCAGCGAGGATAGCCGAAGCCGCGGCAGATCCGGGACATCGCGCAGGATCGTGCGCACCAGCACGCCGAGGGCGTTGCCCGCATCGGTGTAGCTCGCGAGGTCCACCCCCGTCAGGACGACCTCGTTGATCCCCGCTGCCACCAACGCCCGCACCTGCCGGACTGCATCGGCCACGGTGACCGACCGGCTCACCCCCCGCCCCTGCGGGATGATGCAGAAGGTGCACGCATGATCGCAGCCCTGCTGCACGTCGATGAACGCCCGCGCCCGTCCGGCCATGCCCGCAATGGCGGGCGCCGAGTGAGTCCGCTGGGCGCCGATGTCGCCCACTGCGCTGGGGGCACCAGTCAGCCAACTTGCCGCCTCCAGCTTCTCCCTGTTGCCCAGGACCCGGCCCACTCCCGGCAGCCCGGCCCAGCGCGCCGGGGCGATCTGCGCCGCGCAGCCGGTGACCACGATCTGCGCCGTGGGGCGTTCGCGATGGGCGCGCAACACCGCCTTGCGGCACTGGCGCTCCGCCTCGGCGGTCACGGCGCAGGTATTGATGACCACCGTATTCTCGAGCCCCGCCGCATGGCCGCGGATCACCTCGCTCTCGAACGCGTTGAGCCGGCACCCGAAGGTGAGGACCTCCAGCGTCAAAGCCCGATCTCGCCGCGGAAGCTCATCGCGACCGGGCCCGTCATCAGCACGCGGCCATTCTCGGGAAGGTCGATCTCGAGCGTGCCGCCATCCATCTCGATGGCAACATGCCGCTCGATCAAGCCGCGCCGGTGCGCGTTGACCGCGGCCGCCGAGGCGCCGGAGCCGCAGGCGAGCGTCAGGCCCGCGCCGCGCTCCCACACCCGCAGCCGCATGTGCGCGCGGTCGATGATCTTCGCGTAGCCGACGTTGACCCGGTCCGGGAACAGCGCGTGCCGTTCGAACGCCGCGCCCTCCTGTTCCACGCGGTCCACGTCGTCGACGAAGAAGGTGACGTGGGGGTTGCCGACGGAGCAGGCCGCCGGGTCGCCGGGGAGAAGCAGATGCAGCGTGTCGGACGGCTCGGCGAGGGGCACGTCCGCCCAGCCGAGCCGGGCTCGGCCGAGATCCACGCGCACCCGGCCATCGGCCAGCCGCTCCGCTGGCAGGTCGCCAGCGACGGTCCGGATGACCTGGTAGGGCCGGCCGTTCTGCTCGAACAACATCTCGGCCACGCACCGCGTCGCGTTGCCACAGGCGCCGGCCTCCGAGCCATCAGGATTGCGGATGCGCATGAGCAGGTCGGCATCGGTGTGCGCGGGCGGTGGGTGGAGTGTGATGAACTGATCGCAACCGATCCCGCGCCGCCGATCGGCGAGCAGCCGCACCTGCTCCTCTGAGAAGTCGACCGCACCGGCTCGCTCGTCGACGATGACGAAGTCATTGCCGGCGCCGTGCATCTTGATGAAGGGAACGCGCATGGTCGGCGTGATATAGGGCATCGCCGGTGCCAGCGAAACGTGCGGCGAAACGTGGGTCCGTTCGGATCGGCGGCGTTGGGCTGAAACTTCCGAGGGCAGCCGCCCGTAGCTCCATCGCTCCCGAAGAGTCAGGCTGTGGCCGTCGGCCAAAGGAATCTGTGTCGTTCTTTCCTTCGCATGTTAGATCTCCGCCCATGAGCGCCAGCGTTGCCGTCGGCGTGATGTCGCCGGGTCGCCGGGGGCATTGGGGATGAAATAGTGTCGACAGCGGCCTCGGATCTCGCGGAACTATTGGCACGGGTGAGTGCCGGCGATCATGCTGCTTTTCAGGATCTCTACGCCCGCACCTCGGCCAAACTCTACGGCGTTACGCTGCGCATCGTGAAAGGCCGGGAGATCGCCGATGAGGTGCTGCAGGACAGCTATCTGCGTATCTGGCAGAACGCGTCGAGATACGCGCCCGCTTCTGGCTCGCCGATGACGTGGATGATCGCCATCGCGCGCAACGCCGCGATCGACGTGATCCGCAAGCGTGTGCACGACGCGGCCGCCGCCGAGATCGATCTGCCGGATGGCGCCGCCGACCCGGAGCGCCAAGTGATTGTGCAGGACCAGCTTGGCCGCTGCCTCGGGCGTCTGGCCGCGCCGCAGCTCGAATGCGTCGTCCTGGCCTACTGCAACGGCTACTCCCGCGACGAGCTTGCGCGGCACTTCAGCGCCCAAGTCCCGACGATCAAGACTTGGCTCCATCGGGCACTGAACGCGCTCCGCACGTGCTTGGAGGCCGCATGAGCGACATGGACCGCGAGATGGAGTGCGCCGAGTTCGTGCTCGGCACGCTGCCGCTCGCCGAGCGCGCTGCGCTGCAGCGTGAGATGGAAACGGACGCGCAGCTGCGAGACGCCGTGCTGCGCTGGGAGAATTGGCTGTCCGGCCTGAATGACGTCGTGCCGGCCGTCGAACCCAACCCGGAAATTTGGCGCCGCATCGAGCAGCACCTGCGCCCGGAGCCGGCGTCCCCCGTCGTGGACACGACGCTCGCCCTGCGCCGCTCGCGGGCGCGGTGGCGCGCGGCAACGCTGGCGTTCGGAGCGATTGCGGCCGCGCTCGCGCTGTTCGTCTCCGCCGAGCGGCTGAAGCCGCAACCCGCGTCCTACCTGGCCGTCATCAACCGCAGCGGCGACCTTCCCGCGCTGATCGTCCGCGTGGACACCGGCAGCGAGACGGTCACCGTCCGCTCTCTTGCTGCGGAGAAACCGGCGGACCGCGTGCTCGAGCTCTGGTATGTCGCCGCCGGGCAAGCGCCCCGATCAATGGGTGTGGTCGACCACCCAGAGACCCGCGCCGCGCTTCCGGCCGCCGCACGCGCCGCCAGTTTGGCTGGCGCGACCTTGGCTGTCAGCGTCGAGCCCCCCGGCGGTTCGACCACCGGCGCGCCCACCGGCCCGGTCGTCTACTCCGGCAAGCTGATCCGCGATCAATGACGCACCCTTGCCGCCGCACGGCAATTCCGGTAGAGCCCGCACCTCGCTAGCGCGCCGGGCCTGGATGGGCATGCCCGGCCGCGGCGTCTGTGCGTCCGCGATCAGGCGGCGCCAGCCATTGCAGGAGACGCAAATGCCCAAGCTGAAGACGAAATCGTCGGTCAAGAAGCGGTTCAAGATCACCGCGACCGGCAAGGTGATGGCCGGCCCTGGCAAGAAGCGGCACAACCTGTATGCCCGCTCGCAGGACCGCAAGCGGCAGAACCGCGGTTCCCAGGTGTTGACCCATGCTGACGCGCTGACCGTCAAGCAGTGGGCCCCCTACGGTCTGAGCTAGAGGAGGGCGACCCATGGCACGCGTCAAGCGGGGCGTAACAACGCACGCCCGTCACAAGAAGGTTCTCAAGCAGTCCAAGGGTTTCGTCGGCCGCTCGTCGACGAACTACCGGATCGCGCTCGAGCGGCTCGAGAAGTCGCTCCAATACGCGTATCGCGACCGCCGCCAGAAGAAGCGGGATTTCCGCGGCCTGTGGATCCAGCGGATCAATGCCGCGGTTCGCGAGCACGGGATCACCTACAGCCGGTTCATCGCCGGGCTGAAGGCCGCGCAGATCGAGCTCGACCGCAAGGTGCTCGCCGCCATCGCCTACGATGACCCGGCCGCGTTCGCGACCATCGTCGAGCAGGTGAAGGGCGTCATGCACGCGGCCGCCGAGGACGCGACAGTTGCAAGCCTCGCCGCGCTGACCGAGCACCCGCAAGCTCCGGCGGCCTAGACCACTCCGACCTTGTTGAAGCCCTCTCCCGCCAGCGGGAGAGGGATACACGCGGTGACACCATGACCGATGACCTCGCCGCCCTGCGCACCGAAACCGAAACGGCGCTCGCGGAGGCAAGCGATCTGCGGAGCTGGGATGCCGTCCGCGTCGGCACGTTGGGCAAGCACGGCAAGCTGACGCTCCTGCTCAAATCGCTCGGCAAAGCCTCTCCCGACGAGCGGCGCGCGCGCGGTGCGGCGCTGAACCAGCTCAAGGATGATCTCACCGCCATCATCGAGACAAGGCGCGCCGCCCTCGAGCGCGCCGAAATCGATGCTAAGCTCGCGGCCGAGCGGATCGACGTCAGCCTGCCGCCCCCGCCCCGCCCGCAGGGCCTCATCCACCCGATCAGCCGGACGATCGAGGAGATCATGGCGATCTTCGGCGCCATGGATTTCCGCGTCGGCGAGGGCTTCGACGTCGAGACCGACTGGTTCAACTTCGGCGCGCTCAACATCCCGGCGCATCACCCGGCCCGCGCCGACCACGACACCTTCTACATGCCGGGCACGAGGGACGGCCGCACCCTGCTGCTCCGGACACAGACCAGCGACGTGCAGATCATCTCCATGCTCGAGCAGGAGCCGCCGATCCGCGTGATCGCGCCGGGCCGGACCTATCGCGCCGATTACGACGCTACGCACTCGCCGATGTTCCACCAGTGTGAGGGCATCATCATCGACCGCGCCATTACCCTCGGCCATTTGAAAGGCTGCCTGACCGATTTCCTCCGCAGCTTCTTCGGCATCTCGACGCTGCCCGTGCGGTTCCGCTCCTCCTACTTCCCCTTCACCGAACCCTCGATGGAGGTCGATATCGGCTGGAACCGGCGCACCGGTGAGATCGGCGGCGGGTCGGACTGGCTCGAGATCCTCGGCAGCGGCATGGTGCATCCCCGCGTGCTGGCCAATTGCGGGCTGGATCCCCGGGAATGGCAAGGCTTTGCGTTCGGCATGGGCGTGGAAAGGCTCGCGATGCTGAAGCACGGCATCCCCGATCTGCGCCTGTTCTACGAGAGCGACCTGCGCTGGCTCCGCCACTTCGGGTTCAGCGCACTGACCCCCGCTCTGCTGCATGAGGGCCTGGGCGGATGAAGTTCACCCTTTCCTGGCTGCGCACACACCTCGATACGGACGCGACGCTCGAGGCGATTACCGATCGCCTGACCGGGATCGGCCTCGAACTGGAATCGGTGACCGATCCCGGCCAGGCTTTGCGGCCGTTCCGGGTCGCCCATGTTCTCGAGGCGGTGCAGCACCCGAACGCGGACCGGCTGCGCGCCTGCACCGTCGACGCCGGCGAAGGCCCCGTCTCGGTCGTATGCGGGGCGCCCAACGCCCGTACCGGCCTCAAAGTCGTGTTCGCGCCGCCCGGCAGCTTCATTCCCGGCACGGGAGTTACGCTGAAAGTCGGCGACATCCGCGGCGTCGTCAGCGCTGGGATGATGCTCTCCCGCCGCGAGATGGGGCTCGGTGAGGACCATGACGGCATCGTCGAACTGCCCGAGGATGCCCCGGTCGGCGTGTCGTACGTCGACTACGCCGGGCTCGACGATCCCGTGATCGACATCGCGGTCACCCCCAATCGGGGAGATGCCCTCTCCGTGCGCGGGGTGGCGCGCGATTTGGCCGCGGCGGGGCTGGGGCGGCTCAAGCCGTGGTCCCCCCTCCCCGTCGCCGGCCGGTTCGACAGCCCGGTCGGCTGGGAAATCCGCGATGCGGAGGCGTGCCCGTGGGTTCTCGGCCGCACGGTTCGCGGCCTGGTGAACGGACCGAGCCCGGCCTGGCTGCAGGCGCGGCTGACCAGCATCGCGCTGCGTCCGATCAACGCGCTGGTCGACGTGAGCAACTTCTTCACCGTCGACCTCGGCCGCCCGCTGCACGTGTTCGACGCGGACCGGGTGCAGGGCGGCGTGCTCACCTTCCGCCGCGGCGCCGGCGAGAGCTTCAGCGGGCTGAACGGGCGCGACTACGTCGTGGACCCGGCCGATTGCGTCATCGCGGACGCCGCCGGCGTGCAGTCCCTTGCTGGCGTCATGGGCGGGGACGCCACCGGCTGCACGGAGTCGACGACCTCCGTGTTCATCGAATGCGCCCTGTTCGACCCGGTGCGCGTGGCGCTGACCGGCCGTCGCCATGCCATCGTCTCGGATGCGCGGCAGCGTTTCGAGCGCGGCATCGACCCCGCTTTGCTGCCGTGCGCGCTCGAAGCGGCGACGCACATGGTTCAGAGCCTCTGCGGCGGCGAGGCGAGCCACGTCGTGGCTGCCGGCGCGGAACCACGTTGGCAGCGCTCCGCAACATTGCGCTTCGAGCGCCTCGCGGGGTTGGGCGGACTCGCCGTGCCCGCCGACGACGCTGTCGACATCCTCGAGCGGCTTGGCTTCGCGGTCGAGTCCCGCACGGCCGAGGCGGTATCGGTCGCCGTGCCGTCGTGGCGGAACGACATCGCAGCGCCGATCGTGCTCGACCAAGCGCCGAGCCTCGATCCGGCCCGCGCGGCCAGGGCGGCCGAGGGCTGCGCCGCCATCGAGCCCGAAGCCGACCTCGTCGAAGAGGTGCTGCGGATCCAGGGGCTCGATACCATCCCGCCTGTATCGTTGCCGCGCTCCGGCCCGGTTCCGGCCGCCACCCTGACGCCCCGGCAGGTGCGCGGCGCCATCGCGAGGCGCGTCTTGGCGTCTTCAGGCCTGCTCGAAACAGTCTCGTTCAGCTTCATGCAAGGTCGCGAGGCCGCCCTGTTCGATGGCGGCGACCCGGCCCTGCAGGTCGTCAACCCGATTTCGGCCGATCTGGATCAGCTCCGCCCGACCCCGGTTGCGAGCCTCGCGCTCGCCGCGGGCCGGAACGCGGCACGAGGCCTGTCCAGCGCCCTGCTGTTCGAAATCGGACCCTCCTTCGCCGCGGGCGGGCAGGAAAACGTCGCCGCCGGGTTGATGACCGGGATGAGCGAACGCCACCCACTGGCGCCCGCCCGGCCCTACGGTGCGCTGGACGCCAAGGCGGCCGCCATGGCCGTGCTTGCCGCAGTCGGCGTCCCCGCCGACAGCCTCACGGTTACCACCGACGCGCCGACTTGGTATCACCCGGGCCGGTCCGGGGTGGTGCGGCAAGGCCCGAAGCTGATCCTGGCGCATTTCGGGGAGGTGCATCCCTCGGTGCTGAGCGGGCTAGACCTGATCGGTCCGGCCGCGGCGTTCGAAGTGTTTCTGGACCGGGTCCCGGAGGCCAAGCGCCGCAAGCGGGCGGCGCCGGACCTACCGCCGTTCCAGCCGGTTCGGCGTGACTTCGCGTTCCTGGTCGACGCGGCGGTTCCGGCCGAGACCGTGTTGCGGGCAGCGCGTGGGGCGGAACGCACTTTGATCACGGGTGCGTCGATTTTCGATGTCTACCAGGGCGATAAGATCGCGCCGGAACTGAAATCGGTCGGGATCGAGGTCGTGCTGCAACCGAAAGAGCGCAGCCTGACCGACGCGGAGATCGAGGCCGCGTCCGCCAAGATCGTCGAGAGCGTCGCCAAGCGCACTGGTGCGACCCTGCGATAGCGCGATCCGGCCGGGCAGGAGCCCGGCCGGACGCTTCCGTCAGACGGCTGCCTGGCGGCGCGCCTTCAACTTGGAACGACCGATCCCCATGATCGTCAGCCCGGCGATCAGCAATTCTGCCGAGGCAGGTTCCGGGACCGGCTGCTTCAACTCGTTCGTCTGAATGCTCGTGTTGGACGTGGTCTCGTAAGCGTAGCCGACGAACTGGCCGCCGAACACTTCCGCGAACCCGTAATGCGTGCCGTCCGCCGCGGCGTAGGACAGTCCGACGAAGTCGAGCGCCGACGAGTTAGGGATGGATGCAGGCGACGGATAGCTGGCGAAATTGTAGAGCCCGGTCCCGTCGATCGCTGAACCGCTCTCGAAATCGGTGACCCCTCCGAAGAAGGTCGACACCTTGCCGGTACCCGCGGTCGCGACGTTGGACATCGGGAAGAAGCCCGTGTTGTCGAGCGTGAAGGAAAACGAACCCGTGCCGAGCGCGAAGGTGATCGGTGTGGCCGACAGAGACTGCCCGCTGAATACCTGGATGACGTCGGCTCGGGCTGCCGGCTGGAGGGCCACGAGACCGAGGGCGAGCGTCGCGATGCCCGCGAGCAGATGAAGGCGGCGCATCACTTGATGGTTCCGTTCATGCCATTGGGAAAGAACAACCCGCTGCTCGCGTTCTGCGCTCCGTAAACGATGTTGAGCACCTGGCGCGCACTGCGCGAGAAGGCGATGGCGTTGGCGTCGGTCGGAACGATGCTGGACGTGCCGTCCGTCACCACGCCCTGGTCATCTGCCGCGCCCGACAGGCTGGCGCGAACGTTCGAGATCGCATTGGTGGCGTTCTGATACGTCGAGCCCAGTTGGAACAGGAGCGTGCGCACGAGGGAGGCGTGATAGGCCTCGACGGCCAGGATGCCCGCCGCGGCCGAGAGGATCTGCTTGTTGGACACGAGCGGCGAGGCTCCGTGGTAAGCGGTGACGCCCACGTCTTCGAAGATATACGCGCCCAGGAGGAAGTTGGTCTCGCTGGCAAACGGATCGAAACTGGTGCCGAGGCCCGCCGCTTGCGCGAGCGTGTTGAAGCTGTTCAGCAAGTCGATGTTGGGCTCGGGGACTGCCGCACTGCCGAGGACGCTGCGCAGGACCTTAACGTGGGTGATCTCGTCGTTGGCGATCTCGGTCGCGAATTGCTGGAGCGACGGCGTGACGAACGGGACCTTGGTGCTGGCCCCCTTCACCGTCACCGTTCCGCCGCCGGGGCCCGTGTCGGCCGAGGTCAGCCCCGTGCCGAACACGGCGCGGGAGTAGAATTCGGCCTCGAGATATTCGAGGTTGAGCGCAAAGTTCAGGATGGCGGCGTCGTTGATGGCTTGTGCTTCGGCGGAGCTCGACGTGGCAGCGATGCCTGCGGCAGCCAAGGCAGTGACGGCGACAGCGCCCGCACCCGTGCTCTGGATCAGACGACGTCTCGCTAAGTTCGGCTGTTGCTCGTTCATGTCGTGGCCTTCTTTCAGATCTGAGCCGCGGCTCGGGACCGGTTTGAACCCGGCGTAAGTAGCTACGGACCAAATCCAAAAAGGGATGACGGCTCACGCGAACGTCATGGGCGCGTTCTGACGACCGCCCGCTTCCGCTTGCTCGGCGACAACGGTAAGAGGGTAGCGGTTGCGCCTGTAGCTCAGTTGGTTAGAGCGGGCCGCTCATAACGGCTTGGTCGCGGGTTCAAGTCCTGCCGGGCGCACCAAAGCCTGACCGCGGAATGCCTGTCGCAGCGCCAGCCCAAACCCAAGGGCCGCCGCAAGAGGCGGGATGCCGATCTGGCTGTCGAAGCCGGTGTTGCCGGACAGCAGCGGCAAGAGAAAGGCCAACGCGACGAGGCTCGGCTGCCAGGGTGGAAAGCCATGCTCACGGCCGTCGCGAACGAGCCAGGCGAGGGCAACGCCGGTGACCATCAGATCGTAGAACATCGCGACCGGCGAGACGAGCGGCAGGGCCGCCAGCAACACCGCCGCGCGCAGCGCCAGGCGGGTTGGGCGGCGCCAGCACTCGGCGACGGCAAGCGCGGCTCCCAGCACAACCGCGGCCTGCAACGCCATGGCGGACGCTCGGTCGCCGCCGCTGGCCATGACGAAGCCGTATGGGCTCGTCAGCCCGGCGAGATCAATCGAAGTTGCCGGGCTCGCGTAGACAGACCCGGCGTTCACCGCCACTGTCGCAAAAGCGCGCCACGTGCCCCAGCCGAACATGGCCAGAGACAAGCCGGCGAGCCCGACGACGGAGAGCGCTGCGCCGGCCATCGCGCGCCAGTGCCCGCCGGCGAGCAAGGCGACGGGGACCAGCATCGCGAGATGCGGTTTGTAGCAGAGCGCCCCGAGAAGGAGCCCGGCCCGCAGCGGCGACCGCTCCATGAGGAGCGTTGCGCCTGCCAGCAGCGCCGCGGTCAGCAGCGCGTTCTGACCAGTGCCGATCGCCCAAAAGACGGCGGGGAACGCCAGCAGCGTCGACCAGGCGACGGGTCCCACGATGCGGCGGACCAGGATGAGACAGGGCAACAGGCAGCCTGCCTGAAAGAGGATGAATGCGGCGAGATAAGGCAAGCGCGCCAAGGCGGCGCAAAGAAGAAGGAAGATCGGGGGATAGAAGAAGAAATTGTAGCCGATGCCGGGCTCGGTGGCCTGCTGTTCCCGGGCATAGTGTGCGGCTTTGTCGTAGGCCAGCGCCGCCGTCCCATCATCGGCAAGCGATCCCGCGGCGTAAAAGCTGACGAAGTCGGATGAGTTCGGCTGATCCAGCGGCACGATCCAGCCATGCGTGCCCGCGACGAGGAAAGCGAAGCACGCAAGCTCGAACACCAGCAGCACGACGCAATAGCCGCGTACACGGTCGCCTGTCAGAAACTGACCCTGCCAATGGACGTGGGCCACACATCTCACGTCAGGCCGCCTCCGCCGATCCAGCCTCAGCTTCGGCCGTTTAGATTAAGACAGGCTTAAGCGCGGCTAGACGAGCGCGTGCAGCTTGGCGGCGATCTGTTTCGGCGACGATTCGTGGGTGAAGTTGGCGACGAAATCGCCTTCCGGATTCATCACGTAGATGATGCTGCTGTGGTCCATCTCATAGCCGTCTTCGGTCGGGTGCTTGGCGTAATAGACCCGGTATTCCTTGGCGGCCTTGGCGATCTGCTCGGGCGACCCTGACAGGGGGACGATCGGCGCGGCGAAGTTGCTGACGTAGTCCCGCATGACGGCCGGCGTGTCGCGCGCCGGGTCGACGGTGATGAAGACGATCGCCACTTTCTTGCGCTGAGCTGGATCGAGCATATCAACAGCATTGGCCATGTCCTGCAACGCGGTCGGACAGGCATCCGGGCAGTGCGTATAGCCGAAATAGACGAGCATCCACTTACCCGCGAAATCGGCATCGGTGACCGTCTTGCCACTGCCATCCACGAGCGTGAAGGGCCCCCCGATGCCGCCCGGGCTGTGACCCGGGGAGCGGTGCAGCAGCATGTAGCCGCTCAACCCCGCCCCGCCCGCAACGACCGCCGCCGGCGCCGCCCACATCAGAGTCCGCCGGGTCAGCATGGGTCCCAATCGCTGTCTCTCACGCGGTTCATGTGGGGCTGCTCACTCGCCAGTCAAACGTTATCCGCATCGCTGACGCCAGGAATGGACCACCGGAGCGTGCCCTTGAAGCAGCAAGGAATTCGCCACACTTTAGCCGCATGACTCGCACGCCTCCGACGCTCGACATGCGCCTCGACGGTAGTTTCAACACGCCGCCGCGCGCCGGCCTGCCACTTTCGTACAAGATGATGATCGGCGGCATTCTGGTCGCGCTGACGGCGGGAGCGGTTGCGTTCGCCGCGTTGGCTCTCTGGGTGCTGTCGATGGCGCTGCCCGTCATCATCGTTGCCGGGCTGTTTGCCTGGGGCATGATGCGGTATCGGCGCTGGCAGGCGATGCGCGCCGCGGCGGGGTCCCGCTCGCTCTACTAGACAGTGCCGGGGCTGCCTCGTAAGCGGCTTCATGGTCGACCAGTATGCGGTGATCGGTAATCCGATCCGACATTCCAAATCGCCGTTCATCCACGCTGCTTTTGCCGAAAGCACGGGCCAGCGCCTCGAATATGGGGCGTTGGAGGCCTCGGTCGGCGCGTTCGCCGCGGCGGTCGACGGGTTCAGGGCTCGAGGCGGCCGGGGGTTGA
>Ga0326763_1000387_pt1 | contig 16043 bp, 15 predicted proteins | sample NORPS_P_FD_207671 | JGI IMG/M metagenome (GOLD analysis project Ga0326763, IMG submission 207671) | Hot spring water microbial communities from Norris Geyser Basin, Yellowstone National Park, WY, United States - NOR.PS_P | ecosystem: Environmental > Aquatic > Thermal springs > Unclassified...
GGCCTCCGGCTCCGCTTCGCTCCACCTCCGCCCGGATATGGCGGCGGCGAGCATAATCCACCAACAATCAACCCGGTCCACTCGACGGGGGCAGGTCAGACCCGTTCGCGCCGACCTTTGTCGGTTATTACCTCTCGCCCAAATATGCGGCGTGGGGGAATGCCGATCGCCGCACGCGCGAGGTGGCGCAGGACCCCGCGACAGGGCTCATCTACATCACCGACGGCAATGGCGGCGGGTTGACGGTGCTACGCTATACCGGCCCGAGGCCGAAAGGACCCCCCTCGCCCGGCGCGCGCTGACCGACCTTAGTCGTGGCGATATGGCCCAAGCCGCGCGAACGTGCCGAGCGCGAGCAATTGCGACAGCGCCATGCCTAGCAGCCCGGCCCGATACGATCCGGTCGCTGCGAGCGACCAGGCGAGCCCGCCCGCGCCGAGCGCTGCGCCTAGCTGAAACGCGCTGAAGGCGAGGCCATAGACGCGACCAAACACCGCCATGTCGAAATAGCGCCGCACGCAATAGGCCAGCACGTCGAACTCGCCGCCGCTCAGCAGGGCGAACGCGATGACCGCCGCGAGGATCGGCCAGCCCGACAGGCCCGCCGCGAACAGCACTAACCCTATCGCCGAGATCGCCGTGAAAAGCAGGATTACGTGGCGCGCAATAGCGATCCAGCAGCCAACCGCTGACGAAGCGCCCGAGCAGCGACGTGATCCCGAACAGCGTCATGCCGAGCACCGCGCGGGTTGGGGTCAGGCCGGCCGCAATCATCATCGGCACCACATTGGTGAGCAGACCCGTACCGGTAATGCCGATCGACAGATAGCCAAGGACGATCGTCGCCAACTCTCGATCGCGCCAGGGAATGCGCTGCGGCGCGGACTCCAGCGGCGCAGGAATTACGGCAATCGGCGCACCGCGCACCAGCAGCCAGGCGACCGGCAGCGTCGTCGCCGCCAAAGCGGCAAGCGCCAGATAAGCCGCGCGCCAGCCGTGCTGCGCGATCATCCACGCGGCGATCGGCGTCACCACCATCGCGCCGAGGCCGATGCCAGCATTGGCGGTGCCCAGCGCAAGCCCGAGATGGCGCGAGAACCAGCTACCGGTCAGCTTCATATAGGACACCGGCCAGATGCCGATCGCCAGGATCGGCACGATCACGAATGCGGCGTAGAACAGCCGTATGTCGGACGGCAGCCGTGCCATCGCGATCAGCCCGACGACGAACGCGGGGATCGACCACAGGATCAGCCGCCGCGCACCGAACCGGTCGATCAACGCCCCCTGCACAATCGACACGGCCATGATGACCAGCGCCAGGATGATGACCGCGGCGACGATCGCGGCGGGCGACCAGCCGAATTCGCCCGCCAGCGGTCGAGCGAACGCGCCGAAGCCTGTCACCAGGATCGCGCTCGGGCCGAACACCAGGCAATAGGCCGAAGCGAGCGCAACGCGCCAGGCGGGCTGGCCAGCGGTCGGGTTTGGACCGGAAGCCATGCGCCAGCAATGCGGTCGATCGGGCGGGCGTCAAGCAAGCCCGCGCGTGCTGCGGTATCAGTCAAACGCATATACGCGGTGGAACAAGCGGGGGGTCGGAACTCCCGGTAAGGGTGTGTCATGCCGCTGGAGTTTGCGATGGATCACCCTGCCCCGCCCGAGGCAGCCTTGACCGGAAACGTCAGCGGGCGTCCCAAGACGCTGGCCGAGGCGAAGCTTTGGATGAAGGCGAAGGTCGCCGCGCGGGCGCATCCGATGATCGCCCTCCCGCACGATCGCGCCGATGCGCTGATCGATGCGCTGGAAGGTCTCGACCCGCTCAATTGGACGGCGGTGTGGCGGCCGGTGGGCGATGCGGCGCGCATCGCGGCGCAGGCGGCGGAGGCCGAGGGCCGTACCGCTGATGCGGAACGGCTCTACCGCGAAGCGAGCGGGCTGTACTTCATGGGCCGCTTCCCCAGCCCGACCCACGTCGCCGAGTAGGAATGCGCGGTGTTGGAGCGCGAGACTTATCTCGCCGCCGCGCGGCTTTGGGACCGCCCGATCGAGCCGATTGTAATCCCTTTCGCGGGTCATGCCGGGGAAGGCGATAGGGTCGTCGTCTACCTGCGCCGCCCGCTCGGCATTCCTCGCCCGCCGGTCGTGCTGATGTGGGGCGGGGTCGATGCGTGGAAGAAGCAGGTGACCGCGGTCAGCGACGCGTTGCTGGCGCAAGGCTTTGCGACGATCGCGATGGACAATGCCGGGACCGGGGAAAGCCCGTTGCGCGGCACGGTGGACGGTGAACGCGCCTTCGTCGCCGTGCTCGACTGGGCCGCGGCGCAGGGCGATCTGACGGGCGAGCGCTGCGCGCTGCTCGGTCGTTCGTTCGGCGGCTATTGGGTGACAAAGCTGGTGCACCAGATCCCCGACCGCATCGTGTGCGGGGTCAATTGGGGCGGCGGCGCGCATTTCATGTTTCAGCGCGACTGGATTGAGGCATCGCGCTTCCCCGACTCGTACCTAATGGACCTGGTCGAGACACGCATGGCGATGCTGGGGGCGACCGACGACCAAGGTTATATCGACGGCTTCGCGCGGCTTTCGCTGGTCGACCAAAGGTTGCTCGACCGGCCCTGCGCCCCGCTGTTGCTGATGAACGGCAAGAACGACCAGCAATGCCCGATCGCCGATATTCACTTGCTGAGCGAACACGGCAGCCCGAAGGCGGTACGTCTCTTCCCCGGCGGGCATATGGGCAACACACAGCAAACCCTGCCGACGATCGTCACGTGGATCGCGTCGCACTTCGTGGAGGCTTTGGCATGAGCGGCAACTGGCAGCACGCGATGCCCACCGATGACAGTTACTGGATGGGCCGGGTCCTGTTCGACATCCATCACAAGCCCGCCGATCTGGCGCGCTATCTGGCGGACAAGGACGCCTATCTCGCCGATCTCCCGCTGAGCGACGCGTTGAAGGCGGCGATCCGCGATAACGATATCGGTCGAATGTACCAGGCCGGGGTCAATCCGTACCTGCTGCGCGCGCATAGCCTTGGCCTGCGCATACCCGAGGCGGACTTCACCCGCTCGCTCGCAGCGATCGCCGGGGAGACCGCCCATGGCTGACATCGTCGGAATCTACGCCGCCAGCCACACGCCGGTGATGCTCAATTTCCCAGAACTGGTCGGCGATGCCGATCGCGACGCGGTTTATGGTGGCTTTGTCGAACTCGGCGCGCGGATCAAGGCGGCTGACCCGCAGGCGATGGTCGTCATCTCCGACGACCATCGCCTGAATTTTTTCCTCGATAACTTTCCGGCCTTTTGCATCGGCACGGCGAGCCGCTACGGATCGCCGGTCGAACATTGGCTGAAGGTCGAAAAGCGCATGATTCCCGGCAACAGCGGGATCGGCGCCTATCTGCTGGATGCCGCGTTCAAGGCCGGGTTCGATCCGGCCTTCTCGATGAACCTAACGCTCGACCATGGGACGCTGACCCCGCTGGAATTGACCAGGGTCGATCATGCGGTGGCTGTGGTGCCGCTACTGGTCAATTGCGTGCAGCCGCCGCTGCCGACGATGCAGCGCTGTCTGGAATGGGGGCGTTCCTGGGCGATGCCCTGCGCAACTATGCCGGGCTCGATCGCGTCGCGATCCTGGCGACCGGCGGATTGAGCCACGATGTCGGCACGCCGCGCATGGGGATGCTCAACCCCGATTTTGACCGCCGCCTGCTGGAACTGCTTGCAGAGGGCGATGCCGCAGGCGCGGCCACTTTCGCTGCACAGAATGTCGATACGGCAGGCAATGGCGCGGAAGAGGTGCGCGCCTGGCTGATCGCTGCCGGGGCAGCGCACGGCGCGCCGTTCGAACCGATCTTCTATCGCCCGGTGCCGCAATGGTACACGGGCATCGGGATCGGCGAATGGCGCAGCACCGCGGAACATCGGGAGTGAATATGAGCTATCGCAGAATCGCCCCCGAAGAGGCGTTTGCCACGCCCGCCGTGCTCGCCGAGACGAAGCGAGTGCTGGAAGGCGGGAGTGTCGAACCCGGCTTTGCGATGATGGGGGCGTCGATCCTGGGCGAAGACCCCGGTGCGCGCGCGATCCCTGCGCGCCTGACTGATCTGGGCGCGGGGCGGATCGCGCAGATGGATGCCGACGGGATCGATCTCGCGCTGATCTCGATGACCTCCCCCGGCGTGCAGGTTTTCGCGCCCGATGTTGCCGTCGCGCTTGCCGCCGAGGCGAACGACGTGCTGGCCGAGGCTGTGCGCGCGCATCCGACACGTTTCGCTGGTCTGGCGACCGTCGCGCCGCAGGTGCCCGGCAGAGTAGGCGCCGAGTTGGAACGCGCCAAGGCACCGGGCCTCAAGGGCTTCCTCATCAATTCACACACCGGCGGTGAATATCTCGACCTGCCGCACTATGCGCCGATCTGGGAAGCGGCGGAGGCACTCGACATGGCGCTCTACCTCCACCCGCGCGAACCCGGGCCGGGAATGGTCTCGCCGTTCCTCGATTACGGCCTGTATTTCGCCGGCTGGGGTTTTGCCGCCGAATGCGGGTTGCACGCGATGCGGCTGATCATGTCGGGTCTGTTCGATCGCTATCCCCGGTTGCGCATCTGCCTCGGCCATATGGGCGAAGGCATTCCCTTCTGGCTGCAGCGGATCGACAATCGGTACGCGCTGCAGGTGAAGATCGGCGCGGTGACGCCGCCGAAGCGGATGCCGAACGACTATTTCCGCGATAATTTCGTCATCACGACCAGCGGGGTGACGACCGACGCCGCGCTCCGGCACGTGATCGACGTGCTCGGCGTCGAGCGCGTCAAGTTCGCGGGCGATTACCCGTATGAGGACGTGCGGGAGGGCATCGATTTCCTCGACGGCGCGCCGATTTCGGACGAAGACCGCCGGGCGATTTATGAGACCAACGCGGTGCGCTCCTGGGGGCTGCCCGATGCGCGAGCAGTGGACCCGTCCGCTGAACCTGGCGCTGGTCGGGGGCGGCCCGGGAGCCTTCATCGGACCGGTTCACCGCATCGCCGCGGAACTCGACCGCGAATTCAGGCTGGTCGCGGGCGCTTTCTCCAGCGACGCCGCGCGGTCACTGGAGGCGGGCCGCCGCTACGGTATCGAGGAGACAAGGGCCTATCCCAGCGTCGAAGCGATGCTTGCGGCGGAGCGTGGCCGTCCCGACCCCATCGACCTCGTGGCAATCGCTACGCCCAACCACCTCCATCTGCCTGCCGCTCGCGCCGCGCTCGAAGCCGGTTTCGCGGTCATCAGCGATAAGCCCGCCACGGCGACCTTGGCCGAGGCGTTAGAGTTGCGCGAGGTAGTCGCACGGACCAGTGGCCATTACGCGCTCACCTATACCTACACCGGCTATCTTATGGTGCGCGAGGCGCGGGCGCGTGTCGCCGCGCGGGCGATCGGGCGGGTGCGCAAGGTGGTGGTCGAATATTTCCAGGGCTGGCTAGCGGAGCCAATCGAGCGCGACGGCAACAAGCAGGCCTCTTGGCGCGTCGATCCCGAGAAATCCGGCCTCGGCGGCTGCATCGGCGACATTGGCGTGCACGCGTTCATCTCGCCGAATTCGTGGCCGGCGACCGCGTCGTCGCGATGAACTGGCAGCTTTATAGCGTGGTCGAGGGCCGCAGTATCGACGACGATTGCACGATCCTCACCCGTTTCGCGGGCGGCGCGACGGGCATCATCGCCGCATCGCAGATCGCCGTCGGGGAGGGCAATGGCCTCACCTTGCGCATCTATGGCGAAGCCGGTGCCCTGCGCTGGCGGCAGGAAACGCCCGATCGGCTCGAACTGCTCGCGCCCGATGGCACCACGACGACGTTATGGGGCGGGACCGGCGCAATCGGCGCGGACGGCCAGGCGGCCACACGCCTGCCGGGCGGCCATCCCGAAGGCTATCTGGAGGCCTTCGCCAACCTCTATCGCGACATGGCGCGCATGCTGCGCGGCGTGGAAGCGCCGCTGCTGCCGACCATCGACGATGGTGTGCGGTCGATGGCGTTCGTCGAGGCATCGATCCACGGCAACGACCGGGGCTGGGCCGATTTCGCGGCCCGAGGGAGAGCGTTATGAAGACGATCAAGGGACCGGCGATCTTCCTGGCGCAATTCATGGGCGATGCCGCGCCCTTCGACACGCTCGACCACCTCGCCGAGTGGGCGGGTTCGCTGGGCTACAAGGGCATTCAGATTCCCGCCGACCCACGCCTGATCGATCTCGCCATAGCCGCCGACAGCAAAGATTATTGCGACGACCTGCGGGGTCGCCTTGCCGCGTTCGAGGTCGAACCGACCGAACTATCGACGCACCTGCAGGGCCAGTTGGTCGCGGTGCACCCCGCCTATGATGCGCTGTTCGACGGTTTTGCTGCGACCGGGGTTCGCGGCAATCCCGCGGCGCGGCAGGCGTGGGCGGTCGAGCAGGTCAAGCTGGCTGCGCGGGCCAGCGCCAACCTCGGCCTGACGGCGCACGCGACCTTCTCGGGCGCGCTCGCCTGGCCGTACATGTATCCCTGGCCCCAGCGCCCCGCCGGGCTGGTCGAGGACGCGTTTGCCGAACTGGCGCGGCGCTGGCGGTCGATCCTCGACGTGTTCGAAGACGCCGGCGTCGATTGCGCGTTCGAAATCCATCCCGGCGAGGATCTGCACGACGGCGTGACGTTCGAGCGCTTCCTGGCCGCCGTCGACGATCATGCGCGCGCGTCGATCTTATACTACCCGTCGCATTATGTCTTGCAGCAGCTCGATTACCTCGCATTTCTCGACATCTATCACGAGCGAATCAAATGCTTCCACGTGAAGGACGCCGAGTTCAATCCGACCGGCCGTTCAGGTGTCTATGGCGGCTATCAGTCCTGGGTCGATCGGCCGGGCCGGTTCCGTTCGTTGGGCGACGGGCAGGTCGATTTCACGGCGATCTTCTCGAAAATGGCGCAATATGATTTTCCCGGCTGGGCGGTGCTCGAATGGGAATGCGCGCTGAAACACCCCGAAGTCGGCGCGGCGGAGGGGGCGCCCTTCATTGATCAGCACATTATCCGCGTGCCCCCGCACGCCTTCGACAATTTCGCCGCCGCGGGCAGCGAGACGGCGGCGAACCGACGATTGATGGGGATCGCCGACTGACCGGCGGCCGCGTCTGACGACAAGTTTGAGCGCACGTTCGCAAGGAGAGCGGCATTTGGTCCGCCCGCGATACGATGTTAGCCTTCCCGTCGGACAGAGATCGATGGAACGGGTAAACTCGTATGTCGACGGGTCAGCTGCCGCAAATTGGGGGCGCCCGAAACGCTATCAGGCCATCCGCGACCCGCGATATATCTATGATAGAAGAATAATATCCGAAAGACGCTCAAAAGTTGGAGTCCTACTATTCGATGGGGCGACCAAAGTTGCAAGGCCGGCGCTGAACTTAACTTTGACTCGTCTAGCTTTCTCAAATCCCTGCGGAGTTCGGTTCCGGCGCGGATTCGAGTCCACGTTGGGGCCACAGCTTTTTTAACTCAAACAAATATGCCTACTTTCGAACAGGTAAGTTACCAATGTCGAATCACGCAAGCGGCACCACCTCCACCGCCTCCGCCATGTTCAGATGGACGGGGCTTTGCTACCGGGCAACCGCAACATGCTCAACCTATCCGGCATCACCGTCCGCCTCGGCGGACGCACCATCCTCGATGGCGTCGGCGCCGCGCTGCCGCTGCGCAGCCGGGTGGGGCTGATCGGCCGCAACGGTGCTGGCAAGACGACGCTGGTGCGCGTCGTGGCGGGCGAGCTGGAGCCTGACGCCGGATCGGTCGACATGCCGCGCGGCCACCGGCTCGGCCTCGTCGCGCAGGAGGCGCCAGCGGGAGACGGCACGCCGCTCGACACAGTGCTCGCCGCCGACATCGAGCGAACCGCGCTGCTCGCCGAGGCCGAGACCAGCCACGATCCCGAGCGGCTGGGCGCGATCTGGGAGCGGCTGGAGACGATCGACGCGCACACCGCCCCGGCGCGCGCAGCCAAGATCCTCGCCGGGCTGGGCTTCGACGAGGACGCGCAGGGCCGTGCACTCGACAGCTTCTCGGGCGGCTGGCGGATGCGCGTGGCGCTAGCCGCATTGCTGTTCTCGCGGCCCGACGTGCTGCTCTTGGACGAGCCGTCGAACCACCTGGATCTTGAAGCGGTGATGTGGCTAGAAAACTTCCTGCAAGACTATCCGGCGACGATTCTAATCGTCAGTCACGAACGCGATTTCCTTAATCGCGTGGTCGATCACATCCTGCATCTGGAGTGCGGGAAGCTCACGCTCTACCCCGGCAGCTACGATGCGTTCGAACGGCTGCGCGCAGCCGCCCAAGCGCAGATCGCGTCGGCTCGTATCAAGCAGCAGGCCGAGCGCGAGCGGCTGAAGGACTATATCGCCCGCAACAGCGCACGCGCGTCGACCGCCAAGCAGGCGCAAAGCCGCGCCAAGGCGCTGGCGCGGATGCAGCCGATCGCCGAGCTGGTAGACGACCCTAGCCTGTCGTTCGATTTTCCCAGCTCCGATCCGCTGCGCCCGCCGCTCATCACGCTCGATCTCGCCGAGGTCGGCTATGGCGGCGAGCCGGTGCTGCGGCGGCTTGATCTGCGCATCGACCCCGACGACCGCATCGCGCTCTTGGGCCGCAACGGCAACGGCAAGACGACGCTCGCGCGGCTGCTGGCGGCGCAGCTGAAGCCGAGCGCGGGCGGCATAGCGGCATCGGCCAAGATGCGCGTCGGTTATTTCACCCAGTATCAGGTGGAAGAGCTCGACCGCTCCGACACCCCTCTGGAACATATGATGCGCGCGATGAAGGGCGCATCGCCCGGAGCGGTGCGTGCGCAACTGGGCCGGTTTGGCTTCTCCGGTCCGAAGGCGACGACGCAAGTGGGCAAGCTCTCGGGCGGCGAGCGCGCGCGGCTGGCACTCGCGCTTATCACGCGCGATGCGCCGCATTTGCTGATTCTGGACGAACCGACGAACCATCTCGACGTCGACGCGCGCGAGGCGCTCATCCAGGCACTGAACGGCTACGAGGGCGCGGTGCTGATCGTGAGCCACGACCGGCACATGCTGGAAATGACCGCCGACCGGCTGGTGCTGGTCGACGGCGGCACGGCGCGCGAGTTCGACGGCTCGATCGACGATTATGTGCGCTTCATCCTCGCAGGCGACGGCACGAATGCGAGCGGCGGCAAGGCAGCCCGCGCGCGAAAGGGCGAAGCGCGCGGGGAGGCTGGGGCGCCGGGCCAACGCGGCTCGGCGGCACGCGAACAGATCAAGCAATTGCGCGCGCGGCTTCGCGACACCGAAGCCGAACTCACCCGCCTCACCGCCGAACGCGACGCGATCGACCGCTCGCTGGCGGGCGGACATGCGGCGGCTGGTGGCGGCGCGCCGAACAGCGGGGCGGGGAGTGGCGGCGCAGAAAGGCGAGGCCCGGCGGCGTCGGGCAGCACCGCCCGAAACCTGCGCGCGCTGAGCCCGGCGGAACTTCTCCGCCATCGCGCAGCGCTCGACAACTTCGTCGCCGATGCCGAGGCGCGCTGGCTCGAAGAAAGCGCCGAACTCGAAGAGCTGGGCGGCGCCGAACTGCGCGCCGCGTAACCGCTCTCCTCCCCTCCAGCGGGAGGGCTAGCATGCGCGCCGTAAGCCCTCTCGTCTCCCGCCCCCCAAGGACAGGTGGACGATGCGAAGCATGGTGGAGAGGCTCGGGCGGATCGGCGGCTTCAGGACACCACCCGCGATCGCGGCGAGGTCAGATCCGGCTCAGCGCCGGGATGACGGGAATAAGCGACGCAGCCGCCACCCCTAACGCAGCTTGGCGATCCCGATGCCGTCGGCCTTCGCGCGGTCGTGCACGCTTTCCTCGCTGCGTGTCAGCGCCTTGGCGATCGCCTTCAGGCCCATGCCTTTCCTGGCGAGCGTGTGGAGTTTCTGCACCTCGTCGGGCCGCCACGGCTGGCGGTGGCGTTCGAACTTCTTGCTCATCGTGGCGCTCCCTTGCGCGCGGGCCGGGGCTTACCCGGACGCGGCGGGCGCCCGCCCGGAGCCGATCGCGGCGCGTGCGGCGACCCGCTCAGCGGAGCCCCCGGTGCCCCCTCGCCCGGCGCGCCACGCCGCGGCCGTTCGCGCACCACCCCATGCGGGGGCCGCCCCGGTGGCGGCGCGCCATCGGCCATCTCCAGCCGCACCGCGCCCGCGCCGTCGTCCTCGCCAGCCGTCCGCGCCCAGGAGCTGCGGAAGCGCTCCGCAATCGCGCGCGGCACGTCGAAGCGCGTCTCGTTCGGGCCGATGCGGATCGCGCCGACCTCCGAGCGGGTGATGTGGCCACGGCGACAGAGCAGCGGCAGGATCCAGCGCGGGTCGGCGTTCTGGCGGCGGCCGACGTCGATCCGGAACCAGACCGTATCGTCGAAGCCGGGCCGGTGCGCGTCGGCGCCGCCCTCGCGGCGGCTGGCCGCGTCGCCCGGCGCGATCAGCTCCTCGGCGGCGGGCAGGGCCGAGCGGTACGCCTTCACCAGCGCGGCGGCGATGTCCTCCGGGCCGCGCTGGGCGAGCAGCAGCGCGGCAAGCGCGCGGTCCTCGGCGTCATACTCCGCCTCGGCCAGCAGCGCGGCCAGCAGCCGCCCGCGGTCAGCGGCGCGGATCGCCTCGGGCGTCGGCACGTCGATCCATCGCGCTTCCACGCGCGCATCGCGCAGCATCGCCTCCACGCGCCGGCGGCGCGGATAGGGCACGATCAGCACCGCCGTCCCCTTGCGCCCGGCCCGACCGGTGCGGCCCGACCGGTGCTGCAGCGTCTCTGCGTCGCGCGGCAGCTCGACGTGGACCACAAGGCTCAACGCGGGCAGGTCAATGCCGCGCGCCGCGACGTCGGTCGCCACGCATACCCGTGCGCGACCGTCCCGCAGTGCCTGCAACGCGGCATTGCGCTCGGACTGGCTGTGCTCGCCCGACAGCGCGACCACTGCGAACCCGCGCTCCAGAAGCGCCGCGTGCAGTCGCCGCACCGCCTCGCGCGTCGCGCAGAACAGCATCGCGGTCTCCGCCTCGTGCAGGCGCAGCAGGTTAACTGTCGCGTTCTCGATGTCGGGCGGGGCGACCGCCAGCGCCTGATATTCGATGTCGCCGTGCCCGCGGTCCTCGCCCGTGCCGGCGATCCGCAGCGCATCGCGCTGGTATCGCCGGGCGAGCGCGACAATGGGTTTGGGCAGCGTCGCCGAAAACATCAGCGTGCGCCGGGTCTCGGGCGTCGCGTCAAGGATCTCCTCCAAATCCTCGCGGAAGCCCATGTCGAGCATCTCGTCGGCTTCATCAAGCACGACGGCGCCGAGCATCGACAGGTCCAGAGCACCACGCTCGAGGTGATCGCGCAGGCGGCCCGGCGTGCCGACGACGATCTGCGCGCCCTGCGTCAGCATCCGCCGCTCGCGCGAGGCGTCCATGCCGCCGACGCAGCTGGCGATGCGCACGCCGGTATCAGCGTAAAGCCACGCCAGTTCGCGGCTGACCTGCAGCGCCAGCTCGCGCGTCGGAGCGATGACTAGCGCGCCCGGTGCGCCGGGCGCCCCGGCCCGGCCATCGGCATCGAGCAGCGTGGACGCCAGCGCCAGCCCGAAGGCGACGGTCTTGCCCGAACCGGTCTGTGCCGACACCAGCAGGTCGCGCCCGGAAGTCGCGGGATTGAGAATCGCGGCCTGGACGGCGGTGGGTGTGGCATAGTCACGCGCGGAAAGCGCCGCGCCAAGCGGGGCAGGAAGGTTCGCAAAGGGCATGGAGCACGCTACATGGTGGAGCCGCTCGGAATCCCCAAGCGCCTCGCATCGGCGGCGCGCGGCTCCGCCTGCCGGTCGACGCCCACGAAGCCGCTTGCGCCGGGCGGGCCAGCGATGTTGGGCTGATCCCCGGACCGGCTGGAAAGAGGCAGCGTGGCGCGGATTGCAATCGTGACGGGCGGAGCGCGGGGCATCGGCGCGGCAACCGCCCACCGGCTAGCCGCCGACGGGCGCCACGTTGCCGTGATCGACCTCAGCGCCGAAGCGTGCGCCGAGACGGTGCGCGCGGTGGAGGCGCAGGGCCGCCGCGCGCTGGCGCTCGCGGCCGACGTGAGCGACGAAGCAGCGGTCGCGCGCGCCGTCGACGAGATTGCCGACCGGCTCGGGCCGCCGGCGATCCTGGTTAACAACGCCGGCATCCTGCGCGACCGGAGGCTCGTCAACATGAGCCTCGCCGAATGGCAGCGCGTCATCGACGTGCACCTGACCGGCGCGTTCCTGATGAGCCGCGCGGTGGCGCCCCACATGCGCGACGCCGGCTGGGGTCGGATCGTCAATCTGTCGAGCATCGCCGCATTGGGCCTCAAGGGCCAGACCAACTACTCCGCCGCGAAAGCAGGCTTGCAGGGGTTCACCAAGACGCTCGCGATCGAACTCGGCCCATTCGGCGTCACGGTGAACGCGGTCGCGCCGGGCTTCATCGAAACCGAGATGACGCGCAGCGTCGCGGACCAGACCGGCAAAAGCTATGACGAAATCATCGCCTGGGCGATGACGGACATCGTTGTCGGTCGCGTCGGCCAGCCCGCCGACGTTGCGCATGCGGTCAGCTTTCTTGCTGATGATCGCAGCGGCTTCGTGACCGGCCAGGTGCTCTATGTCGCAGGCGGACCGCGCGCCTGACGCAACTTTTCCCGCGCGCCATGTTTGACGCTTTCGTAATGCTGCAGTGCTTCAAAAGATTAGGGTCGACGCGGTATCCGCCCAGCCAGTGCCACAATCATCCGGTCCGCCGGGTTTCATGTCCCTCGAAGCGAGAATGATTAAGATCGAGCCGGTAGGACCGCCACGGGGCGCTCGCCGTACCGCAGCGCTGCTGGCGCTGGCGGTGCTCGGCGCCTGCGGCAACAGGAAGCAGTCGCCGCCGCCGCCGTCGATACCCGAGGTCGGCTTCGTGACGATGCGCGCGGAGGCGGTGCCGCTGACGATTGAGCTGCCCGGCCGCACCGCCGCGATTGAAATCGCCGATGTGCGCCCGCAGGTGAGCGGCGTCATCCAGGCGCGACAGTTCCGCGAGGGCTCGCTCGTCCGCAAGGGTCAGACGCTGTATCAGATCGATCCCAGTCTTTACCGGGCGGCGGTCAGCCAGGCGGCGGCGAATCTGCAGGCCGCGCAGGCGGCGCGCGAGAGCGCGGCAACGCTCGCCCAGCGCTACGAACCGCTGGCGCGCATGCAGGCCGTGTCAGCGCAGGATCTCACAAACGCGCAGGCGCAAGCCAAGCAGGCTGCGGCGACGGTCGCGCAGCAGCGCGCCGCACTGGAAACGGCGCGCATCAACCTTGCCTTCACCCGCGTGCCCGCGCCCATCACCGGCCGCATTGGGCGCTCACTGACGACGACGGGCGCGCTCGTCACCGCCAACCAGGCGACGCCGCTGGCGCAGATCGAGCGGTTGGACCCGATCTTCGTCGACCTGCAGCAATCGAGCGCCGATCTGCTGGCACTGCGGCGGGCGCTGGCGAAGGGCGGAGCGCTGCCGGCTTCGACGGGGATTACGATCAGGCTGGAGGACGGCAGCATTTATCCGCACGTGGGGCGGCTGCAATTTGCCGAAACGATCGTCGATCCGGCGACGGGCACGGTGACGCTGCGCGCACGCATCCCCAACCCGGACGAAGTACTGCTGCCCGGCATGTATGCGCGTGCGATGTTCGCGCAGGCAGTGAAGCCCGACGCGATCCTGGTGCCGCAGGCGGGGCTGGCGCGCGATCCGTCCGGCCGGGCGACGGTGATACTAATCGGTCCCGGCGACAAGGCCGTGCTGCGCGAGGTTTCGGCCGAGCGCACGATCGGGGATCGCTGGCTGGTGACGAAGGGATTGGCTCCCGGCGACCGGGTGATCGTGGAGGGCTTGCAGCGCGTAAAACCCGGGCAGACGGTGCGGCCCGTACAGGCTGAGATGGCGAACTCGCCGCGGTCTCGGCCCCTTCAGCCCGCTTCCAGAGGTTAGGCGATGCTGGCGCACACCTTCGTCCGACGGCCAATTTTTGCGATCGTACTCGCGATCATCGTCTCATTGATTGGCATTGGTGGAATTGTAAGCCTGTCGATCGCACAATATCCAGAAATATCGCCGGTGCATATAAACGTTCGAGGCAACTATCCCGGCGCCTCCGCCGACGTACTGACTTCGTCGGTGACGCAGGTGATCGAGCAGCAGCTGACAGGCATCGATAATCTTTTGTATTTCCAATCAACGAGCAGTGGCAACGGGCAGGTACAGATCACGGCAACGTTTGACAAGGGTACGAACCCCGATATCGCGCAGGTGCAGGTTCAGAACAAAGTGCAACAGGCGCTGCCGCGTCTGCCCGCGCAAGTGCAGGCCCAAGGATTGACCGTCACCAAATCGGCACCGGATTTTTTGGCGGTTGTATCAATCTATGACGAAACCGATCGGGCGACATTGATCGATATCGGCGACTATATCGTGTCCAACCTGCAAGAGCCGATGAGCCGCATCAACGGCGTCGGCGACGTGACGGTGTTTGGCGCGCAATATGCGATGCGCATCTGGCTCGATCCGTTCAAGCTGGCTCGCGTCGGGTTGCAGCCGGGCGACGTCAATGCTGCGATCGCGGCTCAAAACACGCAGGTCGCGGCGGGACAGATCGGCTCGCTGCCGTCACCTCCGGGACAGATGCTGAATGTCACGGTCAATGCCCGGTCGCGGCTGCAGACTCCCGAGCAATTCCGGCAGATCATCCTGAAGACGCAGGAGAACGGTGCCGTCGTGCGGCTGCAGGACGTCGCGCGGGTTGAGCTTGGCAGCGAAAATTACACGACGATCAGTCGGCTGAACGGTCATCCGGCGGCGGGCATGGGCATCCTGCTAGCGCCCGGGGCGGATGCGCTGGCAACGAACGAGCGTGTTCGCACCTTCATCGAGCAGCAAACCTCAACGTTGCCTGCAGGCTACAAAATTGCCTTCCCTGTCGACAGCACACAGTTCATCAAATTGTCGATCAAGGAGGTGCTGATCACGCTTGCCGAAGCAATCGTGCTTGTTGTCATCGTGATGTTCGTATTCCTGCAAAGCTGGCGCGCAACACTGATTCCGACCGTTGCGGTTCCGGTTGTGTTGCTGGGCACATTTGGTGTGCTGGCCGCAGCAGGATTTTCGATCAACGTGCTGACCATGTTTGGCTTGGTGCTGTCGATTGGACTGCTCGTAGACGATGCGATTGTCGTCGTTGAAAACGTCGAACGGGTTATGCATGAGGACCCCGACATTTCGGTCAATGACGCTGTGCTGAAGGCGATGGGCGAGATCAACGTCGCACTGGTTGCCATCGCACTTGTTCTTTCTGCGGTATTCCTGCCGATGGCATTTTTCGGCGGATCTGTGGGCGTCATCTATCAGCAGTTTTCGATCACAATCGTCTCGTCGATGGCGCTTTCGGTCTTGGTGGCGCTGACGCTGTCACCCGCGCTTGCGGCGATGTTGCTGAAGCGCAGGCAAGCCGATGCGCCGCCGCCAAGCGGCGTCGGGCGATGGGCGAGGCGAGGCGGCGAATGGTTCGAACGCAATTTCGCGCGCCTCAGCCGCAGCTATGTCGCAGGGGTCGAATGGGCGATTGCACGCCGCGGACTGATGCTCATCGGCTTCGCCGGGCTGGTCGCGGCGTTGGCTTGGCAGTTCACCAGATTGCCGACGGGCTTCCTGCCGACCGAGGATCAAGGCCGTACGCAGCTGCTCTACACGCTGCCGCCCGGCGCTACGTTCGAGCGGACGCTCGCAGTTGCCGAACAGATTGAACATTATTTCAAAAGCGAGCCGCTGAAGCGCGACGCGCCGATTGTCTATACGATCATCGGCCAGTCGATCCAGGGCGCGGGGCAGAACACCGGACGTGGCTTTGTCAGCCTCTCACCTTGGGACGACCGTCAGGGGACAGAGCACAGCCAGCAGGCGATTTCGGCGCGCGCCACGAAGGAGTTGGGTG
>Ga0326763_1000388_pt1 | contig 16024 bp, 12 predicted proteins | sample NORPS_P_FD_207671 | JGI IMG/M metagenome (GOLD analysis project Ga0326763, IMG submission 207671) | Hot spring water microbial communities from Norris Geyser Basin, Yellowstone National Park, WY, United States - NOR.PS_P | ecosystem: Environmental > Aquatic > Thermal springs > Unclassified...
GTAAAGATTCAAGGGCACCAGCAGCAGCACGGCCAGCCCTGCCCCCCAGTACCAAGCAGGGATCCCCAATACCTGCGGCTGGGCAGAGCGGATCCCTGCCCAGGTCAACAGCCACAGCAGGGGATAAAACCCCCACACCCAAGCCTGCCGCATCCGTCCAAACCGCAGGGGCCTTGATCCTTGAAGGTTACCGGCGGGATCCAACCCTGACATCTGCCCATCTCCTGATTTTTTGCCACGGGTTCCTTTTGCCGATTATTTAAGATACAGCCACTGTTGCGCAGAGCTGAAATTGTCTTTTCCCCTTTCCCCTTCAGATCCTGTTGGCAAGAGGGAGCCTTCCCGTGGGCCAGGCCATGAAGAACGGGAGCGGCCCTACTGGCTAGCTTGGGCCCGCATCAAAGGGATTGGCCCCCACCGGCTCAAGCGGCTGGCGGAGTTTTTTGGATCCCTGGAGCGGGCTTGGCAAGCGGATGCCCCGGCCCTGCGGCAGGTGGAAGGCATTGGCCCCACCCTGGCCCAGGCTATTGTCTCTGCCCGTCCTGGCCTTGATCCCGAGCAGATCCTGGAGGAAACCCTCAAAGCGGGGATCCCCTTTCTCACGCCTGCAGATCCGGACTATCCGCCGCTGCTGTGGGAGGTGCCAGATCCCCCGCCCATTCTCTATGCCCTAGGAGAATGTCCCAATTGGCAACAGCCGGCTATTGCCATCGTCGGCACCCGCGCCCCTACGGCCTACGGTCGACAGTGGACCCAGAAAGTCAGCGCTGCCCTGGCGGAAGCTGGCTGTGTGGTGGTCTCGGGGCTGGCAACGGGGATCGACGGCATTGCCCACCAGGCCTGTCTGGATGCCGGCGGCAAGACGGTGGCCGTGGTGGGAACGGGGGTGGACAAAGTTTACCCAGCTCACCATCAAGCTCTCTACCGGCGCATCCTGGCCCAAGGGGCCATCCTCAGCGAATATCCCCCCGGCACGCCACCGGCCAAGGAGCATTTTCCCCAGCGCAACCGCATCATTGCCGGCCTCTGCCGCGCCACTTTGGTGATGGAGGCTCCGGAAACCTCGGGAGCGCTAATTACTGCTCACCTGGCCAACCACTACGGTCGGGAAGTGTATGCCCTGCCGGGGAACATCGACACGGCAGCAGCCCGCGGCTGCCTGCAGCTCATCCGCGACGGCGCCGGCATGATCCTGGGGATCGAGGAGCTGTTGAAAGACTTGGGCCTCCTCCAGGGATCCCCTGTGCTAAAGCAGCCCTCGTCCACTGGCCCCAGCGATCCCCAACAGCAACTGCTCTGGCAGCTGCTAGGGGAGGGCATCCTCAGCCTCGATGCCCTGGCCCAGGCTAGCCAGATGGATATTGCCACCCTTTCCAGTACCCTGCTGCTTATGGAATTGGAAGGCTGGCTGGTACAACTGCCGGGGATGCGCTACCAGCGGGCTCGCTGAGGCTGGATCCCTGCACTGCTTCTCCGATAGGAGCACGGCAAGCGGGATCCTCGTGGCGGGGGTTGTTCACATAGGTGCTGACCGGATAAGCCGCCATGGCTTCTGCTGGGTAGGGGCGGAGCAAGGGCAAAAGCAGCTTGGGATCCTGCACCTGGGGATCCAGCCAGAGGTCGTAGTCGTTTTCCGTCAAAATCACGGGCATCCGCTCGTGAAAAAGCTGCATCAGACGGTTGGCGGCAGTGTTGAGGATGGCACAGGTTTCCACCTCCACCCCCTCTGGACTGCGCCAGCGTTCCCAAATGCCGGCAAAGGCAAATACCGGTCGATCCAGCAGGTGAAACCAGTAGGGTTGTCTGCCCTTCTTGGCCGTACCTGAGTCGGCCCACTCGTAGAAACCATCGGCCGGGATCAGGCAGCGACGACGGCGGAAAGCTTCGCGGAAAGAAGGCTTCTCGGCCACCGTTTCAGAACGAGCATTGATCAACCCGGCCTTGGCGGCTTGGCTCCAAGCGGGGATCAGGCCCCAGCGAAAATGGGTTGCCTTGCGCTGAAGGGATCCCGCCACCACCGCCAGCACCGGCTGAGAAGGAGCGATGTTATACCGGGGGACAGCTGCCCTTTCTTGGGCTGCCGCCGGCAGGCCAAAATGCTGCCTCAGCACTTCTGGCGCCACTGCCAGGCTAAACCGTCCACACATGCTTGTCCCCCAAATGACCCACCGACAGGATCCCCTAAACCTTGGTGGAAATGCCCAGCAACTGCAGGATCCCGCGCAGGGGAATCTCCACCCACTCGGGGCGGTGGTTCAACTCATAGCCCAGCTCGTAAATGGCTTTTTCCAGCAGATAGGCGTCCAACAACACCTCTATCTCTTGCAGGCTGCGGGGCAAAAAAGCCGCTTGGGAAGCCACCTGCAGATATTCGGCCAAAAAGCCCGCGCAGACCCAGCGGTGCCAAAACTGGGCCCACCGCATCATGTCGGGGCAGTGGTCGGCGCAGACCAAGCCGCTCTCCAGTTGCTGGCGCAAGGCGGTGTGGACGGCGTAGTGGAAGGATCGCAGCATCCCCGCCACATCCCGTAAGGGGCAACGCTTGAGACGCCGTTCGCCCAAAGAGCGGGCCGGCTCCCCTTCAAAGTCGATGATGACAAAGTCTTTGCCGGTAAACAGCACCTGGCCCAGGTGATAATCCCCGTGGCAGCGGGTACGCAGGGCGGTGATCTTCCGCTCCAGGATCAGGCGGAAGCGGCTCATGATTTCCCCTTCTTGGTCGCAAACAGCCCGAGCCAAGTTGGCCTCTGCTTCCGGCAGCTTGGGGAGCTGCTTATAAGGACTCCGTCCCGCTGACGCGAACAGCAGCGGAAACACCTGCCCCACCAAGTTGCGCATGGACTGGTAAACGGAGCGCTGGTACAGGCTGGAGAAAGGCTCTGGGGCAAAGTCTTTGTTCTCCGTATCGGCAGCCAGGGCGATGTGCAGCTCGGCGGTGCGCTTGGCCAAGATCCGCACCGATTCTAGGTAGCTGCCGATGGTGGCGTAGGCCAGCTCCGGCAAGGGCTGTTGGGAAAGCTCCAAGAAGGATCCCTGCGGCACGGGCACGGGATCCACCTCTTGGTAGTGAACCAGCACCGCCTCAAAAAATTGCCCCAGGCTGTCCAGGGTGTAGTGCCAGGCATCTCCCTCGTTGGGGATGTACTCCTGCAAAATGGCCAAGGTAATGGGCTGATCGGCGGGATCAAACCCACGGGCCCCGCGACGACGGCGATACTCCAGGGATCCCAGCAGCCGCGGCACCCGCACTTGGGGATGGTGCTCCAGCAGGTAGCGGCCAATCTCCAGCTCGGGATTCACCCCTTCGGCCACCTTGCGGTAGACCTTGAGGATGTACCGGTTGCCGTAGACCACAGAGGTATTGCTCTGCTCGGCCTTGAGGATACGGGGTTCCAGGCTGGGGTCATACTCAAAAGCGCCAGAGGTGGTGGCCCAGAGCTCCCCGGAGCTGTGGCGCAGGCGCCCCTGCTGGGCGATGATCTGCAAGGCTAGGGACAAAAAGGTTTTATCCGCCAAAGCGTCGAAAAGAACCCCCGGCGGATCCCCGGCCACTTGCACAGGGGCAATGACCGCTTGCGGCATCTCCCTGCGCAGGTGCAGAGCCATCTCCTGAGTGGCGTAGCCTACCGGAAGGGAGTAGACTTCCGCTTCCCCCTGAGTGAACTCAGTTTGCAGAAGAATGATCTGGCCCCGAAAGGGGGGATCTGCCTCCCGGTTGCAGGGAATGGCATCCAAGATCTGGGCCGACTGGATCTGGCGGGCTTTGGAGCCGAACCAGCGACAACGGTAGAGATAGTCCCCCAAAAGCGCCTCCACCTGCTTTTGGCTTTCCCCTTGAAAGAGGCTTTCCCAAGTGCCGCTTGAGGGGATCAGGGTGGGCAGACGATCCAGCTCTTCCGGCTTGCTGTGGCTGGGGTGGATCCGCTCCGTTTGGGGCTCAAGGGAGAACCAATAGAAAGAATGGGGGCCTAGAGTCAAAAAATAGGGCAGTTGTCCGATGGGGGGAAACTCGGTGCGCCCGAAGATCTCCACCGGAATTAGTCCTTCCCACTCCGCCAAGTCCAGCTCCACGCACTGCACATAGCGGGAGAGGTTGGCCACCACCAAGATGCGCTCATCGCCAAAGGCCCGCATAAAGGCAAGCACCTTGCGATTTTCCGGGTGGAGCAGCTCAAAGGAGCCGCGGCCAAAAGCTTGGAATCGCTTGCGCACTGCGATGAGCCGCTTCATAGTCCACCACAGGGAATGGGGGTTGTTTCGCTGCGCCTCCACATTGACAGCTTCGTAGTGGTACTCGGCGTCGATGACGATGGGCAGGTAGAGCTTCTGAGGGTTGGCCCGCGAAAAGCCGGCGTTGCGGTCGGCGCTCCACTGCATGGGGGTGCGCACGCTATTGCGATCCCCCAGGTAGATGTTGTCTCCCATGCCGATCTCGTCCCCGTAGTAGATGACCGGGGTGCCGGGCAGGGAAAACAGCAGGCTGTTCATCAGCTCGATGCGGCGGCGGCTGTTGCCCAGCAGGGGGGCCAAGCGGCGGCGGATCCCCAGGTTCACCCGCGCGTTGGGATCCTTGGCGTACACCTGGTACATGTAGTCCCGCTCTTCGTCGGTGACCATCTCCAAGGTGAGCTCGTCGTGGTTGCGCAGGAAGATGGCCCATTGGCAGGTTTCGGGGATGGGCGGGGTTTGCTGCAGGATGTCAATGATGGGGAAGCGATCCTCCATCTGGATGGCCATGAACAGCCGCGGCATGAGGGGGAAGTGAAAGTCCATGTGGCATTCGTCCCCGTCGCCGAAGTAGGCCACGGCATCTTCCGGCCATTGGTTGGCCTCGGCCAGCAACATGCGGTCGGGATAGTTGCGGTCGATGTGTTGGCGCAGGGCCTTGAGGAAGGCATGGGTTTCCGGCAGGTTCTCGCAGTTGGTGCCTTCTCGCTCGTAGAGATAGGGCACGGCATCCAGCCGTAGGCCATCCACCCCCATGCTCAGCCAGAAGTCCACCACCTCAAAGATGGCTTTCTGCACGGCGGGGTTGTCGTAGTTGAGATCCGGCTGGTGGGAGTAGAAGCGATGCCAATAGTAGGCTTTGGCCACCGGATCCCAGGCCCAGTTGGAAGTTTCAAAGTCTTGAAAGATGATGCGGGCTTCTTTGTACTTTTCGGGCGTATCGCTCCAAACGTAAAAGTCTCGCTCTGGGGTGCCGGGAGCAGCCCGCCGAGCCCGCTGAAACCACGGGTGCTGATCTGAGGTGTGGTTGAGGATCAGCTCGATGATGACGCGGATCCCCCGTTGATGGGCGGCATCCAGAAAGATTTTGAAGTCTTCTAGGGTGCCCAAGGTGGGGTTAACGTTGGTGAAATCGGAGACGTCGTAGCCGTCATCCCGCAGGGGCGAGGGGAAAAAGGGCAGCAGCCAAATGGCCGTGATGCCCAGATCCTGCAGGTAGTCCAGCTTTTCCGTCAGGCCCTGGAAGTCTCCCACGCCGTCGCCATCGCTGTCGGCAAAAGCCCGCACCGGCAGCTCGTAGATGATTGCATCTTTGTACCAAAGGGGGTCGTGGGTGAGGGGGGAGATGAGGCTGCGCAGAGGGGCTCGGATCATCATGTCGGTCATGTCGGCAACAGAGACAGGATTGGGACACCTTGGCAACCCTAGCCGTTGAATGGGGATCCCCTCAATAGGCTACAGCCTTCTCTTGGGTGCCAGGGATCCCCGGCGTCGGTTCAGGCAATGCCACTCCGCTTCTGGGCTTCCTTGCGGGAGACGGCCACGTGGCGCAGGCCGGCCCGGAGCAGCTCCTGCTCGATCAAGGCAAAAAACCGCTGCCGATCCCCGCTTCTCACCACCGCCAAATGATGGGCTTCCGCCAAGGCGATGGGGTAGCCAAAGCCCTTGTGCACTTGGCTCAGCACCCCTGCCAGAGCCCGCTGCAGCAACTCCGCATCCTGGACCACCCAAGCGGGAAACTCCAGGCGAGCAATTTCGGCTTGGCCCAGGGATCCCTCGCCAACATTGAGGTAACAACAGTGGACGTGGTGTTCCCCGAAGGCGTCCAACACGCTGGCGCCGCTGCGCCAAAGGGGGCTGCGCTCTCCCGGCTGCAGCAGGGATCCCCAAAAGACGCGGTCTGCCAGGGGGGCGAAGGGATGGCAGGGAGGAGACTTCTCGCCGGGACAGTAGCGGTAGCAGTCACAGCCCAGGTACGGGCACAGCCCCAAGCGCAGGTAGTTGAGGGTTTCGCTGCTGCGGGAGGCGCTGATGTAGCCCACGAGAGGAATGCGGGCCGCCCGCAACTGCTCCAAGGTCGCCAGAATGGGATCCAACCAGGGGCGCCGGGCCGACTGGGGCAGAGGCTCCAGTCCCCAAGGGATTAGGGATCCATCCAGGAGCGCCAGCGTGGTGCGGCGACGGGGCACCGACAGGGCCAAACGAGCCAGCTCCTCCAGTTCCGCTTGGGAGCGTCGTAAGGCCAGTATCTCTTCCAGCCCCAACGAGGACTCCGTGCCGCTGGTAGGATTGCGTTCACCTGGAGCGCGCTGCGGGCGAGAGTCTCGCCGGTTAAGGGGGGCCCTCGGCAACCCTTCTGCCCGCGGTTCCGAGAGAGGGGAGTCTGAGCGGTTTTGCTGGGCAAGGGGCCCATCTCCATACAGCAGCAGGGGCTGGCTGTCCAGGAGCGGCCACTCCTGGGTGCCGTAGTGGAGAACCACGCGCCCAACATTGATCAGCGAGCAGTAGGCAATCTCGTGGTGACTGGGCAAAATCTGGGATCCATCCGTGGCCACCACCGTGTGTCGCCCCTGCAGAGGCTCGACCTTGGGCAGGGATCCCCAGGCTTCCGGCGGCTCGGCGGGGCTGGCGCAAACAAACGACAGATGGGATCCCCACTCCACCCAGCGGGACTGCCAAACCTGCGGCTCTTGCTGCCAGCGCTCGAAAACTTGCCAGGCTTGGCGGAGGCGTTCTTGGTTGGCTTTCGACTCCTGTTGCAGGTGCCGGGTGAACGCAGGAATTTGCCCGCTCAGCTTAACCAGATCCAACATGATGGCCGCATCAGCCCTGCATGGCAATACGGCTGCCAGAAGCGGAAGAAGCCACATCTTGTCCTTCTGAGGAGTTGAGCAGCTCTTCCAGCGGAAACTCCCCGTAGACCTCGCTGCTGTTGTTGGGACTCTCCTGCAGGCGAACCCGATGCAACTGCACCCCCAGCTCCCGCAGGGGCAGAGTCAGCAGCCGCTGGATGTAGAGGGCGATGTTTTCGGCAGTAGGCACCACCTGGGCAAAGTAGGGAATGTCTTTGTTCAAAAAGGTGTGATCCAGCGGCTTCACCACCTGCTCCTCGATCAGCCGCTGCAGGGCCGCCAAGTCCACGATCATCCCCGTGCGCGGGTCGATGGATCCCTTGACGGTGATCTCCAGGCCGTAGTTGTGGCCGTGGCCGTGGGGACGGGCACAGAGGCCGTAGATGGCGCTGTTTTCTTCAAAACTCAGGTGATCCAGAGCCAAGCGGTGGGCGGCGCTGAAATGGGTGGCAACAGTCAAGTAGGCTTGCATGGCTTCTCCTCGGTATTCGACCCAAAGCTCAGGATCTTCGTACAGACGGACGCTGGTTAGGGGCAAGGCATCGGCCAGGCGTTGCCAAATCACGTAAGCGATAAACTCGGTAGTGGGCAAGGTTTGGGCAAACTCCGGCCAAGCTTGATTTAGATAAGCAAAGTTGAGATCTTGAATCACCCGCTGCCGGATCACCTGCTTCACCTCCGAGAGGTTGAGCACCATCCCATAGTCATCCACCTCACCACTCATGCCCACCTCCAGCACATAGTTGTGGCCATGGCCGGGAAAACGGGCATTTGGGCCAAAGCGGGCTAAGTTCTCGGCTTCTGAGAGTTCGGGCAACCAGTACCGATGGCTGGCGGCAAATTGCGCACGGCGGTAGATTGTACAGATTCTGGACATGAGTGGAGAGGAGAGCATCTGCCGGGGGATCCACCCTTTAGCTTGACACACTCCCCGGCCCAGAGGGTGGAAATTCTCGGCGGCCCTCAGCCTGCCCTCCCAGTGGTCTTGCCGTCATCTCTGTCCTGCGCCAGGTCAGGCACTTGCCCTGCCGACCGGGTCGGCCTGTGCATACCCTCATTTCCCAGAAAGCATTCCAAGCAGGGTTTTGGCAGCGTCTTGCCCTGAGAGCCAAGCCCCCTCTATGCGACCCCCGGCGCACCAATCGCCGGCACAAACCAAAGGCAATCCCTCAGCGGCGGGAATACGGGTGCTTAGGCTGGCCAATCCCGTGGTTTCCAAAGGCAAAGCGTAGCGCCAACGGTGCACCTGCATCCATTGTGGCGAAGCCAACCAGGGATCCAGCCGTTGGGCTGCGTGGGCCAGCAATTCTCGACCGGCCTTTTCCAGCTCAGAGGGGCCGGCCTCCAAGTACAGAGATGACCACTCCGCCCCCCCATGCAAGACCACCACAGGCGGGAGCGGCTGCAGGCGCTTGCTGCTGTCCAGTCCCAGCCAGGCCAACATCGGATCCTCCAAGCACTTGATCCCCTTCCAAGGCGGCGTATGCTCAGAGTAGCCCGCCAAAACCGCAAGGCAGGGTTGATACTGGGCGGATTCCAGCAGAGGCAACAGGTTTTCAGCCAAAGGGATCCCTTCCCGGAGCAGGGGCAGCAACTGGGGGGCCGGAATTGTCGCCACCAGGGCAGCAGCCTCGTAGCATTGGCCGTTCTCCGCCCTCAATTGCCAGCTTGTTGCCAAAGGTTTGAGGCTGACCACACGAGTTTGGGTGTGTACCGACAGCGGGGCAGCCAGGTGTTTGGCCAGCATTGTCATGCCCTGGGGGCAAGCGTAGCGTGGTTTCTCGTCGTTGGGATCCTCTGGGCGCAGCCCTTCTCGATCCAGCACATGCAGCGAGCGCGTCCATTCCGCCAGCAGCCCCAGGCCCAGCAGCTCCTTCACCCAGCGATAAAAGCCATCCGAATCGGCAGTCAGGTATTGAGCCCCATGATCCACCGGCACCGTTTGTCCAGCATGTTCAACTCGACGGGTGGCCATGCGCCCGCCCAAGCCTGCCGATTTTTCCAGCACCAGAACCTGGAGCCCTGCCCGCAGCAGTTGCCTTGCACACACCAAGCCGGCCACTCCGGCCCCAATAACAATCACATCGGCGGATTTTGGGCTTGTCCCCTCGGAGGGCGTTACCGCTGCCTGGGTCTCCTCACCTAGCATACTGAGCCTGCCGGCTGTGAGCGGATCCGCACGTTCAGCTCCCCCCTCTGCCAAAGGGGTTGTTGCCTCTTTCGCCGAAGAGCTTGGCCTCCCCCTTGATGGCAGCCTTGATGATGTTGTAAGCAGCCCAGGCAACCACCAAAACAATGGGCGACAAAACGATCAGCGGACGGAGATCAATGTCCATGGTTTTCATCCCCCCCTAACATAGATTGATTTACCGACTGCTTGGAACAAGAGCCTCCAGGGTTGGCCACCGCCGGAATCCCGATGGGGTGAAACCGTTTTCGACTCTGGATCCCGCATAAGCTGAGGTGCAACTCTGGAAAGATGGCTAAGTCCAGAATAAACCCAAATGGGGATCCCTACCGGCTAGACTTTGCCCCATCTGGACTGCTGAGGCGGGAGCCAACAGGCCCACACCGAGAATCGCGTCCAGAACTAGCGCACCCACCAGGGATGTGCAATCGACCCCGATCACCTGACTAACTGCTGCCCAAGCCCGCAACTTGGATCTTAATTCTGGGCTCTTTCTCAGTTGCTGTAGATTTTGCCCAAGGCAGCCGGCGGACGAGTGCGGCGGGCGCGGCCCTGCATTCCCGATAGAACCCCCATCGTCAACACAAAGGGCAACGCCTGGATCAACACGGGCGGCATCACATCTCCCCCTTGCAGTTGAATGGCCAGGGCGTCGGTGGCCCCAAACAACAGCGTCGCGCCCAGGATCCCGAAGGGGTGCCACTTGCCAAAGATCATCGCTGCCAAGGCGATAAGGCCCTTTCCTGCTGACATGTTGCGGACAAACTGGTTCAAAAAGCCAATGGAAAGGTAGGCCCCCGCCAGGCCCCCCAACAGGCCGGAGAGCAGCACCGCCGCGTAGCGCATACCCAGGACATCCACCCCCATGGTGGCAGCAGCCTGAGGATGCTCTCCCACCGCTCGCAGCCGCAAGCCCCAGGGTGTTTTGAACAGCAACCACCAGGAGATTGGCACCAACAGAAAGGCCAGATACACCAAGGGGCTAAACCCATGCCACAGCGGCAGCCGATTGACAATTTCTTGAGAGTTGGTGGTGTTGCCGTAGAACGATTGCAGCACCAGCGAAGGCACGCTCATGGCCAACAGGTTGATGGCAGTGCCGCTGACAATTTGATCGGCTCTGTAGCGGATGCACATCAGCGCATGCACAAAGGCAATGGCCACCCCCCCTAAGGCGCCGGCCAACAAACCCACCCAAGGGATCCAACCCACCTGGGCTGCTGGAGTTTGCGCCAGAAGGGGAGCCTCCAGGCGTTGGGTGGTCACTGCCGCCGCCAAAGCCCCAAACAAGATGATCCCTTCCAGGGCAATATTGACCACGCCACTGCGTTCCGAGTACATGCCTCCCAAGGCCGTGAGCAACAGAGGGGTGGTGGAGCGCAGGGTAGCCGGGATCAAAGCCCAAAACAGAGTTGCCATATTGCTCCGCAGCGCCAGCGCAAACGAGATCTCCGCTCAGAGGTACTCAAGTTGAGCGTTCATCGCAGTCCATTTCCACCTGGGCTGCCTGCAAGGGATCCGTGAAATAGCCGGGCAACAGGCCGCCTGCAGCAATGAAAAGGTGTAGGTGATCAAGTCCACTTTGGTGCTCAGCTTTACAAAAAAAGGCGAATCGGGCGAGGAGCCTAAGCCGGGCCGCAGCAACCCCACCACCACCGCCCCTGCTGCCACCGCCGCCCCCAAGGCACTCAGGGGTACGATGATCTGCCGCTGCCGCACCAAAAAAGCTTTTCCTCCCGGCAACTGCAGCCGCCCCAGCAGCAACAGCAGCAGGGCATAGGCAAAGCTGGCATAGCCAGCCAAAGAAGGGCTGAACCGCCGCAACGGCAACCGAGCCGGCGGGATCCCCTCCGCCAGGGCCGCCCCATTCACCGCCCCCACTGCCCCATAAAACCAGAGCAAGCCCAGCCCAAATAGAACCAGACCGACCACTCCCAAGCTGTACAGCCAGCGGGCCCGCACTTGCCGCTCCTTGATCCCCAGAGCCAGACATGACAACAGCGCCAACAGCACCCAGGCCCAGCTCAACCCTGGGATCCAACCCACCGCCAAAGTCTCCGGGATTCCCAACTGCTGCGGGTCGATGAGGCCAAAGTTTCCTGCCAGCACCCCTGTGCCGCCGAACTCCCGCCTCAGCACCCACCAAGGGCAGAGCAAAAACAGCAAAACGGCGCTCAGATTGGTCAGCAACAGCAGCATGGGCAGAGATTCAACAAGACCAAGGAGGGCCATCCGACAAAGATAGCAGCCAGCCCTCTTCTCAGCTCCTCAGCTCAAGACACTTCTCACGGGAAAGTGTTCCGCACCTCTGCTGCGGACAAGGCCAGTTGGATCCGTTCTGGCCTCAGGTCTCGAATCAAAGTAGTGCGCAGAGGTGCTGGGATCAAAATCGCGTGTGAGCAAATCTGCCAAAGCTGCCTGCTGCTCTGGCGTAAGCCGCCGCAGATAAAAATCCAACTGCCGGCTCACCGTGCCATTGTGAGCAAACTGGGCCAGATCCTCCACGGGCAAGGAGAACTCAATCAAACAAAGGCGGCAGAAACACCCCCAAGCGCTCTGCACCCCCCATCTGGCCCAGACCGAAGAAAACTGTCCCCAATCCCAGAGCCAAGGCCAACAGTCTCCGTGGCCAGTTCATGCCTAGAGTACTCCCTTCGAACTGGGGATCCCTTCTTGTCGGCGGGGATCCCGTTCTACAGCCATGCGCAGGGCACGGGCAAACGCCTTAAAACTGGCCTCGACAATGTGGTGGGCGTTGAGACCGGCAGCTTGGCGAATGTGCAAGGTAAGCTGGGCGTGGTTGACCACCGCCTGATAAAACTCCCGCACCAACTGGGTTTCGTAGCGGCCAATGCGCTCTGTGGGCAGCTCCAGGCCATAGCTGAGGTGAGGGCGACCCGAAAAATCCAGCACCACCTGCACCAGGGCTTCATCCAAAGGCGCCCAAAAATGGCCGAAGCGATGAATGCCCCGCCGATCCTGCAAAGCCTGCGCCAGAGCCTGTCCCAGCGTGATGCCCACATCTTCGTTGGTGTGGTGATCGTCGATGTGCAGATCCCCTATGGCCTTGATCTGCAAATCGATCAACCCGTGGGTGCTGAGCTGGGCCAGCATGTGATCCAAAAAGGGGATCCCAGTATCGATCTCATGGCGCCCGCTGCCATCCAGGTTCAGATGAATTTGGACATCCGTTTCTCCAGTGCGACGGTGAACAGAGGCCGTTCTGGGCTGGAGCAGGCGCGAGGAGTCGAGGGCAGTCATGGGAAAAGTATCGAAGCAGGCGGGAAGTCCCAGCTCTAGGATCGCACAAGCCCGCCGCCATCGACACCTTCACCCATGCAGCAGGTGAGAATCCCTTCTCTGCCGGGGATCCTGATCCCAGCCCCCTGGACACGGGGATAGGTGTGACAGGGATCCCCTACAGGCAAGCCGGTGGGGCCGATCCTCTGCGCCCTCACCCCTTGGGAGAGGGGAGCTAGCAGGTTCAGCGGGATTTGAAATAGCCTATAAGACAGCTTCTCCCGAAATCGCTGTAGATTGCTGAAGGAAATTGTTGAAAAGGGGGTTGCCGTTTGCAGGATTGGCAGCAGATTCAGCGCGCCCTCAAGCAACACTGGGGTTACGAGAGGCTGCGCCCACCCCAGGATCAGGTGATCCGCGCTCTGCTGGACAAGCGCGACGCGCTGGTGGTGTTGCCGACGGGGTTTGGCAAATCCCTGTGCTTTCAGCTAGTAGCCCTGCTGCAAACAGGGGTGACGCTGGTGGTCTCGCCCCTGATCGCCCTGATGGAAGACCAAGTTCAGGATCTCTGGAAACGCAAGCTGCCGGCAGCCTGTCTCCACAGCGAACTGGATCCAGCCCTGCGCAAGCGGGTGTTGAAGGCCCTTGAGGAAAACCGACTGCGCCTGCTCTATCTGGGGCCGGAGACCCTATTCAGCCCCCCCGTTTGGCAACGGCTGCAACAGCCTCAGGTGCAAATCAACGGCCTGATCGTGGATGAGGCCCATACGTTGGTGCATTGGGGGGGATCCTTCCGGCCCGACTACCGCCGTCTGGGATTGCTGCGCCCGGCTCTGGCCCCGGTGAAGTCCTCCTTTCCCATTGCCGCTTTTACCGCCACGGCTGACCCCCAAACCTGCAGCCGCCTCAGCCAAATCCTAGAGCTGCGGGATCCGGAGTGCATTCGCGCCGATCCCCTGCGGGCCAATATCTCCCTCAATGTCGCGATAGCCTGGAGCCCGGCGGATCGTCGTCGCCGTCTGCTGCGATTCCTGGGGGAAAATCCCGGCTCGGGTCTGGTGTATGTGCGCACCCGACGGGATGGGGAAGAGCTGGCCGAGTGGCTGGGCCGACAGAACTTGAAAACCGCCACCTATCACGGGGGGCTGGAAGCGGGATCCCGCCGCCGGCTGGAACGGGCCTGGCTGCAGGGGGAACTGCGCTTTCTGGTCTGCACCAACGCCTTCGGCATGGGGATCAACAAGCCGGATGTGCGTTGGGTGCTGCATTTTCATCCCCCGCCCAGCTTGATGGATTATTTGCAAGAGGTGGGGCGAGGTGGTCGGGATGGTGGCCCTTGCCGGGCCCTGATGCTGGTCTCGGAGCCGACGGGCATGCTGGATCCCAGCGATCGCCGGCGCCAAGCCTATTTCTATTCCCAGCAGGAGCGCCTTCAGGCCCGAGCACGCCACCTGCTCCAAACCCTACCCCAGCAGGGATCCTACGCCGACCTGCCGCCTGGAGAGGTACGGGTGGCCCTGGGTCTGCTGCAGGAGATGGGCTGCCTGCACTGGCCGGATCCCTTTCGCTTTCAGGTGTTACACCGCCGTTGGCAGCCTTTAAGACGAGAGGATCCCTGGCAAGGGATGGAAGCCCTCATCCACGCCCGCGGCTGTCGGTGGCAGGCGATCTTGCCCTATTTTGGCTACCCTGGGGAGCAGCCCGGCCTGCCCTGTGGCACCTGTGACCGTTGTCGGCTTTCTCGTTAGCCCTCAACAGCCCGCTGCGAGCCGCAACCGGCAGGAGTGGCTATCATGATCTGCGTTTCTGCAAAGGGAGCAGTTCCCCTTGCTGACGAACTTTCGGCTGTGCCTATGAGTGTTTCCGGATCTCCGCTCGAGGAACTTGACCGACCCTTGTCCCTAGCCCGGCAGGTGGCGCAACTGTTGGTGGTGCCGGTCTCGGCCCGTCTGGGATCCCAGTCTCCTCCCCGAGAGATCCTCAAACGGCTTATCCAGGAGGTGGGGATCGGGGGCATCTGGCTCACGGATGGCCACGTGGCCGAGGCCCTGCTGCTGATCGAGGAGGCCCAGTCTTGGGCGGCTCTGCCCCTTTTGGTGGCAGCCGAGGTCGGGCGGGGGCTGGCCCTGCAGGGGGCGACCCCTTTCCCCCATCCTCTAGGGTTGAGCCGCCTGGGGGCGGAAGCCGAGCGCTGGGCCGAGCAGTGGGGGCGGATCACGGCGCGGGAGGCGGCGGCCATCGGCATCAATTGGTTGCTCAGCCCGGTGGCAGAGCCGCTGGGGGAAGGGGCGCTGGCGGAGGATCCCCTGTCTGCTTTGCAACTGGCGCGAGCTTTTGTGCGCGGATGTGAGCAAGCCACCCCGGGCAGCACAGGCGGGATCCTAACCACAGCCAGCTCTTTTCCGGGCAAAGGCTGGAGGGATCCGGTTCAGGCCGGACTGAAGCCATCCCCAAAGACAACAGACACCCCCTGGTGCCCCCGATTAACCCTGACCCTAGCCCAGCTCCAAGAGGGACCTTGGCTGCCTTTTCGAGGTTTGGTGGAGCAGGTGGGGGCGATCTTGGTTTCCCACGTGGTGCTGCCGGAGTGGGATGAGCGCTGGCCTGTCACCCTGCTGCCGGGGCGGCTGACCCAACTGCTGCGCCAGGAATGGGGGTTTGGTGGGCTTATCGTCGTGGATAGCCTCGATCAAGGCTTTCTGGCAGAGCTGGCCAATGCTAACGGGCCCAACTCATTGGCCGTGCGGGCTTTCCAGGCCGGTGCCGATCTGATTCTGACCCCCCCCGATCCAACGGCATCCTTGGCAGCCGTTTTGGAAGCGGTGCAACAGGGATCCCTCAGCACAGACCAGCTTGCCCAGTCGGTGACGCGGGTGCTGCGGGCCAAACAGCGACTCCTACCCGCCGCCTCAGCTCTCCTCAAACAGGTGTGGCCGGCCCTGGCAGAAACCGACTTCAGCGCCCTTGGCGGATGGATGGGAGCCAGGGATCCCACAGATCCAGCCCTCAACCGTGGCTCTCCCGCCGAGCAACTGAAGCCTTTGCTGTTGGGGGATCCCATCTCCAAGGACAAGGACTCCGTTCCGCGGACGCGAACGGCGTTGGGAAAGTTGTTCAACAGGCGCTCCCACCTGACCTCTGCTCTGCACAGAGCCGCACAGCTGGGATCCCTCTTGGCCGAGAAGGATATTGCTCCCTGTCAAGCGGCTATGGCCCGCGGTGGCGTGGAAGGAGGCCGGCCCCTCAGCCCGCCCGCAGATCCCGGATGGTTGAACTGGATCTGGCAGGATCCCCCCTTGGGTGCTGCCGATGTGCAGTTGCAATCTCCCGCCCTACATGTTCCGGCTGCCCTGGGCATGCTTCCTGTGCTCAGCGATGCCCTTACCCCCCTGCCTTGGTTGGAAGCCGCTCTAGACAACGCCCCAGGGTTGATTTTCCAAGGTTTCCTTGGGAATCCCTTGCCCAACTATGTGCTGGATTGGCTGCAACAGCATCGGGAGCGGGTGGCAGCCGTCGT
>Ga0326763_1000392_pt1 | contig 15915 bp, 18 predicted proteins | sample NORPS_P_FD_207671 | JGI IMG/M metagenome (GOLD analysis project Ga0326763, IMG submission 207671) | Hot spring water microbial communities from Norris Geyser Basin, Yellowstone National Park, WY, United States - NOR.PS_P | ecosystem: Environmental > Aquatic > Thermal springs > Unclassified...
GGCGGCAGGCTGTTGCTGAGGCTGGACGACGGCACCGATATGCCGATTGAGCTGGGCTGGGTCATATCCATCACAGAGACCTAGCGGGCAAGCTGTTTATTTTTATCTGCATTATTTTCTTTATGCGCATCGCTGTTACGTCTCCGGGGGCTGTGCCGGTGTTTAGGGCTGTGGCTAGGGGGGTGGAGGTGGTGGAGGCACCTATGGTTCAGCTGGTGGAGAACCCTCTGGACGCCGCCGCCGTGGCCGTGGCCTTGGAGCATTGCGACGCGGTGGTCTTCGCCACCGGGAGAGCCGCCTATAGGCTTGCCGACGAGGCCAGGAAGGCCGGGCTCTATGAGAAGATACGCAGTCTAGTGGCCCGCATGAAAGTGGCCACGGTGGAGGGAGAGAAGGGGGCCGTGATGGTGCAGAACGCCTTCGGCGTGAGGCCCGCCGCGGCGTCGACGGTGGAGGAGTTCCAGCTGGAGGAGTGCCGCTACGCCGTCGTCTTCCACTACGGGGTGAGAGATGAAGAGTTGTTGGCGCGCGTCGGCTGTAGCTACATAGAGTTCTTCCCATACCGGGCCCTGCCGGGCGGCTGGGACTCAGTAGCCATGATACTGTCGTCGGACGCGGCGGTCTTCACAAGCGCCTTGGCGGTGCGGTACTTCTCAGAGGTGGGCGGGCCCCAAGCCGTCAGAGAGCTGGCCAAGAAGCTGGTGGTGGCGGGCGGCCCCGGCGTCTCCAGAGCCCTCACACAACTCGGCGTGCCCCACGTGGTGGCGCCCAGCGGCAGGCTGGGCCCACTGGCGCAGTACGTCATGAATTTGGTTAAAGAAAAAGCCACCTCCGACCAAAGACCCGGGACTTGACCAACGGCGTGCCGGAGGCCGGCTGAGGCAGAAAAGCGGGATCAGAGATACCTACACCCCCGCAGACCTCCTCCAAGAGGCTCATCTGGCGGCGTCTACGAGTTCCACCAAGTCCTTTTTCTTAAAGTTGCGCGTCAGGCGGACGTGCACATATCTTGAACCTGTCGCCGTGAGCTGATTTCAACTCCCTCAGGAAGTAGTACCAAGTGTTGAGTGCCCTCCCCACGGCCCCGTGGTTTTAGATTAGTCTCGACGTAGGGCGGAGACGTGGGCGGCGAGTAGGTGGCCTCTATCCCTGTATCGTTGAGCCGCGGCAGAACGTCTTTACGAAACGCCACAAGGCCTTCGTTGACTAGATGTATGTAGACTTTATAGCCAGACGCCAGCGCCGCGGCGCTATACACGACGAGACAACAAATCCTGTTTGTAGCCCCAGACGCGAACACAATCCCCAACTTCCGCTCCATAAAGACGTTCTTCAAGCATTATATATAGTGCGTTTATTAAGGCAATCCTTCAGATCTAAATTTTTATATGGTGTGGTTGGTATGTCTCCATGGAGCCAGAGGAGGTTAGATATAGGGCTCTCCTCGCGGTGGTGTACTGGGAACTCACCAAGGACCTGAATCCCCTCCACGTCTTTTACGAGCGGACTGAGAATTGCGTGTTGATCGCGTCGGGCGTGGCCGCCCTCCGCCTGGCCGCGGGGCTTGAGACCGAGGTCCAGCCCATAGATGAGGCGGGGGAGGCGGACTACGGCCTTGTGTTGGCGGGGCCGTATAGAGATGAGCTGGGTAGTCTCGTCTTGAAGATGCTACAGCTGATACGGAAAACCGCAGTGCTTCACACACCCGCCTACTTCGCCGCGTCTGAGCTAGAGGGCTTCAAAGATGCGGCGCGTGGCAGAGAGATCAGATACGCCGTTAGGGAGATCCCCGGCGAAATCACCAACTACAGGTTGGCCAACGGCAAGGTGGAGGTAATGGGGGCAAGGAGGCTCAGCTCATATGAACAACTGATAATAAGGATGTACGAGGCTGAACACGCGTAGACCGGCGCCTCGGCGTGAGCTACTTGAACAACGGCTCCTGTGCGGTTGGGAAAATTTATAAAGTACGTACATCCGTATATACGTGAAGAAGGTGACTCTTTCCATGTCGGGAGACGTCGTGGAGCGGGCGAAGTCGAAGGCTAGGCGGCTCGGCTCGTTGAGCGCCGTGGTGGAGGACTTCCTCTGGACTCTAGACGGAGAGGGGCTCGTTGACGTCCTCTGCAGAGACCTCGGCTTGGAATGCGACGCGTTTCTGCCGCCGGGCGAGGTTGCGGCGCGGCGTCCAAAAACCCTCGGCCGGCCCGCCTCTGAGCTAGTCGCCGAGTTGCGCAGAGGCCGCCTTGATGATATATCTTGACACAAGCGCCTTGATCAAGCGCTACGTCGAGGAGGAGGGGACCCAGGATGTGGACAAGCTCTTCGACTCTGCGTATAGGGGATCAGCCGTCTTAGCCACCTCGGTCCTCAACATCGGCGAGGCGGTCTCAGTCCTAGACAAAAAGGCCAGGCGGGGCGAGCTCGCCGGAGACGTGAAGACCGCCGTCTCTCTGATGCTGAGAGAAGTCAAGACGCTGGCCCGCCTAGGGAGCTTCGCCGTGGTGCCTCTAGTGGGAAAAATTCTGAGGGGGTCTATCGCCGTGGTGCTCCGCCACCACGTATATGTGGTGGACGCCCTGCAAATCGCCACCTGCAAATACGTGAGATGCGATACGCTCTACACAGCCGACAAAAAGCTGGCGGAGGCGGCCGAGGCTGAAAACGTCGCCTCGGTGCTCCTAGGCCGACGATAGCCACACGGAGAGCCCCACGCCCCCTCTGCTCCCCCGTTGCGGCTTCACCGTCGCCTCTTTGAAGGGACTCAGCGGGAGGCTTAAGGTTTATGGACAGGTGATAATAACGATGTATTAATAAGAACATTTATAAATATATAACGAGATATATACATGAACGTAGACACAGCGGCGCTGAAACACTTCGGCGTCGACGGCGAGCCTCTAGACGAGGCGCGGGTGCAGGAATTCCTAAAAATCCCAGGCATTGTCATTGACTACCTGGACCCCGGGCAACACATTGATTTCGTCACGATGCGGATTAGAAACGAGGGCGGTGGCTGCGTGTCCTTCGCCAAGTCCCACCACGCCTTTATAGAGGCCATACAGCTGGACCCCGGCGAGGCCTTCCTCCTCTACTGCACATGTCCCATGGTGGATAAATTCGTGGTGCTTCACAGAGAGGGGGAAACAATAAGGCTACTCTACAAGAGACTATAGGAGACGGTGGACCAGCGGCAGTTGCGCGTCTGGAGGACGGCGACGGCCTACGCACTCCCACATATGGGCGCCGGCGGTTATGCGCCGATATGTGGCCCGCGGTAAAGGCCGAAAACCAGTTTACTGTGATCCACTGCGAAAGATGCCCCAAGTGGGTAGACGTAGAAAATGAGAGAAAAGGATTAAACTCGGCGTCTCGCTTAAGGAGAAGCCGGGGTGGCGCTGTTCTACGCGTGGAGCATGGCAGAGGCCCAAGCAACTGGAACTGGTGGCGAAGTATGTCCCTCAACCCCAGATCGTCAGGCGGGAGGACCTATGGCTGGTCGGGGGCATCCGGATAAGAGGAGACTTCTGCTAGAGGTCGCGAGGAGATTCGGCACTCTAGATCCCGTGAGGGTTTGGCAGAAAGATGATAACTGACGCCTGCCAATTCCACGGGTGGCCGGGCGGCGCCTATCCTCATTGCATGTGTTCGGGCTTTATGACGGTGGGCGTGCCCCTGTTTTTTAGGATAACCTCAGTCTATCTGTCCTTAACGCGTCGGGTTCCTCAAGCCGTCAAGTAGCGTTTCGTGCCGTCTTTATTGCTGACGTATGATGGCATGGCGTATATGCCTAACAATTAGCCCGTTATTATTCCCACTATCAGTGCTACGATGGATTGTATACCGAAAAATTAAATAAAGCCACCGTTATTATATAATCATGAAAGTTGTAATTGTCGGCGGCGGCGTGGCCGGGTTGTTTACGGCTTTTTACCTAATTCAGGAGGGGGTTGACGTCGCTGTGGTGGATCAAGGAGATCCAGGCTCTTGGTCGAGGGCGGCGGCAGGTGCGCTTGAGTTCACCCGCTTCGACATTAACAAGATAACCGTGAGGTCGTATCCCAAGAAGTACCTCAGTATGATGCTTCGGGGCGATGCGCGGATCAAGACGTGGGACTGGCGGTGGATCTTCGAGTACGTAAAGAAGTGGGGCAAAGAGCCGCCGGGCGATATGTGGGAAGCCGTAAAGGCACTTGGAGAGTTCTCTCGCCGGCAGTACAGGTCTTTGGCTGAGGCTAAAAACGACTTCGACTACGCCGAAGAGCCTCTGTACGAGGTCGGGATCGACGTGGACGCGGCTCTAGAGGAGGCGCGAAGAGACCCGTTGATGCCTAGGGTAGACGTCGGCGAATGTTGCGGGAAGAGGGCTCTTGTGTATCTCGACGCCGTGAAGATCTCCACAGACTTGGCAACCGAGAGGTTGCTCAAAGAGCTGAGAGGTGTGCAGTTTGTGAAGCGCAGGTCGCAGGTAGTGGCGGGCAACGAGGTCCAGCTCGAAGGCGGCGGTGTCTTGAAGGCAGACGCCGTCGTCGTGGCGGCGGGGTACTGGGCGCGGAAGCTCGGCGTGCCTGTGGCGCCGTTTAAAGGCTACGGCTTCCGGACCAACGCCAAGGCTGAGAAGCTGTTTGCCGATATGTCTAAAGGGATTTTCGTAGTTCCGCTTTCAAGATGGACGAAGGTCACCGGCAGATTCGACCTAGACGGCTCAGACGACCACAGCCCTGCGCAGAAGGTGTTGCAGAGAGCCCGGGAGGTGCTCGGCAACTTCGAGGTTATAGATATGGCGGTCGGCTACCGGCCCTGCACCCCCGACGGCTTCCCCGTCGTGGACAAGATAGGCGCGGTGGCCGTCGTCACAGGCGCCTGCCGCCTCGGCTGGACCTTCGGACCCGCCTTAGGAAGACTCGCCGCAGACCTAGCACTTGGCAAGAAGGGAGTAGACGCGCTTTCCATGGCTAGATTCCGCTGATTCGCGCCCTATCGTAGGCGGATAAAGGGCCCTCTTACACGTCCTCACAATGGACTTTGCCCCGTGCTAGGTGGAGTATCAATGCCGCGTCTATGTGTCCTATCCCACGTGCGCTCCGCATTCGGTCCCATCTGTGCCGTTTCCTATGGGTCTCCTCTTGGCGATTTCGCTATACGGCGGCGGTGCCACCAACACCTCCGTGGGGCACAACCGCATACATATACCCAGTCGGTGCAGAGGTTCTCCACAATTCGGATGTGTCGTGCATAACTTGAATGGCGTCAGCGGGACAGGCCGTGACGCAGAGCCCGGCGTGAGGACCCAGATACCGCCGTGCATGTTGTTCCTTCTTCCCGGTAATGTTGTCGCGCCGTCTAACCAAGTGGGCCAAGTCGACGGAGGCGTCGCCATCGCCAGGTTGCGCCCTCTCTATCTTGACTGCGGTATGCCATACCTGCTGACTGCACAGCAGATCAGTCATGACGGGATAGTCTGGTTAGGCGCCAGCGGTTGTCCACCAGAGGAACTGTGAAAACTCGCCAGTGGCCACGCTAGACGTGCGCCGCGCTCTGCACCACCGGCGCCTTGAGGGCAGATGGAAAAGGCGCAATCTACTACAGGGCCGACCTCTGCGTGAAGTGCAAGACGTGTCTGGTCTCCTGCGCCGCCGGCGCCGTACAGCCGACCGACGTCGAAGAGCGCGAAGTCTTAAACGGCGTCGAGAGGACGCTGGTGAAGCTTAACCTCAGGAGGTGTGTAGAATGTGGAGCCTTGTTCGCAGATAGGGACGGCCACACCCTCTGCATGGCATGTAGGAGACTTAAGGAGGAGCTAAAAGAAATCTTCGGACCCTACAGAGACGGCACGCACATCTAGCCCACGATCTTGACGGCGTCTACTGGTCCGAACCTCTCTCTAAGCCACCTCACATATTGCTCAGACCAGCTAGACAGGATGGCTCTGGCGATTTTAACCCAGTCGTACATGAGCCAATGAGGCTCTATGTTGATCTTAAGGGCCAGGGCCCCCTCGGCCCCCTCATCGAAGCAGTTGAGGGGGTACAATGTAAACACCACCTTCAGCCGCAACCGCTCCCAGGGGATATCCTTCAGCTCCGTCGTAGCCGCGGCCTCCTCCTCCAGTCTATCGCACCGCACCTTCAGCCCCACCCTGGTCCTCAAGTCAACAAACCCAAGGCGGTAGAGTTCCCCGTCGAAGTGAGAAACCACGTAGAGGTCCAGATCTTCGAGGAAAAAGACTTGGACCCCCTCCGTCTGGAGGATTAAAAAATTTTGGAGTTCCCGCGACTTTATCCTATATTCCATCTCTAAACCGCGGCCAGGCGTCGCTCCTCTGTCTGAAGTACATATACGTCCTCACATAGTCAGGCATCTTCTGATACATGGCATGCACCTTGCTCAAGCCCACCATCTCTATAAACCTCTGCCAGCCCACTCTGTCGATGAACTCGGCTAACCTCTCCCCGGGCTGGGCGTGTTCCCTCCAGACATCCACCACCCTCTTGACCACGGCCACGATCTCCTCGTACCTCGGCGGGACGGCGGGAATCCACGGGATCAGTACTCTGCCCAGCCGCGGCCCCTTGCCTGTGTTAGACATCTTGCCGCCCACCAACACGGCGACGCCCACGTTCTCCGGGTCGTAGTCAAAGGCGTCGCAGTTCTCCTTACAGCGGGCGCAGTTGATGCACTTCTCCGGAATGAGGACAAGCTTCACCTTGTCGCCCTCGCGCCTAAGCGACAAGGCGCCGGTGGGGCACACCTGCACAATGAAGACCTGGCTCTCCGGCACCTTCTCCAACACCCTCTTAGGCGGCAGACAGTTGCCGAGGGCCTCCTCTCTTATCTTCGGCGGAGCCCCCCACTGCCCCACGATCACTATGTCCATCGCCGACCCGCCTGCACACAACGCAGGACACCCACTCACAAACACCCGCAACTTGGCTGGCAGAGTTACCTCGCCGGTGAAGTAGGGCTTAAGCGCGTCGCCGAGGGCCTTTGTGATCGACGGCGAGTCCACCACCGCGGTGGTACAGGTCAGATACGCGGTACACGAGTTGATCCCCCACAGAGTGGGCCCCCAGCCGCCCACCGGGAACCCCATCTTCTCCACCACCTCCCTGATCTTAAGGGCCTTATCCAACGAGTCGGTAAGGATCTCGAGGTTCCCAGCCATGGTGACCCTCATGGCCCCAACACCAAGCTTGTCAGCGATGTCTGCAAACTGCTCAAGCGTATCTGCGCTGAGCCTTGCGTTGGGAGGCATGGCGATCTTGACCGTGAACACCCTCTCGCCCGTCTCGGATATGTGCTCTATTATGCCGTATCCGTGGAACTTCCTATCCACCCACCTGCCGTAGTTCCGCAGAACTATCTCAGGCAGGAACTTGTTCAAGTCAACTGGAAACACCTTCTGAAGCCTAGCCGCCTTGGGATCCGCCGTCATACCCTCTCCTTCAGCTCTCTTACCAGGCTTAGGTAGGCCTCCCTCTCCTCCTTACTCAACACGGCGAAGGGCACCTCATCGCCGATCTTGGCAAGAGGCGGCATCCCCTCAAGCTTTATACCAGCCTTCTGCACAAACCCCTCAATGCCAGTCTGCATGATGTAGTCGCCCACTCTGTACTTAGGCGGCGCCTCCTTATCCCAAGGCTCAACGACCTTAAACACCAAATCCACAGCCTGACGCAGACCCTCGTCGTCAGGCGGCAGATACCCCACAAACCACCCCAACTTAGGCCCAAACCTACCCTTCACGCCACCTCCAACCAACACAGCCACCTTCCTCTTCTTCCCCGGCTTTACTGCTGGGAAGGCGGCTCTTATGCAGTGCATTGACTTTTTGCATCTTGTGCCGTCTATTTTGAGTTCTTTCTTCTCCTTGTCCCAGGTGATGGCGCCGGAGGGGCAGTTTGCGGCAAGCTTCTCCGGATCCACCTCCCCAGCCTCAATCTTCCTCCTCAACAACACCTGATCCACCTCAGGAGCACCCTCCCACACGCCGATCAAGCCAAAATCCGCCCTGTTGGCCCTTGCGCAGTCCATGGGACAGCCCGATAACTTTATCTTGAACTTGTACGGGAAGCTGGGCGTGGCTATGGCGTCGTTTATCCTCTTGTCCTTGTGGAACTCGGCGTACCACTTCAACGTGTCATAAAGCGCGAATTCACAAAGCGCAGGCCCAACGCAGGCGTTCAGCGCCCTTATGGCGTCTCCGCTACCCCCCACGTCTGTGCCGATGGAGCGCAGAGCGTCCACCATCTCCTCTGCCTTGTCCTTGGTGAGGTTGAGGACCAAAGCCCCCGTCTGGCCCACAAGCTCGATGAGCCCCACGCCGAGCTCCCGGGAGATCTTGACGATCTGCCTAACGAAGTCTGTCTTCCAGAACTTGCCCGGGGTGTGGAACACCCTGAAGTGGGTCTCCTCGCCGCCCTTGGGCACCCACTCCCGCGACCACCTCGACAAGACGCCGGTGTTGACGTACTTCACAGTCACCGCGCCGGGGCCCCAGGGGCTTTTCCTCGCCACAAGACCCACTCCATATATGTGAAGCGGATACCGCGTCTTCCGCAACTCCTTCACGTGGCTAGGCCACGGACCCTTCTCAAGCTCTCCAAGAACCTCCTCCGCCCTCTTCAACAGCTCCTCGGGCGGAGGCAAGCCGGGTGGAGCTGACATGAGCCCTATTGAATGTAATCTTAATATATCTTGTTAACTAGAGTTTATTAACAATAAGGCTGAATATAAATACACATCTCTTTATGTATGTGTATTGATGAATTCTATTTATCAGAAATACGTGAAGAATCACAGTGGTATTAACATAGGTTGGTAATAAGGGATATTTATGGAAATTAACAAACCCACATGGAGACCCAACAAGCCCAGAGGTTTGACGTAGACGAGCTGGCGCCACATTCTTCTAAAATCATGGAGAGGTTGAAGACAGGCCCGTGGCCCAGCCACGTCGCCGAGCTGGAGAAGACCAAGTACCCCCTGTCGGCCTACGCGGCGGGGCTGGCGGCGCGCAAGACCGCGTGGGCGGCGGGCTCCGCCAAGATTAGGTACGTCTACACCGGCTTCATCGCCAGGAGGACCAGAGACGGGAAATACGCAGAGCTCCACTTCCGCGTCTGGCAACCGTCAGGCCAGATATACACCACAGATCAGCTGAGGAAGATGCTGGACTTCGCCGACAAGTACGGACTCGGACTTATCGAAATCGCCGGCCAGCAGGGCATGCTCATAGTTTCGGTGGACCCAGCCAAGGCGGACGAGGCCGTCGACGCTCTGCGCTCCATAGGCACAGACGTGGGCGCGACCGGCGACACCATAAGGGAGCTGGCCACCTGCGTCGGGCCAGCCCTCTGCGAATTCGCCATGTACGACACCCTGGAGGCCCGCGACAAGTTCCTAACGCACCCCAAGATATATGAGTGGATGTCCAACCAGCTGTTCCCCTTCAAGTTCAAGGCGAAGTTCTCCGGCTGCCCCTTCGACTGCACCCGCGCCGTCCACCGCGCCGACTTCGGCTTCATAGGGATTTGGGAGGGTGCGCCTGAGGTGGATCAGGAGTTGTTGAGGAGGAAGATTGAGGCTGGTGAGGTGGACCCCGAGAAGCTTGCCGCGAACTGCCCCTCCGGCGCCATAACCTGGGACAAAGAGAAGAGGGAGCTGAAGATAGACGGCACAAGATGCAAAAAGTCCATGCACTGCATAAGATCCGCCTTCCCAGCAGTAAAGCCGGGGAAGAACAGGAAAATTGCCTTGGTTGTGGGCGGTCACGTCAAGGGGAGGTTCGGCGGGAAGATGGGGAAGCCGCTGGCTATCGTAAACAGCGTGGATGAGGCTATGGACTGGGTGGTTAAGACGGTGGAGGCTTGGATGAACGGGCTTGATACTGGCGTGAGCAAGCACAAGGACCGCATCGGCGACTTCATTATGAAGGTGGGCTTCAAGAAGTATACGGAGGAGATCCTCGGCGTAAAGGTGCCGTATAAGCCATCTCTGCACGGCCGCCTCGGCGCCGGCGCTGTGCTCGACGATGGGGAGCGGAAGATGTGGCTTGACTGGGTGAACAACATCGTAAAGGAGTACGAGGGGAAGATATGAGCGCCCCCAACCCAGCCGAGAGACTTAAGAAGGTTCTGCCGGTTCCCTACACGAAGTTCCTGCCGGACATCCTCAAGCGCAACCTCGGCAAGTGGGTGGACCGGAAGTTCCACGGATACGGCATAATAGAACACATATCTGAGACAGGCGAGAGGGTGTTCACCGTCAAGGTGGGAACCCCGCCCAACTTCAGATTCGCCACGTCCACCTTGAGGGAATTCGCCAAGATCGCAGACGAGCTGGGCGTCGGGGCTCTCAGGTTTACCAGAAACGGCAACATTGAGATAATAACAGACTCGCTGGATAAGGCTCTTAAGATTAAGGATGTTGTGGAGAAGATGGGGTTCCCGGTAGGAGGCTGGGGGCCGACCATCTGGTCTATAAACAGCTGTACTGCTTTCCTCACCTGCACCACAGCAGTCGTAGACGCCCCCTCCATAACTAAGGCTCTGTACGACGCTCTTAAGCCCTACTTCACCGGAGAGGTAATCCTGCCGGCGAAGCTGAGAATCAACGTTTCCGGTTGCCCGAGCACATGCGGCGGCTTGACGGCTGATATAAACATAGTGGGTCACTACGGCGACGCGCCGACGTACGACCCCGAGCGCATAAAGTTGTGTCTGCCCAAGAGCGCCAAGGCGCTTGAGGCGGGCCACGTGCCAGAGGTGGCGGAGGTGTGCCCCACGGGTGCCATTAAGGTGTACGGCAAGCCAGACGGCTCTGTTGGCCTCGACATAATTAGGTCTAAATGCATCGCCTGCGGCCGTTGCAGAGACGTCTGCGACTGGATAGACTTCGACTCAAGCAAAGCCGGCGTGGCCATTCTGCTGGGCGGCAAGGCCAGCAACACCGGCCGGGGCCCCCTGCCCTCCGTGCAGGTCATCCCGTGGGTGCCCGCAAACCCGCCGGAGTATAAAGAGATCGTGGCCGTGGTGAAGAAGATAATAGATGAGTGGAGGAAAGACGCCAAGCAGGGCGAGCGCATCGGCGACTGGCTCATGAGGATAGGCTACGAGGAGTTCTACAAGCGGCTCAACATACCAGTGACGAAGTGGAACCAGCCGCCTAGGTTCGCCGGCGAGTTCGGCATAAGGCAGTTCTTCCAAACGGCGTGAGCGTCTACGACAAAATCGGCGAGTTTTTGCTGACCCTCCGTTTTAAATACGGGGTTGAGGAGTTTTCAGACACGTCGGAGCTTGCCAACTTCCTTGCGGAGATGAAGCCGGGGGAGGAGGCGACCGCCCTCCTGTCCCTCACCGGGAGGCCCAGGCCCATCTTGGTCTCAGCCTACAGGAAGGGGGACATCTTCGCCTTGGCGCTGGTCGACCTCGACAACGTGAGAAGCGCCGATCTGAACGTGGAGCTGGGCTCGCTGGAGGACGTCACGTCGAGGATAGGCGCCGAGAAGTTCGGCGACCGCGGCCTCGCCCCCTTCTTCTTCCCCATCATGGAGCGAGACGGCCAGATCTACTTCGCCATGGGCGTGAAGACTGTGCTAGACGCCGTGACGGGAGGCGTGATTGATCAACTCATCGAGACCTTGGAGTGGGAGGGAGATACCTACTACAAAGAAATCTTGAAAAGCCTACAGGCCTCAGCCCCATAAGACTCTGCGGCGTCTTCTTCCGCTGAGCATTTCATAAGCGCTGTTTGAGGACAGCAAAAGTTGATGGACTTTATGACGGCCAGGAGCTTCATTCCGAAGTTCGTGTCGGTTTCACCGCATCTTTTCTTTAGATTGTGCCACACCCGTCGGTTTATGAACTGTGCTCAAGCCCCCGGGCCTGCACCTCTCTGTTCTCAAGCGTACCCTCTTTCTCCCAACCCTTCTGTTTGGGCATTTCTTATTTGAGCCATTAGTTGCCCCGTAAGTGCCGCTTGTGTACTATAGTAGCCATTCTGGATTTTCAGAGCACGTTAAAAATGTTACATGCAATATTCACAACTTCACAGTTAATAATATTTTTTATTCAGAGCTGTGTGAAAAGCCATGGCTGGGACGAAGGCCGGGAATGGTCGGCGTGATTTCTTGAAGACGGTTGGCGGCGTTGTGGCGGGTTTGATAATAGGCGCCGCCGTGGGCGCCACCGCCTTCCCAAGAGAACCAGTAACAACAACGACGACGGTTAGAGAGACCGTGACGCATACAGCTACACAGACCGTCGCACAGCCTGCGGCGCCTCCCTCCGAAGTCCCCACGATACGGGACTCGGACTTCACCTGGAAGGAACCCGGCAAGACCAACATAGTGGTGATTGGGGCTGGGCCCGCAGGCGCCACCTTTGTCAAAACCCTAGCCGCCACGCCGGGCGCCAGAGACAAAGTAACAATAACAGTCATCGAGCAAAACGAAGTGTGGATATCCGGGCTGTCACATGTGGATTTTGTCTATGGTGGTAGAAAGTTGGAGGAGGTTATGGGTAACGTGAGGGGCGTGGTTACAGATCCTAAGGTGGTGAGGCTTGTGCAGGCTAGGGTGGTGTCTATTGACCCCGCCAATAGGGTGGTTTACACAAACTTGGGGAAGACCTCCTACGACATCTTGGTCCTGGCGCCGGGCATTGTGTTGGCTGATTGGGAGATTGAGGGTCTCTCTGCGGTGAGGAATCACCACGCCTGGGACCCGGGCCACGCCTTGGCGCTGGCCGCCGCAATAAGGAGGCTAGAAAGCGGAAACATAGTCTTCGGCGTGCCGCCAGCTCCATATAAATGCCCGCCGGCGCCTTATGAGGTTACGCTACTGGCGGCTGATTTGGTAAAGGAGCTGGGGAGGAGCGGGAGGGTCAAGATCACGCTTGTAGACGCCAACGCCAATCCGCAACCGCCGCCTAAGGCGCGCATCTTTAAGGAGTGGCTGGACAAGATGGGTGTGGAGTATGTGCCTAACAACAGGGTGGTTAGAGTCGACCCCGAGAAAAGGGAGGTGGAGACCGACAAGGGCGAGAAATTTAAGTTCGACCTCCTCTCCGTATTGCCGCGTAACTTCGCCCCAGGCTTCGTGAGGGAGGCAGGTCTCGCGAGGCAGTACACGGAGGTTGACTTGGCCACGTTTAGGACTAAGGCTTTTGACGACATATACGCCATCGGCGACCACATACTGGCGCCGTATACCAAGTCTGCATATGCGGCGAATACCCAGGGACAGAGACTTGCCGAAGTCATCGCCGAGCGGCTTGGCCTCGGGGTGAAGCCGACGACGAAGGTGTTCAACATCTGCTGGAGCTATGTCAACAGAAACGAGCTCTCGGTAATCGAGGTGCAGTGGGAGCCCGACGGCAAGGTGTCGGAAGGCTACCCCAAGGTGGGCGAGCCCACCGCCGCAAATAAACGGATGAGGCACAGCTGGGAGGATGGCTTGCTGAAGTCGCTCTACGGGTAGAAATGAAGTTTTTTCCGCTCCTCTACGGGCTTTTTGTGGTGGCCATGGCGCTGGCTCTGGTGGCCTCCAGCAAGCCGGGAGCCGTCGGGACGTTTACCGTAGATAGGCTGAACCTCTCGCTGGCGCCCGGCGACAGGCCTGTGCTTGTGTTTAAATCGGAGATGCCCGTGGACGTAGCGGTGTTTAGGCAGAGGGATTTCGAGAAGGGTAGACCCCCGGTGATTGCGCTTCCGCAGGTCCTCGAGGCCCGCTTGGCCATGCCTACAGACGTGCAGGAGAGCTACGTGGTGGTCGCCTCGCGGCCTGTGTCGGTGGAGGTGCGGCCCGGCAGGTTGGAGGAGACAACGCAGAAGATAAGACGCGGGGAGGACGTGGAGAGGGCGTACGTCAAGTTCGTAGGCGACAGAGGCACCTACCAGCTGATCCCGAGGGTGGCCCCCGGCGTCGTGCTGAAGGGGCGCGCGGAGGGGCGGATCTGCCTCATGACCGAGGCTGAGTTTAAGCGGTGGCGGGAGTCCGGCGCAGTAGCCGGCGAGTGCTTCACAGGCGAATTCCAGAAGAAGTTTGAAGACTTCGCAGACGTGTACCTCGTGGTTGTGGAGCCCGGCGTTGTGGAGTACGCGGTGTACGCCACCTTGGAGATGCTCCTGGCGCTGGGCACCTGCGGGTGACCATGAGGATCCACGGTGTAGTCCTCGCGGCGCTTCTCGCGGCCGCAAGCGGGATTCTCATCGCAGGCGGCCACTGGCTCCACGGCACCGGCATATTGTTCGGAGTAGCCTACGGCGTTATCATCCAGCGGAGCAGGATGTGCTTCGCCACTGCGTTTTACGGCAACGCCTACCTCATGCGCGGCATCCTCCTGGGGCTTTTGATAGCCTCCATCGCCTCCTACGTCCTTCTGAAAACCGGAGTCGTCGCCGCCCCCCACGCCGTGGCGTTCGGCATCCACGTCTTCGTCGGCTCCCTCCTCTTCGGCTTCTTGATGCCCTTTGTCGGGGGTTGCATGCTGGGGACTATATACAGGGTGGGGACAGGCATCTCCACCTCAGCCGCCGCATTCCTCGGCATACTGCTAGGCAACCTCCTCGGCCCCATCCTAGTCTGGGACTTGACGAAGGCCCTGGCAGCGCCCACCACAGGCTTCGTCATGTCTGTCGCGGTGGGCCTCGAAGCCGCCCTGGCGGTGAACCTGGCGGCCATAGCCGCCCTCCTCTACCTCACCAAGAGGGCGGTGCCTCTATCAATTACGCCGTGGCGGATCAGAGAACCCTGGCCCGCCTGGGCGGGGGGCTTGGCGCTCGGAGTCGTGTTCGCCGTGCAGTTCGCCGTGTGGGGCCTCTTCGTTACGCAGCTCCCCCTGGCGCGGGCAATGCTGTATGTGGCCGACGCCGCCTCGGGTATGCGCCTCTCGTCAGCCTGGTCGGAGGGCGCGGGCCCGGGCGCCTCGTGGGTGCAGGACAACAGGCTCGTCGCGCCTTACGCCGACCCCCTCATGTATCTAATCTTGGGCGTCCTCGGCGGCGCCATGGTCGCCGCGTTGCTCTCCGGCGAGTTCCAGTGGTTCAAGGTTTACGGAGGCTGGAGAACCCTAGCCCGGCACTTCGCCGCCGGCGTTGGGATGGGCATAGCCGTGTGGATAGCCGTCGGATGCAACGTGTCCGGCTTCTACACAGCGACGGCCACCCTGAGGCCGGAGGTAGGCTGGCTCTACGCCTTGGGGATGTACCTCGGGGCTAAGCTGGGCTTGAGGCTTGTATATAAACTCACCTAACCCCGCAAAACGATATCTTAAAGCTAAACTGGTTGTGAGATGCTGGACAAGTTGTTTTAAACTGCGTCCACGCTTTACACTTTTTCTTCGTTTCGTCGCAATCCATGCAAGTTACCCAATAAGTGGGTACTCCAAAGTTTAAAAATGCTAGGGATCCCCAATGAGAAGACAAGGCTCAGAAGCTAGGCGGGTATTAACGTCTAGTTGGTAAGATTGTTTATATGGAAATAAAGGTATGTATCTATGCAACAAGTCGCGTCTCCTCATACGGAGGAGGTTGCGGCGTTTAGGCTGGGGGATACCTCTGCCTTTAAGCCGCATAAGGCCAAGCCGGAGCAGATCAAGGTGCTCCACGAGCGGGTGGGGCTTACCCTGCCCGACAAACCGCTGGAGTACGTCCACAAGAGGCTTAAGGAGGTGGTTAAGACGAACAGAAACCTAAAGATGGCCATCGAAGTCTGCGTCCACTGCGGGGTGTGTCTAGACAACTGCCCTACCTACGTACGCACCAAGGACATCTTTAACTCGCCTGTTGGGAGGGCCGAGCTTATAAGGGCGGTGCTTAAGGCTGACTCCCCCAGCGGCAAGGTATTCGGCAAGCTGGCGGGCGCGGCGAAGCTCACCGAGGAGCAGCTGGAGAAGATCTACACCTACTACTACC
>Ga0326763_1000398_pt1 | contig 15781 bp, 17 predicted proteins | sample NORPS_P_FD_207671 | JGI IMG/M metagenome (GOLD analysis project Ga0326763, IMG submission 207671) | Hot spring water microbial communities from Norris Geyser Basin, Yellowstone National Park, WY, United States - NOR.PS_P | ecosystem: Environmental > Aquatic > Thermal springs > Unclassified...
GGCGGTCAAGTCGTTACTTTAGCGGGTCTGTTTGCTGCGTTAGCGCTTTCGCCATGCGAAGGGCTTTTGCCCATCTTCTTTGCGGCGGCTGTAAAGTTCGGTTGGCTGAATGCGTTAGTCATCGCCATAGTTAGCAGCCTTCTCACGGTCGCTTCAATTGTGACAGTGGTCATGCTTGCCAACAAGGGATGGGAAAAATTTCTGCCTCAATTAAGCGAACGACACGAACGACTTCTCGCCAGCACCTTAACGGCGGTTTTGGGTTTCCTGTTGTTGTTAGGCGTATGGCATTGATTTGTGTGCTTCCGTTTTTCTTCAGCGGACATTTCGTCTCCTCGGTCCAACTTTGCTCAAGTCAAAAGGCTTGAAGCCAAGTTTGAAGGCTGGGGATGTTGGTTTGAGCCGAAAATCGAACTTTTCTGGCGCAACGAACTGCGGATCGGCGATGATGGAGTTTTTGTCCATTCCCTTCGCTCGCCATTCCTCCCAACTCAAGTTCCCGAACTTGATTGGACCTCCGCCTTCCCGCCAATAAAGGTTGCGGTCAAACTCAAAGTTGAAGTCAATCCCACCCACAAGCCATTGCTCCGCCCGCCCAATCACAATGTTGCCGATGAAGCGGAACCGCAAGTGATTTTCAGGACGGCTCACTTGCAGTTGGTGGTCACGAGCGTAAGCGAAAATGTTGTTGCGGACTATGTTCTCCCGACCGTAGTGCTGATGGAAACCGCCGTGCGTCGTGTTGTAGACGATGTTGTTCTCGGCAATGATGCCCGTTGAACCCTCGTCAAAGTAGATGCCCCATCCGCCATACCTAAGCCCAGCGATGTCGTGCCAAAGGTTGTTGCGGATGACTGTCCCATGTTGGATGCCTAAGGTGTAAATGCCACCCATGTCGCTCAAAATCGGTCCGTCGCCGTCGCTCTTTTTGCCGATGTGATGGACATGGTTGAACTCAACGATGTTCCCGCCAGCGAGAGAGTTGCCATAACCCCAAGTCCAACCGATGCTGATGCCAGTGTAGTAGAAGTCAGCGATCTCGTTGTGGATGATGCGGTTGTTTGGACTCTGACCTATCCAAATTCCGACGGCGCTGTGGAACATCTTGCCTCCGTCAACAATGGTGCAATCGCCGATTTCGTTGCCGAAGGTTCGCTCAGCCTCGTCGCTGCGAATTTGGGTCTCACCGATCTTAATGCCGCCTGCCCCCAAGTCTCGCAAAGTGCAACTGACGATTCGGTTTTCGTGACAGCCTCTGGCAAGTTCAAGCCCGTAAGTTCCGACATGCTCAATGGTGCAATTTTCAAAAGTGCATCGCCTGACGCCTTCACCGTAAACTGCTCCGGGAACTCCGACCGCTGCTTGCGGGAAGCCACCGACATCGGGAGATGGCCATCCGGGTTTGAAATCTGGCGGGTAATACCATTCGGCGTGCGAGAAAGTTATGCCTTTCCAGACGATGTGCTCAACCCACTGACCTGCTTTTGGCTCTCCGACCATGCGGACAATTTGGGTCAAGACAGGAGCGATGACTTCGGCTGTCTTCATATCCTCGCCCTCTCTCGGCATGTAGTAGAGCGTTCCAGTTCGCTTGTCCAAAAACCATTCGCCGGGTGCATCCAGAACTTCAAGGCAGTGCTCAAGGTAGTAAGGGTCGCCGACATCCAATTTGAAGACGCTTCGTTTCGCACATTCAACCACCCTTTGCGACTCGTCAACCTTAACGACAGGCAAGCGTGATTCCACCCATCGGTTCATGACAATAATCTCCGCATCGGAGACAGTTGACCACGCTTTCAAGTCGCCCTCTTGGAAACGGAATCGTTTTTGTCCCTCGTGCCATTGGGTTTGTGGCGTCACATCCAAAACTTCAGCGACTTGCAAGTAACCCTTGTTGGGATGGCGTGCCCGAATTGCCCGTTTGCCGTTGACCCAAAGTTGTCGGAAGAACCATTTGCCCTCTTTCACTTCGGGAATTTCAGCAACCCAAACTTTCCGACCATTGACAGTTGTCGGTTTCCACCCAACAATCTTCCGCCCGCCACTCAAAATCGGTCTCTCATTCCGATAGGCTGCGATGGTGACAGGAAATTTCTCGGTGCCAGAATGCTCAGGCGTGATGGTGATGGGTTCGGTCAAAAAGTAAATGCCACCCCGCAGGTAAATGGTGACTGGTTGGCGCAAAGTTCCGCCTTGTTGTTCCTTGAGAGTTTTCACCGCTTCCAAAGCCCGCTTCAAGGTGGCGAAAGGTCCATCGGTTTTTGTTCGGTTGGGAGATGGGAGGCGACCACTCCAAGAGTCGTTGCCGTTGACTGCGACATAAAAGGTGACTGATGACTGCTTTTGCGCCCTCACAACACTCACCTCCAAAAAGACGCTCAAAGCAAATCCAACTGCAGCGAAAACCAACCATCTCATCCCTCATCACGCTCCGTCGCCTCAAATTTTCCCCGAACAAAGTTTGAAGCCGCACCGCAGCAGATGTGAAGCATTGGGGAGAACAAAATTTCCGCCAACCGTCGCACCCCGCACTTAGCACCACGCACTGTTTTTTATTCACCCTTGCACGCCTGCACACCTGCACTCATACAGGCTATTGACGCTCCAAAAATGCTACAATAACTGCAAGCGCCGAACAACAGGGAGGCGAGTGACAATGGCGCTTTTGGAAGTTTCTGGGCTAAGCAAACAGTTTGGGTAAATCTGGGCGGTGCGAGATTTGAGTTTTGAAGTTGAGAGGGGCGAGATTGTCGTTCTGCTTGGACCGAACGGTGCGGGCAAAACTACGACCCTCCGATGCATCGCTGGCGTCCTTCTCCCTGACGAAGGTTCAATCCGCATTAACGGCACATCCATCTTGCACGACCCCGTAACTGCCAAAAAGCAGTTAGGCTACTTGCCCGAATTCCCGCAACCGATGCCTTACTTGACAGTTTGGGAGCATTTGGAACTTGTCGCCCGCATCCGTGCTATGCCCGACAATTGGCGGCAGCGAGCCAATGAACTGGTTCAACGGCTGAACTTGACTGAATGGCGTGACAGTCTCGGAGCAACTCTGCCCAAAGGTGTTCGGGAGAAGACGATTTTGGCGTGCGCCATGCTGCCTGAACCGCCATTGCTTTTGTTGGACGAACCCATCGTCGCTATTGACCCAATTGGGCAGCAAGTGGTGAAGGGGATGCTTCGTGAATGGCGGGAACGAGGTCATGGCATCCTTATCAGCACCCACATCCTCGCTTTCGCTGAAGAATTAGCCGACCGCATCATCATGCTCGACCGAGGGATAAAAATCGCAGAAGGGACGCCAGCCGATTTGCGGGAGAAAGTTCATGTCGGCGCAAGCGCCCCGTTGGAACAGGTGTTTGCCAAGTTGCTGGAGCAGTAGCAAGCAAGGGGAGAAAGCGTCGCCAAGGGGTGACCAATCATGACGGCGCTGATTTGGGCACAAGGAAGGCAATTGATGAGGCTTTGGCGACAATGGCAAACTTTCCTGCCCCTTGTGGCTTTCGTTTTCATGGTATTGTCGGCACCGATATGGGTTCGGTTTGCTCAAGATTTGTTGAAACCTTTGCCAAATCAACAAGCCTTCTCGATTGCGCTTGCCCTTTTTATAACTTGGATGTCCGTTCCGCAAACTTTCGGCAGCCTATTCTTGCCCGAATGGAAGTTGGCTCAGCCAATACCTGCACGCACGATGGCGGTGTTCCTTTGGGCATCTGCGAATATGCTCTACTTCCTTCTAACCTTCGTGCTGTTGGCAGCAATTGTGAGCGCATCAATTTTGATGAAGGGAGTGGCGAATATAGCGGCTATCGCACTTTCGGTTACCGTCATCGTCCTGAACGCTTGCTTGGGAGCAGCACTGGTGTCGTTAAAGATGACGGGATGGCGAACGAATTGGGCTTTTTTGTGTGGGTAAGTGCTCTTTTCGTGCTTGCGATTATTTTGCTTGCGCTCTACTATTTCTCCGGCGCCCTTCGTGCAGCGCACATCGATTGGGAGAAAGTTATCGGTTGGGTGGAAACACCTGTCGGAACGGCGGTTTTGCTCCCTTTGATGCCTGCTTACTATTCAATCAAGGCTGCTTTTGATGGAGTTGGTGCGGTGTCCGTCTTTCTGACAATGTTCCTCGCTGTTTTCACCGCCATTATGGTTTGGGAGGCGCTGAAATTTGCAGCACCTTTTTGCGAAGCCACCTTCCTTCACTCGGAGCAACGACAACGGCTCACGAAAATGGGCGCATGGGAGGCTGCGGCTCAGACAATCACTGCCAAACCCGTAAAGTCCGAAAGCGGCTTCGGCTCGAAGGCGGCGAGTTTGCTCTGGCTGTATTGGCTGGATTGGAAGCGAAGGAATTCGTGGGCAGGAGAATTACCCGCGCTTCTCGTTATCTGCCTGTCCGTCGCAGTCTTTGTCATTAAAAAATTGCCTCCATCGCTTCTGTCACTGGCAATTGCTATGGTTTTGCTTTTCTATCAGGTCACTCACCCTCCTGAGTGGCTCAAAAGTCAACCCATATTGGCAAGGGAAGCAGTGCTGATGTTGGCACTACCAACTGCCCTACGGGCTTCGCTGTGGGGTTTTGCGATTCTCTTTGCGATTGCGCTCCTGTCGCCCGAAGGAATAGGCATCGCAAATTTCTTTGCCTTCTTCCTCGCCGTGATTGCCTTAGGTTTCGGGATAGACTTTGCGGCACAGGCACTCAGGGCTTCACGGTGGACTAAGTTTCAAGATTCCTCTTGGCTCGATTTGGCTATTGCCATTTTTCTGGGTGAGTTGATGTCCCTGACTCTGACAGATTACTGGCTTCTGGGCTTGTTGTTGAGTTGGGCTGCATGTTTGGTGTTTTACTTGTGGGCGAAAGAGAGGTGGCGAACGGAGCCGTAACGGTTTGCCCCTCAACAATGCCCCGAACGATTGTCGCCCTCAGTGATTCATTCCCAAACTGATGCCGCAAAATCTTAACTGACGCTCAATTTCGCTGAAGTGAAAGCCTGCAAGGAGGGACGAAACGGATGGGAGAGAAAGTCGGCGTTTTGCTGATGGCATACGGCGGTCCGAACTCTTTGGACGAAGTTGAGCCCTACTACACTCACATCTTGCGTGGGAGGAAGCCTTCGCCAGAAGCGTTGCAGGATTTGGTTGAGCGCTACCGAAGCATCGGTGGCAAATCGCCTTTGAACGAAATTACTTTCGCCCAAGCCAAATTGCTCCAAGAATTGCTGAACGCCTCACTCACGCACCACGAACCACGCTTCATGGTCTATGTCGGCATGAAGCATTGGCACCCTTACATTGCCGAAACTGTCAAGCGAATGGCGGGCGACGGTGTGACTGAAGCCATCGGCATCATAATGGCACCGCACTATTCACGCTACAGCGTCGCCGAATACATCGGTTATGCGAAAAAAGCCAACGAAGAGGTAGGCAACCCTATACGCTTTCGTTTCGTGGCGAGTTGGGCAACTCATCCTTTGCTGATTCAATGCTTTGCCAACAAAGTCCGACAAGGATGGACTCAGTTTGCCCCTGAGGTTCAAAACGAGGTCAAATTCGTCTTCACCGCCCACAGTTTGCCGATGCGAATTTTGGACGAAGGCGACCCTTACCCGGACGAACTTCGCCGCACCTGCGAGGCTGTCGCTTACGAAGTCGGCATTGATGATTGGACGCTCGCTTACCAAAGCGCCAGCGGTGAAAATTGGCTCGGTCCAGACATACTTGAGGTCTTGGACGAGTTGGCTCAAAATGGTCACCGTCATGTGCTCGTCATCCCTGTCGGATTTTTGTGCGACCACCTTGAAGTGCTCTACGACATTGACATTGAAGCGAAGCGAAGGGCAGAGGAACTCGGTATGGAACTGCGGCGAACCGAAATGCCCAACACCGACCCATTGCTCATCGCAGCCTTAGCCGACATTACCACAAAGGCGCTGCAAGGGATTGAAGACGGTTTCAAGTTAGAGGGCAATTGAAGGCATCTCTTTGCGCACAGGGGAAAGAGGCGGTGAGTTGAAAAATAGGCGTTACATTGCTGAAAGCGAAAATGGCGCGCCCGGAGGGATTTGAACCCCCGACCCAGGGATTAGAACTCCCCGGCTCTGTCCAGGCTGAGCTACGGGCGCAAAACTTAGCATTTCCGAAAACCTGCCTCTCAAAAATCCCCTGCGCGTGCAATGAGCGGAGGTGTAGGCTGTGTTGTGGGCAGTGCGGTTTGAACCTAAACCATTCGTTTCCGATTTTGACGCTGTTATTGACGCTTTCATCCTTTCGCGTCACCTCAAAAACGCTTCACCCGAAACACTTCATTGGTATCGCAAACGCTTGAAGCCTTTCGCTCATTTCTGTCAGCAACGCAACGAAACGCCTTCAACTTTCTCCCGCGAAACTATCTTGGCTTACCTGAACTTTCGCTTGCAACATTTGACGCCCCAAACCGTTAACGGTGACCTCCGTGCCATCAAAGCATTCGCCCGTTGGCTCGTTCGCGAAGGTTTCCGCAACGATAACCCGACGCAAGGCATTGAAAAACTCAAAGAGCCCATTCACTACCCGCGAACCCTTTCCGATGAGCAAGTGGTCGCTTTGGTCAACACAATCGCAAAGCACGCTCACACTTTCAGCGGCTTGCGTGATTTGACCTTCGTTTGCCTGCTTTTAGACACTGGTTTGCGACTATCGGAAGCGCTCAATCTCAAACTTTCCGACATTGACTTATCTCAAGGCTTCGTTCGCGTTGTTGGGAAAGGCGGCAAAGAGCGGTTCGTTCCAATCGGTGAAAGTGTCAAGGTTGTGTTGCACCGCTATTTGATGCGGCGGATGACCGTGACCAACGCGGGCGACTGGCTTTTCATCACAACGCTTGCAACCCGATTGACAAAACGACAAGCGCATATGAGTATGTTCGAAAAGTCTTTCTTCATGCGTGGAAAGAAGCGATCAATAAGCCCCTTCCAAGACCAAACACCTAAACAACAAAAAACCTGACACCATCAAAACCGCCATGTTCCACAAAACCGCCCTCATCATTATCGCCTTCTTTGCCATCTCCTCACTCCTTTCCCTGCACCCTTCACCATATGACCTCTTTAGCAACCCTATCACTTGCTCTATCTTGTATCTCTGCCTGTATATCTCCCTACCTTCCTCCCATTCTCTCATCGCCTCTTTCCTCTCCTCTGCCCTCACTCCCTGCCATATCCCTTCCCTCACCTTCACATATATCTCCCATCCCATCCTCTTCGCCTCCCTCAAAATCTCTATGCTCTTGCCATACAATCCATCTCCAACATATTTCACCCTCTCTCCTATCTTCTCCCTTTGCCCCCTCAGCCACGACAAAAACATCTTCCTCTCATCTCCATACGAACTTTCTACCCTCACTCCCAAAATCATCCTCTTACCTTCCCTCTCTCCCAAAACAAAAACGACCTTGCAATGTGCCTTCACCTTCTTCATCAACCTCCCACGATACCACCCAATCAAGCAATATGAGCCATAGGAAAAACCTGTCCCATCGCTTATCACCAAAACTTCTCCTTTCCCTTTCATAAAGCCCCCTTTTTTGATAGCCACCTCAAAAACTCCTCAAACCTTTCTTGCTCTATCTTCTTGACCCGATAGTGCAAGGTGGAAAGGCATGGGATGTTGCCTAATTCGTCCCTTACAAAACTTGGGATTTGCCTGTAAGAAAGTCTGTAAACTTGCTTTAAGGCGAAAAGGGTCAAGATGAGATATTCTGGGTAGATCAAAGGGCGTCCAAATTTTTTCTTCCTTGAAGGTCTCTCTTTGCAGAATTGTTGAGCGAGGGAAAGGATTTGATGAATTGGAATTGTCGTCAGTCTCATCCTTGCCCTTCCTTCCATCCTTCCTCACCTCATCACCCCATTATAACACCGTTTTCGAACATACTCAGCGCATATGAGACTTTCCCTTTGGGCGAAAAAGGCAGGCATTGAAGGCGTTCGCGTCAGCCCGCATTCGCTTCGGTTCACCTTCGTTCGCAAGTGGCTTCAATCTGGCGGTGACAGCATTGTGTTGCAACGAATTTTGGGTCACCAAACAACGCAAATGACCGCCTACTATGCCAGATTGTTCGCCACCGACTTGAAAGACGCCCACAAACGACATTCGCCGATTGACGCACTTGCACCGACGCTGAAACTTCCGCGACAGCGGTTGCAGTAGGGCAAATGTCCTATCGGCGCATGATGAGAAGTGCCTATAGAAGTGAAGCGATGGGTGAAGACAGTCAGAAAGAAGGCGTTCGCTAAGGAAGTCAGCGCAAGTTCGCATCGGTAGGCAGGCGCAATTGGGTCGCGTCGGCATTCACGCCCGCACGGGCGCAGGCAAGCAGGCGCACGGGCGCGTTTCAACGGGGATACACGGGCGCTCAGGCGGGTCGGGTTGCCCGCTGACCGCTTCTGAGACCGCTCTGTTTTTTGCGAAGTCTTTCAAGCGTTCACGCGCCCAACTCCCCTGCTAAGTCGCGCAAAAACCGCACGGCTTCTGAAACGCCCATGAGATTGGCGTAATGGCGGGCGAGGGCACGCATCTTGTTACGGAGTTTAACAGCACCATCTATGCTGCGATAGATGCGCAAAACTGAGAAAAGGTTTTCATCAACGATGTCGGCTTCAAAGTTGCCATCTCCGTAAAGTTGCTCCAACTTCCATGCCCGTTTGCTGCATCTACGCAGAATTTGCCCCGCGTGACCTTGTAACCCTGCTTGATGGCGCAAGATGGCGGAGACACTTTTAAGTAGGCGCTTTTCATCGCAGACTTCGCGGTTCGCAAACTCTTTGATGGCGCGCCGAAGAGAGAGCACTAACTTTGTGACCACTTCGCGCAAGTGCTCGGCGTTCTCCAGAGAAAACGCTAAATCGGCACTGCGACGCATCAGCAAGTCGCAAAGGTCACTGTGTTCAGCGATGAAGCGCAACGCTTGCCGGTGAAGTGGACTGTATTTAGGCAACTTCTCTCACCTCCATCTACAAGTGTAGTTAGTAAGTAAGGAAATTTCACACAAACCCAGTTTTCCTCGCCCTGCCCTGCGACGCGACCTGCCCGCACCCCGCGCCAAAGTTTTTCGCCGCCACCACCCCTAACTCCTCGCTTTTTTGTGTTTTTTGCGCCGCTGGTGGCGGAAAAATTGGCGCAAAAAGCGCCTTTGGAACGCTTTAGAAACGAAAGAGGGGGGGCGAGTTGTGGACAAATTGTGGGTAGGTTGAGGATGGAATGTGGATTTTCAGCGCTTAATCCACAAGGAAGCCATCCAACAAAGGCAAACTCTTAAGTTCCCAAACTGCAAAAGGCGCTTTTGAGCCCGCAGCAACCGTGACCCCTGTTAAAACCGCAACTTCGGGAAATTGGTGCTGCAAGACCGCTAAGCCGCCCGCGTCCCAACGGGAAAGGGGATAGTCTCGGTAAGGCAGTATGACCCTTTGAGGTGCGGGTAAGTTGTCTATCAAGCAAGCGTGAACTCTGCCGGTAGGCAAGTGAACAACGACCAACAATGCCTGCCACATTAACAGTGCCACGAAGTCGCGGCAGCGCAACGAGAAAGTTTCGCGGTTCGTGCTTTTGAGTTCAACGAGATATGACCTTTGAGTGGGTTCGTGAAAAGCGATAGCGTCGGGCACGCCAATAAGCATGACAACGGTGGGCGGGGAAGGGGCTGATACGACCAATGGCTCTGCTTCGGGCAAGATAAGGGTGCGGTTTAGACCAAGTGGGGCGATTTTCCAGCCATGCCGTTCAAAGATTTTGCGAACAAGCCGCCATGCCTCTGTTTCAAGTTGTTTGCGACCTTCAAAAGTGGCTGGCACAGCGGTCATTGTTGCCCACCTCCCGTTTTCAACTGGCTGGACAGGTTGGCAATTCGCGAAACCGCTTCAATCAGCGGGTCATTGGGCGAACTGTCAGGCGGGTCGGGAGCATTAACCCACTCCATTGGCGAGCCACAGGCAGGGCACAAGGGAGGCAGCAAAACTTCAGGGTCAACGGTTTCGCAGTGACCGCAACGAGGACAACGGGCTTCTTTAGCTGGCAGGTTTGGGGAAGCGACAGGAATGGCTTCGTTGGTCTCAAGGTCAAAAACAACGGGCTCATTGGACGCCTCAAAGAAGGAAGCGACCCAATCTTCAGTGTCTATGTAGCGTGCCCCGCTGTCTTCGGGTTCAGGCTTCATAACCGAGCCACAAGTGCTGCAGCGAGGCTCGGCAAGCATGAGGGCGTCAGGTGGGACGCGACGCCATGAACCGCAAGTCGGGCAAACGACTTTGACTTCTAAGCCACTATCGGGGTCTATTGTCAAGGATTTGTCGGGTTTTTGTGGCTCGGTTGGGGACGCATTAGCGACATTAGCGACATTTAGCGACAGTGGACTATGTCGCGAATTCTCCTTAGTAAAACTTGGCGTTTTTGAATTTGCGACATTTGCGACATCGTTTTCCTTACTTATTAGCGACACCGCGCCAGCCTCAAAAATGTCCGATAATTTTCGGACTGTCGTTTCGTTGTCGCTATCGTTGCTAATAGTAAGGTCACCAGTGTCGCAAATGTCGCTAATTGGGTCGGTGTCGGAAAAGCCTAATGTTTGCGTGGGTTTTTCGCGCTCAATTAGCGACAATGAGCACTGTCGTGAATTGTCGCAAATGTCGCTAATTTGGTCGGGCTTCGGTGGCTCTGGCTGCCAACGGGACGCCACTTGCTCTGGCGTTGGCAGGGTCGGCGTCAGGGCACTCAGGTCACCAACGGGCTTTCACTCATAGGCTTTGCGTCCAATCCCTGCGACTTCACGCTTGTCACCGCGTTCGGCAAACCCTTTGAGTTCCAATGACCTCAAGTGTCGCTCCACTGTGCGCTTAGCCAAACCAAGTGCCTGTGCCAGTTCCTCAGCGGTTGGTGGGTGGTCTTGCGCGAAAGCAAACAATGCTTCAGCGACTTTCCTCTCGGCTTCCGACAGGGCTGCCGAGCGGGGTTTGCCCCAAACAGGCAGAAGCAAGCGGTAAACGGTCGCGTAGTCATCAAGGCTGGCGGTCACCTGCAAGTTGTCGCCATCAAAGGAGTGTTGGCGCTTTGCCAAGTTCCAAAGGGCGCAAGCGGCGACCAATTTGAGCAAAGTCGCAAAGTCACGGAAGTCGCGTTCGCTTGCAGGTAGTTCAGCGAACAAATCGGCAAGGACATAGGCATATGGGATTGTCACGCGAACTTTGAAGCGGGCAAGCCATTCAGCAAAAGCGCGGACAGGTTCAAGGGCATCGTCAGTTGGGTTGGACTGGACGCCGTTGAAGGAAGCAGCCAGAGCGTTCAAAGCGGCTTTGCGCTTATCAGGACTTTCGCGGACTTCCATGACCAGAAAGCGGCTCAAAAGTTGGTCATCCTTCGGCAGGTCAACTTTGGTCGTAATCAGCGCCACTTGGCGGGGCATTTGGACGCTTCGGCGTCTTGCGCCTTTGGGCGTCCATTCAAAGAACAAATAGTCGGTCGCCGTTTCCTGCGGGGCTTGCCAAAGGATAGACCGAAGGATTGTGGCAGCGATGGTGTCGCCACCAAGTTCGGGAAGTTCAAGCCATTGCAAGACTGTGCCTTTGGCAAGTGGGTGAAAGAGCAAGGCTCTGGCGGACGCACCGACGATGCGCCGATGGCAGCAAGGTGGCAGGGTCGCGCAAGCAGCGTCGGTCAAAAACGACTTGCCTTGTCCAGTTACGCCAACGACCAAGACATTAACGGGTTGCGGGAAAATGCGGGTTGTCAGGGCAAGCAGCAAAAGTTGTAGGTTGTCGTTTTCGCCAACAACACCAAAGGTTTGGCACACCCGTTCAACGGCTGCTTGCAAAGGATTGTCAGCGTCCAGCACGGGTTTGGCGCGTTCAAAGAGTTCAGCGTCGCTGAGTTGGCAAAACGGGCATTGAGTTGGCTGGCTGGAAATTAGTGGCGTTGCGCCATTTTGCGGGGCTTCCTCTGGCGGTTCAAAGGGTTTGGCTGCCTCAAGCAAGGCGCGAATGTCAACTCGTTGGGCAACGGCGTCGGCAGCGTCGCCTTTTTCTGGAGCGTCTTGCCATTCAACCCAACGGACATCGGTCGCGCCCAACTCAAGCAAGCGCTTGCCAATCCGTTCCATATGCTTGCGTCCTGCGTTGTCGTTGTCCGCCCACAAATAGATTGTTTGGACGCGCTCAATGACTTGCCTAAGCGGTTCATCAGCAGGGTCGCAGGTTGCGCCGTAAGTGGCGACAGCGGGGATGCCGACCGACCAGAGGGCGTCGGCGCACTTTTCGCCTTCAACGATGACCACAAACTCAGCGCTTTGCAACCGATGGACACCGTAAAGTGGCAAGTCGGCGACTTTCAAATCGCCTTGCGCTTTGCGTCCATCGGGGTGTCGCCAAACGAAAGTCTTTTTGCCGTTGCGCTCAATGCGCTCATGCAACGCGACCAAAGCGCCGTTGGGGTCGCGAACTTCAAAAGTAACGCGGCGCTCAAGGTCTTGGTCGGTTCGCAAGTCTTTCAGGGTAATGCCGAGTGCGTTGCAAATAGCATCAACGGCGCAACCCGCGAAGCAGTGTAAGAGAATGCGCCCGTAACTTTCGGTCACGGACAGCGATGGCTCGGCGTCATCGTGCGCGGGGCAATGGGCTTGCCATTGACCATTCGCAAGTTGGCGGGGCTTGCAACCTTTTGTGTCCAACAGGGCGATGAATTCGGCGAAAGTCATTCACCTTCACGGCTGCCCGACTTTGGCGCTAAACGCCCCTCACAAGGGAAACGGATTTAGCGCCAGAGCGTAGCGGGCAAGCGGGGTGAAGGGCGCGCGGGTTTTCCCGCTAAGCGGGCAGCCAAAATCAGCCCGCTACCCGCCACGCTAAGCGGGCAGCGCGAGTGGGGGCTCTTTGAGCGCGGGGCACGGAAGGGGTTAGCCAACGGCTTGTTTTCTTTTGACTTTGCGCCTCGTCGGTTGTCTCTAAGCGCCGAACGGTAGGTTGCCACCACAAAGGCGGGCTTCTTCCCAGCAGGTTGGCTTGATATTCAGCGCATAGGAGTGTCAAGCGGCAATCGGGTGGAAAAACAAGTTGCTGGGGTAGACAAACCCACAACCCGCCTTCTGGGCTTTTGGCAAAGGTGCGATAACGCATTGCGAGGGCAAAAAGGCGACAATGTTGGAGAATTTTCTGACCCCATGTTAAAGCGTCCATAAAAGTCGCCCAAATTTCACCGTTTCTCAATCGGATTGTCAAGACACCGATTTTGGGGACGCTCACTTGACTTTGTGAGATCTCGCCCCGTTGAAGGCACTCTAAATTAGGCTCAATGAGGGACCAAAAAATTTGTCGGAGTTTCTCAGGCATCTTCTCCAAGCGTCCGTGCCAATAGCGGGGGATTGTGGAAATGCCCGCCTCTCGGCGGGCGGAAGCGGGGGTGAAACGGGGCGAAAGCGCCGCGTCGGCGCGGCTCTCATTTACTTGCTTGACTTCGTTTGTCGCTTTCGCCACTTCGTTTCACCCCCGACAATTAGTTTAGCATTGTTTCAGGATTTGTCAAGCCATCAATCAAACAACCGAAACCAATGGTAAGCCCTTGAAGACTTTCGTTTAGCAGTCAGCGCTCTAAAGGCGTGATAAGTCTTCCGAACGAAGGTTCGTTCGGGCTTTCTAAGTCGCAACAACGCGTGACCGAAAAGCCAGCCAAACAAAACTGTCAATAGCCACCTCATTTTTCTTTCACCTTGCTTTTTCGCTTTCGTTTGCGCCAAGTTCGTTTCATTGCTTCGGCAAGGTCGCGGCGATAAATTTCGCGAACAAACCTTTGAGCGGCTTCAAGGTCAATGAGCCTATTTCTGCCGACGCGAACGAAGGGGATTAAGCCTAACTTGCTTGCCCTGTAAAGCGTCACCCGTGTAACGCCTAATTGCTGTGCGACTTTGCTGATGAGTTCATAGGGCTTGCCATCAATGATTATTGCCATCTTGAGTCACCGCCTTAAGTTTAACACGGTGATAGAGCCAAATCAAGACTTGACAGGGCGCGAATTTCCAAAATCGGCAATTTTGGCGGCAAAAAGGTATCAAACTGGTGGGGTTCAGGGTCTTTACATCGCTTTATCATTGTGATAAACTGAATAGCGGCAGCGCGGGAGTGGGGGCTCCCGCGCGGGGCTGAGGCAAGTCAAACAGCGAGGTGATTGAAATGCAAGCAACCCAAAAACAAATTAGCGCAACCGACAGAGTAAGTCAAGGAGCATTGGCAGCGCAAAAGCGCTTGCTTGCGTTACTTCGGCGAATTGACCAAAGCGCTCAAATCGTTGCCTCTATGGGCAACTCCAACGGTGAACTTGACCGCCTCTATCAGCGACGCAAAGGCATCGTTGAAGCGCTCAAACGACTTGACAGACTTGTCACCAAAGTTTTCGTTTCCCGCAACCTTCGTTGCCCGCAGTGTCGCCACCATTCGGTTACCATTCACCTTCAGCGTGGTCGGGTTGTTAGTGGCAAAGCAGTTTGCGACCATTGTGGCTTTCGCGTTGAAGCAGCGCGGCTCAAAAACGGCATCATCGCCAAGTGCCCACGATGCGGCGGCGTCGCGACTGTCGCTCAAGGCAAGCGTGAAGATGGCTCGGTCTTCTTTGCTTTCGCGTGCAACCGCTGCGATTGGGTCGCTGATGACTATTGGACAATGGCAGCGTTCGTTTTGCTGCCACATTAGGGGGGAAAGTGATGCGCGTCAAGTATGAGGTCTATCGAGATGGCGACTGGTTGGTCGCTGCGGCAATTGTCAAGTTGAACCGCAAAGAGGAAAAGAGGCTTGCTGAACTGATTGAAGCTGAGGGCGAAATAACGCTGTGCTTTCTGACAACGCTCACGGAAGTTGAAAACCCGCTAATCATCAAGCAGGAACTTGACGCGACTGAACTTGATAGCGCTGATAAGGAACGGCTCATGCATAGCGACTTATTGGGCATGGTTGAAGAGGAAATCGCTGACTTGCGTGATTTGCTTGAGTTTGGTGAGCAGAAACTTTTGCAAGCAACGAAGCAAAAGGGGGTGAACGACTATGAGCGACTTCATTGCGAACTTGCGTTGGCTTGCTGAGCAAAGGCGGTTGCAAGACCTTGAGCGCCGCTATCGGCAAGCCGAAAGAATTGCGTTGCGCGAACTTTTGTTTGCGTCAAGCGATGATGACACCGAAATTGATGATGACTTGGAGGTGAACGGTGATGGCGAAAACGAAGCAACTGACTAACAACGGTGTCAGCAATGTCGCCCTTCGTGACACAATCTCGGCACTGAAAAACGAGGTCATCTTCCCGCTCGTTGCGCTTGCCGACTTGTTGATTGAAGTAGACCCAATCGTTGGTGACCGAATTGACCCACAGCCAACCCTAAAGAGCATCGGGCACTTGTTGAACGCTTTGGTTACGAAAGCCGAGGTCATCTTGCGCGAATACCTGAACGAACCCGCAAAAGACTAACTCCCGCGCCCTGCCTTTCCCGCCGCGCTGCCATCCGCCAGCCTTCGGGCTGGCGGTCTTTCTTTTGTGGGGCTTGCGTCGCAACATTCAAGTGGCGGTAAGTGCAACAAAAATCCCCTGCGCGTAGGGGGAAAGAGAGGCAATGGGTAGGGAACGGCTGAAAATTGCTGCAAAGTGGGAAAAATCAATGGCGCGCCCGGAGGGATTTGAACCCCCGACCCAGGGATTAGAACTCCCCGGCTCTGTCCAGGCTGAGCTACGGGCGCGCCTTTGTCCGTTGAAAAATTTTAGCACATCCTCACCGGAACGGAGT
>Ga0326763_1000399_pt1 | contig 15779 bp, 18 predicted proteins | sample NORPS_P_FD_207671 | JGI IMG/M metagenome (GOLD analysis project Ga0326763, IMG submission 207671) | Hot spring water microbial communities from Norris Geyser Basin, Yellowstone National Park, WY, United States - NOR.PS_P | ecosystem: Environmental > Aquatic > Thermal springs > Unclassified...
CACGAAGCTGGGGCCGCCTAGGTAAAGCAATATTTTCTCTTCACCTAACTCCTTCCCTACGGGGGAAATATTGGGCAACGGGTTGTAAATGACTACGGACTTGTCCTTGATCTCTGGAATTCTTTCCCTCATGATCTCGCAGTGCCTATTTGATACACAGATAACAGCATCGGCCTGCGACACCCACCTCCTAGCCAGCCTAGGAAGCCACCAGAATGCGCCAACGCCAACACAGTACTTCAACCCCTTTCTGCACTCCATCATTACGTCGTCCCTCGTTATTCTACTTCTGTGTTCTTCATACGGTGCCAATACCACAGCCGTGTAGGATGTCGGGATATAGTCATGTAGGTGCACGACGACATTTTTTCCGAATCTCTTGGCTATGGGTATTACTGGGAATGAAAACCTAGGGATGTAAACTACGTCGCTTTTCCTCAGTATCTTCTGGAAGCGTTGACTACTGGCTAAGCGAGAAGCGTTTAGCCAGAGCCGCACCTTCTCTTTTTTAGCTAATAAGGGCTCATACACGTACTGCACTCCCGGCAATTTTGTTGGATTCTGTGTGCCTGTGAGCACAACAATGTCGAATTCTTTTCGCAGAACCTCTAGTATCAAATGTGTTGCAAGCTCGCCGCCGCTACCCTCTGGCCAGTAGCGCTCTGTGATCACTAAAAGGCGCTCACGGCTCATGTCAATAATTGAGATCTCATCCCCATTTTTCGGTGGCGGTGGGGGCTGGCTCTCTGTACTTCTGCGATATCGCCACGATGAGCATTCTTAGCGAAGGTATGAGTTTCACTAGTGGGTACGCCGCGGCGCGGAGCAGGTTAAGCTTCGTAGGTTTTTTGATTGCGAGTTTAAGGAGGTCGGCGTAGCCTCTGAGGCGCTTGTAGTCTTCCGGCTCCGCGTCGACGTACGTCAAGTCGTTTACTGCGGAGTAGTAGAACTCAACCGGCTTGAAGCCTGCCTCCTCCAGCATTGCCATAACTTCTGGCATTGTGTATTCCCTCACGTGGTATCGGTATATTGGCTGTTTGCCGAGGATGAGTCTAAGTCTTCGGAAAAGGGAGGCTATGTTCGGCGTGGTTAGGATTAGGTATCCGCCGGGTTTGAGGGACATGTTTATCTCGGAGAGAACGTGGGGAACAAAGTAGTAGTGGAGATGTTCTATCACCTCTGTAAACACGGCGCAGTCTGCACCGCGTATGTCAAGCCGCTCTCTTTCTAAGTCGCGTTTTACCACCTTCACGCCGCACCTCTCGGCGATGGGCATATAGGGCTCCGGCTCCACGTCTGCGGCAGTGACGTCGTAGCCCATCGCCTTGAGCGCGCAGGAGGCGATGAAGGGCTGGGCGCCGAGGTCAACCACGGAGGCGCCTCAAGCGCACCACCTCTCGACCAGTCTGAGGACCTCCAGTCTCCTCCCAAATTCTAAAAAGTAGCTACCGAGAGCTTTAGAGTCGCCGTGCTCTCTTATGATTTTCTCCACTGAAAGAAGGGCTTCTCTAGCGTCCATATAGATTCTTTATCAAATTAATGTATTTATTTGCAATTTCTATATAGTTAAACTGTTTTACGAATTCTTGACCGTTTCTTGACAGCTTTAGCCAAAGTTCTTGGTCTGTTAAAAGCCGCTCCAGCGCCGCGGCGTAGTCTCTCGGGTCGAGCGTGTGTACTCTTAACCCGTTGTAGCCGTTAATTACGACTTCTTCGGGCACAGCGGTGGAAACTACAGGCGGCGTCCCGCACGCCATGGCCTCGAGAACCACGTATGGAAGTGCCTCGTAGCTTGAGGGGAGTACAAGCGCCTTTGCTCGGCATAATAGATCGAGCTTTTCTTTCTCGCTGACGCCGAATCTTTCCTCGATGCCGTCTTCCTTGGGCACTGTCGTGGGTGCGCCGACGATTACCAACTTAATTGGGAGCCCCCGTCTTCTTAGGCTCTTTATTGCTTCTATGCTTATCTGGGGGTTTTTAACGGGTCTGGTGCCTATGTGCACCACCAAGTCGTCTCGGTCTTCGGGCTTCGCTGGGCGGTATGTCTCTAGCTTTAGAGGTAGCGGGATTACTGCGCAACTGATTCTCAGTTTTCTCTCTACTTCTTCCTTGAGCTTGTTGCTTACGCAAATCGTCGCGTCGTATGTTCGGTAGAGGAGCCTTGCCGCATGGAGATATAGCCGGGTTACCTTTAGGGTGTCTATGCCGTGGTTTACCGCGACCTTTGGGCTGAACCTCAGCGGCGCCACGCCGTTTATCACGGCGGCGTCGGCCCCCTCTTTCTTTAGGAGCTTGGAGCCCTCTGTGAGCCAGTCCCACGCGATTCTGAGCCAAGGGTCGCCGCTACACGGCGAGCCATTTAGCGTGTAGATTGGTATCCCTACGTCGAGCCCATGGATCTCTCTGAACCACTTCGGCAACATTTCGCGCGGGGTACCGTACCAGCACCAGCTCGCTATGAGCGGCTCGTGGCCCAGCTTGATGAGTCCCTCGGCTAGGAGTGCTATGAATCTGTTTACGCCGTCGAGGTGGGTGATGTATTCCCTTCTAATTAGCGCTATCTTCATAGAGCGCAAGATACTTAGGGATTATCTGAATCCAAGGCAGGATAGGCGCATGTTTTATTGCCACCAGTCCGACTCTGAACGGCTCGGCTTCTGCCTGTAGGTTCTCTGCCACCTCTGGCGTTGTTATTGTTGGAACTGCCATGGCGAGGGCCTCGGCGGCGAATACGCTGTAGGCCTCCTGCCTGCTGGGGTTGACCGCATACCTAGCGCCTGCGAGTAGGCGCAGGTAGTCGGGGCGGGGCTGGGGGTCTAGGAGCTCGAGGGAGACGCCACGGCGCCTGGCGTATCTCCTCAGCTTCTCCCGGTGGGGCCCCCTCCCCACCACCAACAGCCTCAGCCCCAGCTCCCTTGCCAGATCCACCGCCACCTCCAGCCGCTTGTACTTCTCGACCCTCCCGGCGTACATCATGTAGTCGCTATGGGCGCCCCGCCGCCTGTGGCTGAATACGTCCTCCTCTACGCCGTTTGGGATGACCGCGATTTTGCCGTTAGCCTGCGGGTAGTGGCTTTTGATCAGCCCGGCCTCGCGGGGGCTTACGGCGTGTATCGCGTCTGCCGCCTCGACGGCGTGCGCCACGTACCTCCTCCAGGGGATCCAGAGGAGTCTCCTCAAGGCGCTGTGTCCCGTGCCGTGGTAGTGGGGTGTAAAGACTATCCGCACGTCTGGGTTTATCCTCCGCGCGGTCGCGGCGGCCCACACCGTGAGAACCGCGTGTGCGCTGTGGATGTGCACCGCATCGGCATCGTTGAGGAGCTTCCGGAGGAGATTTCTCAGCTGGTCTCTCTTCTTGGGTATGTGGTAGGCGCCGCTGGGCGCCCAGGTGGGCCACCGGATTACACGTACGCCGTTTATCTCCTCTTCGCGGGGCTTCTCAGCCCTCGGATCGCCTGTCACCACGGTTGTTTCGTGTCCTAGTGCGGCTAGTCTTTCCGCTATCGACTTGACTACGTACTCCACCCCGCCAATGTTGGGGTGGTAGCTTGGCGTGGCTAGGAGTATTCTCATTTATCCTGCTTCTCCCACACCAGTTCTTTGTCCCGTAGGTTTTTGACTGCGGCGGCTATTAGGTAGAGCTGGGCGGCGGCCCACGTCCGGTATGGCTTGAGGGCTAGGGCGGCGGCTCCGGCGGCTAGCAGGGCGAGGGCGGGGGGCGTGGCGGCCGCGGCGAGGGCTACGGCGGCGGCTGGGAGTAGCCAGGGGTTGGCGAGGTGGAGGTACTTCTCGGCGAGGAGGATGGGCCGCATGGGGGGCGGGGCCTCCGCCGCGGGCGTCTTCAGGAAGTGTTGTAGTAGGTGCTGGGCGCGCCTCACGCGCCACCTGTGGTAGCCGTTGCGGGGCACGGCTTCGACGCACCAGAGGTCTTCGGCGGCGACGGCTCGGTACCCCATGGCGGCTATTTTCGCGGCTGTGTGGCTGTCGTCGGCGCCGATGTCGAGGGGGAACCCGCCGATTTTGCGCAGTAGCTCCGTCTTGTAGGCGGCGAGTTCGCCGTGGAAGATGGGGGTGGCCCATTTCTTGCTTTCGGCGAGTCTGAGGACGTTGTAGCGGTCGCGGTAGCCGGCCTCGACGCCGGCGGGCCCCTCTGCGGCGGGTCTCTTGAGACAGGTGACGGCGCCTACTGCGGGGTCGGCTAGCCAGCTGACGGCTCTCCTGAGGGCGTCTCTCTGGGGCCAACGGCAGTCGGCGTCTGTGATGACGAAGACCTCGCCCCTGGCCATGGCCAGCGCGGCGTTTAGGGCCGACGCCTTGCCGCGCCTCTGGGGCTCCTCCACGACCTTAATGTCTGCGTCGGGGTGCGCGGCCGCCCACCTCTTCGCCCTCTCAGCCGTGCCGTCTGTGCTGGCTGAGTCGACGACGATTATCTCGAGCCTGTCTCGGGGGTAGTCCTGTCGGTACACGTCCTCCAGCTTCTCCTCAATGTGCCTGGCCTCGTTGTAGGTAGGTATGACGACTGTCACGGCGGGGAGGTAGGCGGGGTCGGGCTTGATGCGCCAGGGCGTTTTGAGCCACCGCCTGGCGGCGGCGTAGTAGGCGAGGGGCGCGCCGAAGTGGGCCGCGGCGAGGGCGGCGCCGAGGGCGGTCAGGAGGTCCATGGGGTGAGGAGCTTTAGCCCGAGTCTTTCTATTGCGTCTCCCCTCTCAGCGATTTCTCTGTCCAAAGTGGCGAAGGTGTGTATTAAGCCTCTTTCGGCTAGGTGTAGCGCGTAGGCGATGTGGAGGAGGTCGAGGGTTTTTAGCCTGAGGACGTGCGCCAGCCGCATCGCCTTTTGCAGGAGGTCGGCTGGCGTGTTGTCTACCGGCTGGGCGCTGGCGTGTTTTAGCACGTGTATAACTACGGCGGCTACTTTTTCCTCTTGGCTTAGCCTGGCGTAATGCGGCGGGAGCTTGAGGGCGCCGATTCTTCGCGAGATGTATGCGTAGAGTTCCACGAGCGTTAGGAGGGAGATGCGCCTTTCCTCTCCGCGTCTCCTCAGGGTCTCCATGAGCCGTGCGGCGTTTAGGTGGTTGGGGTCTTCGGCGAAGTAGTGGCTGAGGAGGACGTTGGTGTCTAGGTAGGCCACCGGTCTCTCTGTTGGGAAACTTCCTTCACGACGTCTATGCCTCCCGTTTCCCTTGCCCTGAACCCCCCGGCGTGTGCTATTTCGACCAGCCGCTCTAGGAGCTCGTCGTTGCTGATGTCGGTGGGCCCTGTCCACTCGACCACGATGGGCACCCCGGGGAGCTTCCTTTGGAGCTCTAGGTTTATCCTGAGCGCCTCGCTGGCCTTTACGTCTAACGTAATGACGTAGGTGGGCCCCCAGTCGGGGTCCTCCTCCACTCTTACTTGACGCGGCGTAGCGCCTACGAGGGCCCTCACGGCTTGTAGGACTACTTCGGCGGTTAGCATAGCCGCTGCGTTTAACGCAGTTGATACGGCGGCGTGCAACTGGGACATAGGTAACGCCATCGGTAACGTGCCCTTATTGCTTCGATGCGGCTATCTTTGCCATTATTTCTGCTATTTCTAGTATCTCGTTTGAAAGTTTCTTTTTTTCTTCTGTGGAAAGCGCTAGGGGGTTTTGTAGTTTTGGCGCCGCCGCAGTCAGCCTGAAAAGAGCTACGGCGAATACGGCGTAGAGGTTTGGGGGCACTCTGTTGCGCATTTCGGCGAGCTTCTCTGGGCTGAACAGTTTTTTCAGTATTTCGTCGAACGGCTGTCTGCCTGCTTCTTCAATTTCTGCCACTGCCTTAAGTATTTGCGAGTAGCTCCGCATCATCTCGGCGATTAGCTTCAACGCGGTTTCCTCCACTTCTCCGGCCATGGATGATTTTGCGGCGTCTGTATAAATACGTATATGCGCGTTATAAAAGCTACGGCTGGCAGAGGGCGTATCGTATGTTCAGACTTTTCCAGCGACTTCTCCGGCGGAAGCGCCGTATCCCCTGCGCCCGACGGGTCTCTCAACCGCCGGAGTACCATTCAGGCATCTCGACGCCGGGCCCCACGGCGTTGTGACGTCTCTTCTCCATCTCTTTGGTGTGTTTAGCGACTGCAGGCCTAGGGCTACTGCCCTCTCCTCATCTACCTCTACGCCGAGTTGTCTGGCCACGGCGTATCCCACGGCTTTGGCTAGTATGCGTATCGGCGTGGTTAGGCAGAGCACCTCTTCGGCGGCTTTCCTTAGGGCTTTGAGGAGGGCTGGCGACTTTATCCGGCCGCCTCTTCTGAGGTAGAGTATGGCCGCGTCGATGAGCGCCCTGGCGGCGGGGTGAGCCCTAAACCAAGCTCCTCTGCGCAAGGCGCGGCTTTTAAGCGCCGAAAGCGACACAAGCGAAGGCACAAACCCCGCCGCCAGAAGCATAACGGCGAACAGTCACAGATATATAAGTGTTTTGGGCTGAGGCGTCGGGCCCGCGCCCGCCCCCGCCGCGGCGGCCGTCGGCGTAGCCCATCGAGGCGCGGCGGCTTCCGTCTGCCGCGTCTGTCGGGTCTTCGCGGCGTCTGTGGCGGGGACAGATAGGGTTGCGCCGTAGGGTTTTCGCGGTAGAGGCCGTGGGGAGGCCTCTCCCAGGGCTGCAGATGCGGCGTACGTCGAGGCCCGCCTGCTGGAGGCCCGTCTGGCGCCTTCTTGAGTAGGGCCTTACGAGGAACGCGGCAGGTATGGCCCTCAGGCATCTTATTGCAAGGACCGCGATTTTTTGACTCCGTAGCTATAGGTCGTGGAGTGTCTTATATTTCTTTAGAACGAGTGTAACTTGTCCGAGGCGGGGCGCGAGCACTAAGTCGCTTTGGTCGGTACGTCCGTAGACTGTACGATGTAGTCCTTCAGCGGTCTTTCTGCCGCGGAGAGGTGTTGTTGGGGGACTGTGAGCGCCGCCTGTTGGATGCCTTGTTTGAGTGTTCGGCTTTTTTGAGCAGTTTCCTGCGTCGCGCCTGGACTCATACAGAGCTTCGTCTCTGGGGGTACTTCTCCGTCGGGGTCTCGACGTAGGCGTCGACTCTAGTGCCGGAGATGTTGGGGTCTTCGGTGCATTGGTTTGAAAGGCTGTGCTTTGCGGCGAGCACCTCGGCGTATCTCTGGTAGAAGTCTTGGTGTGCTTTGTCGTATTTCTGCAGGCAATTGAGGACGTCGTCGACGGAGGGGCTCATGGCGTTTATTTAACCTTTGCCGGCGGCGCTGTGTTAAGTGAGTTCGCCGCTTCTAGGCCGGCGTGGGGCCGTTGCGCGGCGTTGTGCTTGCCGGGGGGCCGGCGATTGGGTGTGTCGCGGCTTCTTTAAGCTTCCTCGTGGCTGGGTCTGCTTCGCGGCTCCAGCGTCGTTGCGCCGATCGGCACAATGTCCATCTCGTTTGACGCGGTGTACGCGTGTAGGCTCTTCTGTCCACGACGCTTATGCATTCGTTGAGTTCCGTAGTGCCTTTGCCGTCGTGGCTCTCCCTGTTATGGTGCAGTTGGAGTTCCTCGGCGGTTCTTCTCGCCACGGTTAAGGTGACGCCTATATCGACAAGCGCTTTGGCGGTCTCAAGGCTTGCATCGCCTCCTCCAGCGCTTTTTCCAGCTCCTCGCCCCACTTGACGCGGCTCCTCAGCGTCTCGACGCGTCTGGCGAGTTCTTTGAGGAGTAGCAAGACGTCGGTGGCGGCTGACTTCCTCGTCGTGTATTTAGACAGCGCCATGTCTGGATCCGGGCCGTGGTATTGGTAGTCGTGGAGGTCAAGCGCCTTGTCCGTCCAGGCGGAGATGCCGTAGTGGCCCGCCTCTTCTAGAAGCCTACCCAGCTCCTTCATCCTAGTCGTGGGGATCCGTGGCACGGCCTTAGACTCAAGCCACCTCTTCTCCTCCTCAGTCTTCGCCAGGGCCTTCAGCTTGTCCAGCTCAAGCCGTAGCAGAGCGGCTAGAAGCGCCTTCCAGGCGTGGAAAGCCATCCCGGCAGCGTCGCGGGTGAAGCCCCTCTCAAGATACTCCAACGCCAGCCGGCTCTCGCCCAGAGCCTCAAGAAGCCTAGCCTCGATATAGCCCTCTGAAGAGGGCTTGGGAAGGGGCTTCTCCACAAGCTCAACAACCATGGATGTGGCGGGGTCGTCTCTTAAAAGTCTTTACAGCGCAGAACCCCGTGCGGACGCCGCGACGGCTGAACATCAAGAAGACGCCGCATCCCTCAGCGCTCTCCTGACGGCTTCTCTGTGTATGGGGGTCTGCCAGGCGACGTTCTTCCCGACGCCCAGCTCCGGGTCCCTCTCGGGCGGCGGGGCGTCTACCCAGAAGTAGGGGTCTCTGTCGTACATGTTGTACACCACGAGGTTCCTCGCCTCAAGCTCTTTGATGAGCTCCTCCGGCACGTTGCCTGTCCAAAGCGTCTCCGGATCCTCCACCGCCTCCTCAAGCCACCTTCTCCACCGCCTAACGAACTCCGCCGTCAACCCCTTTTCCCGCAACACGTCCCCCACGACCCTCTCCGCGGCCCAACCGGCCGTGTGGAGCCTCCCGAGCATCCTCGGGTTGCCGCCGGTCCATCTCCACACGTCATCGAGGGAGGGCTTCGGTTCCGGCATCTTGTCGTACAGCTGGTGGAAGCCCTCCTTCGGCATGTTCCACATGGGCCGTAGCTCGGCCCAGAGGTGTCTCCCGATTTCGCGTCTGCTTACGCCTTCGCTGGTGGCGACGAGGACGATAATGTTTTCGTAGTCGTACACCGGGTGTTCTATCGTGTTCAACAGCCCTTTCACGTATGCGGCGGCCTTGTCCAGTCCTATTGCTTGGAAGACGTCGTCTGCGATTACGGCGATTTTCGTCTTGCGCGCCTTCAACACCTTCCTCACGAAGTCGAAGATGGCCCACGCCGCGCGGCCCACGGCCTCCTCGGCCACAGCCCGCTCTGCAAACTCAAGAAAGGCCTTCTTGACGTCGGGAGGCGAAACCTCAGCCGAGAAGACTCTATCTAGCGGATGTAGGTAGAATACGTCGTACCCCAGCTCCCTCAGCGCCGCGGCGGCCTGCCGGAGGAAGGTGGTTTTGCCGCATCCCTCCGGCCCAAAAATCACCACTGGAAATCTGGTGCCTCTCTCAGCCCACTCCTCCACCTGCGCCAAGGCGCGGTCTCTATCCACGAACTCGGTCTTGACGCCGGGCGTGATTTCGACCTTGATCCTCTTCACGCTTCGGTGGGCTTCAAATTGAATTTAAGCGCTGGAGGTCATCTGATCGATGGCCACGATGCTCCGGCCGCCATCTGAGGGCAAACGGCAGCGGCGTTGGGCTTGCATCTGCCCCTCGCGGCGTCTTCCCGCCCTTTGCGCCGACGGCTGTGGTCGTATACGGCGTGTGAGCTCCTGCGCAAACTCCTGCTGGAGGGCTTCGACGTAGGTGTGCCAGTCTAGGTAGCCTTTCTGCATATTGTCCCTAGCGCCTTTTCGCCGGCGGCGCGCCTCATGGCGTTGGTCAGCGCCTCGGCTAGGGTTTTCATGGCCTTTCGGCGGTGTTGCGTCGGCGCCGTTGCGTGGCGCCGTGTTGAGCGACAGGTGGGTTCGCCTCTTCTGAGGCCGGCGAGGCTTTGTTGCAGCGCCTGACGGTTTGCGTTTTGTACGCCGGCTTGTTGGGCGTTGCGTATACCCGGGGGCTTCGCCGCTTAATGTAGCGACCGACCTGCTGTGTGCGTATTAGATGTTGTTTTCCTGCGGCCTCAGGCGCACGCGGGCTCATCGGCGCTTAGAGTAGGTACGTCGCGGCTTCCTTAAGCCTCCCCGCGGCTGGGTCTACTTCGAGGCCTAAGGTCTCCAGCGTCGTTGCGCCGATCAGCACAATCTCTATGTCGTCCGACACAAGTATGTGTGTGTAGGCTTTCCTGCCCATGACCTCCACGACGCCTACGCACTCGTCGAGTTCTGTAGTGCCCTTTGCAGTCATGACTCTCCTCTTGCCAATTATGGGCAGTTGGAGCTCCTCGGCGAGTCTCCTCGGGACCACGGTCAAGGTGGCGCCCGTATCGACAAGCGCTTTGGCGGCCGCGTGCCTGCCTGTGTCGGGGTTCCTGACCACTACCTCAACCCAGACGAGGCCCATAAGTTAAACGGATCCTGTATTTATGTCCTTTCAGCGGATTTCTCCCTCAGCGGTTCTCCGCCTACGTGCCCCATCGATTTGTATTTTCTCTATGTTTCACGTTTTCGCTGAGTGATTTGACTCTTGAAGGGTCTGTCCTCTTCGTGAGCTTGGCATGGTGTCGAGGGGCCTATGCGTGGGCCTCCCCCTGGCTTGGTCTAGCTCCGTTGCTGAGGATCTTGATCTCAGAGCGGCTCCATTTGTTGCCTGGCAAATGGAGGAGCCGCCGCGTCATTAGCCGGCGCAGGTGGCGTTGTCCAAGAGACCTCAAGGCGTTAAGACTCTTTTCACCTCCTCCAGCGCTTTTTCCAACTCCTCGCCCCACTTGATGCGGCTCCTCAGCGCCTCGATGCGTCTGGTGAGCTCTTGCAGTAGCTCGACTACATCCGCGGCGGCTGACTCCCTTGTCGCGTATTTAGACAGCGCCATGTCTGGATCAGGGCCGTGGTATTGGTAGTCGTGGAGGTTGAGCGCCTTATCGGTCACAAAAGTAATGCCCTCATGCCCAGCCGCCTTCAGCAGACGGGACAGCTCCTTCATCTTGGTCGTCGGGACTCTGGGCACTGCCTTAGACTCAAGCCAACGCCTCTCCTCCTCTGTCTTTACAATTGCCTTGAGCTTCTCCAGCTCAAGCCGCAACAGAGCAGCCAGAAGCGCCTTCCAGGCCTGGAAGGCCTTACACGCGGCGTTACGCGTCAACCCTTCCTCCAAGAAGCGAAGAGCGAGACGAGCCTCGCCCAGAGCCTCAAGAAGCCGGGCCTCGACGTAGCCCTCGTCAGAGGGCTTGGGAAGAGGCTTCTCCACAAGCTCAACAACCATGGAAGTGGCGGGGTCGTCTCTTAAAAGTCTTTACAGCGCAGAGCCTCATGCAGATGCCGCAGAGGCGGCGGATGTCAAGTAGACGCCGCATCCCTCAGCGCCCTCCTCACCGCTTCTCTGTGTATCGGCGTCTGCCAGGCGACGTTCTTCCCGACGCCCAGCTCCGGGTCCCTCTCGGGGGGCGGTTGGTCGACCCAGAAGTAGGGGTCCCTCTCGTACATGTTGTAGATGATTAGATTCTTTTCCTCTAGTGCGTCTATTAACTCCTCAGATGCCTCGGGGCTCCAGAGGGCGTCGGGGTTCTCCACGGCTTGTTCAAGCCAGCCGCGCCACCTGGCCACGAAGGGAGACGACAGTACCTTCTCTCTTGCAACAGCTGTGACGACCTTGTCGACGTTCCAACTGGCCTCGTACAGTCTTCGGAGCATGTCGGGGTTTCCGCCGGTCCACCTCCACGCCTCTTCAAACGGCGGCTTTGGGCCCGGGATTTTCTCGTATAACTGCCGGAACCCCTCCATCGACATGTTCCACATGGGGGCGAGGTGGGCCCACCTATGCCTCCCGATCTCCCGCCGCGAGACGCCTTCGCTTGTCGCCACGAGGACGACGATCTTCTCGTATCTGGATTCTGGATACTCGATTAGGTTTAACAGCGCTTTGACGTATGCTGCGGCCGCGTCCAGCCCTATGGCTTGGAAGACGTCGTCTGCTATCACGGCGATTTTGCCCCGCCGCGCCTTCTGTAGCTTGCGGATGAAGTCTACGGCGGCCCACGTTATTCTGCCGAGGGCGTTTTCGCCCAAAGCCCTCTCCACAAACCGCATGAACTCGCTCTTTAGGTCCGACAGCTCGACCTCGGCCTCGAACTTCCGCTCTAGGGGGTGTAGATAGAAGACCTCGAACCCCAGCTCCCTCAGCATGGCGGAGGCTTGTAGAAGGAGGGCGGTCTTGCCGCATCCCTCCGGGCCAAATACGACGACGGGCCGCCAGGTGCTTTTCTCGGCCCACTCCTCCACCTGCTTAAGCGCCCTATCTCGATTGGTGAATTCTATCCAGAGACCTGGGGCGAATTCCAGCTCAACTTTATTCATTTAACGGCTAGTTTTATATCTTTCTTCATGAGCGGTCTCCCCGTGAAGGACGGGTAGCATCGCTGGCGTGCATGAGGGGCGTGGGTCTGACCTCCTCCTCGCCCTAAAGGGCTCCACCTGGGGTGCGCCATCGGCGCTCCCGGCTTTCAGCTGCTCCTTCGGATGTCGTGGAGGTCTGGGCCGGGCCGTGGGTCATCCGCCCCGTCGGGGTTCGACGGAAGAAACTTGTACCTAGCTTCTCTCGTCTCCGCCTGGAGGGCGGTGCCTTTGGTTTTCTCGGCGTCGGTCCTGCCCTGGACTTCGATACGCTTGTCCCGATCATGTTATCTCCTCAAGCGCCCTCCTCACTGCCTCTCTATGTAGGGGCGTCTGCCAGGCGACGTTCTTCCCAATGCCGAGTTCTGGGTCTCTTTCGGGTGGGGGTTGGTCGATCCAGAAGTAGGGGTCTCTGTTGTACATGTTGTATACGATGAGGTTCTTCTCCACCAGCTGTTTGATCAGCTCCTCGGGGGCGTCGGGGCTCCACAGAGCCTCGGGGTCCTCAACGGCCGCCTCAAGCCACCTCCTCCACTTGGCTATGAAGCTCGACGTCAGCTCTTTATCTCTAATCAACGCCTCAACTATCCTGTCGACGTTCCAGCCGCTCTTGTGTAACTCAAGAAGCATGTGGGGATTTCCGCCGGTGAGCCGCCACGCCTCCTCGAAGGGCGGCTTTGCTCCAGGTATCGCCTCGTATAACTGCGTAAAGCCGTCTTTGGCCATGTTCCACATCGGCGTTAAATGGGCCCACCTGTGTCTGCCGATCTCCCTCCTGGTGACTCCCTCGCTTGTGGCCACCACGGCCACTATCCCCTCATAGCTCCTCGGCGGGTACTCGATTAGGTTTAGCAAGCTCTTTACGTATATGCCGGCCTTGTCGACGCCTATGGCCTGGAAGACCTCGTCGACGAGCACCGCCACCCTCTTTCTGCCCCATCTCGCAAGCAACTCCTTTACGGCGTCTATGGCCAATGTGGCTAGCTTGAGTTGCGCGACGCCGATGGTCTCTGAGGCCGCGTCGGCGAGCCTCCTGGCTATTTCGTCCACATCGGTGTGGGCTGTGAAGAACCTATGCAACGGATCTACGTAGATCACGTCGTAGCCCAAATCCCTAAGCATAGCCGCCGCCTGCCGGAGGAAGGCAGACTTGCCGCAACCCTCCGGGCCAAATATCACAATAGGCCACCTCGTGCCCTCCCTGGCCCAGTCTTCAACCCGCCTAAGGGCGCCGTCCCGATCTGCGAACTCGACCTCAAGCCCGGGTAGGAGCGAAAGTTTGACTCTCCTCATGCCCCCCTCAGCGCCCTTCTCACCGCCTCTCTGTATATGGGGGTTTGCCATGCTAGGTATTTCCCGATGCCGAGTTCTGGGTCTCTCTCGGGGGGTGGCTGGTCTATCCAGAGGTGCTCCTGCCTGGGGTATACGTCCATGACTAGGTTCTGCTCGACTAGTCTGTGCATCAGCGGTAGTCTCTCTCTGGTGAACAGCGTGTCTGGGTCCTCGGCCGCCTCGGCTAGCCACTCCCTCTCCTCTTTGCTTAACGATCTGGCGAATTCCAGCAAGCTCTTGGCCCTCATGACTGCCTCGACGGCTTTATCCACGTCCCAATTGAGCCGGTTAAAATCCCCGGTAATGTTTTCCGGCCCGCGGCGTAGGTAGAGGCTCCTTAGGAGTGGGTGTGCTTGGGGCTCCATGATTCCTGGCTTTGTGCGGCTTCATGTCAACCTTTGTTTTAGTTCTTCCTCTAGCGTCTCTATGTATTCTTGCCAGTCTATGTATCCTTTTTCGTCGATTATTCTTCGCGCTCCCTTGCTCGCTGTCTCTCTCATTGCTTCTGTCAATATATTCTTTAGTCCTGCTATTGCGTTTCTGTGGCTTTGTGTTGATGGTGACGAAGCCCTTGGGATTAATTGCATCGCGTTTTCGTGTGGTTTAAGCCTCACTATGTAATACCTCTCCAGGTATTTCTTCAATTCTGGCGTTACGTCTCTAATGATTCTCCTCACGCCGTGAAGTCCTACTAACCTCCTCAGCCCGGGTGGCGGCAGTCTGTAGAGGTCCCTCGTTATTTGCCTAATCCACGGCCTGTACCATAACGGTATTGCGTTTTCCGGCGCGAAGCTGTAGTTGTGTATTGCATTTACTCTGGCTGTGGCTCTCCAGAGCGGGTATGTTCTTACTCCCGTGTATGTTGCCACCTTAAGCTCTACGTAGTGTATTTCCGCAATCAATTCTTCAACGACTGCTTTCATCTTTTCGTACTCCACATCGAATAGTTCATAGAAGCTATCAACGACTTCGTCTCCGATATGGCCTCTGGGCTCGGCAAGGACCTCCAACCCCTCGTTGGTTATTCCCGCCCGTACTGGCACGTATTCGTTAGCGTACATATCTATGTCAATTCCTAACTTAACCTTACCTAGCTCGCCGTCTAATGTTACCGTTATTCCGTCCCACTTTTTGTGCCTAAATTCCCTAGCTATGTTGTCTACAACGTCGATATCGACGTGGCGGCCAAGCTCTACATCCACCTTTTCGCCATTCACGTACGCCGTGTCTGGAGCACCCTTCCATGCACGGGCTTCTATGGTCTTAAAATTGCCAACCCTTTTCAAAGCGATCGTTAAAGCTAGACCTAAGGCTATGGCTATTCGTCTTTGACTTGTCGGCATCAGCCCCGTCCGCGGTTTTAATATTTTCATCACTATCATATTGGTAACAACACAACTTCCTTTATTCCAAATTGCTGTGTACTTGCTAATGCCGAATTCTGGATCCCTCTCGGGTGGGGCTGGTCATAGGTGCTCCTGCCTGCTCATAATGTCGGTTGCCGTGTTCAGTCTCGGGTCTCTGGCGCGCGGCTGGGGCGCCTCACGGCGTTGTGACGTCTTTTCTCCATCTTTTTGGCGTGTTTAGCCACTGTAGGCCTAGGGCTACTGCCTTCTCTTCGTCTACCTCTACGCCGAGGCGTCTCGCTATGGCGTATCCCACGGCTTTGGCCAGTATGCGTATCGGCGCGGCTAGGCGGAGAACATCCTCCGCGGCTTTCCTTAGGGCTTCGAGGAGGGCTTGCGACTTTATCCGGCCGCCCCTTTTGAGGTAGAGTATGGCCGCGTCGATGAGCGCCCTGGCGGCGGGGTGTGCCCTAAACCACACGCCTCTACGCAAGGCGCGGCTTTTAAGCGCCGAAAGCGACACCAGCGAAGGCACAAACCCCGCCGCCAGGAGCATGGCGGAAGTTTTGCTGGGGGTATATATTGGTTGCGCCGACGGGGCCGGCGGATGCGCCTTCTTAAGGCCGGCGGCGTCGTCTTATTGCTTGTTGTCCGTCCCCAGAACCTCCTCCAGCATGACAACTTCTCTTTTGCTTTCGATGAGCCATATCTTGAGCTCTTTAGCCTTTTGGACGGCGGGGGGCTCTGCCAATAGCGTGTAGAACACCGGGACGAGTTTTCCGGAGATTTTGTCTGGCTGTCTGCGTAACAGCTCTTGCGCCCTTTCAACAGCCTTCTCTACGTCGCGGCCGCCGGCCCTGACCTTCACCTCGCCGACTGCGGTGAGCACGCCGGCGTTGCAGTAGATGTCAAACTCGTAATCTGAATCTAGACGCAACCGCTCGGCGGCGCATCTATACCCCCGTTGCTCCAGGAGGTACTGCACCATCTCACGCCCACTATCCTCCACGC
>Ga0326763_1000403_pt1 | contig 15681 bp, 17 predicted proteins | sample NORPS_P_FD_207671 | JGI IMG/M metagenome (GOLD analysis project Ga0326763, IMG submission 207671) | Hot spring water microbial communities from Norris Geyser Basin, Yellowstone National Park, WY, United States - NOR.PS_P | ecosystem: Environmental > Aquatic > Thermal springs > Unclassified...
CTCAACCTCACGCAGCTTGCCGATGATCTCTTCCGGCTCGTGCTTCTTGAATGGCATCTGTCGTCCCTTTCGTGGTCCAGACTATCATAGTCTCTGGGCCACTCAGCGGGGGGCAGATCACTGCCAACGGCGTGTCCTCGATCCCATCGGCATGACTGCCAAGCGGGGTCGCGGTGGGGCGAACCTCAAGGCAACCGGTTTCGGCATAGCTGTAGAACAACTGCGCCGTCAGGGTGTGGGTGAGCGCCACCACCGCCAAGTCGGGCCGTTCGCGAAGCGCGACGCGCAAGGCCAGCGTCCGGTGGGCGGACAGGTCGCGAATGAGGCTGTCGGAAATGGGCTTGCCCGGTTCCTCGTCCTCGGCTTCGTCGGCCTCCTGCTGGTCCTCGGCCTGCTCGTCGTCGCCTACGTCGATGACCGGCGCGCCCTCGTCGTCCTCGGGCAGAACCTCCGGCTGCGGGTCCGCCAGCGCCTCGTCCTCGGGCCGGACGAAGCCGCGCTCGATCTTCACGGTGCCGTCGTGATTGAGGATGACGAACACGCCGCCGTGAGCGATCACAAGCGGATCCTAAGCCGAACGCTTGGCGCCGATGGCGTCGATCTCGGCATCCAGCGCCTCAACCTTCGCTGCCACGTCCCCCGGCATTTCGTCCAGCGAGTCGTAACCCTCGACAAGCTGTTCATACTCGACCGACGCCGCGTCCAGCCGCGCCTCATCCTCGTCGGACAGGGCGATTTGCTGCGGATAGAAGCGCCGGAAGCCGTGGGCGTGAGGATAGTTGATATGCGCCTCGGCCCATTTCCAGCCTTCGGCCTGCACGTCCCCCGCGATCTCCCGCAGCCGCTCGCTGGCGAGCATATCGAGCAAGCCCGCATCCTCGAAGAACCCGCCCCGGTCCTCGCTGAACAGGTCGCGGATGATGTTGCCGCCCGCCTCGATATAGGCGTCGGTTCCGACGAACACCGCACGGCGATCATCGGCGGGCACGTTGGCGGCGGTCATGTCGCGCCGGATGATCCACGGTTCCCGATCATGATGCAGCCCCTCGAACACCTGCTCCTGACGGGCATGGTCCTCGGTGATGGCGAAGGCCATAAGCTGGTCCAGCGTAAGACCATCCTCGCGATAGACCTGCGACAGCTTCGGGCTGACAGCGCCCAAGCGAAGCCGCTGCTTCACCACGGATGCCGACACACCAAACCGCGCGCCGATCTCTTGCGCCCCCCAACCCTTGTTGTTGGAAAGCTCCGCGAACCGCTCGAACTGGTCAGCGGGGTGCATCGGCGTCCGGGTCACGTTCTCGTCCAGACTGATTTCGGACGGGTCATTGGCCGTATCCAGCCAGCAGCGCACCGGCTCGGACTTCTTGATCTGCTTGCGCTTGGCGCGCAGCAGCATCGCCAGCCTGCGGCCTTCGCCAGCGGTGACGAGGTAATAGCCGGTCGGCGTCCCGTCCTCCTTGACTTCCGGCTCGATGACAAGGTTCTGGATCAGCCCCTTGTGCTGGATCGAAGCGGCCAGCGCCTCGATAGCGGCTTCCCCATTCGGCACCTTGCGGGCATTGCGCGGCGACTTCTTGAGCTTGGCGAGCGGCACGAAAATCTCGACGCCCGACACAGGCTCGGCGGCAACGGTTTCGGTAACAGCGTTCATCACATTACTCCTTCTAAAACCACACACACCCCGGAATGGGGTGGGCGGCGAAAGAGCGACCGGCAGGCCCGCCGGCGGAGCCGGGCAGCACCCGGAGGGCCGGAACGAAGTGGAGGACGCGCACCGCGTGTTGCGGCCCGGCGCGGCGGGCCTAGAGGGAAGCGACGCCCACCCCATCTCGGGGAGTGCAACGACCAGCAATGCGATCGGACCGGCGCAGCCCTGGCCCGATCTCCGTAGCGTTGAAGGACGTAAATCCGCCACGCGGATTTGCCTATCGGCGCGGAACCGCGCCGTGCCGCCATGCTGATCGTCACCCGAACGGGCCGAGACCCACAGGGGCTCGGTCGAAGCGGAGCTGAGATAGAGCGGCGTCCCGAAGGGAGGCGTCAACCCGCTAACCTTGCAATTTCTGACATCATCGACTAACATGAAGTCACTGACTTACGGAGGCCGGTATGGCGGTGATGACGATCCGGAACATCGACGATGTGATTAAGAAGCGCCTCCGCGTGCGCGCGGCCGTCAATGGGCGGTCGATGGAAGACGAGGCGCGCGACATTCTGCGCTCGGCACTCTCCACCGACGATCCGCGACCCCGAAATCTCGCTCAAGCGATCCACGAGCGCTTCGGCCGACTCGGCGGCATCGACTTGCCAGTCGTGCCGCGAGGGGCGATCCGGCCGCCGGTGGACTTCGGCGAATGATCGTCCTCGACACCAACGTCATTTCCGAGCTGATGCGGCGCGAGCCTGACCCGAGGGTCACGGCGTGGATCGCCGAGCAGCCGATGGCGGGCGTGTTCACAACGACGCTGACGCAAGCGGAAATCTTCTACGGTCTGGCGCTGCTGCCCGAGGGACGCCGCCGCGACGATCTGCTGGCGGCCGCACGTCCGATGTTCGATGTCGATCTGGCGGGGCGCGTCCTGCCGTTCGATACCGATGCCGCCTCGGCCTACCCCGACATCGCCGCCGGGCGGAAACAGGGCGGCAAGCCGATCAGCCAGATCGACGCGCAAATCGCCGCCATCGTGCGCTCGCGCGGCGCGCGGCTGGCGACTCGCAACGTCCAAGATTTTGTCGATTGCGGGATCACGGTCGCCGATCCGTGGGGCGAGGCATGACGCCCGCCGCCGCACCCCCCTATCTGCGCTACGTTGCGACAGAGCCTTTGCACGTCGCGCGGTCGCGACGCAGCCTGTCAGCATGGCCCTTCCTCGCAAGCTTCGCCGCCGCACGCCTCGTCGCTGGGCTGAACGCCCGGATGACCTGCACGACTATGTCAACCGTGTCGCGCCGCGCCGGGCTCCGAGCCGGTCGCGCGAAGATGACGGGCCGATCGTCGTCACCGATGACTGGCCGGAGCAGGTTCCGATCGGCGACGTCGAGCTGCGCACGATCGAAGTCCATATGCAGCAAGAGCTGGACAAGCTGTTCGACCGCTGCCGTGAAGTGAGGAGTGAAGCGTCATGACCAGCGTCGGCCTGCGACGAGATGTGGATGAGGCGCCGGTCGTGGCAACCGCCCGTGCCGCGCTCTACCTGCGCGTCTCGACCGGCCGGCAGGCCGAGAGCGACCTGTCGATTCCCGACCAGCGCCGCCAGATCGAAGGCTATTGCCTGTCGCGCGGTTGGGAAGTCGCGGCCGAGTTCGTCGAGCCAGGCAACACCGCGACCGACGATCGCCGGCCTGCTTTTCAAGCCATGATCGACGCGGCGATGACTAAGCCGCCGACGTTCACCGTCGTCGTCGTCCACAGCTTCTCGCGGTTCTTCCGCGACCAGTTCCAGTTCGAGTTCTACGTCCGCAAGCTGGCGAAGAGCGGGGTCAAGCTCGTCTCGATCACCCAAGACCTGGGCGACGATCCCATGAGCATCATGATGCGCCAGATCATGACGCTGTTCGACGAGTATCAGTCGAAGGAAAACGGCAAGCACACTCTTCGCGCGATGAAGGAGAACGCCCGGCAAGGCTTCTGGAACGGCGCGCGGGCACCGATCGGCTATCGCGTGATTGCGGCTGGGGAACGCGGCGCAAAGATCAAGAAGAAGCTGGAGATCGATCCGATCCAAGCGGAGACCGTGCGGCGCATCTTCCGGATGGCGCTCAATGGCGTGGATAACAAAGGGCCGATGGGCCTCAAGTCGATCGCGACTTGGCTCAACGAAAACAACATCCGCACCCGCGACGGCGGGCGCTGGGGCTTGGACGCGGTCCATCAGGTGCTCACCCGCACGACCTATATCGGCCAGCACCGCTTCAACACCCGCGACCATAAGACCAAGACGCGGAAGCCGGAGAGCGAGCACGCCGTCATGGAAGTGCCGGCGATCGTCTCGGAAACGGAATTCGAGGCGGTCCAGCGCTCGCTCAAGGCGCGCAGCCCGAAGATGATGCCGCCGATGGCGGTGGGTGGCCCAACGCTGCTCACCGGCATTTGCTTCTGCGCGTGCTGCGGAGGCGCGATGACGTTGCGGACGGGCACCAGCAGCGTCGGGCGGGAGTATCGCTACTACACCTGCTCGACGAAGGCGCGGCAGGGCGCGACCGGTTGTCCCGGTATCACCGTGCCGATGGACCGGCTCAATGAGGCCGTGGTCGACCATCTCGAAGCGCGGCTGCTCGACCCGGCGCGACTCGAAGCTCTGATGGATCAGATCCTCGAACGCCGCGATGAGTGGGTGAACCAGCGCCGCGAGCATGTGGCCGATCTTGAGCGCCGTGCGACTGAGGCGGAAGCGAAGCTCAAGCGGCTCTACGATGCGATCGAGAACGGCGTCATCGACGTTAGCGATCTATCGCTCAAGGATCGCATTGCCGAGCTAACCGCGACGCGCGACCAGGCCAAGGGCGATGCCGAGCGCGCGATGGCCCATATCGTGAAGATCGGACCGGCGATCACGCCGGAAAGCCTGCGCGCGTTCGCTGTCGCCCTGCGCAAGAAGCTGCGCAACGGCGACGGCACGTTCGCCCGCGACACGGTTCGGGCCGTCGCGCAGCGGGTTGAGGTCGTGAGTCGGAAAGAGGTTCGCATCCGGGGGCTGCGGAGCGAACTGCTCCGAACGCTGACCGCCGCATCCAGCGTAGAGGCGGCGGTGCTAGGCGTTCGTGCCTTTGAACCGAAATGGCGCCCCCGAGAGGACTCGAACCTCCGACCTGCGGTTTAGGAAACCGTGACCCCTACTCCAAACTGGCGGTTTAGCGTGGGTTTTGCTGGAACGCCGCGGGGAACGTGGCGGGAACAGATGGGGTAAATCCGGGCTCCAGGTTCACGCTGAACCTGGGAGCACTGTGTTTTACAAATCAGCGTCATCGGTCCGCTCGCCGTCATCCTGGCCGGGCTCGCGCCAATCGAAACGCTGGAACAGCAGCGTCAGCAGGCGCGGGATCTGATGTTCGCCCGATAGCATCCGGCTCACATGCGACGCGCTGCAGCCGATGATCCAGGCGAGGTCAGCGTAGGTAAGCTGCTCGGCGCGCATCAGCGCGCGCAGCGTCTCCGGCCGGAGACGCGGCACCCGAGAGTAGCGGGTGGCCGGGCCCGGCTTGGGGGAAGGGCCGGGGCGTCGGCGGAGGCGCGGCGGCGTGCTGTCGCCGCTAGTCATCGGCCTTTGCCTTGCGCTTCAGCCTCCAGCTCGACCAGTTTGACGCCGACCCGGCTAGGGGAGCGGAGGTCGTTCACGGCCGCCAGGCTCGCCCGGACTGCGGTGTGCGCGGCCCGGCGGGGCTGGACGTGGATGTGCCATGCGGTCTGGCGATCGGTCCCGTCAGTCGGCAGCGCGGCGTCGGCAGCGTCCGCCATCGCGTCCGCCATCACGTCGAGAACGGCAAGCGGCTGATAGGCTGCTTCCCTGAACGTGGCCACGGCCTGCGCTTCGGTGATGGTCTTGGGCATGGGTGCTCCTTGGGTTGGTGGTTCAGGGGACGGCGCGCGGCCGCCAGGGCGCGGCCAGGGCGTCCGCTACGATCCGGCGGACCCTTGACCGCAAGCTGTCGTCCGCGGGCGGTGGCGGGGCCTCGGGCGGCTCGGTGGGGGCGTCGGGCGCGGGCTCACCGTTCGGCCACAGCGCGGCCTTGACGCTGGCGAAATCCCGTTCGCTGATCGGCCAGCCCGGTAGCCGGTCGCGCGGGACTGTCGCCGTCTCGCCATTGGTGGCGCGGAAGCTGCAGGTCCGGCCGAAGCCTGTCCGGTCCAGCAGCAGACCCAGCGCATCGGGCGGCAGACTCTTCCGGTCTTCGCGGTAGCTCCTGCTCACGCCGGTCGCCGCGCTGATCTGCTTGACGATCCCGCACGCCGGGTGCCGCTCGAACTGCTCGAACTCGCGCGACTGGTGGACCCAGCAGTCCGCCGCCTTGGCCACGATCAGTTTGTCGATCGCGGTCTTTGGCCAGGAGCGGAATCGGTAGGCGTGCGTCGCGCGCACCGCCTCGCCAGCTTTCGCGTGCCTGATCGCCAACAGCGATTGAGAGAGAGCGTCCCGGAGCTGCACGCCCGCGGCCTGCGCCTCGCCCGGCGCGTCGGCGATGACGCCGTAGAGAAGCCCGGCGCTGACCAGGTAGTCAATATGGGCGTCATCCAGGTTGTAGCTGCTCACGGCTGCGCCTCCGCCTCCTGGATCAGCTCGCGCAGCCGGTCGTAGCCGGGCGCGATGGGGCTGGGCGGCGGGCCATTGGCGAAGTCCCAGCCGCAGCCCGCGAACGACCCTGGCGGCTCACCCGCTTCCGGGGCGAATGGGCCATCTGCTGGTGGGAGGGGCCGGGACGACGCCCGCGATATGCGCTTGGCACGACGGACGCGGCAGAGGCAGACCGCCTAGCCGAGAAGTTCTGGCGCGAGCGCGAGCTGGCCCGCGCCGACAGCGTGGGCGACACAGTGGAAGCCTGGCTGAACGCTCACCCGCACCTGGTCCGCCACGATCGCAACTGGCAGGCATGGAAGGCCGCCAAGGGCTTTTGGGCCGGGGTGACACTGGCCGAGCTCGACGAGCCCGACCACGGCGAGCGGCTGTGCCGCCGCTACCTGATGGAGCGGGCGCGGTCGCCGCGGACGGTCAAGTTCGAGCTGGAGATTGTCCACCGGGCGCTCAAATGGAAGCTCAAGCACAAGGCCCCGAAGCTGTGGTTCCCGCCGCAGCGCGATCCGCAAGCGAAGTATCTGACCAAAGAGGAGTTCCGCCGGTTCCTGGAGGGCTGCAAGCTCCCGCACGTCCGGCTGTTTGCCATCCTGGCCGTGACGACTGGCGCACGCCCCAGCGCGATCCTCGAAATGACCTGGGATCAGGTCAAGTTCGACATCGGCATGGTGGAGCTGAACGCCAGCGACCGGGTGCAGAGCCACAAGCAGCGGCCCGCGGTGCCGATGAACGATCGGCTCCGCGCCGAGCTGAAAGAGGCGAAGGCCAACGCGCTGACTGACCATGTGATCGAATGGGGCGGCGGCCCGCTGGGCAGCATCAAGAAGGGGATCGGATCGGCTGGCCAGCGGACGGGGATCAAAGTGTCGCCCTACACCTTCAGGCACAGCGCGTGCGTCTGGATGGCAATGGATGACGTGCCGATCCTGGAGATTGCCCAATTCCTTGGCCACACCAACGCGCGCATGGTGGAGCGCGTCTATGGCCGGTTCCGGCCGAGCTATCTGCGAAAGGCCGCAGCCTCGCTGGAATGGTGAGGCCGGGACGGCGGGGTTGAAGGCGGGGCCGGGACCGACGTTCCGGCCCTTTCCTTTTGTTCGCAGGTTCACTTGAACCTACGCACTCCGGTTTTCGGTGGCCAGAAATGGCGGAAAAGCTGGTGCCCCCGGATGGGTTCGAACCATCGACCTACGGTTTAGGAAACCGTCGCTCTATCCGGCTGAGCTACGGGGGCGCACCGGCGGGCCGCCTAAGCCAGCGGCCGGGAGGCGGTCAACGTGGGGTGCGTCGGCGGCTGGGCTAGATCACCCCTGCCGCCGCCATCCGCTTCAGCTCGCCCGCGTCCAGCCCCAGGGCGCCATAGACCTCCGCATTGTGCTGGCCCACCCGCGCGGGTGCGGGGGTGCGGACGCGGCGAGCTCAGCCGCGACGATTTGCTGGAGGCGGTCAGCGCCGCGTCGTTCACGCTGTTGCCCGCAGCCGCCCGGCCCACGGGACAACAGCTACCTCGTGAACACCGTGCTGCGCGGGATGCCGGGGCTGAAGTCCGATCCGCAGCCGCGCTAGTCAGCCGGCGAGCGCCACGCGGCGGCGGCGCTCGACGCTGGAGCCGATGCCAAGTCCCTCGCGATATTTGGCGACGGTGCGGCGGGCGACGTCGAAACCCTCGGCGCGCAGCACCTCCACCAGCTTGTCGTCAGACAGGATCGCGTCGGGCTTCTCGCCGTCAATCAGGCTCTTGAGGCGGCTCTTGACCGCCTCCGTCGATACCTGCTCGCCGCCGTCGCTCGCCGACAGCGCGGGCGTGAAGAAATACTTCAGCTCGAACACGCCGCGCTCGCAGCTGAGATACTTGCCGCTCGTCACGCGGCTGATCGTCGATTCGTGCATCCCGACGCTGTCCGCGACCGCGCGCAGCGTCAGCGGGCGCAGGCGCGAAATGCCAGCTTCGAAAAACCCCTCCTGCAGCCGCACGATTTCGCTCACGACGCGGACGATGGTGCGCGCGCGCTGATCAAGCGCCTTCGTCAGCCAGCTCGCATTCTGCAGACAGTCGGTCAGGAACTGGCGCGCAGAGCCGTGCGCGCTGCGCGCCAGTTCGGCGTGATAGCTGCGGTTGACGAGCACGCGCGGACAGGTTGCGTCGTTCAGCTCCACCGACCAGCCGCGCGCGGTGCGAACCACGAACACATCGGGCGTCACCGGCCGCGCCTCGACCGGGCCGAAGCCGGCACCGGGCCGCGGGTTGAACTGGCGCAGCCGGCGGATCAGCCCATTGAGCTCGTCGGCCGTCACTCGGCAGATGCGGCGCAGTGACACCAGCTCGCCGCGCGCCAGCAGATCGAGATTGCGGATGAGCTGGCGCAGCGGCGGGGTCAGGGCGCCTGCGTCCTCGGCCTGCACCATCAGGCATTCGGCGACCGTCCGCGCGCCTGCGCCCACCGGATCGAAGCGCTGGATGAGCTTCAGGATGCGCTCGACGCGGAGCGGTTGCACCCCCAGCGCTGCTGCGACCTCCGGCACGTCGCCGCGCAGATAGCCCGCCTCGTCGATCAGATCGATCAGGTAGCGCGCGATCGCCAGATTGATCCCGCTGAGCTGCGCCGCGGCCTGGGCCTCCAAATGGTCGGCGAGTGTCGTCCGCATCTCGGCCAGCGCATCGATGTCCCCAACGCCCGGCGGCTCGCGCGCGGCGGCCGCGCTGCTCGCCGCGCTCTCGGGCTCTGCGGCTTCTGTGTTCGACCAGTAATCGGCCTCGATCGGCGCATCGGCCGCGCCGTTGCCGTCGGCGATCAGCTCGTCGGCGGTCGCCGGGTCGGGTTCGCTGAAGCTGTCGGTTTCCCCAGCCGGCTCCGGCGCGACATCGCCACCCTCGTCGGGTTCGGCGACTGCGAACTCCAGCAACGGATTTGCTTCCATCTCCGCTTCGATCGCGCTCTGCAGTTCAAGATTATTGAGCTGCAACAGGCGGATGGCCTGCTGCAGCTGCGGGGTCATCACCAGCTGCTGCGACTGGCGGAGATCGAGGCGGGGCGCGAGGCTCACGGCCCTGCCATTCTAGCGATCGAGCGCGTCCCCCAAATAGACCCGGCGAACATTTTCATCCGAAACGAGCGCTTGTGGGGTGCCTTCGAACAGCACGCGGCCATCATAGATGATGCACGCGCGGTCGACGATCGACAGCGTCTCGCGTACATTGTGGTCGGTGATGAGCACGCCGATGCCGCGCTCGCGCAGCTGCAGGATGAGGTCGCGGATGTCGGCGATCGAAATCGGGTCGATGCCAGCGAACGGCTCATCGAGCAGCATGATCGTCGGGTTGGCCGCGAGCGCGCGCGCGATCTCGCAGCGCCGCCGCTCGCCGCCCGACAGCGCCATCGCCGACGCCTTGCGCAGCCGCTCGATGTGGAACTCGCCCAGCAGCTGCTCCAGCCGCTCGGCGCGGACGGCCGGATCGCTCTCCACGATCTCCAGCACCGCGAGGATATTCTCCTCGACCGAAAGCCCCCGGAAGATCGAGGTTTCCTGCGGCAGGTAGCCCAGCCCCAAAATCGCGCGGCGGTACATGGGCAGCTTGGTGACGTCGTGCCCGTCCAGCAGGATGCGCCCGCGATCGGGTAGCACCAGCCCCATCACTGCATAGAAGCACGTCGTCTTGCCCGCGCCGTTCGGGCCGAGCAGGCCGACGACCTCGCCGCGCCGCACGGCCAGCGATACGTCGGCGAGCACCGTGCGCTGCTCGTAGCGCTTGGCGATCGACACCACCGCCAGCCCGTCCGCCGCGCGCGCCGCGGCCTCGGCCATCTCGGCGAGCGCCTCGCCCGCCAACACCTGGCTTTCCGCGTCCGCCATCAGATCTCGCCGTCCACGGGTTCCAGCCCCATCGCGCAAAGCGCTGCCTTCAGTTCGTCGGACGCTCGGCAGAGCACCGCCTCATCGACCGATCGCAGCACGAAATTGGCCCCGGTGCGCCCGTCGCGCCAGAACGGATAGCTGCCGATCGCCAGGCCATCGTGCGATTTCTCGACCCGGCGCAGCAGATCGGCAACGCGGCTTTCGGCGGTCCACGCGCCGACCGCGCGCGACAGCATCGGCTGGCCGCCCTCCAGCTTGCCCTCCAGCGCATCGAGCATCGACTGCACGATGGATGGCACGCCCGCCAGAATGAAAAGGTTGCCGAGGCGAATCCCCGGAGCGCCGGTGCGGGCGTTCTCGATCAGCTCGGCGCCGTCTGGCGTGCGCGCCATGCGCAGGCGCGCGTCGGTCAGCTCGGCTCCGTAGTAGCCCGTCAGGATTTCAACCGCGCGCGGGTGGTGCGAGACGCCCAGCCCCAGCGCGGCCGCCACCGCGTCGACCGTGATGTCGTCGTGCGTCGGACCGATGCCCCCGGTCGTGAACACATAGTCGTAGGCGGCGCGCAGTGCGTTCACTGCCGCGCCGATCGCCTCCATGTCGTCGGCGACTGCACGCGCCTCGCGCAGGCGGATGCCCTGCGTGTTGAGCCAGCGCGCGAGCACCGCGAGATTGCGGTCCTGCGTGCGGCCCGAAAGGATCTCGTCGCCGATGATCAGCAGCGCCGCTGTCCAGACACGCTCGCTCATCCGGCGCGCGCGAATGCCAGCAGGCACAGCAGCTTCCCATCGACATGGACGCCGCGCGCGCGGGCCGCGGCCACAAAGCCCGCCACCTCGCCCAGCTTCACGTGATGGACGGTGATCGCCTCGCCAGCGATTCCGCCGCCCGCACCCACGCGCTCCAGCCCGGTTGCGATGAAGAAATGGTAGGTTTCGCTCGACATGCCGGGTGAGGTGGCGAACTCGCCGACGCTGCGCCAGTTGCGCGCGCTGTAGCCCGCCTCCTCGCTCAACTCGCGGCGGGCGGCTGCCTCCGGCGTGTCGGCCGCGGTCTCGTCGCCGACCAGGCCAGCGGGCAGGCCGATCACCGGTCCGCCCAGTGCCACGCGATACTCCTCGGTCAGCACCACCTCGCCCTCGTCGGTGATCGCAAGGATGACCGACGCGCTGATGCCGCGAGCGCGGCGGACATACTCCCACCTGCCCTCGGCAACCGCCTCGATCCACTTGCCGGACCAGACAACGCTCATCGGCGGCCGCGCGGAGGGTTCGGGGTCATCGTCACGGTGATTGGTCGCCCAGGGTTGCTGCTCATCGTTGCCATACCGCGCGTTTGTCGCAGCGCAAAAGTTACCCGGGAACGCCACGGTGCCGCAGTCGTTCTTCCGCTTGCGACGAGGAGCAGCCAAGTCATGCGAAAGACGACCCCTGCCTCCCGCCCCTTGATCGGGGGCGGCGAGTCCGGCGGCGGCGCCTATTCTCCCGATCTGCACGACGAAGCCGCCGAGCACAGAGACTATTCCGGCGGACAATCGATCAAGAACTACTACAGTTCTGCTACAGGTGGCGATACCAGTGAGGCGACGGTGCCTGTATCCGACGATACTAGCAAGAAGGATGAGACCAATGGCGGATAATGATCGCTACGGCCGGCGCGACGAGCGCGGCAACTATTATCAGAGCGAGCGCGCCAGACGCGACGGCACCGACCGCCGCTATGGAGCCTACGGCGAGTATTTCGATCGCGATGGCCGCCGCGACCGCGACGATGACCGCATCGTGGAAGGTTCGGGCGCGGAGGGCCGCAACTGGGCCGAGCGTGCGGGCGACGAAGCGAAGAGCTGGTTTGGCGACCGCGACGCCGAGCGCCGCCGCGAGGAGGATCGCCAGGTGATCGGCCGCTATCCGGGCGAAGACCGCGGCGAGCGCCGGTATGGCGAGGACGGCGGGCGCCGTTCGGGCGGCTACGGCTATGCGGGCGGCAGCAACGCTGGCAGTGCTTATGGCTATGGCTCGCGCCGCGACGAGCGCCGTACCGTCCACGGCTCGGGCGCCGAGGGCCGCAACTGGGCCGAGCGCGCGGGCGACGAAGCGAAGAGCTGGGTCGGCGATCGCGATGCCGAGCGCCGCCGCGAGGAGGACCGCCAGACGATCGGCCGCTATCCGGGCGAGGACCGCGGCGAGCGCCGTTACGGAGAGGACCGGGACGACGGCCGCTTCGGCAATTTCGGCGGGCGCAGCGGCTATGACCGCCGCTACGCTTCGGGCGACCGCGACGGCTATCGCGGCGACAGCGAGACCGCGGGCGCCTATGGCGTCGGCCGCAGCTATGGCGCGCGCAACTGGCGCGACGACGATGAGGGCCGCGGCGGGTTCGAACGCGGCAACCGTTCGGGCGACCGTTCCAGCCGCAGCAGCTACGGCGAGGCGCAGAGCTACGGCTCGTCATACAGTGGCGGCGAGCAGGGCCGCTACGGCGGCGCGATGGCCTCGGGCAGCAATTACGGTCAGGGCCATTACGGCGATTTGCGCGCGAGCGAGAGCGATCGCCATGCGCGCTACGGCGGTCAGGGCGGCTATAGCGGCCAGGGCGCGTTCGGTGATCGCGGGCGACACGACCAGTCGCACACTGCAGGCGACCAGGGCCGCTTCGGCGCGACCGGACCGGCGGGCCAGCCCGAGCGGCACGGCGGCGGCTACACGCCCGCCGGGCCGAGCGCCTACGGTGAGAACAGCCGGTTGACGCCGGGCACCAGCGGCTACGGCAGCTATTCAACTGGCAGCGGCAACGAACGCGCGCGGTCGAGCCAGGGCGACTGGGGCTCCAGGCCCGGCCAGAGCGGCTACGGATCCTATCGGGCCGAACGGAGCGGCAGCTACGGCTCGGCTTCGGGCCCGTCGGACAACCGCACCGATCCGGGCGCGTTCAGCCAGAGCCCGACCGGCGGCGCCTACGGCGCGACCGGCTTCCAGGCGGCGCGCGAGGCCGCGTCGTACGGCGATGATTGGCGCGAGCGCAACGAACGCTGGGATCGCGAGACGCCGCGCGGCACCTTCGCTGGCGAAAGCCAGGACTATCACGGCGAGGATCGCGGCTTCTTCTCGAAGGCAGCCGACGAAGTCCGCTCGTGGTTCGGCGACGAGGACGCCGAGCGCCGCCGCCAGCTCGATCAGCAGCGTGAGGATGCCGAGCAAGCGTATCGCGGCGCGGGTGAAGGCGGCAGCGGCAGCAGCCACAACCAGTGGGACCCGCACTATCACGAATATCGTTCACAGCGCGCGGCCGAACTCGATCGCGAGTATGACGAGTATCGCAGCAGCGGCTTCCAGTCGGGCCAGGACTTCGCGAGCTGGCGCAGCAGCCGGCAGTCGGGCGGCGCAGCCGCGGCGTCGGGCGCGGCAACGGCCGGGCTCGCCTCGGCCGGAGCGAGCGGCAACAGCTTCGCCTCGCAGGTGAAGGAGCATGCCCGCGTCGTCGGCTCGGACGGCCAGACCGTCGGCACCGTCGACCACGTCCACGGATCGGACATCAAGCTCGCCAAGAACGATAGTCCCGACGGCAAGCATCACCTGATCCCGCTGAGCTGGGTTGAGCGTGTCGAGGGGAACGAGGTGCGCCTGTCCAAGAAGGCCGACGAGGCTAAGCGCGAGTGGCGCGACGCCGATAATCAGGGCCAGCTCGGCCAGCTGAACGACGGCCTGATCGGGTCGACGCCCAAGCAGGACACGACGCAGTCGGCCGCGAGCGGCGCATCGTCGACCGTCGGCTCGGGCAACAGCTCGGCTGCCGGTGCCACGACGGGTTCGGGCCATGGCACGCTGGGCGGCGGCCACCAGGCGGGCTCAACGTCGCCGGGTGCGGGCGCAGGCTCGACGAGCAGCGCGGGCAGCGCAGGCGCGCGCCTGTGATCCCGCATGTCTCCGGGTGGGCTTCGGCCTGCCCGGCTCGGCTTCGACACTGAACACAAGGCGCCGGTCGTGGACACCCGCGACCGGCGCTTCTGCTTTTGCGGCAGGCTCCAGGAACGGAAGCGCGGGCGGCTCCGTTCATTCAAGCGGGACCATCGCGCCGCGCCATCGGAGGCGCCCGCACCCAAGTACAGCCAAGGAGGCTACCCCAAGTGGATCAACAGCGTTTCAGTGACCGCGAACACGGTCAGCACGGGCACGGTCAAGATTATGGCCGTCAGCAGAGTTACCAGCAGGGCGCAAGCGGCGGACGCTATGGCCAGTCCGGCGAGGGCGGGTTCGACGCGATGGGCTCGCAATACGGCCAGCAGGGCGGCGGCCGCCAGCAGGGCGGCTTCGGTTCGCAGGCCCAGCAGGGCGGCTACGGCAGCCAGGGCGGGCGCGGGCAGTCCTCGCACGGTTTCGGCCCGCAGGGCGGCTATGGCAGCCAGGGCCAGGGTGGCGACAGCCAGTCGAGCGGTTTCGACCAAGGCTCGCAGGGCTTCGGCGGCCAGGGCAGCTACGGCCAGCAGCATGGCGGCAACTATGGCGCGCAAGGCTACGGGCTCTCAGGCCAGAGCGGCGGCTACGGCCAGCCGAACCAGTATCAGCCCCAGGGCGGCTACGGCGCGGGTCAGGGCGGGCGTGAATGGACCCAGCAGAGCCAGGGCTCGCAGGGCGGCTACGGTTCGCAGGGCGGCTACGGCTCGCAGGGCGGCTATGGTTCGCAGGGCGGCTATGGTTCGCAGGGCGGCTATGGTTCGCAGGGCGGCTACGGTCCGCAGGGCGGCTATGGCAGCCACAGCCAGTCGCAGCAGCGCTTCGGCTCGCAGGGCCAGGGCGGCTTCGGGCAGGGCGGGCAGCAGGGCCAGTTCGGCGGCGGCCAAGGCCAGCATGGTCGGGGTCAGGGCGAGCACGACGACCACCACTATCGCTCGTGGCGCGACCAGCAGCTGTCGCAGTATGACCGCGACTACGAGGAGTTCCGCAAGCACCGGCAGAGCCAGTTCGCGCAGGATTTCGATGCATGGCGCAGCTCGCGCCAGCAGGGCGGCCAGTTGCAGCAGGGTCAGCATGGCCAGCCTCAGCAGGGCCAGTCACAGCCGGGTCAGTCCACCCAGTCGCAGCACGGGTCGCACGGCAACCAGGGGTCTTCGAGCAGCTCGGGCGGCTTCAGCGGATCGGGCAATCCGGGTCTGACCGGCGCGTCGAGCGCTTCGGGCCACAGCGGCACGTCGGGCGCCGGTTCGACTGCGACGCAGGGCGGCAGCGGTGCCGGCGGTGCCGGCGGTGTCAGCGGCTCGCACGGCCAGGGTGGAGCGGGCGGCTCGTCGGGGATGACCGGCTCGTCGGGCGCGACCGGCTCGACCGGCTCGACCGGGGGCGCCGGCGGCACGGGCTCCTCGGGCGCTGGCGGCTCCGCGGGCTCCAGCGGCGGCACGGGCTCGACCACATCCTCGGGCGGCAGCAGCTCGGCGTCGTCGAGCAGCGACAAGAAGTGACTCGCCGGCGGCGCTGCGCATCGGTGCGGCGCCGTCATCATTGCGGCGAAACGGCGCTCCCCGGCATGAGCCGGGGAGCGCTGACTT
>Ga0326763_1000408_pt1 | contig 15493 bp, 15 predicted proteins | sample NORPS_P_FD_207671 | JGI IMG/M metagenome (GOLD analysis project Ga0326763, IMG submission 207671) | Hot spring water microbial communities from Norris Geyser Basin, Yellowstone National Park, WY, United States - NOR.PS_P | ecosystem: Environmental > Aquatic > Thermal springs > Unclassified...
TTCGTCAACACCGCCCAGGTGATCATTGACCAGTTCATTGCCTCGGCAGAGGCCAAGTGGAGCCGCCTTTCGGGGATTGTGCTGCTGTTGCCGCACGGCATGGAGGGCGGTGGCCCGGAGCACAGCAGCGCCCGCCTCGAGCGCTTCTTGCAGCTTTGCTCCAACGACAATATGCAGGTCACCTACCCCACCACCCCGGCCCAGTACTTCCATCTCCTGCGGCGCCAGGTGGTGCGCCCCTGGCGCAAACCCCTCATCGTGATGACCCCCAAGAGCCTTCTGCGCAACCCCGATGCCGTTTCCCGGCTGGACGAGCTGGCCCAAGGCCGCTTCCAGCGGGTGCTTGCTGGCTCGACCGGCCCGGCAATTAAGCGCGTGATACTGTGCTCAGGCAAGGTGTATTACGACCTCGAGGCCGCCCGACGCGCTGCCCAAAAGGACGACGTGGCCATTGTTCGGCTGGAACAGCTATATCCCTTCCCAATGCAGCCGCTCGAGGCCGCGCTGGCCCAGTACTCCGACCAGGTCGAGGTGGTCTGGACCCAGGAGGAGCCCGCCAACATGGGGGCCTGGTGGTTTATTAGGGCCCGCTTCGGTGACCGCATCTTTGGCCACCCCTTGCGCGTCGTTGCGCGGCCCGAGTCCAGCAGCCCGGCGGTGGGCTCCAAGAAGGTGCACGACAAAGAACAGCAAGCCCTTGTTTCAGCGGCCCTGGGGTTATAGGCAGGACTGGGTTTCCGGGTGTTCCCGCGAACCTCGAGCCAGGTAGATGGAGTAAAGTTGGACAGGTTTGGGTGCCAGCACCCTTATACGGAGGCAACATGGCCTTGGAGCTAAAAATACCGGCAGTTGGTGAATCCATCACCGAAGTAGAAATCGGACAGTGGCTTAAGCAAGAAGGGGATGCGGTGGGTGTGGACGAACCGCTGGTAGAGCTCGTCACCGACAAAGCTACCCTCGAGCTGCCCTCACCGGTCGCGGGTCGGCTGGTAAAAATTCTCATCCCCAGCGGACAGGCCAGGGTGGGCGATGTGGTGGCCCTGCTGGAAGAAGGTGCGGCGGCTACCGCAAGCAGCGCTCCGGCCCAGGCCGCCCCTGCGCCAGCCCCCACCACGGCCTCGGCAGTATCCGACAGCAAGGTGATGCCGGCCGCCGAGCGTCTGGCCGCAAAGGCTGGCATTCCAGCAAGCAGCATTCCTGGGAGCGGGCCGGGGGGTCGGGTGCTCAAAGAAGATGTGCAGCGGGCTGTTGCCGCGCCCGCGGCCCCTGCCGCTCAACAGCCCACCGCAGCCAAGCCGCCCAGCCCCCCCGCCATCAAGGGCGAACGCCGCGACGACGTGGTGCCCATGACCCCCCTGCGCCGCCGCATTGCCGAACGCCTGCTGGCAGCCAAGCAGAACACCGCCATGCTCACCACCTTCAACGAGGCCGACATGGGCATGGTGATGGAGCTGCGCAAGGAGTACGGAGAGGCCTTCCAGAAGAAGTACGGCCTCAAACTGGGCTTCATGAGCTTTTTTGTGAAGGCAGTGGTACAGGCCCTGCAGGAAATCCCGCAGCTCAACGCCGAGATCCGCGGAACCGATATCGTCTATCACCGGTACTACGACATCGGCATTGCGGTGGGTGGTGGCGAAGGGCTGGTGGTGCCGGTGATTCGTGATGCCGACCAGCTCTCCATGGCCCAGATCGAGGCCGTTATTGCCGACTTCGGAACCCGCGTGCGGGAAAAGAAGATCAAGCCCGAAGAGCTGATGGGCGGTACCTTCACCATTACCAACGGGGGGATTTATGGCTCGCTCAACTCGACCCCCATCCTCAATCCGCCTCAGGTGGGAATTCTGGGTATGCACGCCATTGTCGAGCGCCCCGTGGCCAAAAACGGCGCGGTGGTGGTTCGTCCGATGATGAACCTGGCCCTCTCCTACGACCACCGTATTGTGGACGGGCGCGAGGCCGTGACCTTCCTCAAGCGGATCAAAGAGCTCATTGAAAACCCGGTACGGCTGGCTCTGGAAATTTAGTCGGCCTGGCAATGTGGTGAGATAACAACTGTGCGTTGAGAGGAACTATGCCCAAACATCAACTGGTGGTAATTGGCGCAGGGCCAGGTGGCTACGTGGCCGCCATCAAGGCGGCCCAGCTGGGTCTGGATGTGGCCTGCGTGGAAAAAGAGGCCGCCTTAGGGGGAACCTGCTTGCGGGTAGGCTGCATCCCTTCTAAAGCCTTGCTGGACGCTACCGAGAAAATCCACGCAGCTAAGCATAACCAGCTCGTTGGGGCAAAAATCGGCCAGCTCGAGCTCGACCTGGCCAGTCTGATGGCCCACAAAGACAAAGTGGTTAAGGCCAATACCGGGGGCGTGGAGTACCTGTTTAAGAAAAACAAAGTAACGCGCTATCTTGGACACGGCAAAATCGTTGGGCCCAACAAAGTTCTGGTCGAAGGGCCCGAGGGGGTGCAGGAGCTCGAGGCCGAGCGCATCCTGATTGCCACCGGCTCCAAGGTAGCTAACCTCAAAGGGGTTGCGCTTGACTACGAGATTGTGGGTACTTCCGACCAGGCCATCGCCTACCCCAAAGTGCCTGAGCACCTGGTGGTGATTGGGGGTGGGGTGATTGGCCTCGAGCTCGGTTCGGTTTGGAACCGTCTGGGCGCCAAAGTCACGGTGTTGGAATACCTGCCCACCATCCTGGGGGGCATGGATGGCGAGATTGCCAGAGCTGCCGAGAAAATCTTCAAGAAGCAGGGCCTGGACATTCGCACCGGGGTGCGCGTAACCGCAGCCTACGCCAAAGACGGCAAGGGCATCGTGGAGTACGAAGGGGGCGAACCCCTGGTGGCCGACCGGGTGCTGCTGGCCACCGGGCGGGTGCCCAACACCGATGGACTGGGCCTGGAAAACGTGGGCCTCACCACCGACCAGCGGGGCCGGATTCCGGTCAACGCCCACTACCAGACCGCCGTGCCCAGCATTTTCGCCATTGGCGACGTGATTGCCGGCCCCATGCTGGCCCACAAGGCTGAAGAGGAAGGCTATGCCGCGGTGGAGTACATGGTAACGGGGTATGGCCACGTGGACTACAACTCCATTCCCAACGTGGTTTATACCCATCCCGAGATCGCCTCGGTGGGAAAAACCGAGGAAGAACTAAAGTCTGCTGGTGTTGCCTACAAAAAAGGCTCGTTTCCTTTCTCGGCCAATGGCCGGGCCAGGGCCATGAACGATACCGACGGCTTCGCCAAGATTCTGGCCCATGCCGAGACCGACCGGATTCTGGGGGTGCACGTCATCGGGCCCAGGGCCGGCGACCTGATTGCCGAAGCCGCCGTGGCCATGGCCTTCCACGCCTCTTCGGAAGACCTGGCTCGAGCTTCCCATGCCCACCCCACCCTGGCCGAGGTTCTCAAGGAAGCCGCGCTGGCCACCTGGGACAAGCCGATTCACATCTAGCACAAGAGCCAATGCCAGGTTCAAAAAGATAAACTTCCAACAAGAAGTCTCATCGCCGTCTTCACAGGCGTTGCCTCCCATGCGGGAGGCAACTGTGCTGTGCAGGACAAAGCCATCGAGTTACGAGTGGCTCAATACTTGTGAAGAGCGCTCTGTGAGGCCATCTTTTTGAATCCTGCGCAGGTGGTTGCTTGTATGGTGCAGGCGATTAATCTAGCCATGTGGCTAGCGGGGCCCTCGAGCCAGCAGATTGGCAAAGCCCAGGGCAAGCATCAGCACCACGCCCAAGGCCCAGTATGGGAAGCTGCCGGGAATCCAGCCCTGCTGCTGGGCCAGGTAAAGCAGCAGCCCCACCAGAAGCGCAATCAGGGCCCACAAAGCAAACGGCTTTAAGCCTTGCATGGCACTAGTCTCCCCTCTTGCTTCGGTGCTGGTAGTAGTACTCCTCGTTGGGCACCCAGCCCATGGCGTTGGCGATGCGGTTGGTGAAGTTGAACATGGCGGCTACCTGCGCTGCCTCGAAGATGGCTTCGTCGCTATAGCCAATGGTGCGCAGCATTTGCACATCGGCCAAGCTCATCACGGCGGAGTCTACCGTAATCTGGTGAACGAACTCGAGCAAAGCGTGTTCCCGTGGGGTCAGGTGGGCCCGCCGGTAGTTGGCCGCGAGCACATCAGGCAAAACCGGGTCGCCCGTGATTTCGCGCAAATAGGCCGAGTGTGAGGCCAGACAATACTCGCACTCGTTGGCGGCAGAGACCACCACTGCAATCATCTCCCGCTCTTTGCGACTGAGGTGGCTTTGGTCTTCGCCCCGCATCAGGAAGTCGTAGTAGCGAAACCAGCGCAAGAAGTGCTCTGGCGTAAGGGCAAAGTTGCGGGCCACGTTGGGCACAAAACCAGTTTTATCTCTGAATTTTCCGAATAAAGCTCGAACATCCTCCGGCAATTCCGCTTCGTCAGGCACCCTCACCCAGGCCGTGGGTAAGGGCTTCGAGGTGGGCTTGGGGGCCCGTTTTTTGCGGCTTACTTTGGTATTTTTAGATTTGGTTGCCATTTTTTTACTCCGGCGGAAAGTGCCGCTACAGAACTTTAGCCCTGAGCAGCCCAGCGCTGAGGGGCGGCCTGCTTCAGAAAGTCCACGATGTCCTGGGTGCTGGTACCGGGCCCAAAAACCCCTGCCACGCCCATCTCTTTCAGGTGGGGCACGTCTTCGTCGGGGATAATACCGCCGCCAAAGAGCAAAATGTCGTCGGCCCCTTGCTCTTTTAAGAGCCGACGCACCTCCCCAAAGTAGTGCATGTGTGCGCCCGACAACACCGATAGCCCGATGGCGTCGACATCTTCTTGCAGGGCCGCCGAGACGATCATCTCTGGGGTCTGCCGCAAGCCGGTGTAAATGACCTCCATCCCCGCATCGCGCAAAGCCCTGGCAACCACCTTGGCCCCACGGTCGTGGCCGTCGAGTCCTGGCTTGGCTATAAGCACCCGTATTCGTCTGTCCATGCCTTTATCTTACGGCACGGCGGCAAAAAGCTGCCAGGTACGAAAAGCGCACATGCGACCGGTCTGGCAGTCCCGATTCTCGAGCAAAGCCCCTGGCTGAAGCGCATCGGTGCCCGGTGAGTCAGTCGAATCTCTGAAGCCAGCAATAGCTGGCTGGCAGGACAGCAGAGCTTTGGAATTTTCAGGTGCTGGAAGCGGAAAGCTCCCGCTGGCTGTGCGTCTTTTCCAGGTGTTCTTTGAACTGTTCAAAGGTTACCTTGAGCAGTTTGCTAGGTTCCCCGAAGAGTGTCGCATACCAGTCGACGGCCTTGTCCAGCAGGGGGCTGTCGTAGTGGGGGTGGCCTTCCAACAAAAGCTCGAGGTGGGTGCCTCCCTCCTCAGTTTCGCTCAGGCGCAGCCAGCCGGAGATTTCCAGGTTGTGTGGAGTGCCCGGCACGCTCTGGAACGCGAGAAACTCCGGAGGGCGACGTTCGGTGGCCTCGGCCACCCAAACCAGGTCTACCGGCGCTTGCCCCCGGGCCCTGAAGCGCCAGGCCGAGCCGACCCGGCTGACCTCCTTGATGGCCTTAGCCCAGCCCGGCCAGCCCGAGAAATCCTGAAAGGCGGCCCAGACCGCCTCCCGTGGGGCCTTAATGTTGAGCACCAGCTCCTCCCTAAAACGCATAGCTACCTCCCTTTGCTGGCTACGCACACGGTGGAAAGAGCAACGAATACAAGTTGGCGTAAACACACATTGCCACGGAAGCATGTATGGGCGCTGAGGCTTGGGTTACACTACAGGGATGACCAAGGTTCATGTTATCGGAGCGGGCCTGTCGGGTGCAGAGGCCGCCTTTACCGCGGCCCGCCTGGGCGCACAGGTTCGGCTGTATGAGATGCGGCCCCACCGCATGACCCCCGCCCACCAGACCGCTCACTTTGCCGAGCTGGTCTGTTCGAATAGCCTGGGAGGCGAGGGGGAAACCAACGCCAAAGGCCTGCTGCAAGCCGAGCTACGGGCCGCGGGCTCCCTGGTCATGCAGGCTGCCGAGCGGAACCGGGTACCGGCGGGGGGTGCGCTGGCGGTGGAGCGGGAGGGCTTTTCACAAGAAATTACCCGGGCCCTGGAGGCCCACCCCAGCATTGAGGTGGTGCGCGAGGAGCTAACGGCCATCCCGGCGGAGGGCATTACCGTGCTGGCCACCGGCCCGCTTACCTCGGATGCGCTGTCGGAGCACCTGCGTGCGCTTTTGGGCAGCGAATTCCTGGGGTTTTACGATGCCGCCGCACCGGTGGTGCTGGGTGAGAGCATCAACCTGGACATCGTCTACCGGGCCGGGCGCTACGGGCAGAGCGCCGATTATCTGAACTGCCCCATGGATGAGGCCCAGTACCGGCGTTTTTACGAGGTGCTGAGCCAGGCCCGCCAGCACACACCCCACGAGTGGGAGAAGCTCGAGTTCTTTGAAGGCTGTATGCCCATCGAGGAAATTGCCCGCCGTGGCTACGATACCCCCCGCTTTGGCCCCATGAAGCCGGTGGGTTTGCCCGACCCCAGAACCGGCCAAGAGCCCTACGCGGTGGTGCAGCTTAGGGCCGAGGATCGGCGCGGCCAGATGTGGAGCCTGGTGGGCTTTCAGACCGGCCTCAAGTGGGGCGACCAGAAGCTGGTGGTGCAAAGCATCCCCGGCCTGGAGAACGCTGAAATCGTGCGCTACGGGGTCATGCACCGCAACACCTACCTGTGCGCTCCGCGGTTGATCGAGCCCACCCTTCAGTTTCGGGCGCATCCGAAGCTTTTGGTAGCGGGGGTGCTGTGTGGGGTGGAGGGCTACCTCGAGTCCGCCGCTACAGGCTTTTTAGCCGGACTAAACGCGGCCCGCCTGGCCCAGGGCCAAGAACCCCTGGTTCCACCGGAGGCTTCCATGCTGGGCGGCCTGGTGCGCTACCTGGCCAGCGCCAACCCCGACAACTTCCAGCCCATGAACGCCAACTGGGGGCTGGTTCCGGTCGAAGGCGGTCGGGGCAGGAAGTCGGAAAAGCGCACCCGCATGTTCAGACGGGGCCTGGCCGAGTTTCAGGCCTGGCTGGCTCAGCGGGCGGGCCTGGCTAACGCGGAAATACTGGCAGGTTCAGGTTAACCAGGCTGGTATACACCACCCTCCAGCCCTGCTCAGCAAACACCAACTGGGCCTCGCCGCTGCGCCGCACCGGGCTACCATCCAGCACCGCCAGCAGGCTGAAACGCAGGGTGGCCCGGTTGCCCGTGAGCCGGGTTTGGATACCGCTCAGCTCAAAGCTGTTCAAAACGATGCCGGTGCGCCCAAAACCCGGCGCGGGGTTTTGCAAAAAGCGCTCGCTCCAGAGCGGGTCGTTGCACTTCAGGCCCTCGAAGACCTGCCGCAGGGCGTTTTCGGCCAGGAGTGCTGAGGGCTGCGGCCTTGCATTGGGGTCGGGGCGGGCAATGGCCTCGATAGCCGCCCTGGCCCAGTGGCATGGGGGCACGTCCACAAAGGGCGAAGTGCCAGCCTGCGGCTGGGCCAGCGACAGGCCCCCTAACAGGATCAAGAAGGCTAGCTTTTTCATGAACTTAGACTGGCAGAGCAGGCGGCCTTCGACAAGAGAACCGAATACTTTTCGGAGCAGGTATAAACTGTGCAAGATGGAACGCAGATACTTTGGAACCGATGGCATACGGGGGGTGGCGGGGGAGCCACCGCTTACCCCGGAGTTTGTGCTTAAGCTGGGCCAGGCCGCAGGAGCCTACTTCAAAAGCGCCCAGAAGAAGCCGGTGGTGCTGCTGGGCAAGGACACCCGCCAGTCCTGCGACCTGCTCGAGGCCGCCCTGGCCGCGGGCCTGATGTCCCAGGGCGTACAGGTCGAGCACCTGGGGGTGCTGCCCACACCAGGCGTGGCTTACCTGACCAAGGCCCTGGGGGCCACCGCCGGGGTGATGATATCGGCCAGCCACAACCCCTACCAGGACAACGGCATCAAGTTTTTTAGCGCCGCCGGCGACAAGCTGCCCGACGAGGTAGAAAGCGAAATTGAGGGCCTCCTGGAGCACGAGTTCAAGACCGATGGCATCAGTACGGTTTCCGACTTCCGCGAGGCCGAGCGGATGTACCTGGACTTTTTATCGTCCAAAGGGGGCAGCCTGGAGGGCCTCAAGGTGGTGCTCGATACCGCCAACGGCGCCACCTACCGCCTGGCCCCCCGGCTTTTTCAGCGCCTGGGGGCCGAGGTGTTTGTGATGTTTAACACCCCAGACGGGCGCAACATCAACAAGGGCTGCGGCTCCACCCATCCCGAGGTTTTGCGCCAACAGGTGGTGGAGATGGGCTTCGACCTGGGGGTGGCCTTCGATGGCGACGGCGACCGGGTCATCCTGGTAGACCGGCAGGGGCGCGAGTTTCACGGCGACCACGTGCTCTACCTGAACGCCCTGGTACGGCGCGAGCCGGGGGTGGTGGGCACCCTGATGAGCAACATGGGCCTCGAGGTCAAGCTGCGCGAGGCCGGCATCAACTTCTACCGCACCGCGGTGGGCGACCGCTACGTCTACGAGAAGCTCAAGGCCTCGGCCCTGACCCTGGGCGGGGAGCAGAGCGGCCATGTGCTTTTCCTCGACCACGCCCCCACCGGCGACGGCATGCTCACGGCCATTCTGACCCTAGGGGCCATGCGCGAGTCGGGGCGCGACCTATCGGAGTGGTACGAGGCCCTGCCCATGTACCCCCAGCTTTTGAAGAACGTGCGGGTCTCGGACAAGCAAAAGGTCATGCAGCAGCCCGAGCTGCACCAGGCCATCCAGGAGGCCGAACAAAAGCTATCAGGCCAGGGGCGGGTCAACGTGCGCCCATCCGGCACCGAGCCGCTGGTGCGGGTGATGGTGGAAGGCCCGGCCGAACTCATCGAGCCGGTTTCTGCGGAACTGGTGGCGCTCTTAGAGCGCCTGGGAAGGCAGATATGAGGGTGCGTTTACCGATTACCGTTCGCTACGCCGAAACCGACGCCATGGGCGTGGTGCACCACAGCAGCTACGTGGTCTGGCTCGAGGCCGCGCGGGTGGAGTGGCTCGAGCAGATCGGCCTGCCCTATCCCCAGATCGAGGCCCAAGGCCTGGCTTTTGCCGTGGTGGAGCTGGGCCTGGTCTACCGCCAGCCGGCCCGCTTCGGCGAGCGGGTGGAGGTCGAGGTCTGGCTCTGCGAGGCTTCCTCGCGCACGCTGCGCTACCAGTACCGGGTCTGGAGGGGCCAGACCCTCCTGGCCGAAGGCTATACCCGCCACCTTTGCCAGGACGCACAGGGTAAGGCGGTGCGGATTCCGGCTACGGTTGCCGAGCCTTTGCTAAAGTACTTGACTCCGCCGGACTGATTGCAACCCTGCGAGAACAGGCGAAGTACACCTCCACAACCCTGACAACCAAACTTCACAGCGAGGGTTCGCTCAAGCCTCGAGGTACTGCCAAGACTGCAACCGCCAGTGCTCGGCGTACTCCCCGCCCTGTGCAAGCAACTCCTCGTGACTGCCGTCCTCGACGATGCGGCCTTCCTTCATAACCAGGATGCGGTCGGCCATCTCGACCGAGGCCAGCCGATGGATGATGAGGATGACCGTCTGGCCCTGGGCCAGTGCGGCAAAGCGTCCTTAGAGGTGGGCTTCCTCTTTGAGGTCGAGGGGGGCGGGGTCTATCCAGCGGCCACCACCCTCCCCTCGAGGCCGATCTGCACCACCCGGTCGAAGCGGGGTTGGAACCTTTCCTCCCCGTGCAAAACCACCACCAAGGCCTTGCCTCTGGTGCGCTCTATGATCAGGTCCATGATGGCCTCTTTGCTGTCCTCATCGATGTTGGCCAGGGGCTCGTCCAGGATGTAAAGATCGGCCTCCTGGGACAACACCGCGCCCAAAGCGGCTTTCTGGCGCTGACCCGAGGAGAGCTGCTCGGCTGGCTGATCCTTCTGCGCGGCCAGCCCCAAGGCCTGCAACAGCGCGGTCTCCGGGACGATCTCCCCCAGCGGCAGGGGCGGCAGTTCGGGCGGAGCCGTGAGCGCAGCAATCCTTTGCGGCAGCCGCACCTCGCCCTGGTCTGGGGCCAGGTATCCAGCCAGGATGTGCAAAAGCGAGGTTTTTCCGCTGCCGTTGGGGCCCGCCAGCAGCACGCGCTCTTTGGCCCCGATGTGCAGCAAGGGAATATCGAGGATGGTTCTATCGTCGTAGGCCAGCCTCACCCCCGCAAGATAGGCCTCAGGGGCGGGCTTTGCATAGGGCGAAGGCTCAACCCTGAGCAGGTTCTGTATGCGCCGGAGAATCTCGTCGTAGCGGTGAAGCTGGGGAATCTTTTGCAGGATCGAGAAGACGTTGCCCACCGCCCGCCAAAAAGCGTTCACGAAGGCCATGAACCCGCCAAAGGTCAGCTCGCGCACCAGCACGAAGTAGCCCCCTGCCACCAGCGAGAGGGTGTTGGCCAGGTTCATGAACAGGTCGCTCCAGCTTTGCTGCAGCGTGAGCAAGCGGTGGTTCTGGTAGGTGGTGTCCAGGTAGGCAGCCAGGCTGCGGCGGTTTTGCTCGAGGGTGCGCCCTCGCAGGATAGGAAAAACCCGCAGCAGGCGGAAGGCCTCCAGCGAGCGGGTGAGCACCTGCATATAGACCGACTCCTGCTCGCGCTCCTCGCTTGTGGCCTTTCGCACACGCTTCCCGATGAGCTGCGCGACCCACAGCAGCGGGGGAACCAAGAGCAGCAGGGCCAGCGTGGCCTTCCAGGACAAGTACAACAGCACCCCCAAAAAGACCACCGAGGCCAGGATCTCCTGCGTTAGGGTAAGGACAAAACCCACCATGGGCACCAGCCCCTCGAGGGTGTCTTTGTGCACACGGCTCACCAAAGCCCCGGCCCCCTGGCGGCTATAGTCCCTGAAGTCGAGCTGGGTGGCGTGCTGCAGAAGCCTGAGCTCCAGCTCGAGCACCAATCCATTGGTAAACGATTTGCGCCATAGCGTTACAAGGTAGAAAAGACCCGTCAGGATCAGGCCGAGGGCCAAATAGGCCAGGCTCAAAAACACGAAGCGGCGAAAATCCTGCAGCAGCACCCCTTCGTCGAAGAGCCACTTGAGCATCAGCGGATGCAGCAGGGCCTCGGCCGAACTCACCATGCAAGGCGCGATCGCCCGCAGATCTGGGGCTTTCTTTACCATCGCTCATTGCCACATCTAAAGACCTGCCACCCCACGTATAGCAAAATGATGCCAGACTATGTCACCCCCAGCACCCGCGACTCCTTGCAGGGCGACCTCGCAGGGGTTGGGCTGGCTGAGTTGTTGCTCTTTCTAGCTCAAAGCCAGCGTAGTGGACGGCTGGAAGTGCGCCTGCGCCAAAACCTGGGGCTGGCCCTCACCCTGATAGGCGGGCGCATCGCTGCAGTGGCTGGCCCCCTGGCCCCCCGCCTTTCCGATAGTCTTCTCACCTCAGGTGCCCCTCCTCAACAAGTGGCTGCCATTGGCAAGGCCCTTAGCCAGGGAAAGAAACTTTGGGAGCTGGTTGTGCACTTCCCTGTGCTCAGGGCAGTGCAGGAGTGGCGGGCGCTATGTGCCCTACTGCCCTGGTTGCACTATCAGCAGGGCGAGTTCACTTTCCGCGCTGGCCCGGCCGCTGCCGCACAGGGGGTTGAGGTACCGGGCCTGGTGCTGGAGGCCACACGGCGTCTAGATGAGCTGGGCCCAGCCCCCGATCCCTTAGCGGTCTGGTCCATCCCCGAGCGGCCAGGGGATATCTCGGCACACCTACGGGAGCTGATGCCGCGGGAATGGCAGGTGCTCTCAGTGATAGACGGAGAGCGTCCCCTGGCCCAAGCCGCAACCCAGGCTGTTCTTCCCTGGGACGAGTTTGTTCGGGCAGTGCTGCGGCTGGAAAGCCTAGGTCTGCTCGAGGCCCGGCCTGCTGGAGTTTCTAAGAAACATCTGGTACCTGGAGACCCTGCCCCCAACTTTACCCTGCGCGCCCTCGATGGCAGCGCCTACAGCCTAGGCAGTAGGCGCGGAGGAAAAACCTTGCTGGCCTTTTTCCGCCACGCGGGCTGCCCTTTCTGCAACTTCCGCCTACACCAGCTCATCCAGGCCTACCCTGACCTGCAGGCAGTGGGGGTAGAGGCGGTGGGGGTCTTCGGCTCACCACTGGAAACCCTGCGCGAGCGGGCAGGGCGGCAGCGCCCCAGCTTCCCTGTCCTGGCCGATCCCGACGACACTGTCCACAACCTCTACGGTACAGGCAACAGCCTTCTAGGCCTGCTCGACCCGCGCGGCCTGGGAGCTTACCTCCGGGGGCTTGCCCTGGGCATTCCACACGGGAGCGTTGACGGGGAGCTTCTGCGGATGCCCGCAGAGTTCCTCATTGACGAGGATTTGAAGGTGGTGCGGGCCCACTACGGGGCCCACGGGGGAGACCGGCTTTCCCTGCAAGAGGTTCTCGCCTGGGGACAGGCCAGCTAAGGGTAGATAAGGGCCTGCCTAGCGCCACAAGAGGTACACGGGGGCCGAGACAGCCGGTCAGCGAAGCTTCTGATTGAGCCGCACCAGCCACAAGCGGGTAGGCCCTTCCTTGCCGGTGATGGCAAAGTCGTTATCGTCGATGATGGCTAGGGTCTGACCGTCCTCCAGCAAGGCCAAACCCTCCAGTTTATCCGTGTCAAACTCCCGCAACTTCCAGGTTTCTAAAAGCAACCTTCGCTGGGGTAGGCTAATGTTTAGCGCTGCGTAGTTGACCCCTGCTTTATCTAGCTCGGGGCTATTGCCGTCGGGCCGTTCGAGCAGGTTGGTAGCTCTGGCAAAATCCACCAGGAAGACCCTGGCCCCACCCTCAGCCCGCTCCAGCAGCAGAATCTGCTCGTCTTTAAGCCAGGTTGCCGCGCTGTACTTCATGTCACGAGGCCGGTTGGGTTTGGGGTAGTCCTTTGGATCGGAAAAAGGCACTAGGTACATGCCGGTCACCCGTGCCTGCATGGGGTTGCTCACATCCAGCCGAACCGCGCGGGCCACCAGGCTCTGGTCGAAAGCAGGGTCAGAGGTTCGCCCAATAGGGCTTTGCAGGATGACCCAGGCCGTCCTGCCATCACCGGACAGGGCTAGGTTTTCCAAACCACGGTTGTTGCGCCGCTGCTGCAGGATGGAGGGTAGGATGTCGCGGCTGGGGTAGCTGGTCTCGAGGCGCAGACCTTGGGGCAAATAGCGCATGGCGATGCGCCCCTGGGGTGTGGCGTAGATGAGCGAGGGGGAGTTCTCCTCCACCATCCAAAACCACCCGCTGGGCGTCACGGCCACGTCCTCCACATCGAGGCCGTTGGGGTCGAAGGGCAGGGTCTCCCTGCACTCCTTGTTGGCGTAAGGCACGTCTTCTCCCCGAGCGTTGGGCAGCCCACTGATCAGCCGGCCGCTCAGGTTTTGCAGGGGCAAGGATCTCTCGATACGTAATGCACTGCCCTCGAGGCGAAAAAACACCAGACTGGGGGCGAAACGTGATAACGGGAAGAACTTACCACCGGGACAGTCTCCATTGGGCCCGCGGTCGGTACTCCCCACAAACAGCCCGTTGCCCAGATAGGCCAGGCTCGAGCCCAGGGCCGGGCGGTCAGCGGTGGGCCAGCCGCTGCGCAGGCTGGCCTCTACCTCGGCCTGCGAGAGGTGCGGGTTCAGTACCCGGATGGAGGTGGGGGGCAGGGTGTACACACCCACCACCTGCCCGCCTTGGCCTTGGGCCAGAGCGAGAAGCAAGAATGAGAGATAGATGTGGTGCTTTCTCATATCCCTCGAAAGGTATTGCCCATCTGTCAGAAAAAGGTCAGAAGGTCTGTTGGGTCTCTGCTTGAGCTCCCGGAGTTCTGATGCCCGACTTCTATTGGCGCCTTACAAAGCTCGAGGGCCCCTCGAGCGTGATACACTCAGAAGCGAACATGACCCTTTTCGAACAGTTCGAACGACACATCAACCCCGGCCTGGCAGGGCTTTTGCGCTTTACCGGGCTGGACAAAGTGGAGTCCCACGCCGAAGGGGTGTACGTCTGGGACACCGAAGGCAAGCGCTACCTGGATTTTCTGGGCCTGTACGGAACCCTGTCGCTGGGCCACCGGCACCCCAAGGTGGTGGAGGCAGCCAAGGCCCAGCTCGACAAAATGCCCATGTCGGTGCGGGTGCTGGTCTCCGAGCCCACCACCAGGCTGGCCGCCCGGCTGGCCGAGATTACCCCGGGCGAGCTTTCGATGGTCTACTTCGGCAACTCCGGTGCCGAGGGGGTGGAGGCCGCGCTCAAGTTTGCCCGCTTCTACACAGGCAAGCCGGGCTTTATCACCACCCAGGGGGGCTACCACGGCAAAACCCTGGGGGCCCTCTCGGTCACGCCGCGCGAGCACTACCAGCTTCCGGCGCGGCCACTGGTGCCGGGGGTAACGGTGGTGCCTTACGGCGATGCCCAGGCCATCGAGGCGGCCATCGGCCCCGACACCGCGGCGGTGATCGTGGAGCCCATCCAGGGCGAGGGGGGCATCCGGGTGCCCCCCGAGGGGTATCTGCGCGAGGTGCGGCGTATCACCCGCGAAAAAGGGGTGGTGCTGATTGCCGACGAGGTGCAGACCGGTATGGGCCGCACCGGCAAGCTCTGGGCGGTGGACTGGGAGCGGGTAGAGCCCGACATCCTGGTGAGCGCCAAGGCCTTGGGGGGCGGGGTGATGCCCATCTCGGCCACCATCTGCCGCCCGGAAATCCTGAGCATCTACAAGACCGAGCCCCTGATTCACTCCACCACCTTTGGGGGCAACCCGCTGGCAGCAGCGGCGGCACTGGCGGCCATCGAGGTCACGCTCAGCGAGGATCTACCCGCCCGCGCCCTGGAGATGGGCCACTACCTGATGGGGCAACTGGCCGGGTTACAGCAGGCCTACCCCGAGTTTATCCAGGAGGTGCGGGGGCGGGGTTTGTTGGTGGGCCTCGAGTTCAGCGATGCCGACATCGGCGCGGTGGTGGTGGCCGAGCTGGCTACCCGCGGGGTACTGACCGCCTTTGGCCTCAACAATCCCAAGGTGGTGCGCCTGGAGCCACCCTTGATCGTCGAAAAAACCCACATCGACCAGTGCGTGGAGGCGCTGGAGGGGGCCCTGAGCGCTACCCGGCTGGCCTTCGAGGGCGTGCTGTAGCTACCCAGGATTAGCAGCAAATGAATCCGGCGCCGGTGCTCTATGATTGTGGAAGGAGAGCCGGCGGCGTGAAGCCTGAGCGCCTCGAAAAACATCATGCTAGAGCAGATTTACGAGCACCTCAAAAAGCATCCCAAAAAGCGCTTTAGCCTGCGCGAGCTGGTGCGGAGCCTGCGGCTCGACAAGGAGCAGGCCAAGGAGGCCTTGGACTTGCTGGTAGTCGAGGGCAAAGTGGTCGAGCCACGGCGCAAACTCTACCAGCTTCCCGAGGCGCTGGCGCAAAAGGGCCTCGAGGGTCGTCTGCAAGCCCACGCCGCAGGATTTGCGTTTGTGATCCCGGCCAACCCCGACTTACCCGACCTTTACATTCCCAAAGG
>Ga0326763_1000410_pt1 | contig 15458 bp, 11 predicted proteins | sample NORPS_P_FD_207671 | JGI IMG/M metagenome (GOLD analysis project Ga0326763, IMG submission 207671) | Hot spring water microbial communities from Norris Geyser Basin, Yellowstone National Park, WY, United States - NOR.PS_P | ecosystem: Environmental > Aquatic > Thermal springs > Unclassified...
ACCGCCTCTCGCGTCGATCTGGTGTTCGGCTCCAACGCCATCTTGCGCGCCTACGCCGAGGTGTACGCCCAGGACGACGGTCGCGAGAAGTTCGTGCTCGACTTCGTGGCTGCGTGGGCCAAGGTGATGCACGCCGACCGGTACGACCTGCAGCCGTGACGCGCCGCTCCTCCCGGGGCCACCAGCGGACACGCGCCTCCCCTGTTTGGGGGATGGCGCGCGTTGTCGCTTGGTGTTATCTTTTACAGTTTTAGAGCAAAAGCCTCAGTGGCAATCGTATGCCCCGCTCACAGTCAGACTCCCTTCCCGCGCCGCCTTCCGCAGGCGCGGTGGACGAGTCGTCCCTGCTGTCCCTGGTGGCCGACTGGGTGTGGGCGACCGACGCCAGCCTGCGCGTCATCCAGGCCCAGCCCTTGCAGGGTGACGCGAGTCGCTTGTCGTGGTTGGCGTCCCTGGTGGGCCGTCGCCCGTGGGAAAGTGACGTGTGGCTGCAGCCCGACGGCCGCACGCGCCGACGTTGGCGGCCGCTGTGGCGACGCGAGCCGTTCCGGGGTCTGGAATTACAGTGGCGTTCCCCTCGCGGCGAACCCTCATGGACCAGCATCAGCGGACTGCCGCGCCGGGGCGAGGATGGGCGCTTTCTGGGCTACACCGGCGTAGCGGTCGACATCACCGCGCGCAAGCGCGCCGAGATGGCCTTGCACGAGGCGCGAGCCGAGCTCGACGCCACGCTGCGGGCGCTGCCCGATTTGATGTTCGAAATCGACGCTGGGGGAATTTTCCGTCACGTACACGCCCCGCGCCCCGAATGGCTGTACGTGCCTGCCGAACAGATCGTGGGTCGGCACCTGCGCGATCTGTTGCCCCGGCCGTGGCCGACTTGACCGAGGCTGCCATGGCTCAAGCGCTGCGCGAAGGACAGGCCCACGGGTATCGATACCACCTGACGTTTCCGAGTGGGAAACGTTGGTTTGAGTGTTCCATGGCTTGCAAGGTGGTATCCCAAGGTACCGTGCCGCGTTTCATCGCACTGGTGCGCGATGTCACCGAACTCAAAGCGCGTGAGGCCGAGTTGCAGGCCCTGGCGTTCTATGACCCCCTGACGGCGCTGCCCAACCGGCGCTTGCTGTTCGACCGCATCGAGCAAGTCCTGCTGCGGCAACAGCGCGATCCGGTGTGGGTGGCCTTGTTGTTCGTCGATCTGGATGACTTCAAGTCTATCAACGACACCTGGGGGCATGAAGCCGGCGATGCTGTATTGGTCGAGTTGTCCGCCCGGCTGCGCGCGATGGTGCGAGCGGTCGATCCCGTGGGGCGACTGGGCGGTGATGAGTTCGTGGTGTTGCTCACGGACCTGGGAGCCCGGCGCGACCGGGCGATGGCTGCCGCGCGGCGCATTGGTCGCACGCTGCTGTCACGGCTGTCGCAGCCGGTGCCGATCGCCGATCGCACGGTATCCGTGTCGGTGAGTGTAGGGGGCTTGCTGTTTCGCGGCGGGCACGCGTTGCCCGACCTGCTGGCGGCGGCCGACCGGCTGATGTACACCTCCAAGCAGGATGGCAAAGGGCGGCTGACGCTGCGTCCCATCGACGCGCGCGTCGACGAAGCCCCATCCAGCGAGGCCTAGGGAGGCTGCCCGCAGCGCGCCATCGTGGGCCGCAGGACGCCCACACCATGGGTATGGGGCGCGCGGATCGCCGTAGAATGGAGACGTGCTCCGGGGTGTCCGCCAACGGTGGGCTGAGATGGCCATGGGCCGAACCCGCGAACTTGATCCGGTTCATACCGGCGAAAGAAGAGCCGCAGCCACCCGCCGATCGGTGGCCGTGTTTGGGATCCAGCGACACCCACTCGCGGTCACCCTGTCGGGGATGCCTTCGGAGCCGTATCGCCACCCCGCCCCGAAGGAGTCCTAGCCGTGAACGCCCCCGTCGAACCCTTCCACGCCACCGCCGCCCGCGTGGACCCAGCGGCCGTGCAGCCGTTCCCCAACGCGCGCAAGATCTATGTGACCGGCTCTCGCCCCGACCTGCGCGTGCCCATGCGCGAAATCCGCCAAAGCGACACGCCTGCCGCGTTCGGCGCTGAGCCCAATCCGCCCATCTTCGTCTACGATACGTCCGGGCCCTACACCGACCCCGATGCCCGCATCGACATCCGCCGCGGCCTGCCCGCGCTGCGGCAGCGCTGGATCGAGGAACGCGGCGATACCGAGGAGCTGCCTGCGCCGAGCAGTGCCTACGGACGCGCGCGGGCGGCAGATCCGGCGTTGACGGCGCTGCGCTTTCCGGGCCTGCAGCGCCAACCGCGGCGCGCACGACCCGGCGCCAACGTGACCCAGTTGCACTACGCGCGCCGCGGCATCGTGACGCCGGAGATGGAGTTCGTCGCCATCCGCGAAAACCAGCGCCGTGCCGAATACCTGGAGTCGTTGCGTGCCGCTGGCCCCACGGGGCAAAAAATGGCGGCCATGCTCGCGCGCCAGCATCCGGGGCAGGCGTTCGGGGCCCGCATCCCGGCCGAGATCACGCCCGAATTCGTGCGTGACGAAGTTGCGCGCGGCCGCGCCATCATCCCGGCCAACATCAACCACCCCGAGAGCGAGCCGATGATCATCGGCCGAAATTTCTTGGTCAAGGTCAACGCCAACATCGGCAACTCCGCGCTCGGCTCCAGCATCGCCGAGGAAGTGGACAAAATGACGTGGGCCATCCGCTGGGGGGCCGACACGGTGATGGACCTGTCCACCGGTAAAAACATCCACGAGACGCGCGAGTGGATCATCCGCAACAGCCCCGTGCCGATCGGTACGGTGCCGATTTATCAGGCGCTGGAAAAGGTGGGTGGACGCGCTGAGGAGCTGACGTGGGAGATCTTCCGTGACACGCTCATCGAGCAGGCCGAGCAGGGGGTGGACTATTTCACCATCCACGCCGGGGTGCGGCTGGCGTACGTGCCCATGACCGCGCAGCGCCTGACCGGCATCGTCAGCCGCGGCGGCTCCATCATGGCCAAATGGTGTTTGGCGCACCACCAGGAAAACTTCCTCTACACCCACTTCGAGGACATCTGCGAGATCATGAAGGCCTACGACGTGGCCTTCAGCCTGGGTGACGGCCTGCGCCCCGGCTCCATCTACGATGCCAACGACGAGGCGCAGTTGGCGGAGTTGAAGACGCTGGGCGAGCTGACGCAAATCGCCTGGCGGCACGACGTGCAAGTGATGATCGAAGGGCCCGGCCACGTTCCTTTGCAGCTCATCAAAGAGAACATGGACTTGCAGCTACAGTGGTGCGACGAAGCGCCGTTCTATACCCTGGGGCCGCTGACCACCGACATCGCCCCCGGCTACGACCACATTACCAGCGCCATCGGCGCGGCCACCATCGGCTGGTACGGCACGGCCATGCTGTGCTACGTCACGCCCAAGGAGCACCTGGGCCTGCCCAACAAGCAGGACGTCAAGGAGGGCATCATCACCTACAAGCTGGCGGCGCACGCGGCCGATCTGGCCAAGGGCCACCCCGGGGCGCAGATCCGCGACAACGCGCTGTCCAAGGCACGTTTCGAGTTCCGCTGGGAAGACCAGTTCAACCTGGGGCTCGATCCGGACAAGGCGCGCGAATTTCACGACGAGACGCTGCCCAAGGAGAGCGCCAAAGTGGCGCACTTCTGTAGCATGTGTGGCCCGAAGTTTTGCAGCATGAAGATCACGCAAGAGGTGCGCGCCTACGCGGCGCAGCAGGGCATCGACGAGCGGCAGGCGCTGGCCAGCGGCTTGCAGGCGCAGGCCGAAGCGTTTCGCGCCGCCGGGGGCGAGGTCTATGTGCCGCTGACGCGGGCTTGAGACAGGGGTGCATATTTTTTGCACCCCGCGCGCCGCGGGGTGCAAAAGCGTGCTACATTAGTGGCACGTCGCGAGTTGCTTTCCCTCGCGAGCGTCGTTGTCCACGGTTGGCGGTTCCCTCAACACCGCACTGGCCATCCGGTTCGCCCGGCCCTCGGCCCCCCTGTTTCAGCGTCTCTCCCCTGGCGAGCTTCACCATCAGCCGATGCGTTTCGGCGCCGGGCGTGCCACACGCCCACAGGAGGCCCCATGGCCAAAGAAGAACTCATCGAGATGCGCGGCACCGTGGACGAAGTGTTGCCCGACTCGCGCTACCGCGTCACCCTGGAAAACGGCCACTGTCTGGTGGCCTACTCGGGCGGCAAGATGCGCAAGCACCACATCCGTATTCTGGCCGGCGACCGCGTGTCGCTGGAGCTGTCGCCCTACGACCTGAGCAAAGGGCGCATCACCTTCCGTCACCTCGAGCCGCGCTCGGGTGCCGCTCCCACACCGGCGCGTCGCAGGACGCGTTGATCGACCCTCAGCGGGCCCGCGATCATCCGGCGCGACCCTGCGTGGCGCCACCACCGGCACCGGCCCCGCGTTTTCTCTGTTTCTCTGAAGGACGTTCTCCATGAACAACAAACTCTACGTCGGCAACCTGCCGTATTCCGCCGATGACCAAGCCCTGGCGCGCAGCTTTGGCGCCTATGGCACCGTGCAGTCGGCCAAGGTCATGACCGACCGCGACACCGGCCGCTCCAAGGGCTTCGGCTTCGTCGAAATGGCGACCGACGCCGAGGCGCAAGCCGCCATCGACGGCCTGCACGGCTCGTCGCTGCAAGGCCGCGCCATGACCGTCAACGTGGCCCGTCCGCGCGAGGCACGTCCGTCGTCCGGCTACGAAGGCCGCGGCGGCCGCGCTGGTGCCGGCCGCAGCAGCGTCTACTGATCGGCTCTGCCCCTGACGGCCGGGGTCACTTGCCCCAGCCGTCCTTCAGGCCCGCGATGCGGTTGAATACCGCTCGGTCGGGCCGGTGGTCTTGGGCGTCGGCGCAAAAGTAGCCGTGGCGCTCCAGTTGCAGCCGCGTCTCGGGCGCGATGCCGACCAAGGACGGTTCCACGAAGCCCTGCGTGATGCGCAGGCTGTTCGGGTTGAGCGCGGCGCGGAAATCTTTGCCTCCGGCATCGGGTTGCGGGTCGGCAAACAGCCGGTCGTAGAGCCGAAACTCCGCCGGTACCGCGTCGTGGGCACCAACCCAGGTGATGGTGCCCTTGACCTTGACGGCATCGGCCCCGGGCGTGCCGCTCTTGGTGTCGGGCACCACGGTGGCCAGCACCGCCGTCACGCAGCCCGTGTCGTCTTTCTCACAGCCGGTGCATTCGATGACGTACCCGTACTTCAGGCGCACCCGGTTGCCGGGATACAGGCGAAAGAACCCCTTGGGCGGTTGTTCCATGAAATCGTCGCGTTCGATCCACACCTCGGGCCCGAGGCTGAAGGCGCGCTGCCCCCACTCGGGGTGTTGTGGGTGGGCGGGGGCGGTGCAGGGTTCCTGGTGCTCCCAGCGGCCGAATACGTCGGCCCAGTTGGTCAGGCGCAGCCGCACGGGGTCGAGTACGCCCATCGCGCGCGGGGCTTTGCCTTCCAGATCGTCGCGCAGCGCGACCTCCAGGTTGCCGTAGTCGATCCAGCCGGGGGATTTGCTCACGCCCGTCCGTTCACAGAACAGCCGGATGGCCTCTGGCGTGTAGCCGCGCCGACGCAGCCCGGCGATGGTGGGCATGCGCGGGTCATCCCAGCCGGCGACGATGCCCTCGTCGACCAGCGCCTTGAGCTTGCGCTTGCTGGTCACGACGTAGGTGAGGTTCAGGCGCGCGAACTCGTACTGGTGTGGCAGCTGGAACGGCTCGACCTGGTAGGCGTCGAGGGCTGCAGCAAGCAGCGGCGTGAACTGGTGCGTTTGCGCCTTCAGCAGCGCAAAGAACGCCCCTAGATCGCGCAGCACGGCGTCGCGGTCGTGCTCCCAGCGGGTAAAAAGCGCGCGCATCTGCCGCTCGGGCTCGGTGTTGACACCCAGCTTGTGCGCGTGGTTGTGGCAGTGCAGGGCGAATTCCTTGCCCGCTTCGACGCCCTGGTGCTCGATGCGCTCGATGAGCGCCTTGGCGCGCTCGAACTGGGGCGCGCGCAGGATGGGCACGATGCGCTCGAGCGTCCAGTCGTAAAACGGTCGTTGGTCCTCGAACTCCAGCGTGCAGATGCTGTGGGTGATGTTCTCCAGCGCGTCCTCGATCGGGTGCGCGAAGGTGTACATCGGGTAGATGCACCAGGCATCGCCGGTGTTGTGGTGCGTGGCGTGTTTGATGCGGTAGATGGCCGGGTCGCGCAGGTTGATGTTGGGCGAGGCCATGTCAATTTTGGCGCGCAGCACCATGGCGCCGTCGGGGTGTTGGCCGGCGCGCATCTCGCGAAAACGCGCCAAGCTTTCCTGCGCCGGGCGGTTGCGGTACGGACTGTCGATGCCCGGCTCGGTGAGCGTGCCGCGGTTGGCCCGCATCTGCTCGGGCGTCTGTTCGTCCACGTAGGCGTGGCCGGTTTCGATCAAGTACTCGGCCGCCCGGTACATGAAGTCGAAGTAGTCGCTCGCGTAGTAGAGGTGGTGGGTGCCGTGGGCATCCCAGGTCCAGCCGAGCCAGCGCACCGCATCGAGGATGGCGTCGACGTATTCCTGCTCCTCTTTCTCGGGGTTGGTGTCGTCGAAGCGCATGTGGCACACGCCGCCGTACTCCTGCGCCAGGCTGAAGTTGAGCCAGACGCTCTTGGCGTGGCCGATGTGCAGGTAGCCATTGGGCTCGGGCGGAAAGCGCATGCGCACCTTGGCCGGGTCCGGACCGCCGCGCTCGTGGTGCGTGCCGTCTCCAGGGCTGCCGGCCCAGCGCCGACCCTCGCAGCGGCCTTGGGCCAGGTCGCGCTCGATGATCTGGCGCAGAAAGTGGCTGCTGGAGGGGGCGTGGGGCGAATGCGTGGCGTGATCGGTCATGCCCCGATTTTAGGTGGGCCGCCGCTGGGGTAACGGGCGTTACGCTTGCTTACAGTCGTGACGATTCGGAAACCGCGCTCGAGCGTGGTCAGTGCTGAAATGCGGGGTGTCATGCATCAGCCTGCCACAGGGACCGAAAGGAGACTACGATGAAGCCGTTCGTTCAACGCTTTTTTTCACCGCGTGCCGCGGCACGGACTGCGCTGGGGCTGGGCCTGGCTGCTTTGGGCGCTGCGGCGCAGGCGGGTGATGTGTACTGGTCGATCGGTGTGCACCAGCCGGGCGTTTCGGTCGGGGTGGGCAACTACCCCCCTGTGGTGGTGGCCCCCGCGCCGCGCGTGGTGATGCCGCCGGTCGTGGTCACCGCCCCCGCGCCGGTGGTGGTGGTGCCCTCGACGGGTTACTGGGTACCGCCCGGCCACCGGCGGCATCCCCGCCACGGCGATCGCGAGTATGGGCGGGTGGTGCAGGTGTGGCCATCCTATCCCGCCGTGAGCGGGCCGGACGTGGTGTATGTGGCGCCGCACCACCCGGGCTGGCGCTCATGGTGATGGCCTGACCGGTTCGTCGCCGCCGTGCCGCTCGTCGGGGTGGCCGGGGCAGTCGGCTTCCGTTCACCGCCGCTCGGCAGCGGTTACGATCACGGGATGGATTGGTTGTTGTTGTTCAAGGCCGCCGTCATGGGCGTGGTGGAGGGCCTGACCGAGTTTTTGCCCGTCTCGTCCACCGGGCACCTGATTCTGACGGCCGCGTTGCTGGGTTGGCGCGGCGAGACAGTCAAGGTGTTCGAGGTGGTGATCCAGACCGGGGCCATCCTGGCCATCGTCGGCTTGTACTGGCAGCGGCTGATCGGCACCGTGCGTGGCTTGCCGCGCGAGCGCGAGGCGCAGCGCTTTACCGTCAACGTGGCGCTGGGTTTTTTTCCGGCGGCGCTGGCGGGGTTTTGGTTGATCGGGCCGATCAAGGCGTTGCTCTTCAACGCTTGGGTGGTCGCGGCCGGCTTCATCGTCGGCGGCCTGATCATGCTGTGGGTCGAGGCGTGGCACGCGCGCCAGCGCGCGCCGCGGGTGGCGGACGTCGATGCGCTGACCTGGCGCGACGCGCTGGGCGTCGGACTGATCCAGTGTGCCGCCCTGGTGCCGGGCGTGAGCCGCTCGGGCGCCACGATCATCGGCGGCATGGCGCTGGGCCTGTCACGGCGCGTGGCGACTGAATTCAGCTTCTTTTTGGCCATCCCGATGCTTTTCGGCGCGGCGGCATACGACTTGGTCAAACACCGGGCGCTGTTGTCCAGTGCCGACGTGCCGGTGTTCGTGGTCGGCCTGGTGGTGTCGTTCGTGTCAGCGTGGGTGTCGGTAAAGTGGCTGCTGCGCTATGTGGCCAGTCATAGCTTCGTGCCGTTTGCCTGGTACCGCATCGCCTTTGGCGGACTCATCCTTGTCAGTGGGATGCTGGGCTGGGTGGACTGGTCGCCCTGAAGTGCTGCAGGGCGCCGTCGATGGCGGCCGCGGTTTCTTCCGGGCGCTCCATGGGAAATAGGTGCGTGCCCTCGAGGAACTGCAGCCGCGGTGAGGGCTCGCGTCCGCAGAGCTTGTGCGTCATGGTCAAGCCCACGCGGCGCATTTCCTCGGACTGGGTGCCGCCGATGAAGGCCACTGGGCATTGCAAGGGGTGGCGGCGCAGCAGGCGGTCCAGGTGATGGGGCAGGGTGTTGTAGATGGCGGTCTCGATGTCCCGGTCGAAGCTCAGCACGCGCTGCACGCCGTCGGGCGTGGTGACGTCGTGGGTGCCGTATTCGATGTAGTCGGCCAGCACGCGCGGGTCCCAGCGCGCGAAGGCGCGCTTGTGGCGGAAGTGTTCGAGCGCTTCGGCGGCGCTGGCCCAGCGGTTGCGCCGCTTGCGGCTGATCTGGCCCGGCGAGACGGCACCGATCAGGCGCGTGTGTTTGGCCGCCGCCAGCGCGCGCGCTTTCCAGCCACCGAGCACGGGCGAGTCGAGCATGACGACGCCGGCCACTGGGCGCCCCGCCAGCACCGGGTGGCGCGCGGCGCACATCAGGCTCAAAAAGCCGCCGAGCGAGTGGCCGACCAGATAGAGCGGCTGGTCGTGCGGGCCGACCTGGGCCTCGGTGAAGTCCGCCAGTTGCTGCACCAGGTGCGGCCAGTTGCTGGTGACGGGGTAGCGCGGGTCGTGCCCGTACTTGTCCACCGCCAGCACGCGGTAGCCGCGCGCACGCAGCGCGTCGAGCAGCACGCGGTAGGTACCGGCCGGAAAACTGTTGCCGTGCGAGAAGACGATGCAGGGTTGCTCGTTCGGAGGCGGGTTCATGGCGTCAGATCAGCTTGTCGGCGGGGGTCATGATCTTGCGCAGCGCGCTGTGGCGACCGCTGGGCGCGGCCAGCGCACCGCCCGGGCGCCAATCGGGGGCGTCGATCTGGTCGAACGCCTCGCGCAGCCGTTGGCCCCAGGTGGTGCGCAGCATCTGGAAGTAGGCGTTGCCTTCGTCGATGCAGACGACGTGATCGCTCTGAAAACGGTCCGCCTCGTAGACGGCCAGGTCCAGCGGCAGCCCCACCGAGAGGTTGGACTTGAGCGTGGAGTCCATGGAGATGAGCAGGCACTTGGTGGCCTCCGCCAGCGGCGTGTCGGGGGTGATGATGCGGTCGAGCACGGGTTTGCCGTATTTGCTCTCGCCGATCTGAAAAAACGGCGTTTCGGCCGTGGCCTCGATGAAGTTGCCGGGCGAGTAGACCTGGAACAGCCGCATGGCCTCGCCGCGGATCTGGCCGCCAAAGAGCAGGCTCGCGTTGAATTCGATGCCGCTGCGCCGCAGCGCCTCGCCGTCGCGCTGGTAGACATGGCGCACGGCCGAGCCGAGCACGCGCGCGGCGTCGAACATGCTGCGCGCGTTCCAGATGGTGATCGGTTCGCCACCGGCGGGGTCTTGCAGCTGCTCGGTCTGCAGGATTTCGCGGATCGACTGCGAGATGCTCAGGTTGCCCGCCGACAGCAGCACCATGAAGCGGTCGCCCGGTTTTTCGTAGACGATCATTTTGCGGAAGGTGCTGATCTGGTCCAGGCCGGCATTGGTGCGTGAGTCGGACAGAAAGACCATGCCGGCCTTGAGTTTGACGGCGACGCAGTAAGTCATGAGAGGGCGGTGAAGGGCGAACGGTCGTTCGAAATGCTTGGCCCGCCTATGGTAGCGCGTCCAGCACGGCCTGGCGCAGGCCGCTGTCGCGCTGGGTGAGGCGGGCAGTTGCCCGCCGCACCGTGTCGGGGCCGCCGGGCAGCACGAGTGTCAGGCGCTGGCGGGCACGGGTGATGCCCGTGTAGAGCAGCTCGCGCGTCAGCACCGGGGTATCGGCCTGGGGGGGCAGCACGAGCAGCACATGGTCGAACTCCGAGCCCTGGGACTTGTGCACGGTCAGCGCAAAGGCGGTCTGGACCTCGGGCAACTGCCCGGGCAGGGTCCAGCGCACGCCCTCGGGCTGGTCCGGGGCGGCGAAGGCCACGCGCCAGCGGGGGCGACGTGCCGGATCGTCCGGGTGTGGCGGGTGCGGCAAGACCAGCCCCAGATCGCCGTTCATCAGCCCTAGCGCCGGGGCATTGCGGGTGACGAGCACGGGGCGGCCGGCGTACCAGCCGTCGTGCCCGTGCGCGGCGGGGGGCAGGTCCAGCCACCCGGCCCGCTGCAGCCAGCGCGCGATGCGCTGGTTGAGCCCGGCCACGCCCCAGGGCCCATCGCGCAGCGCGCACAGCACCTGAAAGCGGGCGTGCGCCGCCAGCAGCGCGCGCGCCCAGGCGGCCCGCGCGGCCGCGCCGTCGTCATCGGGGCCCGCACGCAGCCGCTGCAACCAGGGCAGCAGCCCGTCGAACACGACGCGCTGCCAAGCCGCTTCCCAGGCGGCATCGCTGCTGTCTGGCGTGCGGGGGATGACGGTCACGTCGGGCAGGGGCGTGGCGAGCAGCGCCTGCACGTCCGCCTCGGCGCCATGGTTGACTGCCGCGGCCCAGCGGCCGATGCCGCTGTCACCGCCAAAGCGGTGGCTGTGGCGCAGCATCACCACCGCCTGGTCCAGTGCCGTGCCGGCGGGGTCGATCAGGCCGCTGGGGAGGGTCTGCCCAGTGGCCCGCTGCAGCCAGTCGGCCACCTCGGGCCGGTAGTGGCCGTGGGCGGCGCGCTCGCACAGTTGGGCGAGCACGGCACCGGCTTCTACCGAGGCGAGCTGGTCGGCGTCGCCGATCAGCACCAGCCGCGTGTGGGCGGGAATGGCCTGCAGCGCATCGTGCAGCAGTTCCAGATCGACCATCGAGGCCTCGTCGATGACCAGCAGGTCGAGCCACAGCGGGCTTTCCGGGTGGTGGCGCGCGCCCGTGCCGTCACCGCGTCGGCCGATGAGGCGGTGCAGCGTGCGGACCTCGGTGGGCACGGCCTCGCGCAGGGTGGTCCGTGCGGCTTCGGACAGTGGCAGTGCGCCCCAGGGCATGCGCTCGAGCGCCCCAGCGATGGACTGGCTCAGGCGGGCCGCGGCTTTGCCGGTGGGGGCGGCCAAGCCGATACGCCAGGGCGATCGTCCCTCCGACAGCGCCAGCCCTTGCAACAGGGTGAGCAGGCGCACGACGGTGGTGGTTTTGCCCGTCCCAGGTCCACCCGTGAGGATGGCCAGCGGCGCGCGCGCGGCCAGGGCCGCGCCGATGCACTGCCAGTCCGGCTGGGTGGGGCGTTGCGCGGGCGGGCCAAACAGGGCGTCCAGCCACGGGCGCAGCCGGTGTGGATCGAGCGTATCGGTTGCTGGCAGGCGCAACCGCTCGGCCAGGGCGCGCGCGACGGCCTGCTCACGCACCCAGTGGCGCCACAGGTACAGCCGCGCCCCGTTGCGCACGAGCGGGGTGGGCGTGCTGCCGTCGCCGATCCAGTGCGGATGGTCGAGCGCGGCCGGGTGGGTGGCCCAGCGCTGCCGCAACCAGCGCGTGCAGGGGCCTGCGCTGTCGTCGGCGGTGTCGAGCAACGACAGGCAGATGTGACCATCGCCGACACGGCGGCTCAAGCAGGCCGCGGCCAACAAGGCGGGTACCGGCGCGTCGGGTACCTGCTCGCGGCCGAAGCGGGCCAATGCTGCGTCGCAGGGGCGCAGCTCTTGGCTCGCTAACCCGCGGGCTAACCAGGCTTGGAGTTCGTCCGGTGTGCTCATACGGCCTCCGCAGCGGTGTGGCCCGATAGCGCGGCATCCAAGCGTTCGATGAGTGCGACCGGCGCGGGCAGTGCATAGACCCCGCGGTATGGCGTGGCCAGCCCGCGCCAGAGGACACACAGCGCACCCCCGAGGTGCCGTTCGGGGGCGTAGCGCGGCAGGCGCTGGCGCAGCAGGCGGTGTAGGGCCACCAGGTACAGCACCGCTTGCAGGTCGTAGCGGTGCGCCGCCACGGCGGCCTGTACGGCCTGCGGGTGGTACGCGGAGTCATCGCCGCCCAAGGCGTTGGACTTGTGGTCCAGCACGTAGTAGCGTCCCCCGTGCTCGAACACCAGATCGATGAACCCTTTGAGCATGCCCTCGAGCACGGTGGGGCGCAGCGCGGGGCGGGGGTCGAGCCCGGGCACGTGCGCCCGCACCCAGGCGTCGAGCGTGGCCGCCTCCAGCCGCTGCGCGCCGAGCCAGAATTCCCACTCTGGCTGCACGGCGCGCAACTGGCTGAGCGTGACCGTGGTGTCTGCCACGCCGGGCAGCGGCAGCGGGGTGGCCATCATGGCGCCCGCCCATTGCGCCAGATCCGCTGCGTCGGACGCCAGGCGTGTGGTCGGCCAGCCGTGGCGCTCCAGCACGGTCTGGGCCATCGATGCCAGTTGCGCGGGCTGGGTGGCAATGTGTGCGAACCCCTGGCGCGCACACTGCTCCAGCAGGGCGTGCAGGGCGGTGCCCGCCTGCGGCCCGCGTGGCCAGCGGTGCCAGGCGGCCGGCGGCGTGGCTGGAGCCGCCACGGGATCGCGAGGGTCGGCAAGGGCGTCCGGCAGCGCGAGGGTGCCGAGCGCCTCGTCGAATGGCTCATCGCGCGCCGAATCCGATGCGGCGGTCGGGTAGGAGGGGGCGGCATCCCCGGCGTCCTCGCCGGTTGGGGCGACCAGTGCCGTGTAGCTGGCGATCCACCACAGGGGGCGGGGGGTGGGCGGCGCGATGCGGGCGGCCACGGGGGCGGGGGTGGCGCTGGCACCCGGCGCGTCTGCCGCCGGTGTCCAGCGCAGTGTCGGCTGCGCGGCGTCCCAGGTCTGGACGGCGATGACCGCACAGCCCTGGGCCAGCGCCTGGGCGCACGCGCCGAGCCCGTCGTCGGCGTTGGACGCGGGCAGGGCGTCGATGCCCAGCACATGGCCCAGGGCGCTGCTGGGCAGCGTGTCCGTGGCCGCCAGTCCTACCCAGGTGGCGTGGCGCGCGCGTGTCAGCGCCACGTAGAGCCGCCGGACGTCCTCGGCGCGGCGCTCGGCATCGGCGCGCTCGACCGCGTGCGTCCAGCGCTCGCCCTCGTCGCTCAGGGTGATCTGTAGCCGACCCTCGTCGTCATGCCAGGTCAGGCAGCGCAAACTGCGGCCCGAGACCTTGCCATCGATGGGTTTGGCGTGCATCGCAAAGGGGTAGCACACGACCGGGTATTCGAGCCCCTTGGATTTGTGCACGGTGACGATGGGGATGCGCTCGCGCTCGCTGTCCAGGCGCAGCTGTGCCGTGGCGCTGTCGTCGCCCGCGGCGGCGGTGCCGCGCAGCGCCCGCTGGCGCGCGCGTTGCAAGTGTTGCCAAACGGTGGCCATGCCATGCGGGGCGCCCGCCAGCGGGGCCGCGATGCGCTGCAGCAGCTCGGCCAGGTGCAGCAGGTTGGTCAGGATGCGCTCACCGCTGTGCTCGCCAGCGCGTGCCAGCAGGCGCTGCGGCACCTGGAAGTCATGCAGCAACGCGCGCACAGCGGGCAGCACGCCGTGGCGCTGCCACAGGTCGTGGTAGCGCTCGAAGCGCTCGATCGTCTGCTCCCATGCGCCATCGTCGCTGGTCAGGCGCTCGATGTCGGCACGCGTCAGATCCAGGCTGGCGGTGGCCAGCGCGGCCCGGATGGCGTCGCCTTCGCGCGGGTGGGCGCAGGCGTGCAGCCAGCGCGCCAGATCCTCGGCTTCGGGGCTGGCGTAAACCGACTCCCGGTCGGACCGATAGACGCTGGCCAGGCCGCGCTGGCGCAGCGCCCGTTGCAGCGCCTGCGCCTCGTGCCGGTCGTTGACCAGGATGGCGATGTCGGCAGGGCGCAGCGGGCGCCAGCCGTCGCCGGTGGCCCACCCGAGCCGGTGTTCGCTGGCCTCTTGCAACCACTGCACCACTTGGTTGGCACAAGCGCCGGCCACCGCGTCGCGCAGGCGTTCTTTCGACCACGGCTCAGCGCCTGGCCGCACGTGCGCCAGGATCAGCGCGGGCAGCGCAGGGCCGCCGGGCCCCCGCGTCCACGGGGGTGCTCGCCCCTCGGCCTGCACGGGCACGAAGGGCAGCGGATCGTCGTCCCCGCGGCGAAACAGAAACGCCCCTTCGGCCCGCCGCGCCTGCGCGTGGTCAAAGACGTGGTTGACCGCGGCGACCATGTCGGCGCTGGAGCGGCGGTTGGTGTCGAGCCGCCACAGCCGCCCGCTGCACGCGCGGCGCGCCAACAGGTAACTGTGGATGTCGGCTTGCCGAAAGGCGTAGATGGCTTGCTTGGGGTCGCCGATGAGGATGAGGGCGGTATGGGGCGCCGGCTGCGCCAGGGTGTAGATGCGGTCGAGGATGTGCAGCTGGGTGGGGTCGGTGTCCTGAAATTCGTCCACCAGCGCGACCGGCCAGCGCGTGCGCGCGCGCGCCGCCAGTGCCGCGCCGGTGGGGCCGTCCAGGGCTTGGGCGAGGCGGCGCAACAAGCCGTCGAAGTCCACCTGGTCGCGCTGCGCCCATTGCTCGGCGATGCGGCGCTGCACCCAAACGGCCGCGTGGCGCCACAGCCAGCCCAGCGGCGAGGGCAGGCGCGACAACGCCTCGAGCAGCGCGGGGATGCCATCCCAGATCGCCAGCGCGGCGACCGCGGGGGGGATGGCACCGTCCGGATACTGGGCCTGCAGCCAGTCGCGGCGCAAGCGCCCGAGGCCCGTGCCCAGTTTCGGGGGTTGGTCGTCGTCCGGATCCTGCGCCCAGCGCTGCAGGGTGTTCAGCCAGCGCTCGACGTCGCTGCGCCGTCCCAGTGTTTTGGGCAGGATGCCGGCGTCGAGCGCCTCCAGCGCGGCTTGCGCGTGCGACACCCAGGGTGTCTTGAGCGCGACGAGCGCCGCCTGGCGCGCGTCCAGGGCGCGCGCCAGTCCCTCGGCGACCGGGGTGTCGGCCAGCGGTGGGTCGGTGGCGTGCCAGCGGTCGGCGTGGGGCAGCAGTGGGCGCACCTCGGCCGCCAGCGCCTGCGGGCCGGTCCAGGTCTGCGCCACCCAGCGGGCCAACTCCGCAGGCAGCGGCTGGATTTGCAGGCGCCACAGGTCGGCGGCCGCTTCCTCGATGGCGTCGGCTGGGTCGGGCACGAGCGTGAGCGTGAACGGCGTGCCG
>Ga0326763_1000414_pt1 | contig 15390 bp, 15 predicted proteins | sample NORPS_P_FD_207671 | JGI IMG/M metagenome (GOLD analysis project Ga0326763, IMG submission 207671) | Hot spring water microbial communities from Norris Geyser Basin, Yellowstone National Park, WY, United States - NOR.PS_P | ecosystem: Environmental > Aquatic > Thermal springs > Unclassified...
CGTCAGCAGCCGTTTGTCGATGTACGACACGTTTTGAAACGGTGGCGGCAGTTTGAAGTTCAGCCCGGGTTCGGTGACCACCTTGCGAATCTGGCCGAACTGAAACACGACGCCGAACTGGCGCTGATCGACCACGAACAGGGTGGAGCTGGCAATCGCCAGCAACACGAGCAGCGAAGAAGCGATGAATCCGATGCGGTTGATCATGGTAGGACTCCGGTCAGCGCCCTTCACGGTCGCGGCCGCGCAGGTCGTCGCGGCTGCGCGCGTCGCCACCCGATGCGCCCGCTGCGGCTGACGCGGGGGTGGTAGCCGCTGCCGCGCCAGCCGACGCGGGTGCCCCCTGGCTCACCTGTTGCATGATCTTGTCCAGCGGCAGGTACAGCAGATTGGACTGCTGGCGCGAGTCGATCAGCACCTTACTCACGTTGGCATAGATTTGCTGCATCGTCTCGAGATACATGCGTTCGCGGGTGACTTGCGGTGCCTTGGCGTACTCCGCCTGCACGAGCGAGAAGCGTTGCGCGTCACCCTGTGCCTGCGCGACGATACGCGCTTTGTAGCCCTGAGCTTCCTCCAGCAGGCGGGCCGCCGCACCACGGGCGCGCGGCACCACGTCGTTGGCATACGCCTGGGCTTCGTTCTTCGCCCGCTCTCGCTCTTGGCCCGCTTTGAGCACGTCGTCGAACGCGGCCTGTACCTGCTCGGGCGGACGCACGCCCCCGGACTGCAGGTTGATACCCACGACCTCGATGCCGACGTTGTAGCGATCGAGAAGGTTTTGCATGAGCGTGCGCACGCGCGGCGCGATCTGCTCGCGCTCCTCGGCCAGGGCCGCGTCCATCTTCATTTTGCCCACGACTTCGCGCACTGCCGTCTCGGCGGCCTTGACCACGGCTGCGTCCGGGTCGCGGCTGTTGAACAAGTAAGCACGCGCGTCGCTGAGTCGGTACTGCACGGCGAACTTGATCTCGACGATATTTTCGTCCTCGGTCAGCATGGCCGACTCGCGCAGGCCGGTGGCGCGCACGATGGCGTCGCGCCCGATGTCGACCGAGCGGATCTGGGTGACGAATACTGTTTCGTGGCGCTGGATGGGGTATGGCAGCCGCCAATGGAAACCCGCGCCCACCGTGCTGTGGTAGCGGCCAAACTGGGTGATGACGGCCTGTTGGCCTTCCTGCACGATGAAAAAGCCCGATCCCAGCCAGATCAAGACCGCCACGCCGACGATCAGGCCGGCGCCGATCCCGACGCCCTTGGGGTCGGGCCGCATCGGCGCGCCGCCGTCGCCATGGCCCCAGCCACCGCGGTCGTCACCAGGCGGACGGCCGCCACCCCGACCACCAAACAGGCCACCGAGCTTGCGATTGAAGTCGCGCCACAGCTCGTCGAGGTCCGGCGGGGTCTGACCGCCGCCAGGCCGGCGCTGGCCGTCGCTGCCGCGCCCCTCGCCATCGCCGTCACCACGCCCCCAGCGGGGGTCGTCGAGGTTGAACACCGCACGCAAAGAATGCCACCAGCGTGGCTGCATCGCCGACCTATGCGGGGTGCGCTCGCGTCCGAGGGGTGCGGCGTTCGAGGGAAAATCGCTCATGGATGGATGATGAGATTGTTGATGGGCAGTGTTATTGTGCCGAATTGTGAGTCACCCTCGTCATGGGTCGGCACCGTCAGCCGGGCGGCGACCGCCTCGGCCACGGCTTGGCGCAGAAGTCCCAAGCCCTCGCCCGTGTGGGCGCTCACAAACACCCGAGTCACCGCACGCCGCTCAAGATCCGTCACATCACGCGGATGCTGCGGCCGCCGCTCGGGTGGCAGGGCGTCGATCTTGTTGAACACCAGGATCTGCGGGATCTCGGCAGCGCCGATCTCGCGCAGCACCTGCATGACGTTGTCGATCTGCTCGGGATACAGCGGATTGGACGCATCGACCACGTGCAGCAACAGGTCGGCGTCGCGCGCCTCTTGCAGGGTGGCGGCAAACGCTTCGACCAGCGTGTGTGGCAGATCACGGATGAAGCCCACGGTATCCGACAGTGACACGCTGCAGCCGACCTCGCCCAGGTAGAGCTGGCGGGTGGTGGTGTCGAGCGTGGCGAACAGTTGGTCGGCCGCGTAGGCGCGCGCCTTGACCAGCGCGTTGAACAGCGTGGACTTGCCGGCGTTGGTGTAGCCCACCAGCGAAACATTGAACGCGCCGCGCCGCTCACGCAGGCGCCGCTGCGTGCGGCGCTGGCGCTTGACGCGCTCGAGCCGCTCGCGCGTGCGGGCGATGGCCACAGCGATCATGCGCCGGTCGAGTTCGATTTGCGTTTCGCCGGGGCCGCCGCGCAGCCCGATGCCGCCGCTTTGCCGCTCCAGGTGCGACCAGCGCCGCACGAGCCGCGTCGACAGGTATTGCAGCCGGGCCAGCTCGACCTGCAGCTTGCCCTCGTGGCTGCGCGCGCGCTGGGCGAAGATGTCCAGAATCAACAACACACGGTCGTTGACCGGCATCTTCAAGTGGCGCTCGAGGTTGCGCTGCTGCGCCGGGCTGAGCGCTTGGTCGAACAGGACTTCACTGGCACCGTGGGCCGCCGCCAGCGCCCCGATCTCGTCCGCTTTGCCGGAGCCGACGTACAGCGCCGCATCGGGCGCGCGCCGGCGGCAGACGACTTTGTCACAAACCCGGAAGCCGGCCGACTCGGCCAACTGGGCCAGCTCGTCGAGCGTGGCGTCGAACGACGCCTGCCCGATGCCGACGCCAACCAGGATGACGCCCGGGGCCGCGTTCGATGGGGTGACCGGCGGGGCGCTCGTCACGACGCCGAAGACGCCTCGGCGGGCTGCCCCACCGTGAATTGCACCGGGCGACCCGGCACGATGGTAGAAATAGCGTGTTTATACACCATCTGCGTGACGGTGTTGCGCAGCAGCACCACGTACTGGTCGAAGGATTCGATCTGTCCCTGCAACTTGATGCCGTTGACCAGGTAGATCGACACCGGCACGTGCTCGCGCCGCAGTTGGTTCAGAAACGGGTCCTGCAGGAGTTGGCCTTTGTTGTTGCTCACGATATCTTCCGTGTTCCGTACAAGGAAAAATGGGGTACGCCGAAATTACCACAAAAGAAGCGCCCAACCCGCCGTGCGCCCGGGATCGGCGCGTCAGCGGTAGGGATTGTCCTGCGTCTTGAACTCGATGCGCAACGGTGTACCGACGAGGTCGAACGCCTTGCGAAAGCGCGCCTCCAGGTAGCGCCGATAGGCATCGCCCACGTGCTCGAGCGAGTTGCCGTGGATGACGATGACCGGCGGGTTTTGCCCCCCCTGGTGCGCGTAGCGCAGCTTGGGCCGAAACATCCCACTCTTGGGCGGCGCCTGAAACGCCACCGCTTCCTGCAGCAGCCGGGTCAGCACTGGGGTGGGCATCTTGACCATCGCCGACTCGTAGGCGCGCGCGATCGACTTCCACAGCGCCTGGATGCCCTGCCGCTTGCGCGCCGAGATCGTGTGCAGCGGGGCAAACTTCAGAAACGCGAGCCTCGCCTCGATCGATCGCTGCAGCAGCTGGCGCTGGTAGTCATCCACCGCGTCCCACTTGTTGACTGCCAGCACCACGGAGCGGCCGCTGTCCAGAATATAGCCGGCGATGTGGGCGTCTTGCTCCGTGACGCCCTGCGTGGCGTCGAGCAGCAGCAGCACGACGTGCGCGTTTTCGATCGCCTGCAGCGTCTTGACGACGGAAAACTTCTCGACCGCCTCGAATACGCGCCCCTTGCGACGCAGACCGGCCGTGTCGATGAGCTCGAAGCGGTGCCCGTCGCGCTCGAACGGCACGCGGATCGCGTCACGCGTGGTCCCCGGCAGATCGAACGCGACCAAGCGCTCTTCGCCGAGCCACGCGTTGACGAGCGTGGATTTGCCCACGTTTGGGCGGCCCGCGACCGCCAGTCGAATAACCGCATCCTGCTCGGCGGGGGGTGGTGCGTCCTGCGCCTCGTCGGGCCAATGCAGCCGATCGAGTGCGGCCTCGATCATCGAGCGCACGCCCTGCCCGTGCGCTGCCGACACCGGGATCACCTCGCCCAGGCCCAGCTCGTAGAACTCGGCCAGTTGCGCGCCTTCGCGCATGCCCTCGGCCTTGTTGGCTACCAGCAGGCAGGGCTTGGCCAGCCGACGCAAATAGTCCGCGATATCGTGATCCTGCGCGCTCAAACCGGCGCGCGCATCGACGACGAAGATGACCACGTCGGCCTCCGCCACCGCCTGCCGGGTTTGCTTGGCCATCTCGCGGTAGATGCCGCTTTCCGCGTCGGGCTCGAAGCCACCGGTGTCGATGACGATGAATTCGCGCCGCCCCAGCCGCGCATTGCCGTAATGCCGGTCGCGCGTGAGACCCGGCATGTCGGCCACGATCGCGTCGCGGCTCTTGGTAATACGGTTGAACAGCGTGGACTTGCCCACGTTGGGCCGTCCAACGAGGGCGACGACGGGCTTGAATCCGGTCATTCGGGACGCCAAGCGAAGACCCCGCCGTTGCGGGTGACGGCCACCAAGGTGTTGCCCACGAGCACCGGTCCCTCGACGATGGCCGACCCATCGGTCGGCAGGCGATTGAGGAAGGAACCGTCCGCGCGCGACAGCAGGTGCACGAAGCCCTGCGCGTCACCCACCGCCAGCGAACGCCCGAGCGCCAGCGGCGCCGACACCCCCCGGTGCAGCAGCCGCTCGTTGGCCCACACGCGCGCGCCGTCGCTGCGGCGCAGCGCCATCACGCGCCCGTTGGCCTCGACGGCGTAGACACGCTCGGCGTCGGCTTGCACGCCGGTGGCGCCGTCGGCCGGCTGGGCCCACAGCGTGCGCCCGCTGGCAGCGTCCACACAGCCGACGGCGGACTGAAAGGCCCGCACGCACAGCACGTCGCCGTCGCGTCCCACACGGCCCACCAGATCGACCAGCCGTTCGATCTCGTTGGCGCCGCGCGAACGGCCCACGGCGGCCTCCCAGCGCACGCGCCCATCGTCGGGATCGAGCCCCACCAAGCGGCCACCGATGCCCACGACCAGCGTGTTGCCGACGGCACCGATCACCCCCGCTTGCTGCAGCACCAGGGGCTCGGTGCCGCGTGGCGCCTGCGACCACAAGCGCGCGCCCGACTGCGCGTCGAAGGCGGCGACGGAACGGTCACCGCCGAGCACGAACACCCGCTCTCCCGCCACGAACGGCGGCGTGAAGGTTCGCGACGGCAGGCGCTGGCGCCATGCCACGCCGCGTTCGGTGAGCACGACGAGGTCATTGGCGCGCGTCACCAGCGCCACGCGGCGCCCGTCGAAGCCGACGCCCGCGCCCATCGGCGCGCCGGCTTCGGCACGCCAGCGCACGCGCCCGGTCTCGCCCTCGAGCACCGTGACCATACCGGCGGCATTGGCCAGCGCCACCGCACCCCCGTGCACGGCGGGCACCAGCAGGGGATCGACGGGGCCGATCGCCTGCGTCCAGACTTGCCGCGCGGACACCAGCGCGGCGACGGGCTCCAGCGGGGTGGGTTGCGGCTTGCGCGAGCCCGAGGCGCACCCGGCCACGGTCAGCGCCAGCAGCACCCCGGTCAGCCCCAACGCGAGGCGGCGCGTGGGGGCGAAAAATGGGCGGTCATGGATGTTCACGGCTTGGCCTCCGGTTCGGCGGTCGGATCGACACCCAGTGCGTTGAGCTTGGCCTCGACGATGGCCCGGTAGCCGAGCGCGCCGTCCATGCCGCGCCACGCCTCCAGGTACGCACTGCGCGCAGCATCGGTCTGACCCTGTCGCTGCAGCAGGTCCCCGCGCCGGTCGGCCCACCAGGGACGCATCGCCTCGGGCACGCGGGCATCGAGCACCCGCTGCGCCGACTCCAGGTTGCCCGCGTCGATCTCCAGCCCCGCGAGATGCAGGCGCGCCACGGCGACCAGCGCCTCGTCGCGCCCGCGGTCGATGACGAACTGCAGCGCGGCGCGGGCGTCGTTGGCCTGATCGGCTTCGGCCAGCACGCGCGCCGCGAGCAACGCCCCGTGCTGCGCCTGGGTGGTGCGGGGCACCTGCGCCTGCAAATCGGCCCAGGCCCGGCGCACGCGTTCGACGTCAGCCGCCCGCGCCGCCTGTTCCAGCTCATCGAGCAGCCCTGCGGCCTGCGCGGCTTGGCGCTGCTGCCAAAACTGCCAGCCGTGGTAGGCAGCATAACTACCCAGCACGACGATCAGCAGCCAGGTGATCGCGTTGCCATACCGGGCCCAGAACGCCTTGAGTTGCGCGATCTGTTCCTGTTCTTCGAGGTCGTAATGCGACGCCATGCGTGAGCCGTAGAAAAATGAAGTAGCGAGGATTGTAGAGGGCGCGCTCAGGCCGCCGTACGCGGGGTGCTCGGGGCACGCAGCTCGGACGCCCAATCGGCCACGCGCGCCAATGGCCGCGTGGTCTGGGCGCCCACGGTGCCGTCGGTGCCAGCCCGCAAGGGCTTGATGCCCACCTGCCCCGCCGCGAGTTCATCCGCTCCAAAGATGAGCGCGAAGCGCGCCCCACTGGCGTCGGCCTTTTTGAACTGCGACTTCATGCTCCCCAGCCCGTCGGGGCCGCTGGCGTGCATGAGCACCGACACGCCCTCGGCACGCAAAGCCCGCAGCACGGGCATGACCTGCGGCCACGCGGCTGCGTCGGGCACGATGGCGTAGGCGTCCGGCACCGGCACCGACGGCAGGCGCTGCTGGGCTTTGAGCAGCTCGAGAATCCGCTCCACACCCATGGCCCAGCCCACACCAGGCGCGGGCTTGCCGCCCAGCTCGGCCGTCAGCCCATCGTAGCGGCCGCCCGCGCAGACCGTGCCCTGCGCGCCCAGGGACTGGGTGACGAACTCGAACACGGTGTGGTGGTAGTAGTCCAACCCACGCACCAGGCGTGGATTGACGCGATAGGCGATGCCCATGGCGTCGAGCAAGCGGCGCACGGTATCGAAATGCGCCAGCGACGCGGGTCCGATGTGATCGAGCAGCCGCGGCGCGGCCTCCACCAGCGCCTGCATGGCGGGGTTTTTGGTGTCCAGAATGCGCAGCGGGTTGGTGTAGAGGCGTCGCTGGGCATCGGCGTCGAGCTGGTCCCGATGCTGCTCGAAATACGTGATGAGCGCCTGCCGGTGCGCCTGCCGCTCGGGCGGCTGGCCCAGCGTGTTGATCTCGAGCGTGACCTCTTGCAGCCCCAGTTCGCGCCACAGGTCGGCGGCCATGGCGATCAGCTCGGCATCGGCCTCCGGGCCGGCCAGCCCCAGCGCCTCGACGCCGATCTGATGAAACTGGCGGTAACGGCCACGCTGGGGGCGTTCATGCCGAAACATCGGCCCCATGTAGTACAGGCGCTTGGGGCCGTCGTACAGCAGCGAATGCTCCACCACCGCACGCACCACACCGGCCGTGCCCTCGGGGCGCAGCGCAAGCTGCTCGCTGTTGAGCCGGTCCTCGAACGCGTACATCTCCTTTTCGACGATGTCGGTGACTTCTCCCAGGCCGCGCACGAACAGCGCCAGCGGCTCGACGATGGGGGTGCGGATGTTGCGGTAGCCATAGCGCGCGAATAATTCGCGCACGTGCGCCTCCAGCCACTCCCAGTGCGCGGAGTCGGGCGCCACGATGTCGTTCATGCCTTTGACGGCGGTGATTTTGTCGGTCATATCGATTCACAACGGCGTCGCTGCCACCAACGCAGCGGCGATCGGAAGAAAAACGGGGAAGGTCCTGCCAGCAGGCCCCACGCTCAGCCCGCCCCACTCCCAAAACGGCGGGCAACGTAGTCTTCGACGATTTGGCGAAACTCCTCGGCGATGCGCTCACCGCGCAGCGTGGCGACCTTTTGACCATCGACGTACACCGGTGCTGCGGGGGCCTCACCGGTACCTGGCAAGCTGATACCGATGTCGGCATGCTTGCTCTCACCCGGCCCGTTGACGATGCAGCCCATGACAGCGACCCTGAGGTTTTCCACACCGGGGTAGCGGCTGCGCCAGATCGGCATGGCCGCGCGCAGGTGGTCGTCGATCTGCTTGGCCAGTTCCTGAAACACCGTGCTCGTGGTGCGCCCGCACCCGGGACACGCGGTCACGCTGGGCACGAAGGCGCGCAACCCCAGCGCCTGCAGGATCTCGAGCGCCACCACCACCTCCTGCGTGCGCGGCTCGCCCGGCTGTGGCGTGAGGCTGACGCGAATCGTGTCGCCAATGCCCTGCTGCAGCAGCACCGCCAACGCCGCCGCCGAGGCGACCGTGCCCTTGGTGCCCATGCCGGCCTCGGTCAGTCCCAGGTGCAGCGGGTAATCGCAGCGCCGCGCCAGTTCCTGGTACACAGCGATCAAATCCTGCGCATTGCTCACTTTGCACGACAGCACGATATTTTCCGGTGCCATACCGATCTCGATGGCACGCTCAGCCGAGGCCAGCGCGGAGGTGATGAGTGCTTCGTACATCACCTGGCGCGCATCCCAGGGCTGGGGCCGGCGGGCGTTGTCATCCATCATCTGGCCGAGCAGTTCCGGGTCGAGACTGCCCCAGTTGACGCCAATGCGGATCGGCCGCCCCCAGCGCAGCGCGGCTTCGACCATCTGCGCAAATTGACGGTCTTTCTTTTCGCCGCGGCCAACATTGCCGGGGTTGATGCGGTATTTGGACAGCGCCTGCGCCATGGCCGGGTATTCGGCCAACAAGCGGTGCCCATTGAAATGGAAGTCGCCGATCAGCGGCACCGACACGCCCATGCGGTCGAGCTGCTCGCGGATATGCGGCACGGCGCGCGCGGCCTCGTCGTTGTTGACCGTGATGCGCACCAACTCGGATCCCGCCTGCGCCAGCTCCTTGACCTGGATCGCGGTCGCGATCACGTCGGCGGTGTCGGTGTTGGTCATGGACTGCACACGGATCGGCGCGTTGCCGCCGACCGTGACGCGGTGGTCACCCCAGGCGACGACGCCCTGGCGTGTACGCCGCGGCGCGGGCGCGCCCAACGGGATCGGCCGTTCAGTGTTGACAATGGGTACACCCGCGGCACGCGGGGGTTCGATGGCGGTCATGGGCAGTCAGCGAATCTCGAATCGGGCGACATTGTTGCGGGTCACCGGACCCAGGTTGAAGGGCTGCCCCCGCACGACGACGTCGGTGACGTCGGCACGGCCAATGGTGACCGCCAGCGGCAAATCCTCGTCGATACGAATCACCTCACCCGGCTGCATGGTGCGCTGCACCAAGACGCGGCCAGAGGCCCCGATGACCTGGACCCAACTCGCCGCCCGCACCTCGATCCGCGCCACTGCGTCGGGCCCGTTGGCGGTCGCGGATAGCTGCGGCCGATCCGTTGCCGCTGGCTGGGGGGCTGGCGGGGGCGTCTCCCCGATCACCACAGGGGCGGCGACCACGGTCGAGGGCCCGACCGCGGCACTCGACGGCACTGGTGGAGCGCCCCCCGCGTCAACGGCCGACACTGGGGCGGTTGGCACTGCCGCACTCGGCGCAGCCGGGCCCGACTGCGTCGTCTCAGCCCCCGGCGCGCCGTCGCCGGACGGCAGCACGAACCACAACACCGCCGCCAAGACCAGCAGTGCCAGCGCCACCCACAGCGGCAGCCGCCGAGCGGCGCGCACGCCATCGCCAAACGGTGACGCGCCATCGCGCGGCATCGGTGTGTCCAGCGCGTCCGTCGGCCGGGCAAGCTGGGCCGGCGCACCCGCCGGCAACGCCGCCAGCACGGGCGCCGGATCGATCTTGAGCACCCGACACACACTCAAGGCCAGCGCGCGCGCAAACGTCGCGTCGGGCAAGGCATCGGTCCTGCCCTGCTCCAGTGCCTCCAGCCGTTGCACCGGCACTTTCAGCATGGCCGCCAGCGCGGCGATGTGCACTCCCGCACGCTCGCGCGCTTGCCGAAGCATCTCACCGGCGGCGTGGGCAGAAGTCTGCGACTCGGACGGCGGCACGTCACTCATGAAACGCCCCTCGCTCGTAGGCATCGGCCTCGCGCGAGGCCGGGAAACGACGTTTGAGCTGCTCGCCAAGCTGCTGGGCGATGTCGCGCTGGCCCAGCCGGTTTTCGATCTTGATGCCCAGCCACAACGACTCGGCATTGGCGAGCTCGGAGTTGTTCAGCCGTCGAATGTAGAACCGTGCCCGCTCGGCGTCACCCCGCTGATACAGCAGCAGCGCCAGGTTGTACAGCACGACGGGGTTGCCGGGCTCGAGCTCGAACGCGCGTTGCAGGCTGCGCTCGGCCGCGTCGGCCTGCCCTGCGCGTGCCTGACAGACACCCAGCGCCATCCACGAGCGCGCGGCAGATCGATAGCCGGGCGTGTCCAGCGCACGCCGAAATGCGTCGAACGACGGCGCCCAGCGGCCATCCTGACAATACATCCAGCCCAGGTTGTGCCACGCGTCGCCATCCCGCGGGTCGAGCCGCAGCGCCTGCTGAAAGCTTTCTTCGGCCAGCCGCCAATCCCGCAGCTGGGTATAGATCAGCCCGCGCAGGTTGAACGCCGCCGCATAGGTCGGATCGGCCGCGATGGCCTGCTTGACCTCGTCGAGCGCGATGACCCACTGGCCCTGCTCGAAATAACCCGTCGCCAACTCCAGGCGCGTGCGGGCGCGTTTGCGCGCCGGCGGCTCGTCCGACTCCGTGATCCAATCGCGCCCCGCACTCGCCGCCACACCACCCCCCGCGCCGGCGCAGCCCGCCAGCGCGCCCAGCAGCACCCCGAAGCCGCATACCAGCCACAGCACGCGCCTTCGCACAGCGACGCTCCCTGCCGCCCTCATGGCGCCACCTCCCGCGCCCCTTGCGGGCGCTGCACCCGCACCACGGCCAGATCCTCACCACGGCGCGCCAGGCGTTGCGCGACACGGGTGCGATCCTGCACATCCCCGGCGAGCTGTCCACACGCGGCATCGATGTCGTCGCCCCGTGTCTTGCGGATGGTGGTCACGATGCCGGCGGCGTTGAGGCGATCCGCGAATGCCTTGACGGCAAGACGCGGCGAGCGCCTCAGACCCGATGCGGGAAACGGATTGAACGGTATCAGGTTGATCTTGCACGGCACCCCGTGCTCGCGCACCAGCGCGACCAGCGCGTCGGCATGCGTGAGCGTGTCGTTGATGCCGTCGAGCATGCAGTATTCGAACGTGACGAAATCGCGCGGCGCCGCCGGCAGGTAGCGGCGACACGCCTGCATCAGCTCGTGCAGCGGGTATTTGCGATTGAGCGGCACCAAGCGGTCGCGCAGCGCGTCGTCGGGCGCGTGCAGCGACACCGCCAGCGCCACCGGGCAGTCTTGCGCCAGGCGCTCCATCATCGGCACCACGCCCGAGGTGGAGACCGTCACGCGCCGCCGCGACAGGCCGTAGCCATGGTCGTCGAGCATCACGCGCAGCGCCGGGATGAGAGCAGCATAGTTTTGCAGCGGCTCGCCCATGCCCATCATCACCACGTTGGAGATGACGCGCTCGCGGGTCTGCAAGCGCCGACGCAACTCGTGCTCGGCGTGCCACAACTGCGCCAGGATCTCGCCCGTCGTCAGATTGCGGCTGAATCCTTGGTGTCCGGTGGAGCAGAAGCGACACCCCACCGCGCAGCCGGCTTGGCTGGAAACACACAGCGTCGCGCGGTCGTCTTCGGGGATGTAGACCGCCTCGACCGCGTTGCCGTCGCCGACGTCGAAGAGCCACTTGATGGTGCCGTCGGCCGATGCCTGCTCGGCCAGCACGGGCAAGCCCTGCACCCGCGCCACCGAGGGCAGCCGCTCGCGCAAGTCGCGCGCGAGGTCGGTCATCTCCTCGAAGCACGCCACCCCTCGTTGGTGGATCCAGCGAAAGAGCTGCACGGCTCGGAAACGCTGCTGTCCGAGCCGCTCGCAGAAAGCGGCCAACCCCTCGAGGTCGAAATCGAGCAAATTGGCCGTCATGGCATGATCAGCGGGAGTAAATGGCCATGCCCGGGAAGAAGAACGCGACCTCGACGGCGGCGGTCTCGGGCGCGTCGGAGCCGTGCACCGCGTTGGCGTCGATGCTGTCGGCAAAGTCGGCGCGGATGGTGCCCGGCGCAGCCTTCTTGGGGTCGGTCGCACCCATCAGCTCGCGGTTCTTGGCGATGGCGTTTTCGCCTTCGAGCACTTGCACCATCACCGGCCCGGAGACCATGAAGTCCACCAGATCCTTGAAGAACGGGCGCTCTTTGTGCACCGCGTAGAACTGCTCGGCCTCGCGGCGCGACAGATGCACCATCTTGGCCGCGACGATCTTGAGACCCGCGGCCTCGAAGCGGCTATAGATCTGGCCGATCACATTCTTGGCGACGGCGTCGGGTTTGATGATGGAGAGGGTGCGTTCGATGGCCATGATGTTGGTCGAGGTTTGTGGAGGATATGAAAAGAAACCTGTGATTTTACCCGTTGCGCCGCCTTGCCGCGCCAGCAGGAAGCGCGGACCGCCGTGCGCGCTCCGGCGACGGCGGCGCGGCGGGGCGGCTGGGGCGGGGCCCCGCGCCGCGCGACGGGCCCGATCGGCGCCGAGGTGCCGTGGCCCGCTGCGGCAGCGGCACGCCGGCGGCTTGCATCAACTGCTCGACGACCCGTGGCTCCAGTTCCATGAACGCGCCACGGCGCAGCCCGCGCGGCAGCGCGATCGCCCCGTAGCGCACGCGAATCAGGCGACTGACCGCGTGACCCAAGGCCTCGAACAGCCGCCGCACCTCGCGGTTGCGCCCCTCGGCGATGGTCACGCGGTACCAGCGGTTGGCACCGTCACCGCCGCCATCCTCCAGCGACAAAAAGCGCGCGGGTCCATCCTCGAGCTCCACGCCGTCGAGCAACCGTTGGCGCTCTTCCTGCGACAGTGCACCCAATACCCGCACCGCATATTCACGCTCGAGCCCGAAGCGCGGGTGCATCAGGCGGTTGGCCAACTCCCCCGAATCGGTGAACAGCAGCAACCCTTCGGTATTGATATCGAGCCGCCCGACCGCCATCCATTTGCCGCTGCGCAGGCGTGGCAACTGCCGAAAGACCGTCGGCCGGTTTTCCGGGTCGTCCAGGGTCACCACCTCCCCTGTCGGCTTGTGGTAGGCCAGCACGCGCGGCAAGCGCGTGGGTGTGGCGCTCCAGCGCACGAGCCGGCCGTCGAGTTTGACCACATCCCCCGCCGCGATGCGCTGGCCGACGTGCGCCGGCGCGCCGTTGACCGTGACACGCCCGGCAGCGATGGCCTGCTCCATGTCGGCACGCGACCCCAAGCCCGCCTGCGCCAGCACTTTGTGCAACTTGATCGAGGCATCGGGGCTGGCTGCCGCCGACGCGCTGCCGCCCGAAGGCGTCGCCTTGCGCCGCGGGCGCTCGCCAGTACGCGGGGTGGAGAGGGAGGGTTTCATGATCGTCCTTCGGGTTGCGCGGCCAACGGTGCCGCTTTGGGGGATGGCATGGGCAGCTCACGCTGCCCGTCGGAATCGGGCCCGGCATCGAGACCGAGCCGGCTGGCCGATCGCGACTCGTGCGGCTCGAGTGGCGGCAACTCATCGAGCGCGCGCAGCCCCAGGTCGTCCAAAAACTGGCGCGTGGTGGCGTACAACGCGGGACGGCCCACCGTCTCGCGATGGCCGATGACTTCGATCCAGCCGCGGTCTTCGAGCTGCTTGAGGATCTGGCTGCCGATCGTCACGCCGCGGATGGCCTCCATGTCACCCCGGGTGACGGGCTGCCGGTAAGCGATGATGGCCAGCGTCTCCAGCACCGCCCGACTGTACCGCGGCGGCTTTTCGGGGTGCAGCCGCTCCAGGAACGGGCGCACCTCGGGGCGGCTCTGGAAACGCCAGCCACTGGCCACGCAGACCAGTTCCAGCCCGCGATCGGCCCAGGCGCGCTGCAGCTCGCCCAGCAGGCGGCGCAGCGTGTCGGGAGCCACGGCGCCATCGAACAACGCCCCCAGCTCGCGCAGGGACAGCGGCTGCGTCGCACACAGCAACGCAGCTTCCAAGAGACGGCGCGCGTCATGGGTGTTCATACTTGGCGTTGGGCTGCCTCGGCCGGGCCAGTGGGCTGCACGGGCCACAAGAGGGCGGGATTGTAGTGCAGCCCCGCGTGGACCAGCGCCGCGGCGAGATCGGGCGGCAGCGCGCGCTCGAACGCCAGCCAATGCCCATGCACTGGGTGCGCCAAGCCCAGCCGCACTGCGTGCAGCGCTTGGCGCTCCAGACCCAGCACGGACGCCCCGCCATAGAGCGTGTCGCCCACCAACGGGTGCCCCAACCACGCCAGGTGCACGCGAATCTGGTGCGTGCGCCCCGTGTGCAGCTTACACCCCACCAACACCCAGCGGGCATCGCCCCCCGAGCCGCCCGCCAGGCGGCGTACGTCCGTGCGCGCTGGCTTGGCGCTGGTGCTGACCGTGGGGTGCACCGCCATGCGCAGCCGCTGCCGCGCATCGCGGCCGATGGGCTGGTCGATCGATAGCTCGTCCGCGTGGCGCCACGGCCCTGCTGCCAGCGCCACATAAATGCGCTGGACGGCGCGCTGCGCGATCATCGCCACCAGTGCATCGAACGCGCGGGACGTCTTGGCCACGACCATCAGGCCACTGGTATCTTTATCCAGGCGGTGCACGATGCCTGCGCGCGGCAACTGCGCCGCACCCGCGTGGTGCGCGAGCAACCCATTGAGCAGCGTACCCGACCAATGCCCCGCCGCCGGGTGCACCACCAGCCCCGCCGGCTTGTCGATGACCAGCAGGTGTTCGTCCTCGTACACCACGGCCAGCGCCATCGGCTGCGGCACGAACGCCTGCGCCTGCGCCGTCGCGCGCAGCTCGACGGATACCGACTCGCCCACACGCAGCCGCCGCGCCGCCTTGGTCAGCGGCTCGACACCCACACGGACGGCGCCGTCGGCGATGAGCTGCTGCAGGTAGCTGCGCGAGACCTCGGGCACGCGCGCCGCCAGCCAACGGTCGAGCCGCTCGCCGTGGCCCTCGCGGTCGACGACGAAGCGGCGCCACTCGGATTCGGCGCCGACCTCGTCCGCGCCGTCATCGATGACACCGGGCGGCGCCGCGACGTCGCCCTGGACCTCTATAATTTTTGACATCCTGTTTGCTGCTGCGGCAGCGCGCCTGAGGGGCGCTCCATGAAAACCCAACGATTATCCGTCGATCACCTGCGCGCGCCCATCCTGTCCACCGTCGCCTTGAGCGTCGCTTTGCTCGCGGGCTGCGCCAGCCAGCCCGACAAAGACGTCACCGCCAGCTGGAGCCCCAACAAGCTCTACGCCGAGGCGATGGACGAGCGCAATTCGGGTAACTACGAGCGTGCGATCCAGCTGTTCGAAAAACTCGAAGGTCGCGCCGCCGGCACCCCGCTGGCGCAGCAGGC
>Ga0326763_1000415_pt1 | contig 15384 bp, 13 predicted proteins | sample NORPS_P_FD_207671 | JGI IMG/M metagenome (GOLD analysis project Ga0326763, IMG submission 207671) | Hot spring water microbial communities from Norris Geyser Basin, Yellowstone National Park, WY, United States - NOR.PS_P | ecosystem: Environmental > Aquatic > Thermal springs > Unclassified...
ACGACAAGCAAATCCTGCTTGTCGCGCAGAAGAACGCGACGCAGGACGACCCGGGGAACGACGACATGTTCCGGGTCGGCACGGTGTCCACCATCCTGCAACTGCTCAAGCTGCCCGACGGCACGGTGAAGGTGCTTGTCGAGGGAAGCCGGCGCGCGCAGATCACCAAGTTTGCGGATACCGAAGCCTATTTCGAGGCATACATTCGGGAACTCCCCGAAGAGGACGGCGACGCCAAGGAGCTCGAGGCTCTCGGGCGTACCGTGGTCGGCCAGTTTGAGCAATACATCAAGCTGAACAAGAAGATCGCGCCCGAGGTGCTGGTCTCGCTCAACCAGATCGAGGAACCGAGCAAGCTCGCCGACACGATTTCGGCCCACCTCAATCTCAAAATCGCCGAGAAGCAGGAACTGCTCGAAGCAGCGAAGGTGAACGATCGCCTGGAGCGCGTTTTCGCCCACATGGAAAGCGAAATCGGTGTCCTGCAGGTCGAGAAGCGCATCCGCAACCGTGTCAAGCGGCAGATGGAGAAGACCCAGCGCGAGTACTACCTCAACGAGCAGCTGAAGGCGATCCAGAAGGAACTCGGCGAGAACGAGGACGGTAAGGACGAGACGGCCGAACTCGAGGAGCGGATCAAGAAGACCCGCTTCAGCAAGGAAGCGCGCGAAAAGGCGATGGCCGAGCTGAAGAAGCTCCGCACCATGAGCCCGATGTCGGCCGAAGCCACCGTGGTTCGCAACTACCTCGACTGGATGCTGTCCATTCCGTGGAAGAAGCGCAGCAAGATCAGCAACGACGTCAACGAGGCCGAGAAGGTGCTCGACGCTGACCATTACGGTCTGGCCAAGGTCAAAGAGCGCATTCTCGAGTACCTGGCCGTGCAATCGCGCAGTGCGAAGATCAAGGGGCCGATCGTCTGCCTCGTCGGGCCCCCCGGTGTTGGCAAGACCAGCCTGGGCCGCAGCATCGCCAAGGCGACCGGTCGGAACTTCGTGCGGATGTCGCTCGGCGGCGTGCGTGACGAGGCCGAGGTGCGCGGGCACCGCCGGACCTATATCGGTTCGATGCCCGGCAAGGTCGTGCAAGGCATGAAGAAGGCCAAGACCAGCAATCCGCTGTTCTTGCTCGACGAGATCGACAAGCTCGGTGCCGATTGGCGCGGCGATCCGTCGTCGGCACTGCTTGAGGTTCTGGACCCCGAGCAGAACGCGACGTTCGCGGATCACTACCTCGAGGTCGATTACGATCTTTCGGACGTGATGTTCATCACCACGGCGAACAGCTTGCGGATGCCCCAACCGCTGCTCGACCGGATGGAGATCATCCGGATCCCCGGCTACACCGAGGATGAGAAGGTTGAAATCGCCAAGCGGCACCTCGTCAGCAAGCAAGCCGAGGCCAACGGCCTGAAGAAGGAGGAGTGGTCGCTGTCCGAGGACGCCATCCGCGACCTCGTCCGCTACTACACCCGTGAGGCCGGAGTGCGGAGTCTCGAGCGCGAGATCGCGAACGTGGCGCGCAAAGCGGTCAAGGAGATCGTCACCAAGAAGGTCAAGAAGGTGACCATCGGCGTGAAAAACCTCGAGAAGTTCGCCGGCGTGCGCCGCTTCCGTTACGGGGAGACTGAGGCCGAGGACATGGTCGGCGTCGTCACCGGCCTGGCCTGGACCGAGGTGGGCGGCGAGATACTGACCATCGAAAGCGTTCTGCTTCCGGGTAAGGGTCAGGTCAAGCACACCGGTAAACTCGGCGATGTCATGCAGGAGAGCGTCTCGGCCGCGCTGAGCTACGTCCGCAGCCGCGGCGTCAGTTTCGGCATCAAGCCGACGATCTTCGACAAGAAGGACATCCACGTCCACGTGCCGGAGGGGGCCACTCCGAAGGACGGGCCTTCCGCCGGAATCGCGATGGCAACCAGCATCGTCTCCGTCATGACGGGCATCCCTGTCCGCCGCGACGTGGCGATGACGGGGGAGATCACGCTGCGTGGCCGTGTGCTGCCCATCGGCGGTCTGAAGGAGAAGCTGCTCGCGGCGCTGCGTGCCGGCATCACGACTGTCTTCATCCCGAAGGACAACGAGAAAGATCTCGCCGAGATCGAGGAAGGCGTGAAGCGCCACATCAAGATCATCCCCGTCGCGCATGTCGACGAGGTGATCAGCCAGGCGCTGTCCCGCAAGCCTGAGGCGATCGAGTGGGTGGAGCCGCCGGAGCCAGTGGTTCCCACGGTCCAACCCGAGGTTTCACTACCACACTGAAGGCGGGTTGCTCCGGCCCCCGGGCCGGAGCAACGTTGGCCTATCGCAGAGAAGGGCGGTTAGCTCAGCGGTAGAGCGTCTCGTTTACACCGAGAGGGTCGGCGGTTCGAAACCGTCACCGCCCACCATCACACAGCAGCGTTCGCGCGTAAGCACGAAAACTCCGAGGCCGCCCCGGCGTAGAGAGATCCGGCTTCGCAACCCATCCGGCTCGGGGGCAAGCGCATGGTTCCTCTTGCTCGCGTCACCGGGCTGCGGGCCCGGGCTTTCACCATTTCCACCGATGCTCCCGAAGCTGACGGCACCATGGCGTGGGACTCGACGACGCTCGTGGTCGTCGAAGTGGATGGAGGCGGGCAGACCGGCCTCGGCTATACCTATGCGGACGCGTCGGCCGTGACGCTGATCAACGAAAAGCTTGCCCAAACGGTATGCGGGTCGGACGCGTTCGACCCGCCGGGGACCAACCGTGCGCTCCATCGGGCCGTGCGCAACATCGGCCGGCAGGGCCTGGCCGCTACGGCGATCTCCGCCATCGACGCGGCGCTCTGGGACCTCAAGGCCAAGCTGCTCGATCTGCCGCTGGTCCGACTGCTCGGCGCGTATCGGGAGGCGGTGCCCATCTACGGCAGCGGCGGCTTCACGTCATACGACGACCGCCAACTCGCGCGGCAGCTTGCGTCTTGGGTGGAGGAAGATGGCTGCCGTTGGGTCAAGATGAAGGTCGGCTCGCAACCCGGCCGTGACCCGGCGCGTGTGCGAACCGCTAAGGCGGCCATCGGCGATTCCCCCCAACTCTTCGTCGACGCAAACGGCGCCTACGCCGTCAAAGCATGAGGCGGACATCGGATGGTTCGAGGAGCCCGTCTCCTCCGACGATCTCGCGGGGCTCCGAGAGGTGCGGGCGGGCGTTCCGGCCGGGCTCGTGATCGCGGCCGGCGAATACGGCTACGACCTCGATTATTTCCGCCGCATGCTCGCGGCCCGGGCTGTCGACGTGCAGCAGGCAGATGCGTCGCGTTGCGGCGGCATCACGGGTTTCCTTGCCGCCGGCACGCTCGTCGACGCCTTTCACCTCGATCTCTCGGGCCACTGCGCCCCTGCCCTGCACCTCCATGTCGCATGCGCCGTGCCGCGCCTGCGCCATCTGGAGTGGTTCCATGATCACGTGCGGATCGAACATAAACTGTTCGACGGGGCGCCCTCCCCTCGCGATGGGATGATCCGTCCCGATCTCTCGCGGCCCGGCCTCGGCCTAGCGTTCCGCTGGCAAGATGCGGAGGCCTTTGCCCCCTGAGACCTGGCCGTTAGCCGAACATGTCGGGCTGGGTGGCCGCGATGTGGCTGTAGAGCGTCTGGAAGTGCAGCCAGCCGATGTAGTCGCTGCCGACATGCTCGCGACTGTATTCGGCCGTTTTCTGCGAGAGTGGCTGCGGCTTGATGCCGGTAGCCTCGACAAGTAGCTGCTGCTGGCAGGCCCGCTCGAGCGCTATGAACCAGAAGGCGGCATCGTCGATGCTGTGCCGGCTGCAGGTTAGCAGGCCGTGGTTTTGGTGCAGCACGCCGCGGTTGCGGCCGATCTGCTTGGCCACCGACCAGCCGCTCTCTTCCTCGACCGCAACTGCACCGGCCGACGCGCCGATCACAGCGTGGCTGTTGTAGAACGCCGCCGCGTCCTGGCTGATCATGTCCAGCGGACGGCCCGTCGCGCACCAGGCGGTGCCGTACGTGGTGTGCGCGTGACACATCGCCATGACGTCCGGATATTCCTCGTGCACGGCCCCGTGCAGGACGAAGCCCGCGCGGTTGATGGCATAGTCGCCCTCGATCACCTTGCCCTTGTGGTCCGCCAGGATGAGGTTGGACAGCTTGACCTGGGAGAAATGGACGCACATCGGGTTGGTCCAGTAGAGCTCGGGGTTGCCCGGGTCGCGCACGGTGAGATGGCCGGCGAAGCCGTAGTCGAAGCCATGAATCGCAAACGCACGGCAGGCGGCGACCAGGTGTTCCTTGCGGTAGCGGCGCTCGGCCTCGACGCTCTCGAACTCCGGGATTTCCGGGAATATCAGGCCCTCTTGCTCCGGCTGGTAGATCGAGATGCGTTCCTTCTTGGTGGGGGGAATGCTGCTGATCATGGTGTCGGGCATGATGGGCTTTCCTTGCCTTCAGGTAAGAGGGTCAGCCCTCGACGGGCTGCGTGTCGTTTGCCTGGCGACCTTGTGGCGCCCTCGTTTGATTTGTGGCAAACGACCTTTTCTCATCTCAGGATGAATCTGGTTCATGTCCGATGCGGCGGCTGCCTAGCTTCCACTCGCTCCGCGCGTTCGAGGCGGCGGCGCGCCACGGGAGCTTCGTCCGCGCCTCGGAGGAGCTGCATCTCACCGCGTCCGCCATCAGCCATCAGGTGCGCTCGCTGGAGGCGTATTTCGGGCGACCGCTGTTCGCCCCCGGCTCGCGGGCGAAGGTGCTGACGGAGGATGGCGCGCGGTTGTCCGCCGGTCTGGCACATGCCTTCGACGCGATCGAGACGGCTTGCGCGGAGGTGGCGCCGAAAGCCACCGGCTCGACCCTGACCGTGCACTGCGCGCCGAGCTTTGCCGCGAAATGGCTGGGGCCGCGGCTGGCCGGCTTCATGGAGCGGCATCCCTCCATTGCGATCCGCCTGTCGTCCGGCGCCGGGAGCTACGACCTGCTCCGCAACGAAGCGACCGATGTCGCGATAGTCTACGGCGAGGCGCCCGTCGGCGCGGGGCTGTCGGTCGACGATCTCGGCGAGGAGGAGGTCACGGCACTCTGCGCGCCGGCGTTGGCGACAAGGTTTCCGGACCTCGGCCGGCGGACCATGCTGCAGCTGCCGCTGATCGAATCGCTGGTGAGCCCGATCCGCTGGTCCGACTGGTTCACCGCCAACGGGCTCGGGCGTCATCCGCAGGGGCCGATGACGGGGTTCGACCGCGGCGCGCTGGTGATCTCGGCTGCGGTCCAGGGGATGGGGGTCGCGCTCGAGACCGAGCGGTTCGTGGAAGCCGAACTCGCCGCGGGTCAGCTCGTGCGGCTCGGCGGCGGGCGGTTCCGGCCGATCCGCTGCGTGCTGCACCGGTTGCTCAGCCGGACGGGCCCGCACGCGCCGCCCCGGGTCCGCGCGTTCCGATCCTGGCTGCTGGCGGAGGTGGGCGAGTCGAGCCGCGACCCGGCGCGAGGCCCCGCGCGCTGACGAGCGCGGAAGTGATGGAGCGGCCGGCGCGGCGCCTCGTTGTGGGCCGCATGATCGGCAGGTTGATGGGGCTCGAGGATGTCCGCGGCGGCGCGCGGGATGCGATGCGCGACGCGGTGTCGGCGTGGCGAGGGACCGGGCCGGTGGTCGTCTTGTGCCACTTCGATGCGGACGGGCTGGCGTCGGCCGCCATTCTGGTCCGGGCGCTCCGCGCGCTGGACCGTCCGGCGCTACCCGTCGTGATCGGCAAGACGGAGACGCCTTGGGACCCGGCGGTCGGCTTGCGGCTGTCGGACCTCGCGCCGGCCGGGCTGATCCTCGCGGATTTGGGTATGCGGCCGGAGGCCGTCCTGCCGGGCTGCCCGACGCTGGTGATCGACCACCACGTGCCGACGGGCGGGCCGGAGGCCGCCATCACGCTCAGCGGCAACGGCCTCGTGCCGGAGCCCACGACCGCGCTGCTGGCCTGGTGGGCGGCGGCCGCGCTGGGCGACCAGGCCGACCTGCTGTGGCTCGCGGCGATCGGGCTCATCGGCGACATGGCCGAGGAGCGCAGCTGGCCGGAGCTCGCGGCCGCGCAGGCGCGCTGGGGCAAGACGGCGCTGCGAGACGCGACGTCGCTGATCAACGCGCCGCGCCGGACCGCCTCGGCCGATGCCGGGCCGGCGCTTCGGCTGTTGCTGCGCGCGTCCGGGCCGAAAGACATCACGAGGGGCGCAGACGCCGACGCCCTCGCGCTGCATGCGGCCAAGGCGGAGGTGCGCGCGGCCATGGACGACGCCAAACGCGTGCCCCCCGCCATTGCCGGCGACGTTGCCCTTATCCCGCTGCACACGCCCTGCCAGATCCACCCGCTCATCGCCCAGCAATGGCGCGGGCGCCTGCGGGACAAGATCGTCATCGCCGCCAATAGTGGCTACCGGCCCGGTTGGGTCCATTTCGCCGCCCGGTCCGCGAGCGGCCGCGACCTCATCGCCTTCCTTGCCGACCACCGCCCGGCCAATGCCGACGGACGTTTCGGTAACGGTCACGCGCAAGCGACCGGCGGGGCGCTGACGGTCGCGGATTGGAACGGCTTCATCGCCGGCCTCGGACTGCCCCAAGCACAGGTGACGCCATGACCAGCACCGACCGGCCTCTCCGGCTCGGCTTCCCCGTCAAGATCATGGGCCGGCCGGACCTCAAGTCGCAGGACACGCGGCGCTGGCAGAAAGGTCCCCACCTGAAGTGCTCGCTCGAGCTGGTCGACCACATCCTCGACTACCTCAAAGCCGAGAAGCTCGACATGTATCGGCTGTCTTCCGACCTCGCCCCCTACGCGACGCACCCGGATATGCCGCAATTCCACAGCATGGTCGCCGATAGCGATGCCGAGTTGCGGGCGTTCGGCGCCAAAGCGCGTGCCTTTGACATCCGGCTCTCGTTCCATCCGTCGCAATACGTGTTGCTGAACGCCCCCGACCCGGAGCTCACGCGGAAGAGCATTTGGGATCTCGCGAGCCAGGCGGAGATGTTGGACCGGATGGGGCTCGACGATGAAGCCGTGCTCGTCACCCATGTCGGCGGCGTCTACGACGACCATGCGGCAAGCCGCGCCCGCTGGATCACCGGCTGGGAGCAGTGCCCCGAGCACGTCCGGCGCCGCCTGGTGCTGGAGAATGACGACATCCGCTTCTCGGCCGCCGACGCGCTCTGGATCCACGAGCGGACGGGCGTGCGGCTGGTGTTCGACTACCAGCATTTCTGGTGCCTCAACCCCGAACGGCTCGCGATGCGCGACACGCTCGCGCGGTTCGTCGCGACCTGGCCCGCGGGGGTTCGGCCGAAGATCCATTTCTCCTCCCCACGGACGGAACTGCGCGAGGTCAAGCAGAAGATCACCCCGAAGCAGCGGGCCGCCGCGCGGGCTGGCACGGCGAAGAGCAAAAAGGGCGAGCTGCTGAAAACGCCAGTGAAGGCGTCCGCGCGGATCAAGACCGTGCTGCGGCCGCCGATCTGGACGGGGCACGCCGACTTCACCAATCCATTCGAGTTCGCGACCTTCATGGGGATGGCGGAAGGGCTGGTGTTCGACGTGATGATGGAGGGAAAGTCGAAGGACCTCAGCCTGCTGCGGTTGCGCCCCGACCTGCTGAAATACGCGCCCGATGTCGCGGCTCGCTTCGGCATCACCGAGCGTGACGCTCAATCGCTCGCCGCAGACGAAGCCCGGTTGGAGGAAGGCGTCAGCGCCGAGACGGAAGCGGACGTCGATGAAGGGGAGCGGGCGGCAGCCTGATCTACTGAGTGGGGTTGCCGCCGGGCTCCGGCGCGCTGTTCGGCGCCCACTCGTCGGCAATCAGTCCCTGCTGCTTGCTTACATCGTCCAACTCGGCCTGAGTTGGCGGTCGCGGAACCCCCTCCGCCTTGCCCGGCCACTCACCGACAGATTCGTCGTCCATCTTTGTCTCCGTGCGGATCGTCCGACTAGAAGTCGCTCGAGCGACTTCGGTTCACTCCCACTCGATCGTGCCCGGCGGTTTGCTGGTGATGTCGTAGGTCACGCGGTTGATGCCGCGCACCTCGTTGACGATCCGCGTCGCCACGCGGCTGAGGAAGGCGATGTCGAACGGGTAGACCTCCGCCGTCATGCCATCGACGCTGGTCACGGCGCGTAGCGCGCACGCGTTGTCGTAGGTGCGGCCGTCGCCCATGACGCCGACGGTGCGGACCGGCAGCAGCACGGCGAAGGCCTGCCAGATGATATCGTACAGCCCGGCCCGGCGGATCTCCTCCAAATAGATCGCGTCGGCCCGGCGGAGGATGTCCAGCCGCTCGCGGGTGATCGCGCCGGGGATGCGGATGGCCAGGCCCGGCCCGGGGAACGGGTGTCGGCCGACAATGTTCTCCGGCACGCCGAGTTCGCGGCCGAGCGCACGCACCTCGTCCTTGAACAGCTCCCGGAGCGGCTCAACGAGCTGCATCCTCATATGGGCCGGCAGGCCGCCTACGTTGTGGTGCGACTTGATGGTGACGCTCGGGCCGCCATGCGCGCTGATGCTCTCGATCACGTCGGGGTAGAGCGTGCCCTGGGCGAGGAAGTCAGCGCCCCCGACGCGGGCTGCCTCCTCCTCAAACACGTCGATGAACAGTCGCCCGATCGTCTTGCGCTTGAGCTCCGGATCGGTGACGCCCTCGAGCTCGCGCAGGAACAGCTCGCTCGCATCGCGATGCACCAGCTTGATGTTGAAGCGGCCGCGCCAGGTGGCCACGACCTCCTCCGCCTCGCCCTGCCGCAACAGACCGGAATCCACGAAGATGCAGGTTAGCTGGTCGCCGATGGCCTCGTGGATGATGGCGGCCGCGACGGAGGAGTCGACGCCGCCGGACAAGCCGCAGATCACCCTACCCTGCCCCACCTGGGCCCGGATGCGCGCGATCTCGGCGTCACGGAAACCCTTCATGCTCCAGCCGCCCGCCAAGCCGGCCACGCGGTGGGTGAAGTTATGCAGCAATTGCCGGCCGTGCGGGGTGTGGTGCACCTCCGGGTGGAACTGCACCCCGTAATAGTGGCGTACCTCATCGGCGATGGCGGCGAACGGCGCGCTCTCGCTACGGCCGACCCGGCGGAACCCTGGAGGCAACCGGGTCACGCGGTCACCGTGGCTCATCCAGACGGTTTCCTGCGCGCCCTGCGCCCAGGCGCCATGGAATAGAGCGCAGTCTTCGACGACCTCCACCGACGCCTGGCCGTATTCCTGATGGTCGCTGATGCTGACCTCGCCCCCGAGTTGGGCGCACATCGCCTGCTGCCCGTAGCAGATGCCCAGCACGGGCAGGCCGGAGCGGAAGACGAATTCCGGGATGCGCGGGCTGCTATCGCCGGTGACGCTGGCCGGGCCGCCGGAGAGGATGAAGGCGCGCGGCGCGAACGCTTCCATCCGCGCGGGCTCGGCCGTCGCCGGGAGGATCTCGCAATAGACCCCGCTCTCGCGCACGCGGCGGGCGATCAGCTGGGTGAACTGGCTGCCGAAATCGAGGATGAGGACGCGGTCATGCTCGGGCGCTTGGGGGTCGGACACTCTTACCTCGGAGGCAGCAGCAGTTGGATGGGGTCCCAAACATAGGCCGTCTTGGGGATGACGATACCGGCGACCCTCGTATGTCCTTCGGCAGCACGCCGGCCGCCAAGCCTCTGGTAGAACCAGCGGCTCGGGTTGTCGCTGAGAACCCATAGGAAGGCGCTCGCGGCGCCCCGCGCGGCGAGGTCCTGCCCCGCGCGCTGCATCAGCCGCCGACCCGTGCCCTGTTCGCGCCAATCGTCGGCGACATAGAGGGTTTCGATCTCGGATTGGCCAAGGGCATCTCTCGTGAGGCCCATGGTTGCGAAACCGACGACCCGGCCGTTTGCCTCAGCGATCAGCGCAGCGTGCCCGCGGACGATGCCTGTATGATAATAAGCCGCTTGCCGCACCGCGGAGAGGCCGGCGAGGTAGGCGTCGGGCAGGATGCCGGCATAGGCGCTGCGCCACACGCCGACATGCACCGCGCCCATGCCGGCGGCATCACGTTCGGCTGCCGGGCGCACTTCGATCATGCCGTCCGTTCCAGCACCGCGCCGAAAAAGCCGTCCGTGCGGTGCGCCAGCGGGGTCAGCGAGAGATACGGGCCGGGCGACGGCAGCGGGGTCGGGAGCGGCCACGCCTCGGCGTACGGAACCAGCTTGAAGGCGGAATTTTGCGCCAGGAACCGTTCGATCTGCGCTTCGTTTTCCGCCGGGAGAAGCGAGCAAGTAGCGTAGACGAGCCGCCCGCCGGGTCGCACCAGCCGGGCAGATTGGTCGAGGATGGCGGCCTGCTTGGGCAGCAGTTCCTCGAGGTCGCGGGGCCGCAGACGGAGCCTTGCGTCCGGATTGCGCCGCCAGGTCCCCGTGCCGGTGCAGGGAGCGTCGACCAGGACGCGGTCGAACCCTTCGGCCCGCCGCTTGGCCCATTTGTCGCCGGCCACAAGGAGATGGCGCTCGACATTGTGCACGCCCGCCCGACGCAGCCGGCGGACCGCGCCTTCCAGCCGCGGGGCCGAGACGTCGCAAGCGACGAGATGGCCGCGGTTGCGCATCATCATGGCGACGGCGAGCGTCTTCCCGCCCGCGCCGGCACAATAGTCGACGACCCGCATGTCCGGACCTGCGCCCAGCAGCGCGGCCACGAGCTGGCTGCCCTCGTCCTGGATCTCGACCAACCCCGATTGGAACGCCGGCCCGGATGTCACGGCCCGGCGGCCCTCGATGCGGAGGCCCCATGGCGAGAGCGGCGTCGGGGCCGTCTCGAGTTGCTCGGCGGCCAGGGCCGCTTGCGCCGCCTCGCGCGTGCCGGCCAGCAGATTGACGCGGAGATCGAGGGTCGCCGGCTCCAGCGACGCCTGCATCTCCGGAACCAACGCGAGCCCGAAACGCTCCTGCAGGCGCGGCAGCACCCAATCGGGCACCTCTAACCGGGTCGCGAGCGGCATGTCGGGGTGCTCGAGCGTGTGCCCGTCCAGCGTCCGGAGCACATCGGCTTCCGGCGGGAGCAAGGCAGCAGGTGCGTATTGGCCGCCGGAAAACGCCCGGTGCAGCCCGCCGAGATCCCAGCTTTCGAACAGCATGGAGGCCGCGACCAGGAGCCGCGGCGTCGGCCGCGCGCCGCCGCGCTCCAGCCACCAGGCGAACCGGCGCCAGTGCCGCAGCACGCGCCAGGCCCGGTCGCTCACCGCCCGGCGGTCGCCGCCCCCGATGAAGCGCCGCTTGCGGAAGAACTCGTTGGCGACCGCGTCGGCGGGGCGGCGGGGATGGGCCTCGATCTCGGCGAGCAGGTCGATAGCGGCGGCGAGGCGTGCGGTCGGGGTCAGGCCTGCGCTTCCTTGGCCAGCATCGCCTCGAGATCGGCGAGGCTGTCAATGACCGTGGCGCGATGCTCCAGCCCATACTCGGCCGGGTTGCCGCCGCGGTTGCACCAGAACACCTGGAACCCGGCTACAGCAGCGCCCTGCGCGTCCCAGGCATTGCTCGAAACGAAGCCGGTCTGCGAAGCGGCCACGCCCAGCGTCCGCTCGGCCAGCGCATAGACGGTCGTGCTCGGCTTATAGGTCTTGATCAGGTCGACGCTGATGACCGCATCGAGCAGCCCCCCGATTCCGGCGGCGCCAACGGCGGCTTCCATCATCTTCGGCTCGCCATTCGACAGGATCGCCGTCTTCAGACCCATCGACCGCAGCGTGGCCAGCGTCGGCTTGGCATCGGGGAAGGCGGGGAGCTCGCGATAGGTTTCGAGCAACGCGGCACGGACCGCCGGGTCGGTGACGCGGTGGCGCTGCAGCACGTAGTCCAGGGATGCTTCCGTGATCGTCCAGAAATCCCGGTAGTGCGACGGACCGGTCAACGTCGTGATCCAGGTATATTCGAGCTGCTTGGTTCGCCACTCCGTGCTGATCCGCTCCCAATCCGGGGGCAGCTCGCCGGCGTGGCGTTGCATCGCGGCGTGGACGTCGAGCAGTGTGCCGTAGGCGTCAAAGACGACGGCCTCGATCACCGTCTAGCTCTCCTGCCGGTAGTTCGGCGCCTCACGCGTGATCGCCACGTCATGCACATGGCTTTCGCGCAGCCCGGCGCCGGTGATCCGCCGAAACCGGCAATTCCGTTGCAAATCGGCGATGTCGGCGCTGCCGGTGTAGCCCATCCCGGCCCGCAGCCCGCCAACCAGCTGATGCACCACGGCCGAGACCGGGCCTTTGTAGCCGACGCGGCCCTCGACGCCCTCCGGCACCAGCTTCAGCGTGTCCGTGATCTCTTGCTGAAAGTACCGATCCGCCGAGCCGCGCGCCATCGCGCCGATGCTGCCCATGCCGCGATAGGATTTGTAGGAGCGGCCCTGATACAGGAACACTTCGCCGGGCGCTTCGTCCGTCCCGGCGAGCAGGCTGCCGATCATCACCGAGTCGGCACCCGCCCCGATCGCCTTGACGACGTCGCCCGACGTGCGGATGCCGCCATCGGCGATCGCCGGCACGCCCAGTTCGCGACATGCCGCCGCCGTCTCTAGCACCGCGCTGAATTGCGGTACGCCCACGCCGGCCACGACGCGCGTCGTGCAGATGGAGCCCGGCCCGATCCCGATCTTGACCGCGTCCGCCCCCACCTCGATCAGCGCGCGCGCACCCTCGGGCGTGGCCACGTTCCCGGCGATGATCTGCGTCGCATTCGAGAGCCGCTTGATGCGGGCGACCGAGCCCAGCACTCCCTGCGAGTGCCCGTGCGCGGTGTCGATGACGATCACGTCCACCTCGGCCGCCACCAGCGCTTCGGCCCGCAGCAAGCCGTCCTCGCCCACCCCGGTGGCCGCCGCCACGCGCAGACGGCCGAGCTCGTCCTTGTTGGAAAGCGGATGGGCCTGCGCCTTGTCCATGTCCTTGACGGTGATCAGGCCGATGCAGCGGTAGTTCTCGTCGACGACCAGAAGCTTTTCGAGCCGGTGCCGGTGCAGCAGCTGCCGCGCCTCGTTGCGGTCGACCTCCGAGCGAACCGTGATGAGGTTCTCCCGGGTCATGAGCTCGTAGATGCGCGTGTTCGGGTCCGTCGCGAACCGCAGGTCGCGGTTCGTCAAGATCCCGACCAAGCGCCCGGTCTCGCGCTCGACGACCGGGAAGCCACTAATATTGTGGGACGCTTGCATCGCCCGAGCTTCGGCCAGGGTCTGGTCCGGGTAGATGGTCAAAGGGTTGATCACCATTCCGGACTCATACTTCTTGACCCGCCGGACCTGGCCCGCCTGCTCCTCGATGGTGAGGTTCTTGTGGATCACCCCGATGCCGCCCAGCTGCGCCATCGCGATCGCCATCGCAGACTCGGTCACGGTGTCCATCGCCGACGAGACCAGCGGAATGCGCAGGCTGATGGCCCGGGTCAGGCGGGTGCCGGTCGAGACGGTCGTCGGCAGCACCTGCGAGTAATTCGGCACGACGAGCACGTCGTCGAAAGCCAAGGCTTCCTCGACCCTCGCCACAGCCGGCAGCGGGGCAAAGACCTCGGGAGCATTGGTATCGGGCGCCATGGCAGGAAGACCTTTCCGCACAAGCCCCGGCGATGGGACCTTGGCGAGCCCACATAGGCGGACCCGGCGGCCGGCGCAAGCGTGGCGGCCATGCGCGGAGGTGTGCAGGCCGATAACGCACAACCCGCGGCTGGACCGCGGCCTCCGGCGCGGCTACTCACGGAGCCAGAACGAAGTCCCGGGAGTTTCTCGCAATGCGCTGCGCCGCCGGGCTGTTTGCCCTCGCTCTCTGCCTCCCCACCCTCTGCGTGCCCCAGGCCGCGATGGCGGCGTCGGTGGTGCTGAAGCAGGTTGGCCCCCCCGCGGTCTATCGGCCCGGCGGGCACCCGATCGACGTTCTCGGCATTTCCCCGGGGATGGGACCGGACGCTGTGCGCGAGGCCCTCTCCCAGCATTACGGCAACGTCGTCGTCACGCAGAACAATTTGGGCCTCGAGAACGGCGGCAACGTCGTCCAGACGCAAAACTTCATCACCGAGATGCAGGCGCAGAAAGATATCGATCAGATGGCCGTCTGGTTCGGCACGCCGACGACGGGCAACGCGGTCGTGGAGGTGACCCGGCAGCAGAGCTTCCGCGACGAAAGCGCGGCGCCGCCCTTGCAGGAGGTCCGAGCCGAGCTGATCGCTAAATACGGCAAGCCCGGCTTCGACGGCACTGCCACTGGAAGCGGCGAGGTGCTGCTGATGGCTTGGTCCTTCCATGGCGACAAGCCGAGCCCCTGCCCTCACTCCTCTTGCCGGATGGGGCTGAGCGAAGGCCTCGATATCACCAACCTCCCGGCTTACGATCGCGCCATCAAGAGCGGCCATCAGCTCACGCTGGTGGTGACACTGATCGCCGGCATTGCCGACCCATCCCGCGCCGCCGGCATCGTGACTCAGATGAGCGACGCGGCGACCAAATACCGGACCCTCGAGACCGCGGTGTCGCAGATGAAAACGGCCGTGACCGGCCCGCGCCGCAAAGAGCCGAAGTCCGACGAGTAAGGTCCTGGCGCGTCGGTCGTAATCCGCTGGGCTGCCCGGGACCCAACCTGTTGGATCAGTTATCTAGATTTTAACGTATTCGGACCAGACTCGCGGTATCGACGTCGAGACCGGAATGAGTCGTTCAAGCGACGCGAATGCGCGTCGGGGGCCCATTTTTCTTAGGAGACCAAGGCTGCGCCCTTTGCTGCGGTCTCTTTATGAGAACAGCGGCCTCACCCTGGGCTTGATCGGGGTCGCCCTGCTATGGGCGGGAGTGCTGCACTTTCTCTCGGTGGAACGCCGGCAGGCCGTCGACGATGCGATGCGTTCGGCCGAAAACCTGACACGGGCTTTCGAAGAGCAGATCACCGCACCATCTAGTCGGTCGACCAAAGCCTGCTGTTCGCCCGTGAAAGCTACCAGCGCAATCCCCTGGCCTTCGACGTCGGCGACTGGACCCGACGCACGGGGGCGCTGACGGACCCAACGTTCCAGATATCGATTGTCGGTCGTAACGGCCGCTTGCGCGGGTCGAACCTGCTGACGGACACCAACGATGTCGATTTGAGCCACCGTGAGCATATCCGTGTGCACGCCATGCACCCTGATGCGGCCTAGCTGTTCATCAGCAGGCCTGTGCTCGGCAGGATCAGCCGCAAATGGTCGGTGCAGTTGACCCGTAAGCTGATGACGGCCGATGGCAGCTACGACGGTGTGATCGTCATCTCGCTCGATCCGCTCCAACTCTAGCATTACAGTTGCATTCCGTCTGGCCTGCTGATTCACTCGGGTTCCTTGGTGAGGGAGTGGCCGTTGAGTGCATCGATGGAGGCGACGTTGGAAGTGTGGGCGTCGTCTCTGAGGGACGCCAA
>Ga0326763_1000420_pt1 | contig 15294 bp, 14 predicted proteins | sample NORPS_P_FD_207671 | JGI IMG/M metagenome (GOLD analysis project Ga0326763, IMG submission 207671) | Hot spring water microbial communities from Norris Geyser Basin, Yellowstone National Park, WY, United States - NOR.PS_P | ecosystem: Environmental > Aquatic > Thermal springs > Unclassified...
CGACATCGCGCCGGGCCAGCTGCAGACATACCACCACCCGCTGCTTGATGCCGTGTTCTACCGCGTACTGCGCTGGTTCAACGCGTATCCTCGGGTTTTCACCTTTCTCTGGGCCATCCCGCAGGGGGTCGCCGTGTGGACGATGTTTCACATCGCGCGCCTCGTATTCGGGTTCATGCCGCGTGGGCGGACTGCGCTGGCGATCGCGGCCGCCCTGATCGGCGGTTCCAGCGCCGCCTCCCTGGCGGTGATCGGCACCTCCATGAGCGAGGCGATCCCCAATCTCGTGATCTTCAGCGCGATATGGCTCGTTTTGCGCGCCGATGCGGGGGGCCGCGCGGGAGAAAGCATGGCGCGGCGCTATGGAGCGGCCGGCCTGCTGGCAGGAGCAGCCGCGGTGCTGAAGCTGACGACGGTGCCTTACCTGATCGGCTTCGCAGGGGCGATCGTCGTGCTGCGATTGCTCGAGCCTGATTTGCCGCGCGTGCGCGGACTGGTCGTCTTCGGGGCGGGAGTCCTGGTCTCGCTGGCCGTTCTGGGCGGGCCGTGGTGGTTGGCGGTTTACCGGGCTTTCGGCAACCCGCTCTACCCCTATTACAACTCGTTTTTCCGCTCGCCCTACTACCTTCCGGAAAACTTCTTCGACACGCGTTTCCTGCCGACCACGACACGGGAATGGCTAACTTATCCGCTCCTCTGGGCCTTCAAGCCGTCGAACCGGCCCTCCGAACTCTTCGTGCGGGATCCGCGCATGGCGTTCGAGCTGTTGGGCGGCCTGCTGCTGCTCGCGGGTGCGGTCGTGACACGGGTGCGGAGCGGCGCCGGCGGCATCGCGCGCATGGGCGGCCTGGTCTGGTGCGCCGCCTTCGCCTGGGTCGCCTACGCGCTCTGGCTCAAGACATTCTCCATCCTGCGCTACGCGGCGGCGTTGGAGATGCTATCGGGCATTCTCATCCTCGGCACCCTCGCCCTCTTGGTGGCCCGCGTCGCGCCGCGTCTCGTCTGGCCGCGCTTGGCTGGCGGGCTCGCCATCGCCGCGATCCTCATCGGCAGCCTCGTGGTGCCGAAGTGGGAGCGGCACCGCCCCTATGTGAGCCGGGTCGTCGCCGCGGAGATCCCGAAGCTGCCGGGCGACAGCACCGTATTCCTGCTCGGACCGCCCGAACAGGCCTTCCTCGCGCCATTCGAGCCCCCTTCGGTCCGCTTCATCGGGCTCAACAACAATCTGATCTCACCCACCCGGCCGATCGGCCTGGAAACCCTGATCACGCAAGCCCTCGCCAGCGCAACCGGCCCGCTCTGGAGCATCTCCGGACAGGGCCCGTTGCCGGAGCCCGCGGCACACTCCTTGGCCAATTTCGGGCTGCGACGCACCGATCGCTGCCAACCGGTGACGTCGACCATCGCCCCGCCGATGATCATCTGCCAGGTCGAACGCATCGAAGGCCGGCGGCCCCAGAGTTGAAACCGGCGCGGGGGGCGCTAGTATCCGGTCTCCGCTCCAGCAAGGACGATTGATGACGTTCCGCGCTACCTCACCCACGCCCACCGTGGGCGAGACCGAAATCCTGACGGTCTACAACCGGAACGTGGCCTGCGATGGCGGTGACGGCCCGCTCGGCCATCCGCGCGTGTGGCTGCACATCCCGACGGATCAGACGTTCTGCCCCTATTGCTCGCGAATCTTCCGCCTCGCGCCCGGCGCCGGAGACGACCACGGACACTGAAGCGCCGCTGACGGGCGGGGTGTCGGACCCGCCTCCGGCAGATCAGCATCTGGTGTTGATCGACGGCTCCGGCTTCATCTTCCGCGCCTTCCACGCGCTGCCGCCCATGACCCGGGCGGACGGCACGCCGGTCAACGCCGTGTTCGGCTTCACCAACATGCTCGCGCGTCTGCTGGAGACGCATGAGGGCACCCACATCGCCGTGGTGTTCGATGCGGGGCGTACCACGTTCCGCAACGAACTCTACGACGAATACAAAGCCCACCGTCCGGAGCCGCCCGACGAGCTCAAGCCGCAATTCGCCCTCGTGCGCGACGCCACCGCCGCCTTCGGGGTGCCGGCGATCGAGCTGCCGAATTGGGAAGCGGACGACCTGATCGCTACCTATGCGACCGTGGCGAGCCAGGCCGGGTTCCGCACCACGATCGTCTCTTCCGACAAAGACCTGATGCAGCTGATCGACGACCGGGTCGGCATGCTCGATCCGATCAAGCAGAAGCCGATCGGCCCCGCCGAAGTGTTCGCGAAGTTCGGCGTGACGCCGGACAAGGTGGCCGAGATCCAGGCGCTGATGGGCGACAGCGTCGACAACGTACCGGGTGTGCCCGGGGTGGGCCCCAAGAATGCCGCGCAGCTAATCATCGAATACGGCGACGTCGAGGGCGTGATCGCGGCGATCCCCTCGATGAAGCCGAGCAAGCGGCGCGATCTGCTGGCGGCCCATGTCGACAAGATCCGCATCAGCCGCAAGCTGGTGGAGCTGTGCCGGGACTGCCCGCTGCCGCAACCGCTCGAAACGCTGGTCGTCCGCGAACCGGACAACCCGGTGCTGACCCGGTGGCTGATCTCCATGGGGTTCCGCAGCACCGCCACCCGGCTCGGCCTGTTTGCCGATGCCGCCCCGCCCTCCCCGGAGCCCGCCCAATTCGACGCGGCACCCGAGCAGCCGCCCTTCGGCCCCTATGCGACCGTGACGACGCCGGACGCCCTCGCGGCATGGATAGCGGAGGCGCGGGCGGTGGGCTGTATCGGCCTCAACCTGCAGACGGACGGTCGCGACCCGAACCGGGCCGAGTTGCTCGGCATCGGCTTGGCCACCGGCCCCAACCGCGCCTGCTACGTGCCGCTACGCCATCGTCTTCCGGCCAGCGCCGCCCAGCCCGACCTGGACGGTTCGAACCCAGCGCCGGCGCTCGAGCAGGTAGACCCGGATGCCGCGCTCGCCGCCCTCACCCCGTTGCTGACCGACCCCTCGGTCCTGAAAGTGCTGCATAACGGCAAGGCGGGGCTTCTCGTGCTCGACCGCGCTGGGCTGCGGGTCGCGCCGGTCGACGACACCATGCTGATCTCGTATGCGCTCGGCGCGGGCGCGCATGGGCATACCTTGGACGACGCCGCCCTCCGCGACCTTGGGCACAAGGCGACCTCCATCGACAGCGTCACCGGCACCGGCCGCGGCCGGCTAAGCCTCGCGGAATCGCCGATCGAGCGCGTGACCGCGTTTGCCGCGGAAGACCCCGATCTCGCGTTGCGCCTCTGGCACGTGCTGCGGCCGCGGCTGCGGACCGGGCAGGCGCTGCATCTCTACGAGCGGATCGAGCGCCGACTGATCCCCGTCCTGATCACCATGGAGCGGGCCGGCATTAAAATTGACGCCGACGATCTCCGCCGCATGTCTGCCGATTTCGCAGACCGCATGGCCGTGATGGAGGCCGAAATCCACGCGATGGCCGGTCACCCGTTCAAGCTGCCGGGCGGCCGCCGCATGGCGACCGGCGCCTGGGGCACGGACGTGTCCGTCCTGCAAGCGCTGGCCGACCAGGGGCACGATCTCCCGGCCCGGGTGATCGATTGGCGCCAGCTGAACAAGCTCCGCTCGACCTACACGGAGGCGCTGCAGCAGGAGATCAACCCGGCGACCGGTCGCGTGCACACGAGCTTCGGGCAGGCCAACACCACCACCGGCCGCATCTCCTCCACCGAGCCGAACCTGCAGAACATCCCGATCCGCACGGAGGAAGGCGCGCGCATCCGCCGGGCGTTCATCGCCGACTACAGCCAGATCGAACTGCGGCTGATGGCGCACGTCGCCGACATCGGTCCGCTGAAGGAGGCGTTCGCGTACGGCCAGGACATCCATGCCCGCACCGCCGCCGAGGTGTTCGGCCTGCCGATGGAGGGCATGGACCGCACGACCCGGAATCGCGCCAAGGCGATCAATTTCGGCATCATCTACGGCATCTCGGCCTTCGGGCTGGCCCGCCAGCTCGGCATCGAGCAGGCGGAAGCCGGGCAGTACATCCGGGCCTATTTCGAGCGCTATCCCGGCATCCGCGACTACATGGAGCGCACGAAGGAGGAGGCACGGATCAACGGCTACGTGCTGACTCCGTTCGGCCGCCGCTGCTGGGTGCCGGGCATCAAGGAGAAGATGCCGGCCAAGCGCGCGTATGCCGAGCGCCAGGCCATCAACGCGCCGCTGCAGGGGGGCGCGGCCGACATCATCAAGCGCGCCATGGTCCGGCTGCCGGCCGCGCTCGAGAAGGCCGGGCTCTCCGCCCGCCTGCTTCTGCAAGTGCACGACGAGTTGCTGCTCGAAGCCGCCGATGCGGAGGCGGAGGCGACGGCGGGGTTGGCCAAGTCGGTCATGGAGGCGGCGGCCACGCTTTCGGTGCCGCTCGTCGTGGAAACCGGTGTGGGAGCCAGCTGGGCCGCGGCCCACTGATCGCACCACCGTCAGCGGGCGGTCATCTGCCGGATGAGCTTTGACAGCGCCTCGCTGGCAAACGGCTTAGGGAGGATCGCCTCCCGGTCGTCCGAACGCCGGTTCTCGAGCGACGCCGTCCGGCCGGTAATGAAAATGATCCGCAAATTCGGCCGCAGCCGCAGCAGCATATCCGCGAGATCGGCCCCGCTCGGCCCGGCCCCGAGATCGACGTCGGTGACGATGAGGGGAGCCTCGAGCCCTGCCCTCACGAGGCTGAGCGCGGTGGTGGCGTCCGCGGCTTCCACGACCTCGTAACCCTCGTCCTCGAGCATCGCGGCAACGGTCTCCCGGACGAGCGAATCATCCTCTACGAGCAGCAGGCAGCGTGGGCAGGAGCACTCCATGGCGTGCCCAACGGAAAGAACGCCCTTCCGTTTAGTCGCAGGTGAGGGTCGCCGCTTAACGTGATGTTAGCAAACGGATCAACCCAGCAAGCGGGCGATCGCCCGTGCCGTGTAGTCGACCACGGGGATGATACGGCCGTAATTGATCCGCGTGGGGCCGATGACGCCGATGGCGCCCACGATCCGGTCGGCAGCGTTGCGCGCCGGCGCCACCACCATGGAGACGCCGCTCGCGCCGAATAGCCCGCTCTCGGCGCCGATGAAGATCCGCACGCCTTCCGATTCCTCGGCCAGCTCGAGCAGCCGCAGCATCGTCTCCTGCGTCTCGAGGCGCTCGAACAGCAGTTGGATCGCCCGGAGGCTCTCGAGCGCGGTGACGTCGGCCAGCAGCTTGGCTTGCCCGCGCACGATCAGCGAACCGCCCCGCCCCTCACCCGACCAGGTTGCCAGCCCGGCTTCCACGATCTGGGTCGTCAGCTCGTCCAGATGCGTCCGGTCCTCGGCCATCTCGCCCGACACGGTGCGCCGCAATTCCGCCAGGCTGCGGCCAGATAGCCGCGAATTCAGATAGTTGGCCGCTTGCGTCAGCGCGGCCGGCGGCAGGCCGGGTGGCGTCTCGATCACGCGGTTCTCGACCTGTCCGTCCGCGCCGACCAGGATCACCAGGGCCCGCCCGGGGCCCAGCGGCACGAAGTCGATATGGCGCACCGCACCGTCCGATTTCGGCGCGATCACCAGCCCGGCCGCCCCCGCCAGCCCCGACAGCATCGCGCTCGTCTCGGCCAGCGTGTCCTGCAAGCTGCGGCCCCGCGATTCCAGCGCACGCGCGATCGTCTCTCGTTCGTCCTCGCCCAGATCGCCGAACTGCAGCAGGCCATCGACGAACAGGCGCAATCCGCGCTCCGTGGGCAAGCGCCCCGCGCTCGTGTGCGGCGCGAACAGCAGCCCGGCGTCCGTCAGATCCGACATGACGTTCCGGATCGTCGCCGCAGACACGCCCATCGTCAGCCGCCGCGACAGCGTTCTGCTCCCGACGGGCTCGCCGGTCTGGACGTATTGCTCGACGATCTCGCGCAGGACCGCAGCCGAACGCGGGTCGAGCTCAGCCGGAGCTTTCGCCATCGCTTCTCTCACCCAAGGTGCAGTTACCTCTCCCGCTTGTGTCCACACCTGTCTATAGGAACGCCTCTCCCGCTGACACTGGCCTTTCACAAGGATCTCCGCACGATGCGCCCTTCCGGCCGCGCTCCCGACGCCCTTCGCGACGTCTCCTTCACCCTCGGCTTCGCGCATCATGCCGAGGGATCCTGCCTGATCCGCATGGGCGGCACAGAGGTGCTCTGCAACGCCAGCGTCGAAGGACGTGTGCCGCCCTTCCTGCGCGGCAAGGGCGAGGGGTGGGTCACCGCCGAGTATGGCATGCTGCCGCGGGCCACCCATACGCGCGGCGACCGTGAGGCCGCGCGCGGCAAGCAGTCGGGCCGCACGCAGGAGATCCAGCGCCTGATCGGCCGCGCACTCCGGGCCGTCGTCGACCGCAAGGCGCTCGGCGAGATCACCATCACCCTCGATTGCGACGTGCTGAACGCTGATGGCGGCACGCGGTGCGCCAGCATCACCGGGGCTTGGGTCGCGCTGGAATTGGCGCTCCGCAAGCTGGTCGCCAACAACGTGCTCGCCCGCTCGCCAATGACCGGCCAGGTCGCCGCCGTGAGCTGCGGGCTCGTCGGCGGCCAGCCGGTGCTGGACCTCGACTATGCCGAGGACAGCAACGCCGACGCCGACGCCAACTTCGTGCTGACGGCCGGCGGCGGCATCGTCGAAATCCAGGGCACCGCCGAGAAGGATCCGTTCTCCGAGGCACAGTTCCAGGCACTGATGCAGCATGCCCAGAGCGGCACGGGCCGGCTGTTCGCCCTACAGCGCGACGCCCTGGGGGAATGACCCGCCGGCTCGAGCCTGGCACCCGGCTGATCGTCGCCACGCATAACGACGGCAAGCTGCGCGAGATGGCCGACCTGCTGCGCCCCCATGGGATGCAGGCGGTGTCGGCCGGCGCTCTCGGCCTGCTCGAACCCGCCGAGGACGCGCCCGATTTCGCCGGCAACGCCCGGATCAAAGCCCTCACCGCCGCCAGCACCGGAAGCCCGGCGCTGGCCGACGATTCCGGGTTCTGCGTCGCCGCCCTCGGCGGGGCTCCGGGCGTGCTCTCGGCGCGCTGGGCCGGACCGGAGAAGGATTTCGCCGCCGCGATCGAGCGGGTCTATCGCGAGATGGGCGACGCGGCCGACCGCCGGGCGTGGTTCGTCTCCGTGCTCTGCCTAGCCTGGCCCGATGGCGAAACGGCGACGTTCATGGGCCGGGTCGAGGGAACGGTCGCGGCGGGTCCGCGCGGCACACTTGGTTTCGGCTACGATCCCGTCTTCATCCCGAATGGGATCCAGGAGACCTACGGCGAGATGGACCCGGTGCTCAAGAACGCGACCAGCCACCGGGCCCGCGCCATGGCGCAACTCGCCGCCGCGTGCCTGCCGCCCCCTCTTGCCTTGTCGGGCTCACGGTCCGAACTTCGCCTCGCAATCACCAAGGAACAAGAATGACTCCAGCCGAAATCACCCGGGTCGAAACATATCTTCGCCGCGTGTTGGGAACGGCACGGATCGAGATCCCGGTTCCGAAGCGGAAGGGAGCCTCGGTCGAAGTCACGATTGACAAGGAGTTTCTCGGGACCCTGCATCGCGACGACGAAGATGGCGAGGTGTCCTACTCGTTGCACATCACGATCCTCGAGGAGGATTTGCCGCCCGCGGCAAAGAAGTAGCGTCGGCCCGCTGCCGTGACGGCGATCTACGTGGATGCCGATGCGTGCCCGGTTCGCGACGAGGTGTTCCGGGTCGCGACCCGGTTGGGCCTGCAGGTCTTCGTCGTGTCGAACGGCTCACGGCCCATCCGCGCGCCCGGGCTGCCCCTTGTCGAGATGGTGCTCGTGCCCGCTGATCCGGATGCAGCCGACGACTGGATCGCCGAGCGGATCACCGCGTCCGACATCTGCACCACGGCCGATATCCCGCTGGCGTCGCGGTGTCTCGCGCGCGGCGCCCGGGCACTCGCATTCAACGGCCGCGAGTGGACAAACGACAACATCGGCAGCGCGCTCGCCGGTCGCGCCATCGGCCAGCACCTGCGCGAAAGCGGCGTCCAAACCAGCGGGCCATCGGCCCTCTCGGCCCGCGATCGGGCCGAGTTCCTAAATGCGCTGGACCGGCTGGCCCACGCTGCTCGGCGCGGCGCCCCGCCCGCACTCACGCTACGGGCCATCGACCCGGACTAGCTCGAGGGCACCTCGCCCCGACCTCTTGACGCCTGCGGAACCACGCAAGCAGTGTAGAACTCCACTCATTGCACCGGCGGAACGCCGGGCCACCTCGGGAGCAGAACGGATGCGACGGTCCTGGCTTGCCACCTTGTTCGGCGCGGCCCTCGCCGCCTCCGCCCTCACTCACCAGGCCCGCGCCACGCCCTACGACGCGATCTACGTCTTTGGCGACAGCCTCTCCGACAACGGCAACCTCGCCGAGGTCTATCCACCCGGCAACACCACCGGCTTCCCGAATCCGCCGAGCTACCACCAAAGCTTCACCAACGGCCCGGTCGCTGTCTCCGACCTCGCCGCTGGCCTCGGCCTGCCGCTCAATCCCTCGCTCTGGCTCAGCGGCTTTGCAGACGTAAAAGGCTTGTTCCCCGGCGTGGCACCCGGCACCAATTACGCCGTCGCCGGCGCCACCTCGAATGCTCTGGCCACGGGCGGCCCGAGCTCGATCAATCTGCCACAACAGGTGCTCGCCTATAACTTCGCGTCTCACGGCGTCGCCGACAGCAATGCGCTCTATGTCGTTATGATCGGCGGCAACGACGTCCGCAACGCAACGCTGCAAACTGCCGGCAGCAGCCAAACTCCCGCGGCCGCCAGCTCAATCGCGACTGGCGTTCAAACCGAGCTGGCCGCGATCAGCACTCTTGCCGGGATCGGCGCCCGCCAGTTCCTGGTCGTCAACGTGCCCGACGTCGGCGTCATCCCCGAGTTCGCCCAGGACGACCCCAGCCAGGCCAGCCTGGCCACCCAACTCACCCGGCTCTACAACTCCGAGCTCAGCGCAGGCCTAGCAGGCCTCCCGGTGCCCGCGAGCACGAGCCTCTCTCTGTTCGACCTTTTCAGCTACAACGGCAACATCGATGCCAATGCCGCGGCCTACGGCCTGACCGACACGACCGACGCCTGCTACACGAATACGCCCGTCAGCGCCGCTACCAGCCCGCAATGCGGACCGAACGCCCAGAACATCGGCAGCTTCGTCTATTGGGATTCGATCCACCCCACCGCCCAGGTTCACGCGCTCTGGGCTCAGGGCATGGAGGCGACGCTCGGCGTCTCCGTGCCCGAGCCTTCCACCCTCGTTCTCCTCCCCCTCGCCGCCGCGCTCGCCATGCTTCGCCCGCGTCGCCGGCGGATGGAGGGGGAGCAAGCTCTCTAGGGATCGTCGGGCGACAAGGTATCCATCATGGCGGCACAGCGCGTGTGCAGCTCGGCCTCGCGCTCGTGATTCTTCGGAAAGCGGGAGCGCCGCGACTGCACCATCGCCTGCATCGCCTGAGCCTCGTGCCAATGCCGGGCTGCCTCGATGGCCGCCTGCCAGCCCCGCTCGAACTCCGCCGAATTCGTCCCCTTGGCCATCGCCCTAGCTCCTGCTGCCCGCCCGACGCTTCGGAGGGGAGGCCGGTTCGGGCTTCGGCTTAGCGGGCGACTTCTTGCGGGCAGGCTTGGCCGGCGTCTCGTCCGGCTTCGGCTCGGCCCCCCCGCGCAAGCTCCGGCGTAGCGCGTCCATCAGATCGATCACGTTGCTCTCGGGCGGCGCGTCCTGGCGCTCGATGACGGCCCCCTCCGATTTTTCCGCGACGAGCTGACGCAGCGCCGCCGCAAAGCGGTCCTCGAACAGCGACGGATCGAACGGCCCTTCCTGCTTGTCGATGATCGCGCGCGCGATGTCGATCATCTGCTTGTCCGGCTTGGCCTGTGGGATGTCGTCGAACAACTCGGCATCGCTGCGCACCTCGTCCTGCGCGTGCAGCGTGCTCAGCAGGAACCCGGCCCCGCGCACTTCAATGGCGACGATCCGCTCGCGCCCCGTCATGACGACCCGGCCCAACGCGACCCGGCCCGCCCCCTCCATCGCGTCGCGAATCACCGCGAACGGCTCGATGAGCTCCGCCCGCCCCGTCGGCACCATGTAGTACGGCGTGTCCCAATAGACCCGGTCGATCGTATGGCTATCGACGAATCGCTCGATCTGAATCGTCTTGGTGCTCTCGAGCCGGATCGCCTTGATGTCGGCGTCATCGATGATGACGTATTTGCCCTTCTCGATCTCATATCCGTGCAGCAACTCGCTGCGCGGGATCTCCTGCTGCCCCTCCGGCAACGTCGGGTCCTTCCAAGCCTGCTTGACCCGGTTGTGCGACTCCGGATGCAGCAGGTGAAAGTGCACCCCGGAGCCCTCCGACGTCGCCTTGAACAGCGCGACCGGGCAAGTGACGAGCGACAGCCGGAGGTGGCCTTCCCAAATCGGGCGCGACGAACGGGGCATGACGGAGTCCCAAAGAGCGAGGCGAGTCTAACGATCGATTCGGTTCCGGAGTTGCTCTGCTAAGCGCGCGGTTTCACCACTCCCGTACCCGCCCGCAGCTGGGTGATCGTCGCCCGCGAGGTGATCTGGTCCTGGTTCTGGCGCAACTCGATCAGCGCCGGCTTCCCGCTGGCCACCGCCCGCTCGAACGCTGGTGCGAACTCGCCGTCTTGCGCGACCATCTCACCATGACCGCCGAAGCTCTGGATGAACTGGACGAAATCCGGGTTCGTCAGCGCAGTCCCGGAGATGCGGCCGGGATAGGTCCGCTCCTGATACATGCGGATCGTGCCGTACATCGCGTTGTTGAACACGATGACGATCGGGGCGACGCCGTGGTGGAACGCCGTGGCGATCTCGGTGCCCGTCATCAGCATGCCGCCGTCGCCGACCAGCACGATGGCCTGCCGTCCCGGAAAAGCGATCGCCGCGCCGATCCCGGCCGGGACGCCGTAGCCCATGGCGCCGTTCGTCGGCCCGATGAAGCGTTGCCGCTCGCTGAAATTCAGGAAGCGCGCGGGCCAGGTGGCAAAGTTGCCGGCGTCGCAGGTGAAGATGGCATCCGGCGCCGCCAACCGCTCCAGGTCGCGCATGACCCGGCCCAGATTGAGGCCCTCATAGGACGGCGGCTCCCGCCCGGCCTCGCGCAACGCCCGCAGATCACGGGTCCATTCCGCCCACGGAGCGGGAGGTGCGTCGAGCGCGGCCGCGGCCACCGCAAAGGCGTTGACGTCACCGGCAATCCCCAACGCGACCCGATACACCCGGCCGATCTCCGCCTGATCGGGATAGACATGCACGATCGGCACGCTACCCGCCTTGTCGAACAGCGTGAACCCTTGGGTCACGGCTTCCGGCAGCCGGGTTCCGATCGCGACGATCAGGTCGGCCTCGCGGGCTTTGGCGACGAGCGCCGGGTCGGAGCCGACGCCGAGGTCGCCGATGAAGTTCGGCAGGGTGCCATCGTACGTGGCCTGGCGGCGGAAGCCGACCGAGACCGGGATGTTCCGCTCGGTCAGGAAGCGCTGGATGGCGGCCCGCCCCTCGCCCGTCCAGGTCGAGCCGCCGAGGATGGCGAGCGGCCGGCGGCTGCGGGCCAGCAGCGCCGGCAGCTCCGCGATCGAGCGCGGGTCCGGCATCGGCGGCCGCAGCCGCGCGCGCGGCAGATCCGGCACGTCGACCATCTCCCGCTGCATCTCTTCGGAGAGTGCGATCACCACCGGCCCGGGCCGCCCGCTCGTCGCCACGTCGACCGCATGGGCGACCAGTTCCGGGATCCGGCGGGCGTCGTCGATCTGCGTGACCCACTTGGCCAATGGACCGAACATCTTCCGGTAATCGACCTCCTGGAAGCTCTCGCGATCCGTCTCCTCGAACGGGATCTGGCCCACGAACAACAGCATCGGCGTGCTGTCTTGCTGGGCGATGTGCACGCCGATGGCGCCATGGCAGGCGCCCGGTCCGCGGGTGACGAACGCCGCTGCGGGGCGGCCCGTGAGCTTGCCGAACGCCTCGGCCATGTTGACCGCGCCCGCCTCGAACCGGCAGGTCACGGTCCTGACGCGGTCGCCCACGTCGTAGAGCCCGTCCAGCACGTCGAGATAGCTCTCGCCCGGCACGACAAAGGCGGTGTCGATCCCTTGCGCGACCAAGGCGTCGGCAAGCACGCGGCCTCCGCGGCGCGGCTTGGGATCCTGCTGCTGAGCTGCTGACATCGGTTCTCCGTCTCTCCCCCGGGGCGCCGCACGTTGTCCAGAGCGGGCGCTTGCTGGCAATGTCCGGTCAGGAGGGCAGGATGCGGCCGATATTCGTTCAGATCAAATGCGAGATGGGAACCGCCTACAAGGTGGCTCAAGCCGCAGTCGACACGATCGAGGAGCTTTCGGAGATCTACTCGACCTCCGGCCAATACGACCTGCTCGGCAAGTTCTACCTCGACGCCGCGCAAGATACGGGCCGGTTCGTCACCGAGCGGGTGCAGACGATCGTGGGCGTCTCGGACACTTACACGCTGATCACGTTTAACGCGTTCGCCGCGGCAAACGCCTAATTCGCGCCCTCCAGCGTCCAGAAATGGGGGCGGTCCCGCATCGGCGGGGCCGCACGCAGCCGGGCGAGGTCGGGCACCGGTCGGCAGGTGCGCCGGTCGCCGGCCAGCGCCCGCTCGAGCGCCGCCGCAGCCGCGAGCACCAGGCCATCCCCGCCACGCGGGCCCACGATCTGCAAGCCGAACGGCATCCCGTTTCGGTCCAGCCCGACCGGTAGCGAGAGTGCCGGATGCCCGGCCAGGGTCGGGTAATAGGCGAGCGCGAGCCAATGGAAGTAGGTCCGCGTCGGCCTGCCGTCGATCTCGGCGGGAAACAGCTCGGTCCAGTCTCGCGGGCTGGTCGTGATGGCTGGCGAGAGGATCAGGTCATGCTCGTCGAAGAACCCCTGCCAGCGACGGTAGAACTCCGTCTGCAACTTCATCGCGCGGGCAACGTCCACGGCTGAGTAGCCCAGGCCCTCCTGGTAGTTCGCATGGATGTTGGGCCCGAGGTCGTCCGGGCGGGTGCGCATGTGCTCGGCGTGCTTGGACAGCATGCCGAGGGATCGCAGCACTTCGAACGCCTCGTCACCGCCGCGGCAATCGGGATGTGTGTCCTCGGCCCGGCGGAACAGCCCGCGGAACAGGCCGGTCTTCTCGGCGAACACCTCCGAGATGTGCTGCTCCGTCGGCGCCTGGCCGAAATCCGGCGTCAGCGCGACCCGCAGCGAGGCGAGGTCGAACTCCGGCAGGGGGAAGAACTCGGACGCGCTGCGGATGGTACGGCCGTGCACTGTGGTCGCCAACGGGTCGCGCTTGTCGTCGCTCACCATGGAGCCGAGCAGGAGCGCCACGTCGGGCACGGTCCGTGCCATCGGCCCGAGCACGGGCAAGTTCGACCACCCATGCCCGCGGCGTTCGTCCGGCACGAGCCCGGGGGTCGGGCGGAAACCGACGATGCCGTTGAACGCGGCCGGGTTGCGCAAACTGCCGCCGGTGTCCGAGCCGGTCGCCAGCGGCACCATGCCGCAGGCCAGCGCCACGCCCGAGCCGCCCGACGACCCGGCCGCGTTCTTCGACGCGTCGAACGGATTACCGGTCGCGCCGTAGACCCGGTTGCGGCTATTCGCCCCGGCGCCAAACTCCGGCACGTTGGACTTGCCGACGATAACCGCGCCGGCAGCCCGCACTGCGGCCACCGACCGCTGATCGGAGGGGCGCAGATCATCACGGTAGATCGGGCTGCCCTGGCTGTTGACGAGCCCCTCCGCGTCCTCGAGGTCCTTGATGACGATCGGCAGGCCGTGCAGCGGCGGGAGCGTGTCGCCGCGCATGACCGCCGCTTCCGCCATCGTGGCGGCCCGTCGCGCACGCTCGAAATCCCGCGCAGGGATCGCGTTGACCGCCGGGTCGATCGCCTCGATGCGGCCGAGGCAGCTCTCGAGTAGCTCGACCGGTGAAAGTCGCTTGCTGCCGATCAGCCGTCGCGCTTCGAGCGCCGGGAGGTCACAGGGCTCGCTCATGCTCAATACCCCAGCGCCATGCCGTCTTTGCGCGGCTCGGACCCGCCGACCAGGACGCCCTTGTCGTGGTCGATCCAAATCGCCTGGCCGCCACCGTGCGGCTTGTCGATGGCGATGATGTCGTGGCCCATCGCACTGAGCTGCCGCAACACGTCGCCCGGCACGCCGCGCTCGGCCTCCACCTTGCCCGCGAAGGGAAAGATGCGGGGCAGATCGAGCGATTGCTGGATGTCCAGCCCGTATTCGAGGAAGTTGGTGAGGAACCAGCTCTGCCCCATCGGTTGGAAGTGCCCGCCCATCACGCCGTAGGGCATCACGGCCCGGCCGTTCTTCGTCAACATGCCGGGCAGGATCGTGTGCATCGGCCGCTTGTTCGGGGCGATGCAGTTGGGGTGGCCGCGTTCGAGACGGAAGCCGAACCCGCGATTGTGCAGCATGACGCCGCTATTGGTGGCCAGGATGCCACTGCCGAAGCTCTGGAACAGCGAGTTGATGAAGCTACAAGCGTTGCCGTCGCGGTCGACGACGGTGAGGTAAACCGTGTCGCGGTGTGCGGGCACTGCGGCCTCGCCGGCGCGGGGCAGCGAGGGCAAGGCGCGCGCCGGGTCGATCATGCGGGCGAGGTCGGCGAGATAGGCCGGGTCGAGCAGTCGGTCGACCGGCACATCAATCTGCAGCGGGTCGCCAACGAAGGCGTCCCGGTCGCGGTAGACCAGGCGCGCCGCCTCGAGATGCCGATGCAGGCGCTCGGCATTCATCGGGCCACCCTCGGAAGCTTTGAAACGCTTGAGAATTCCGAGCAGCATCAGCACCATCAGCCCGGTGCCGTTGGGCGGGCACTGCCAAACTTCGTAGCCGCGCCACTCGGCGCGGATCGGCTCGACGAAATGCGCCTGTTTGAGCCCGGCGGCGAAGTCGGCCTCCGTCTGCAGCCCGCCATGTGCCTGGAGCGCCGCGACCATGTCTGCCGCAACCGGCCCTTCGTAGAACCCCCGCGCGCCATCCTTGGCGATGCGCCGGAGCGTTTCGGCAAGGTTTTTTTGGACAAAGAGATCGCCCGGCCGCGGGGCCGCGCCGTTCGGCAGGAAGGGTTCGGCGCCGTTGCGGCGCAGCTTGTCTTCCACGTCGGCCCAATCGGCGGCGACCCGGCTGTGAACCGGCCATCCCTCCTCGGCGAATTTGATGGCCGGCTGCAACAACTCGTCGAGCCCGCGGCGACCATGCGC
>Ga0326763_1000421_pt1 | contig 15283 bp, 13 predicted proteins | sample NORPS_P_FD_207671 | JGI IMG/M metagenome (GOLD analysis project Ga0326763, IMG submission 207671) | Hot spring water microbial communities from Norris Geyser Basin, Yellowstone National Park, WY, United States - NOR.PS_P | ecosystem: Environmental > Aquatic > Thermal springs > Unclassified...
GGCTTGGTCTTGTCATCCAGCGCGCGCTGCAGGCGCGCCGCAAGGGCGGTGTCGTCGATGTCGTCGATGGTGGGCAATGACAGGCTCATGGGCTTTCCTTCAAGTCAACAAACGATCCAGCGTGTCGGCCCCGAGGTGCGCTTGCACCGTGTCGGCCAACGCGTCGAAAACCGATGCCAGCGACGGCACCCCGGTGCCCCACAGGGCGCGTAGGACGGCGTCATTTTCGAACAGGCCGTGCAGGTAGCAACCGAGCACGCACCCGTCGGCGCTCTGCCAGGCCAGCCCGGGCAGCACCTCGCGACCCTGCCCTGCCAAAGCAGGGTGAATCGCGGTCTGGCCGTGGTGGATTTCGTAACCGCGCACGGCCACACCCGACAGCGCCGACCACGGCGCACCCAGCGTGCCGAAGGTGGCCTCGGTGCGCTGCACCGCCTTATCCGGGGCAAAGACGGTCACCAGCGGCAGCAGCCCCAGCCCGGCCGCGTTGCCGTCGATGCCATGCGGGTCGATGAGCGCCTCACCCAGCATCTGCAGACCGCCGCAGATGCCCAGCACCGCACGCCCGGCGCGTGCGTGCGCGACGACGGCGTGATCGAGCCCCTGCGCGCGCAGCCAAGCCAGGTCGGCCGCCGTGGCCTTGGAACCCGGCAGAATGATCCAGTCCGCACCGGTGCAGTCGGCGGGCGTGCGCGCCCACACCAGGCGCAGGCCCGGCACGCGGGCCAAGGGCTGAAATTCGTCCAGGTTGCTGATGCGCGGGTAGGCGATGATGGCGATCGTCTGCCGTGCCGACCCGTCGCCCCGCGCGCGATCGTCGAAAACGCCGTCCTCTTCCGGCAGGCCGTGGTCGCGCCACATCGGCAACACTCCCAGCGTGGGCACCCCGGTCAGTGCGTGCAGCTGCTCGGGCGCCGGGGCCAGCAGCGCGGGGTCGCCGCGAAATTTGTTGAGCACGAACCCACGCAAGCGCGCGCGCTGATCCGGCGGCAGCAAGGCCCACGTGCCATACAGGTGGGCGAAAGCACCGCCGCGGTCGATGTCGCTGACCAAGAGGCAACGCGCATCGGCATGCGCGGCCACCCGCAGGTTGACGATGTCGCTGGGCTGCAGGTTGATCTCGGCCGGGGACCCTGCGCCTTCGATGACGACGACCTGATGGCGCGCGCGCAGCTCGTCCAACGCCGCCTGCACCCGCGGCCATAGGGCAGCGCTGCGCTGTCGCCATGGCATGGCGCTCAGCGCGGCATCGACCTGGCCCCACACCACCACCTGGCTGCGCGTGTCGGCCTCGGGCTTGAGCAACACCGGATTCATGCGCACGTCGGGCTCGACCCCCGCCGCCAGCGCCTGGAAATACTGCGCCGCCCCCATCTCGCCACCCACCACCACGCGGGCGTTGTTGCTCATGTTTTGCGCCTTGAACGGGGCCACGCGCCAGCCACGTCGCGCGTAGTACCGGCACAGCGCCGTGGCCAGCCAGCTCTTGCCCGCGCCACTGGACGTACCCCAGACCATGATGCACACCGCGCTCATGCCGCCCTCCCCACTTCGGGTGCCTCGGCCCGCAGCGCTCGCTGCAGGGCGTCCACGGCCGCGGGTGGCTGGGCACTCAGACGCCACCAGCCGGGCAGGCCAAACGAGGTGGTATCGCGCAGCTTGACCCCGTGCGCGCGCAACGCATGGGCATCGATGGGCTGCGGCGGCCGCGCGACGAAAAACGGCGCCGCGCTCGGGCGCACGGCCCAGCCCAGGCCGCACAAACGTTCGGCCAGCGCGTCACGCCACCGCGCCAGGGTCGCTCGGCACGTCAGCAGCCACGGCTCGCATGCGGGGTCACACCAGGCCTCGAGCATGGCCACCCCGTGCGCTCCAACCGGCCACGAGGGCGCCAAGGCCTGCCATTCGGCGACCATCGGCTCGGCACCGGCAGGCGCGATCAGGTACGCGCCGCGCACGCCCGTCAGCCCCAGCGCCTTGTTGGGCGACCACAACTGCCACAGCCAGTCAGCCCCCCAGCGGGTGGTGAAGCCTTGGCCCGACAGGCGCAGCGGGTCATAGGCCAGATCGACCACGACGACGGCGCCCGCTCCGGCTGCGCTTTGGGCCGCGTGCACCCGTGCGGGGGGTTCCTCTTCTCCCAGCGGGCTACCCGGGTCGCACAGCCACACCACGTCCGCCGATGCCGGCTGGGCCGCGCACGCCAAGCCCCAGCTCGCCGCGGCGGCGGCATACTCACCGTAGCCGTGCTCGGGCACCCACACGCAGCGAGCCCCACGGCGCGCGCCCCAGGCGGTCACGCGCCGGATGGCCTCGCTCGCGCTGGCCGCGATCAACACCCGTTCGGAAGACACACCATGGCGCTGCGCCAGCTGCGCCCGCAACGCGGTGTAGGCGGGGTCGGGGTACCGGTCGGCATCCGCGCCCTGTACCGCCGCCAGCGCAACCGACCAGGGGCCGCAGGCGTTGGCGTTGGTGGAAAAATCCCACCGTGCCGCGCCCGCGGCATCGGGCCCGCCATGCGTGAGCGTGACCATGGACGCGCTCCCCCTCATCGCCATGCCTGTGCCAACAAGCCAGCCAGCAGGGCCACCAGCGCCCCCACTGCCAGCAGCGATACCACCGACTGGCACCAGCGCAGCGCGCATGCGGTATCGGCGGGCTGGGGCGCACGCCCGGCCTCATTCAGCACATACACGCCCGGCTTACGCAAGCCAACCCCCAACCCGAGGGCCAAAACGGCCATCGGCCAGCCACCGTTGGGCGACGGCGTGCGGCGCGCCTGCGCGCGCAATTGGCGCCAACGCCACGTGTGCCCCTTTGTGGGGGCCGACGCACAGCGGGGGCGCGTGCCCCACAGCAGCAGCGCGGTCAGCCGCGCGGGAAGCCACGACAGCGCGTCATCGGTGCGGGCCGCCCAGCGCCCCGCCCACGTCCAATCCCGCCCGCCGCGTGGCCCCTGGTAGCCCCACATCGCATCGGCCGTGTTGGCGTAGCGATAGAGCGCGGCCCCCGGCAACCCCGCCACGGCAAACCACAGGAGCGGCGCGACCACCGAATCATTGAGATTTTCCGCCAGCGTCGACAGCGCCGCGCCGCGCACATCGGCTTCGTCGAGCGTGTGCACATCGCGGCTGACGAGCCGCTGCACCTGCGCACGCCCGGCCGACAGCGACCGCGCCAGCGCCGCCTCCACCGCGGCCACTTCATCGCGCAGCATGCGCCACGCGAACAGGGGCTTGAGGCACACACCCAACAGCAGCCCCTGCCAGACGCTCGGCAGCAGCACCAGGGCCGCCTGCAGCGCAACGGCACAGGCAACCACGACGGCAGCGCCCGCCCACCAGGCCAGCGTACCACGCCACCAGGCGCGGCGCGCCGCATCGGGCGGTGCCGGGGCGGCCGGCGCCGCCCATGCGCCCGCCCAGGCCAAATAGCGCCCCATCCAAACCACGGGATGCCAGCGGGCTGGGGGCTCGCCCCAAACCCCATCGATCAGCCATGCCACCACGATGGCCAGCCCACCCCCGATCATGTGGGGTGACGGCACCAGCACTGGCTGACCATCCATCATGCGCGTGCCACTCCGTCAGGGGATGGGCAAGCCAGACCGGCAGACCCGCCACTGCCGGGCAACCAAGCGGCCCCCCAACATTGGGCCCACCATCGGGCACGCCCCACGGCAATGCGGCCATCGTCGAAATCCACGATGTAGATCCGCTGCGCCGTCTGTGGGCGCGCCGGGATGCGGAGCAGCCTCCCGTCGGTCAGCAGCCACAGGTGGCGCAACGCCCCCGGATACCGGCGCGCATGGGCTCGCAGCGCCGCGTCGGCTTGCGCCAGGGCGGCCTCCATCGGCGTGCCGCCCCCACAACCCACGGGGCGTAGCCGCTCGATGAAGGCACGTCGCGCAAACGCGGGGGCCTGGATCCACTCCACCCCTTGCCCCCCAAGCGCCAGTATGGCGACCTGTTGACCGGCGGTGCGCGCCTGCTCGAGCAAACCCGCCGCATACGCCTTGGCACGGGCGATTCTGCCGCTCCAGCCCATCGAACCGGAACGATCGATCACGATCAAGTGCAGATCCGCGGGTGTCTGCACGCGATGCCGTCGCCTCAAGTGCCGCCGCTGCAGGGGCTGCGGCCCTTTGCGCTGCAGCGTCGCTGGCCAATCGACTGCCCCGTCGGCGTATTCTTCCGATCGGCCCATCGACTGCCCCTGGGGGCGCACCGTCCATTGGCGTGGCCACCGCGGCAGGCTGCTCGCCCAAGGCGCCTGACCCACCGGGTGGCTCACGCCTTTTTTCTTGGCCAGCCCTTCCACGCGGCAGACCCCATCATGTCGACCGGCTGCGGGGGGAGTGCGCCCCAGCCGTCATGGCCATCAGCGGCAACAGCGCCCTCCTCGCTGGCGCGCGCAGCGTCCCCGACACTGCCGGTAACCGCCTCCGGAGCGCCTCCCCAAACGCGCGCCGCGTTCGTCACCGGCTGCGGTGCTGGGGCCGGGGACGATGCCGATCGCCGGTGCGCCAGCGCCATGTCAGCGACAGCATGCACATCCTCGGGTGTGATGCACTCGCGACCCAGCCACGCTGCGTGTGCACGGGAGGCCTTGAGCAACACCAAATCACCTCTGACACCATCGACCTGGGCTCGATGAGCGAGTGTGGCGGCCACCTGAAATACCTCGTCCGACCAAGACAGCGCGGGCAGCAAGGCTCGCGCTCGCTGCAAGCGCTGCCGCCAAGTCGCCTGTTGGTCGGCATGTTGGCGCGCGAACGCCGCCGGATCGGCCTCGTACGCCAGCCGTGCGCGCACGATCGCCGCCCGCGCGCTCGGATCGGACGGGTTGTCCAGTGCCACGAACAAACCGAATCGATCCAACAACTGGGGGCGCAATTCGCCCTCCTCGGGATTCATGGTACCCACCAAAACAAACCGCGCCGCATGGCGATGCGACACGCCGTCGCGCTCCACGATGTTGACGCCGCTGGCCGCGACGTCGAGCATGGCGTCGACCAATGCATCGGACAACAGGTTGACCTCGTCCACGTAGAGCACCCCGCCGTGCGCGCGGGCCAACAGACCCGGCGCCAGCCTTACGCTGCCGTCGCGCAACGCCCCCTCCACGTCCAGCGTCCCCACGACCTGCTCGAGCGTGGCGCTCAGTGGCAAGGTCACGAACGGGGCATCCGGGAGCAACTGGGCCAACGCGCGCGCTGCGGTGGATTTCGCCGTTCCGCGGGGGCCGCTGACGAGCACTCCCCCCAAAGTGGGATCGATGGCCGCCAACAACAACGCCAGCTGCAGCCTTGGCTGCCCAACGAGCGCGGTAAAAGGGAAAGAGGGTGCCGCCGACATGTCGTCGACCAATGGTGGGGAGGTGTTCACAGGGGGTTCACCGAAGGGTTGTTTTCCATGGCGTCATCCAGCCACAGCAGCGCCTCGCGCAGTCGTTCGGCGTAGGCGCCGCCGTCTCGCCACAGACCGCGCTCGATGGCTTCCAACAGGCGCTGCCCCATGCTGCGCAGCGCTTGCGGATTGGCGTGCTGCAAAAAAGCCTGGTTGACAGGATCGAGAACATAGGTATCCGCCACGAGGGCGTACTGGTGGTCAGCCACCAAGCCCGTGGTCGCGCCAAAGCCAAACAGCAGATCGACGGTCGAGGCCATCTCAGCCGCCCCGCGATAGCCGTGTTGGCGCATGGCAGCCACCCATTTCGGATTGACGGCGCGCGCCCGCACGACACGCGCCAGTTCCTCGGCCAGGGTCCGGATGCGAGGCGCGCCAGGCACACTGGCATCGCCATGATAGACCGCTGGCGCCTGACCGCGCAGCCATGTGCTGGCGGCAGCCATGCCCCCCAGAAAGGGGTAATAGCCGTCCGAATCGAGAATATCGTGCTCGCGGTTGTCCTGATTGTGCACGACCACATCCACCGCGGCCATGCGCTGCATGAACGAATGGTGTGCCGGGGTGCCATGCTGGCCCTGGCCATAGGCGTAGGCGCTAGCGTTGACGAACGCCTGGGCCAACTCCTCCCGAGCCTGCCAGCGTCCGCTCTGGATGCGCTCCTGAATGCCGTTGCCGTAGTCACCGATGCGGGGACCGAATACCCGCCAGGTCGCCTGTCGCCATGCTTCACCGGCCTGTTCCCCCCGTTCACGAGCAAACTGCACCTCGCGTTGCACGCGCACCCGTATCGGGTTGACCTCGTCGGATTCTTCATCGGGCGGGATGGCGGCGACCGCATGCACCGCGGCATCGAACAAATCGATGAGGCCGGGGAATGCATCGCGGAAAAATCCCGAGATTCGCAACGTCACGTCGATGCGGGGACGCTGCGTGATGCTCATCGGCAAAACCTCGATGTCCACGACACGACCACTGCCCTCCGCCCAACGGGGCCGCACGCCGAGCAGCGCCAGCGCCTGCGCAAAATCCTCCCCGCCTGTGCGCATGGTGCTGGTGCCCCAGACGGACATGCCCACGCTTTGGGGATAGGTGCCGTGGTCTTGCAGGTGCCGCTCGATGAGCCGCTGGGCCGCCTGCATTCCCATGGCCCAGGCTGTGGGCGTGGGCACGGCACGGGTGTCGACCGCGTAGAAATTGCGCCCGGTAGGCAAGACGTCGATGCGCCCGCGTGAGGGCGCACCGCTGGGACCAGGCGGGACGAACTGCCCCCGCAGACCGGACAACAGCTGGGTCATTTCCTGCCGACCGCAAGCGTCCAACCGGGGCGCCACGCGATCCAGGACGTCCGACAACACAGCGCAAGTGCGCGGCCACTGGGCCGGGTCGAACCGGCATGGCTCGGCCAGCGCCTGCAGGGCGAGTCGCTCTAAACGCTCGCGGGTATGGCCATGGTGGCGCCACGGGCCATCGTGGACCGCCACTAGGGGGGCGGGGCGCGGCCCCTGCCACGGCGCAGCCGCTTCAGCCTGCAAGGGATCGTAGCCTTCCAGCCCGAGATCGGCGGCCAGGGCGCGCAAAAGGCTGTCCTGTGCCAGGCCAGAACCGCGGGGAAACCGGACCAGCGCCATCAGGGTCTCGAGACGCGCAGGGCCAAGCGGAGAGCGCCCGAAAATGTGCAGCCCTTGCCGAATTTGACTTTCTTTGATGTCGCACAAATACGCGTCCAGACGCTGCAACAGGGCAACGCGCTGCCCCTCGTCGGCGGGCGCCTCGAACCCCAGATCCCGGTGCAGTTGGTGCTGCAGCACGTCGTCCAGAATGCGCTCGCGCAGGCGCTGCGCGCGCCGGGGGTCCAGCAGCAACGCCTCGTAGTACTCGTCCATCGCGCGCTCGATGGCCTGCAGCGGGCCGTAGGTTTCGGCGCGCGTCAAGGGTGGCATGAGGTGGTCGACGATGACCGCCTGCGTGCGCCGTTTGGCCTGGCACCCTTCCCCCGGATCGTTGACGATGAACGGGTACAAATGCGGCGTCGGTCCCAATATCCAGTCGGGCCAGCACCCCTGCCCCAGCGCCACGCTTTTACCGGGCAACCATTCCAGGTTGCCGTGTTTGCCTACGTGCACGATGGCATCGGCCCGCCAGTGCTCGCGCAGCCAGACATAGAAAGCCAGATACGCATGGGGCGGCACCAGGTCGGCATCGTGGTAAGTGCGCACAAGATCGATGTCGCGCCCGCGCGGGGGTTGAATGCCCACGAACACCTGTCCCAGCCGCAGGCCAGGAATCATGATGCGTCCCTGCCGCACCATGGGGTCATTTTGGGGCGGGCCCCAAAGAGCGTCCACCTGCGCGCGCAGCGCTGCGGGCAACGAGGACAAAGACCGCTCGTAGTCTTGCAGCGCCAGGCTTTGGAGAGCCGGGCGCATCGGGTTGGCCTCCAAACTGTGGGTAACGCTTTGCTGCAGCAACGCCATGAGCCGCTGGCCATCCGCTGGCAGATCCCCCACATCGACGCCCTGCTGGCGCAAGGCATCGAGGATGGCCAACAGCGATGCAGGCGTATCCAACCCGACGGCGTGGCCGATGCGCGCATCGTCGCAAGGGTAGTTAGCCAAGATGAAGGCCAACCGCAACTGCCGTGGCGGCACCCACCGCAACCGGCACCATCGGCGCGCCAGCTCTGCCACAAAGTCGATGCGGTCGATCGCGGCCTCGTAGCGCGCGACGTCGACCTCTGCCCGTTCGCACCGCCAGCCCGTGCCTTTGAAGCTGATGGCCCGCGTGATGATGCGCCCATCGACCTCTGGCAACACCACGTGCATCGCTTGGTCGCGCGGCGACAAGCCGTGCGGATCCTGGGCCCAGCGCTCGCGGCTGCTGCCGGCGGTGATCAACTGGAGGACGGGAGCGTCACCCCACCATGGACAGGTCTCTTCCCCGTCACCATCGCCACCGCCAGCGGCAAATGCCGTCGTGTTGAGCACGATATCGACCGGTTGCGACGCGACGGCGGCACGCAGCGCGGATTGCGCAGCGCAAGATTTGAGTGAGTCCACCGCCCACGCGCGCACCTGCACTCCCCGCTCCGCCAACGCCTGCATGAGGCAATCGAAAACACCAGTATTGCCGGCCAACACATGCGCACGGTAGAGCACAAGCAATGCCGTCGGTGCTTGTGCATCGACGCGGGGCAGCGCCGTGGCCGGCTGATACGGAAAAACCTCTGGCATGGGCTCGGGGGGATCGGGCGGAAGGCCGAGCGCCCAAACACGGTGCAGGATGGTGGCAAAAAACCGCTGCGCGTTGACGCGACCGCCCTCACGCAGATAGCGCCACAGCAGCCGACTGTCGGCGACACCCGCGCTCGAGCGCAACAGGAGCTGCGCATCCTCTTGCATGTCTCCTGAAAAGAGCGCTACCCACTGGCCCTGGCGCTGCGCCATGGCCGTCACGCGCTCGACCAGATAGGCCCAGTCGGCAGCGGCCCCCAGATGATCGATGACGATGGCGCGCGCATGGCTCAACACGTCGTCGATATACCAATCGACCGAGGCGGGCTGGCGCAGCGCCATCAGATTGGCCAGCCGTACGCTCGGCGCCGTCTCCGGCAATGCTTGCACCGCATCGGCCAGCAGTGACAGCGTCGTGTCCGCTGCGCTAAGCACCACAATGTCGCCCGGCGATTGCGACACGCGCACCACGCCGGCTGCGCCATCATCGACGAAGCCCCCGGGGCGAGCAGCGAGCACGTGCATAGGGCAACCTGTCGCTCGTTACGCTGGTGTCGACTCGCCCACGTGCACCGCATCGGCGCCCAAGCGCTGCCGCAGCAGTGCCTCGATCCCGTCGCGCGCCAAATCGCGGCCGATGAAGACCAGGCGGCTCACGCGTGGCTCATCGGCCCGCCACGGCCGATCGAAGTGGCTATCGAACCGTTGCCCCACGCCTTGCACGACGAGCCGCATCGCTGCCCCAGGCAGCGCCACGAAGCCTTTGATGCGGTAAATCGGCCAGGCCAGCACGCAGGCCTGCAAGGCCTGTAGCAGCCGCGTGCGATCGCGCACGTTCAGCGTCAGCACCAGCGAGTCAAAAGCGTCGTGATCGTGGTCATCTTCCTCGTCGTGGTGGGTGCGCCGGGTGTCGATGACGTCTTCCACCGCCCGCTGAAGACCCAGCAGCACATCTGGATCCAGCCGACCGTGTTGACTCAAGACGCACTGCACGCCGGGCGCGGTGTGCGCGCGCACGACCCGCAAGACCCCGTCGAGCGCGTCCGTAGTCAGTTCGTCTGCTTTGTTGACGACCACCAGGTCGGCCGTGGCGAGCTGGTCTTCGAACAGTTCGGCCAGAGGCGATTCATGGTCGAGATTCTCATCCGCCTGCCGCTGCGCCTGTACCGCCTGCGGATCGTGGGCAAAGCGGCCCTCGGCGACCGCGGGGGCGTCGACCACGGTGACCACCGCATCGACGGTGAATGCGTGTTTGAGCGTCGGCCACTGAAATGCTTGCACCAGAGGCTTGGGCAGCGCCAGCCCGGAGGTTTCGATGACCAGGTGGTCGATGCGATCGCGGCGCGCTGCCAACCGCTCCATCGCGGGCGCAAACTCTTCCTGGACGGTGCAGCACAGACAACCGTTGGCCAATTCAATCATCTCGCCGTTGGGCTGACCGCTCTCGTCACAACCGATGCCGCAGCCGCGCAACAGCTCGCCATCGATGCCCAGCTCACCAAATTCATTGACGATGAGCGCGATGCGACGTCCCTGTGCGTGGGTCAATAGATGGCGCAGCAGCGTGGTTTTACCAGCCCCCAGAAAGCCGGTGACGATCGTGGTGGGAATCTTGCGCACATGCATAAGGTGATACCTCGGTGGAGTCGTTGGAATAGGGCTGCGGGGGTTTTTTCAGTCTTCAATGCCACGCTGGGCGGGCACACCCGCCTGAAAATGGTGTTTGATGAGTGTCATTTCGGTGACGGTATCGGCCAGCTCGATCAGCTCCTCAGGCGCATGGCGGCCGGTCAACACAACGGTCACGCCCGCCGGGCGGCGCCGAAGACAGTCCAACACCCGCGCCAATGGCACCCAGCCGTAGCGCAACGGATACATGATTTCGTCCAGCACGACCATGAAGTGCTCTCCGGCAGCGATGGTTGCCTCGGCCTTGACCCAGCCGTCGAGCGCCAGCTGCGCAGAATGCGCCAGATCGCGACTTTTCCAGCTAAACCCGTCACCCAACCCCTCGATCGGAATGCCGAGTTGGGAAAAGACGCGATGCTCGCCGAAACGAGCGGTCGGCACCTTCATGAACTGGTAGATCTTGACCGCCTTGCCCCGTCCGTGCGCGCGCAGCGCCAGCCCGAACGCGGCGGTACTTTTGCCCTTGCCTGGGCCAGTGTGCACGATCACGAGCCCGCGGCGCTCGCCGCTGGGGCGCGGCGTGTCGCGCTGGGTCGGTGGGGTCATGAGTTCCATGTTTTCTCCGACGGCCCGATAGGGCGAGTATCGACAGGATGCGCCCGTGTGCGGCGCATGAGGTAAGTGTCCATGATCCAACCGTGTCGCGCGCGAGCCTGCTGACGTTGCATGGCGATCACCGGCCCTACGTCTGCGAGGGAGCCATGCGCCAGCAGCTCGTGCGCCATGCCAAGATACGCACCCCACCAAATGGTGATGCCGTCCGGCGGCAAGGTGAGGAACGATGCTTGGCCGTCCAGCATGACCGCGACCGTATCGGCTTGTTGGGGCCACCCGTGGTCGCGCAGCCAACGGCCGGTGGTAATGAAAACGGGTTCGTTGATCTCATTGAGCGCGACCGCATGCGCCGCGGTCAACGCTTGCAGCGCGGTAATACCAGGTACCACCCGCGTACGCAACGATATGCGCTGGGACAGACGCTCGGCAATGCGCAAAGTGCTGTCGTACAAAGAAGGATCCCCCCACACCAGCATGGCAACTCGCCCTCCGCCAGACAAGTGCCGACACAGCGCCTCATACCAGGCATTGGCGATGGCATCGTGCCACCGTTGCACTGCCAAGCGGTAGTCCGCCAGCGCCTGCGCCGGTTGACGCTCGGGCATGTCAAACCATGCCAGCCGTACCCCCGAGCCGCTCAACCACTGCTCGCAAATCTGTTGCCGCACCGCCGCCAATGCCGCTTTTTCTTCGCCTTTGCGCGGCAACAAAACGAGATCGGCCTCCTGCAGCGCGACCACGCCTTGGCGCGTCATGTGGTCGGGATGCCCCGTGCCCATGCCGATGAGGGTCAGCTCGACGTGCATGCCCCGATCTCCGCGTTTGCGCCGCCGTGCGAGCTCACTCCATTGGTCATCGATCGGCGGTGGCGCCGCTCGTAGTCGGGCGCGTACAGCCGACTGCGCCCGACCGCATCGGGATCCAGGTTGCGCCCCACCATGATGATGGCGGTGTGTGGAGGGCCTTGCCCGACCGCGGCGTCCTCGATCGTGCCCAAGGTCGCGCGTACCACACACGCGTCGGGCCACGACGCGCGCCACACCACCGCCGTCGGCGCGTCGGCGCCATAGTGGGGCAACAGCGCCCGCACCACGTCGGAAAGCGCGTGGATCGACAAGTGAATCGCCAGTGTCGCCACCGTGCACGCAAACTGTTCCAGCGACTCGGTCGTGGGCACTGGGGACGCGCGCCCTTGCAAGCGCGTGAGCACCACCGACTGACTCATGCCGGGCACCGTGAGCTCACAACCCAGCTCTGCGGCCGCGGCCGCAAACGACGGTACACCGGGCGTGATGGTGTATGGGATGCCAAGCGCCCGCAGCGCGTGAAGCTGCTCGCCCATCGCTGACCAAACCGACAGATCGCCCGAGTGCAAACGAGCCACATCCTGCCCGAGCTCGTGGGCGCGGCGTATTTCGTCGATGATGTCTTCCAGGCACAGCGCCGAGGTGTCCACAATACGTGCCCCCGGCGGGCAATGCGCCAGCACCCCCGCAGGCACCAGTGAGCCCGCGTACAGGCAAACGGGACTGGCAGCGATCAAATCGCGCCCCCGCAGCGTCAACAGATCAGGCGCGCCTGGCCCCGCGCCGATGAAATGCACCGTCATGCCTCGACCTCCCATATCCATTGCATCCACGGGCGTGCCGGCTGCCAAGCGTGGCCGTCCCCCAGTGGCTGCGCCTGTGTGATCGTGAATTGCCACAGCTCGCCACCCCAGCGCGCGTGCAGCGACTGCAAGCACGCCATCGTGGCCAACGTCACCGCGTTGACCACCAAGCGACACCCCGCCGGCAAGCGCGCACGCAGCGCGTCGAACACCCCAGTATCGAACCCTCCCCCCACGAAGACCGCCTGCGGCTCCGGCAGGCGGGGTAGCGCCTCGAGTATCGATGTCGCGTGGACGTGCAAGCGCGGCTGCACACCGAGACGCTGCGCATTGAGCTGGATGTGCGCGGCACGCGACGCCTGGCGTTCAACGGCATGCGCGAGTCCGCCCGCGAGGCACCACTCGATGGCCACCGAGCCCGCACCGGCACCCAAATCCCACAACACCTCGCCCGGTCGCGGGGCCAATGCCCGCAGCGTCAGCGCCCGCATCGGCGATTTGGTGATCACGCCATCGTGCACGAAGCACGCATCCGGCAAGCCGGGTGTCACGGGCAGACCCGCGGGACCGTCCCGCAGCCAAAACGCCACTGCCAACGGAGCCTGCAATTCGGGCAAACGGGGAGGCTCGTGCAACACAAAGGGCACGACGCGCTCATGCGGTCCGCCCAAGCGCTGCAAGGCCCAACCCGCGCTGGCGCCGTAGCCAAGCTCGCTCGCCAGGGCTGCCAGCTCGTGCAGCTGCGCCGCGTCACGCAGCAACGCGATCAGACGTTGCCCACGCCGCAGCCACGGTCTTACCGTGCTGCTGGGCAGGCTGTGCAAACCGAGGCACGCCGTGTCCTCGAGGCGCCACCCCAGACGCGCGGCTGCCCACGAAAAGGTGGACGGTCCCGGGTAAGCCACCCATTCGTGGGCGGGCAGAAGGCGGGCGAGCGTGCCCCCTACGCCATACCAAAACGGGTCGCCCGACGCCAGCACGACCACTGGCCGACCGCGCCACGCCAACACGGGCGCGACATCGAAGGGACTGGGCCATTCCTGCCCGCGTGCGCCCGCATGCACCAAGGCCAAGTGCCGGGCGCCACCAAAAATGCGCTCGGCACGCTCGATCGCGGCTCGGCTACCATCGCTGCATCCAGCCAGCCCATCTTCGCTCACACCGATGATCGTCAACCAAGGTTCAGCCATCACGCCCCGTGTCCTTTTGTTGGGTGGCACCAGCGAAGCCAGCGAGCTGGCACGCGCCCTGGCAGCAGCGAAGGTGGCGGCCGTGTTCTCGTACGCTGGCCGTACCGCACAACCGCTGCCACAGCCCCTGCCCACCCGCGTAGGCGGCTTCGGCGGGGTGGTGGGCCTGTGCGAATACCTGCGCTCGCAGCGCATCACACACGTGATCGATGCCACCCACCCCTTCGCTGCGCAAATGAGCTGGCACGCCGCACAGGCCTGCGCGGCGACCGGTGTCGCCCTGCTCGCGCTGCAGCGCCCCGCGTGGACCCGCCAAGCGCACGACCGGTGGCAATCGGTACCCGACATCGCCGCTGCGGTGGCTGCGCTGCCGCGGGAGCCGGCGCGCATTTTTCTGGCCATCGGCCGCCAACACATTCAACCATTTCTGGAGGCGGGTCCTCACCACTGGTGGTTGCTGCGCGTGGTCGATGCGGGGCCGACGCTGCCCGCACGACAGGGCGTTGTCGTGGTCGCGCGCGGCCCGTTCACCGTCGAAGATGATTACGCCTTGATGCGTGGCCATGGCATCACCCACCTCGTTGCCAAAAACGCGGGTGGCTCGGGGGGATACGCCAAGCTGGAAGCCGCACGCCGCTTGGGCTGCCGGGTGATCATGATCGAGCGTCCACCCCAGCCCGATCGACCCGTGGTCGAGACCGTGGCCGGGGCCCTGCATTGGCTGGGCTTGACAGAGGCGGCTCATGCGGTGGTCACCTGACGAGGGGTGTAGACGAACGGCCCGACACGCTTCGTGCGGGAGCTGCCAACGATGACCAGGGTTCGCATGTCGACCATATCGGCGCTGACCTGGCACAGCGGCAACGACCGGACGGATTCCTGCGGCGTGTACACCGCACGAGCCAGCACCACCCAGCGCGCGGGCTCACAGCGACGCTGCAACAACTCCAGTACCCGCCGAAATCCCTCTGGACGGGCCGTTGAGCGCGGGTTGTACAGCGCCAGCGCCATGTCGGTATCGACGGCAGCGACCACCCGCCGCTCGACCAGTGACCATGGCTTGAGGTTGTCACTCAAATTGATCACGCAAAAGTCGTGGCCCAGAGGCGCGCCCACCCGCGCTGCCGCTGCCAACATGGCGGTCACCCCCGGCAATACCTGCACGGCGACGCGCTGCCACTGCGGGTGCTCGTCCATGACTTCGAACACCACCGAAGCCATGGCAAAGACCCCGGGGTCGCCCGACGATACGACGACCACCCGGGAGCCAGCAGCGGCCAGCGCCAACGCCAACTGCGCTCGCTGGCGTTCCTGCCGGTTGTCTGACACGTGGGTGCGCACACCCGAGCGCCGCGGCACGCGCTCCACGTAGGGGCCATAGCCCACGATATCGGTGGCATCGTCCAAGGCCCGCTGCACCTCGGGAGTGACCAGATCGGGCGCGCCCGGCCCCAAGCCCACAACCTTGACGTATCCGCTCATGATGCGCGCTCCTGGGGCCGACGACCCTGCCCGTGCACCAACACCAGGGCAAAGTAGGGACACGCCTCGTCCGGCACCTCGGCCAAGCGCTGCACACGCTGCTGCGGCATGGTG